>Ga0181349_1000011_pt1 | contig 68593 bp, 83 predicted proteins | sample Su13VDMM110SD_FD_130106 | JGI IMG/M metagenome (GOLD analysis project Ga0181349, IMG submission 130106) | Freshwater viral communities from Lake Michigan, USA - Su13.VD.MM110.S.D | ecosystem: Environmental > Aquatic > Freshwater > Lake | place: USA: Michigan | collected 2013-07-16 | reverse complement strand
TGGTGTTTCCGTATTAGTTGGTGTTGGTGTGTTAGTTCCAGTTTCGGTTTGAGTATTTGTTGGTGTAACACTTGGAGTGTTGGTTGGAGTTTCTGATGGGGTGTTGGTAGGTGTTGGTGTGTTTGTTCCAGTTTGGGTTTGAGTATTTGTTGGTGTTGGTGTTTGTGTTGGTGTGTTAGTTGGTGTATTTGTGGGTGTCCCTGTCGGTGTGTTTGTTGGTGTTTTCGTTGGAGTCGCAGTTGGAGTGTTTGTTGGTGTCTTAGATGGAGTTTGAGTTACAGTTGCTGTTGGTGAAGGCGTTGGTGCTATAAACACAAAACAATCAGGGCAATCAGGGTCCAACAAATCGTACTTGTTTTTTAAAATCCTAAAATTGTGTTTGACTTCTGAAGCATCAAGCGGTTCCACATACATTGTAAATGTGCTTATTTGACCAATAAAACTTCCTCCAAAAATTTCTTCTAAGAAAATATTGGTAGTCAAACCCGAATATATTGTATTATCTAAATCATCAGTAGTTAAACACTCGGGGTCTTGTTGATAAGTCATTCCGGATAATTCCGCAGGACAAGTTCCCGAGAAAGTTAAGTTGTCTTTCAATCCCTGAGTGCCACCCCCCACTGAAATATTAAAGGGCACACCAACTTGTCGTTCTTTAAAAGTGTTTAAGGGTCGAGGTATAATTTCCTCGAAATCTTCACAAACCATAAAGAGTTTGCCATTAACAAAAATCTTTAGAGTTCCTCTTCTATATTCTTTTTGTTCGAGCCACAGGTCTGTGATTTTTACTTCTGTTGTTTTTGCTGGAGTATAACCGGAGTACCCTTCCTCATGGGTAATTGGGGGCATAACCAAACTCACACTATTGTTTGCTGATGAAGCGGTAAAAACCTGTTTTTCGATTTGTCCGAGTCCCCCCAGATAATCTAAATCTTTACAATCAAAATATACAGCCCTTTCAAACACCGCATCGATTTGAACCCAGTGTTCAAATAAGGGGTATTGCGTAAATAAACAATCATCGAATATCCCTTTTGTAGAACACCATTCAACTGTGGTTACCCCAGTAACATAACTTACACCTGTCAAACAAACTCCCGAAGAAATACAACTTCCCGTAATCAAATATTCCTTGACGCAGACTCTGGGATTTCCTGTATCACCGCTAAACCTAATGGACATGGCATTTGACACACCATCATAGAGTGGGTCTAATTCTTTTATAGACGCTTCGGTGGAACAACCACAGGGACAACCACAAGTACAATTCGAGGATGTTACACCCGATGGTTGATATACGGGAATACAATCCGAACCTGTACCCCCCGTTATAGAACAAGTACAAGTGTGCATGCAGGTAAGTCCTGAAGTCACTCGCGTGTAACCGGTATCAGAGGATGGACTACCATCAGCATAGTGATAAAATTTGTTTTCGGCCCTACTTCCCATAAAAAAGAAAGTACCTTTGTTTTCAGGATAACGAGCGTTGAGTCCGATATTTGTATCTCCCGAGAATTGATATTTTAACAATATTTCCACGGACCAACCCTCACTTACCCTTGTTGGAAACACCTCGTAGTCATAACCCTGAAGTTTATAAAAACCTTGATAAAATCCCCCATTTAATTTGGCAACAGTTCCGATATCTCCCCCAACATTTTCATAAGACAACCCATAAGAGTATGAATTATCGTTCCATAATCTGTTTTCTGTTGTTGTGTTTCCGGATATTGGATGCATTTTAAATCTACGGTCATAGATATATCTGTTGTATGTTTGAGCTGTTGTTGTGTACAATCCGGTGAATGCTGTCATGGTTATACCTGACATTTCTGTTGTGAGTCCGTTGTCAATACCTGTTAATCCAATATCGCAAATTTCTGTTGTAACGGGGCAAAAATTAGGGTCAATATTATCGGGGTTATAAAAGTTTTCAGATACAATAGTATCGTATAGAAAATCATTAAAAATTGGTGATATTGTAGTACCAGTTGAGTTAAAATCAAATTTGAATGGCATTCTATTACCATCATCCTCAGCAATCAGTAAAGGTGAAAAAATCACCTCTTGGTTAAAATCTTTTGCATCATCTGCCAAACAAAAATCTAAGATTTCGTTAACAGGTTTTAGACCAATTTTTCTATAATTGTATTGATTGATATTTTGGTATGCCATAACTTATAGATAAATACCTTTCTTTTGAGTATTTATAGTAAAAAAAGTATGCTGAAATTTAACGAGGAATATTTCGGTTCTAATTACTACTTCCTTTTAAGAGAAAAAAAGGATGGGGGACACTTATGGTTTTCTGTTGCTGAAACCATCAGTGAGGCCAGAAAAAATGATGAATATATCAAAATTCCTAAAGAAAAAATAGAAGCGTTGAAGAATCATCTTGAAAAAATTGTCAAATCAAAAAAGAAAAAAACCAGCAAAGAAGTTAAAGGTGAAGTTGAGGAGATTGTGAACTCTGATGGAACATTATCTAATTCAAATGTTCCAATTCTCGACCCAAATGTCACACCACGTAAAACGATGGACCAAACAGTTCAAGCCGTTACGCAACCAGGAAATTATCTAGCTAGGACATATGCCGGAGGAGGAGTTTATTATTTAGAATCAGAAGTGAAAGAGGAAGATTTATCTGCAGCATTCGGTTATGAGGAAACTAAAGATTTACCTCCGGAGGAAACTATCGCAAAGTTAGAAGATATGGGTGTGGATAATTCGGTTGAAAGAGCAATCGAGTTTGGTAAAGACCCACGTATTTCTCAAAAGAAAAAAAAGAAAGGTAGCGACATGAGAATTCGTTTGCAAGAGAAAGAAATTTTAAAAAAATTGCAAAAAGAACAAATGGCAAAAATTATTGAAGACATTCTTGTTGGCAAAAAAAAGAAAAAAGATATTGTGAATAAAAAAATTGAACACGAGGTTTTGACTAAAGGTGAAATTATGGATTTAATAAAATTAAAAGGTGAACAGTAAATTATACGACACTAGTGTAGGTGAGATGGTAATTCCAAAAGATATTAAACAACATCTCAGGAATTCTTTTGCTCAAGCACAAGGCGCGGACCAAAACACGGAAGGATTCAGAAGAAACCAAGAACTCCAATCGCAAGAAAAAATCACCTACAAGCAACTTAAAAGGATAAAAAACTTTTTTGATAATTTTGAGGGGGAGCCAACTGAGGTTTCGTTTATTTTAAACGGTGGTGCTTTGGTAAAAAATTGGGTTAACAATTCCTTAAATAACATGAGAAATAATACTCATAATAACCAACAAGACACAAAACCCGAGGACCCGAAAGTCAATTCAAATGACTTAAAAAATAATGTAAAAGATTTGGTGAGACCCTCCAAAGAACACAAACGAACCACTCAAAAACATGCCTCAGCAACTTACGAACAAACAGTTGTTGAAAGTCTGAAAAGAATAAATGAATTAATTTCAAAAATTTAAAATGGCAAACAATCCAAAAGTTTTCGAACCGCTAGATTTAGCACAAAGTGAACAAAATAATTTAACAGCAATTGCAGATGCTGAAAGAAAAAGATTAATAACAAGAAACGATTTTCAACAAGGAGCCGATGAATATGGGGTTACCAATTCACAAGCTCTTGCTGATGGTGATGATATGGGTAGAGGAACGGGTGTTTTCTTGGACGTATACAATGATACCGCAGGAACTAATCGAGATATTGCAGAAAGAAAAGACGAAATCAAAATTAACAAATATAATAGGTTTAAAACTTACCCAAACTTCTAATGAAACTTTTTGAAGTCTTTAAAAATTTAATTACAGAAATCGCATCAGTGGATTCTGTTAGAAAATCTATTGAAGATAAACAAAAAATTATAATGTATTATGACGGTGACGAACCAGGAGGTAAGGGCTTAAGGCTTATCGAACCAGTAGCACTTGGCCGAAGTAAGAAAAATAATTTAGTTGTTCGTGCTTGGGACGAAGAAGGGGCTTCTCACCGTGGGTTTCTCGGGACAAGACCTATGCCAGGATGGAGATTATTTAAATTGGATAAAATAGTATCGTACAAACCAACGGGAGATAATTTCGACACACCAAGACCAAATTTTAACCCAACTGGTGACAAAGACATGACAAGCATTATTATTATAGCAAAATTCTAGAATATGGACTTAGAAAAAATTATGATGTCAAAAGCCATTATGGATAGACACAATCAAATGGATAAAGGCACAACGTCTAAAATAAAAAACAATCCAGTAATGGAAAATTTTGATTCTCCAAATATCAAATATAATATCCCTGAGGATTTGTTGGCTGAAAATCCAAGAGGTTCACAATTTGTGCAGCAATCTGATGCACCATCAAGCCAGTTTATGAACAAACCCTATCCCGTAGCATCATCAGATGCAATCAAAAATTCTAAATTGCCAGATGCAATTAAAAAGCTGATGATGGAACACCCAATCGAACAGCCATCATCTATGGGCGGTTCAGTCACATTATCAGATGATTTAATAGAACGTGCATCAAGACTTATGGGTCAAAACAAAAAACCAATTGTAGAACAAGCAGTTCCACAGTATAACTCTGAAAATTTAAGAAGTGTTCTTAAAGAAGTTGTCAAAGAAGTTTTGTCCGAGAATGGTTTAATTGTTGAAAATGTTGAAAAGTCAAACGACAATTTTAGATTCCAAGTCGGAAAACACGTTTTTGAAGGTAAGTTAACAAAAATTAAAAAGTTATCATAGTAGCTTTTCATTTGCTTTTTAGGTTCTTATATTTTATAGAACAAAAAAAAGACAAATGTCAAAAATTAATGTACTAGTAGTTCCCTCAGATAGATTTGGTGTTGGGAAGTTTCGCTCAATTGAACCTCATATTTTTCTACAAAATAAGTTTCCAGAAGACTTTCATATAGAAATTGATTTAGACCCCCCTATCGGAGATTTGAATTTTTTCAAACAATTTCAAATTGTTGTGTACCACCGGAGTATTACCAATGACTTCGAAAAATCTTATGAATTAGTAAACAAACTTAAAGCAGAAGGGATTGTAACTATTTGCGACATGGATGATTATTGGAATCCAACTAAGGACCACCCAATCCATGACATTATTATGTTTAATAAAATTAACGAGAAAATTGTTAACAGTATTAAACAAGCAGATTATGTTACCACAACAACCCCACTATTTGCTGAAGAAATTCGCAAATATAATAAAAACGTGTTTGTGCTACCCAACGCAATCAATCCCGATGAGCCACAATTTAAAGAACCAACAATACCACATGAAAAACTTCGTGTTGGCTGGCTAGGGGGTTCTTCGCACCTTGCAGACCTTCAATTATTGGACAATTCATTTGCTAAACTAAATTCACATTACAAAGATTTGCAATTCGTTATTTGTGGATTTGACACAAGGGGTACTATCACGGAAATCAATGGCCAAACTGGAGAACACAAAAAAAGACCAATTAAACCCGAAGAAACTGTTTGGGCTAGATACGAGGAAATTTTTACTAAAAATTATAAATACGTCAGCCCTGAGTATGAAAAAGTTTTAAAAAAATACGCACAGGAGGAATATCCAGAGTTTGCAAATGAATCGTACCGTCGAGTTTGGACACTACCGGTTACATCATATGCTAGGAATTACGCTAAACTTGATGTATCTTTGGCACCAATTAAAAACCACATGTTCAACAAAATGAAGTCACAACTTAAAGTAATCGAAGCAGGATTTTACAAAAAAGCCTTGATTGCTAGTGATTTAGGACCATATACCATTGATTTAAAACATTGTTTAAAAAATGGTGAGTTCACTGATGGTAATGCTCTTTTAGTGGAAGAATCCAGAAATCAAAGTGATTGGGCTAAGTATATTGTAAAATTACTTAAAAATCCCAATCTTGTTACTGATATGGGTGAACGACTATATGAAACCGTAAGTAAAAAATACGATTTAAATATTGTTACTGTTGACCGTGGGGAATTTTATAAAAGTTTAATCAAATAAATAAAAATCATGATTACCATCCCAACCCCAAAAATTCTTTTCCTTGACATTGAAACCGTTGGGTTAGAAAAAAATTACGATGACTTAGTATCAAAACATCCACGTATTTCTGACCAATTTGATAAATATTTTGATTGGTTTTTAAAACGTTTTCCTGAGGACAAAGAAATTGAAGTTGACCAAAAAAACGTTGTGTTTGCAACAAGAGCTGCTTTAGTTCCTGAGTTTGCAAAAATTGTGTGTGTTAGTGTTGCTTTTGTTACCGATGGAGGTAGCATCAAACGCCAAACTTTTGCCGATGATGATGAACATAAATTGCTTCGCGAGGTCCAGGTATTGTTGGATAGAACAGGTAAATTAGATTTTTGGTTGTGTGGTCACAACTTAAAAAACTTTGATATTCCTATGATGGCAAAACGCATGCTTATTCAGAACATTTTACCACCTTCAATTCTTCCCGCTTTCAACACAAAACCATGGGAGATTAGAGCAATAGACACTAAAGAAGTATGGCAATTCGGGGCTTACACCTCAATAGGTTCACTTGACTTATTGTGTGCTTCAATGGACGTTCCGTCTCCAAAAGAAGGAGAAGTAGTTGGTTCAAAAGTCCACGATGCCTACTGGAACAAGGGTATGCTTAAGGAAATTGCAGAATATTGTGAACGTGATGTTCAAGTTTTGGTGGATGTAATCTTAAAATTAAAATCATTAAAATGAGCGAAAATTTTGATATCAATAAAGAGCTAGATGCCGAGTTAAACAAGTTATTCGAAGTAATCGAGAATTTGAATTTTAATCCGGAAGATATTGATGACCAAGATATTGAATCTGAGGAAGTCAACAAAAGCTTGTCGGAACTTGATGATTACATGAATCAAGAATTACTTAAAGTCCAGCTAGATTTCAAAAAACTCCATCCTGATGCTATTGTTCCAACATATGCATATAATTTAGATTCAGGCTTTGATTTTTACAGTGTTGGAGAAATTGACATTCCGCCTCTTGGACGAGTCTTAGTTCCTACAGGTTTAGCTTTTGAGGTTCCAGATGGCACCGAACTACAAGTACGTAGTAAAAGCGGGCTTGCTATCAATCAAGGGTTAATGGTGTTAAATAGCCCTGGAACAGTTGACTGCGGTTATCATGGTGAAATCAAAGTAATTGTAATGAACATGAATAATCATCCTGTTGTAATTAAAAAAAATCAAAAGGTTGCACAAGGGGTTTTGTGTCCAGTGTTTAATGGAAAAAAAGTAAAATTGGTTGAAAAAAATAATTTAGGTAAATCAGATAGAGGAGAAAATGGATTTGGGTCAACAGGAATTTAATGGTAATGCAATTAACCCGGTATTACTTGATGGGTTGAAAAACAATCTTATTAATATTGATGGAACCATAACTGAATATGAACCAAAATAACAAAGAAAAAGTTAAATATAGAAGTTTTTGAATAATGATAACAATTGGATACTCAACAAGAAATCATAACCCAGAATTAATTGAATATTTCAAAAAATCATCTGGAAACCCCAAATACGTTGAAGTTATTGAAAAGATAAACAACGGTGAAAAATCTCTTTCACAAGTTTACAATGAAATTCTTGCAGAAGCAAACAGTGATATTGTAATTCTATGTCACGATGACATTTATTTTGATACTAATGCTTGGTATTCAAAAATTCAAAAAAACTTTGAAAAAAATGATTTTGGTATCATCGGTCTTGCTGGAACAACTCACGTTCCCGAAAGTGGAAGATGGTGGGAAAACAGAAGAAAAATGTTCGGTATCGTTAATCACGAAGCCGAGGGCCGCAAATGGGAGTCTAAATATTCCAGCAGTCTCGGCAACGAAATAAAAGAAGTTGCTATCGTTGATGGAGTTTTCATTGTAATTCATAAAAATCGTATTAAAAAGAATTTTGTTGAAGACTTTAAAGGATTTCATTTTTATGACTTACCATTTTGTTTGGAAAATCATCTCAAAGGAGTAAAAGTTGGACTTTGTACAAACATTAGAATTACTCACAAATCAATTGGACAAACGAACCAACAGTGGGAAGATAATCGTCAATTGTTTGCTGAGAAATATGCCGAACACTTGCCTGTTAAAATACCATACAATGATAAAACTCCAATAAAGGTTTTGCTTTCTAGCATGTTTTTTAGAACCTTTACTGGCTCGGAAGTTTACGTTTATGAACTTGCTAAAGCACTTCAAAAACAAAATTGTCAGGTTACAGTTCTTTCCCAAATTGGCGGACCTCTTACTGATTTAGCAAAAAAAGAAGGCATAAAATGCCTATCATTTGAAGAAGCCCCCGGATTCAAAATGGGTGATGGTAAATGGTTGGTGACGGGCCCTGATGGTAAACCTCAAGTTTCAAACCCAACAACATTATACAAAGTCGCTGAAGTTGATTTTGACATTATTCATATTCAACACAAACCAGTTGCTGAAAGAATAGTCAATCTTTATCCAAATATTGATAAAATTGCTTCAATACATTCAGAAGTTATAGAACTTGAAGACCCAGTAATCCACGATTCGATTAAGCATTACATTGCAATACGTCCTGAAATCAAAAGCCATATTGTTGAAAAGTTTGGTATTTCGGAAGAGAAGATTTCTGTGATTTATAATCCTATTGACAAAAACAGATTTTCTACGTTACCAAAAAACAAAAAAGGATATATTTTGTTTGTTGGAACTGTAGATTATCTAAGAGAGTTAGCAATTAAAGATGCTGGAGAATACGCAATATCCTTGGGAAAAGAACTATGGTTAGTTGGTGAAGACAAATCAATTTATTTAAAAAGTTACTTAGAGCATCCAGCAATTAAACATTTTCCTTCCACATGGAATCTTAAACCATTTATCGAAGGTGCTTATGAAACCGCAGGTATTCAATTAGGTAGAACAACAATAGAAAGTTGGATGAGTGGAAAAGATAGTTGGATTTACAAAGTGAATGAGAATGGTGATATTTTATCCAAAGAAAAAACTTCACCGCCAGAGGATATCGAAAAGTTTTACGCTGATAATGTTGCAAAACAAATAAAAGAACAATATATCAAGATTTTGTCATGATTAAGGTTGTAAGCTGTTTTTGGAATGCTGAAAAATACATTGGAAAATGTATTGAATCGTTGCAAATGCAAAAGTTTAAGGACTTCAAAGTTTACCTTATAGATGACATGTCTACGGACAATTCAGTTTCCAAAATAGAAAAACTAGTAGATGGTGACGTACGATTTGATTTGATTATAAATCAAGAAAAAAAATTTAAACTTAGAAACTTAGATGAACTCATACGGTCTTTCGATGACGATGACATTGTTATTGAACTCGATGGAGACGATTGGTTATATTTACCAACCGTACTAGAGGATATTAACAAAACTTATCAAGACTCATCAGTTTGGATTACCAATGGTTCTTTTATGTATTCAAATGGTTCCAGAGGATTTTCTACAAAATGTGACCCTTTGACCATAAGAAAAGACGCTTTCCGATTTTCACACCTGAGAACTTGGAAATCATTTCTATGGAAGAATATTCCAATTGAAAATTTCAAAGAAACCAACGGAGAATATTTCAAATCAGGTGCTGACGTTGCATATACCTTTCCTTTATTAGAGTTGGCTGGTGAAGCAAATTATAAGTTCTTACCAAACGTATTCTATGTGTACAACGGAGATTCCCCCTTAAACGACCACAAAGAGGGTAGTGCTTGCGGAGGTTTATCTGAACAATTACGAGTTGCTAACATAATTAGAAATAAGCAACCTTTAAAAAAATTAATAAAGTAAAACACTATAATAATTAAACTTATCAACTATTTTTAAAAAAACATAATGAATAATTATTTATCTTGTAATTTGATGGGTGGACTTGGAAATCAAATGTTTCAAGCGGCTCATGTTTTTTGTCAGGGGCTTAAACATAATAGACCCGTTTTTTTGAGACCTCATTCATGGACTCCAATGCAAGGTAAGCAAACAAACGAATATGTTGATAATATATTTAAAAATTTTACGTTTACTGAAAATTTAGAGGATTTTAAAACAATAGGTGAGGGTCCTTGGGAATATAGTGAAGTAAAACCGTTTGAGGAAAGTACAATATTTGAAGGGTACTTTCAAAGTCATAAGAATTTTCTTAGTTACGAAGAAGAAGTGATGAATTTATTTTCAATAGATGATGAAACTAAACAATATTTGGAACAAAAATATCCAGAAATCACCAAATCAAAAACAATTTCAATCCACATAAGAAAAGGAGATTACCTTCAAAATCCAGATATTCACCCAACAGTTGGGTTATCATACATAGAAAAAAGTTTAGAAACAATTGGCGAATACTCTCATATTTTTATTTTTAGTGACGACAAAGAATGGATAATACAAAATTTAAAATATAAGAACATGACTATTGTGGATGAAGAAAAAGATTACTTGGATATGTGGTTGATGTCTTTATGTGAAAATAATATAATTTCTAACTCAACATTCTCCTGGTGGGGTAGTTTTTTAAATAAAAATAAAAATAAAAAAGTTTGCGCTCCTTCAATTTGGTTTGGTCAAAGAGGACCGCAAAATTTTAAAGACATTTATTATCCATCATGGGAAGTTATAAATGTTGAATCAAAAAATGGAATCTTAGAATATGTTGCTTGACTTACAAAACCTTGTTATAAAATATAATATGAATATTAAAGGTGTACTCCATATTGGGGCACATTTTGGTGAAGAAAATAATGTTTATAATCACCTCAATATTCAAAACAGAATTTTTTTCGAACCCCTATCAAAAAATTTTGAAACCTTAAAACAAAATATTGGTGAAAGTTTTTTGTTACATCAATTAGCTTTGGGTAACGAAAATAAAACAGTTGAAATGAACGTAGAAACTGCAAATATGGGGCAATCAAGCTCTATTTTGAAACCCATTCTCCATTTGACACAATATCCTCATATTAAATTTGAATCGACAGAAAAAGTTCAAATGCGACGATTAGATGATTTAGACCTCGAGTTTGAAAAATACAATTTCATAAACATAGATGTGCAAGGATATGAATTAGAAGTTTTTAAAGGTGCGGCTAAAACTTTGGAAAAAATTGATTTTATAATGTCAGAAATAAATAGAGATGAAGTTTATGAAAATTGCGCTAAAATTGAAGAATTGATTGAATTTTTGAAGCCGTATGGTTTTGAATTTGTAGAGGAAACTTGGGCCGGTGGAACTTGGGGAGATGGATTATTTATTAAAAAACAATTGTTATGACACATTTGAACATGCTTAGTGGAAACTTCGCTCATGCACACTGCTCAACCTGGTGGAAAACACCAAAAAACCTTAAGTGGGATTTTTACAGTAAAGAAAATCCTATATCAGTTTACGTTGATGGTGGGATGTTTGCTGGCTTTGGAGATAAAAATGATGGTAAGAAAAAATTCCTTTGGATACTTGAAAGTCAGCAATATGATGGTGGAACTTCCCAACAAGTAAAATCACATTTAGAACAAGTTCTTGATACTTACGAACAAATATGGACTCATTCAGACGAATTAGTTAATTTACACCCAAAGTTCAAATGGACACCAGCATATGGTTCTTACATTGAGGAGTATGCAATCTATGAAAAAACTAAACGTTTATCGATGATTACCTCAGATAAGCAAGCTACTCCTCAACATCAGTTCAGATACAATTTCGCAAACGAAAACCGTAACAATTTGGATTTGTTTGGAAGAGGTTTCAAGGAAATATCAAAAAAAGAAGAGGGTCTAAAAGATTATATGTTTTCGGTGGCTATAGAAAACGACACTTATGATACTTATTTTACTGAAAAAATAATAGATTGTTTTGCGACAGGTACCATTCCTATCTACAAAGGTACAAGAAGAATAATCGAACATTTTAATTCTGATGGTATCATTTTTTTAGATGATACCAATATATCTGATTTGACTTCAGAGTTATATTACAGTAAACTTGATGCAATAAAAGAAAACTTTGAACTTTCAAAAAAATTAGACAATTTAGATGATTGGATTTTTGAGAATTATTTAAAAGAGTATGTCTAAAATTTGTATTATAAATCAACCAGCAGGCCTAGGGGACATTTTGTTTTGTCAAAAAATTGCTCACGTTGCTTTACAAGAATTTGGTTGTGATAAGGTTGTTTGGCCCGTATCTGAAGTATACAATTATTTGCACGAATACATTTCACAACCTAACGTTTTTTTTGAACCAAAAACTCAGGAAACAAATCTAGGAAAAAGTATTATAAATACCGAGGAGCTTTTATACATACCACTTGTTACATCAGATATTGTCACAAGTCATACAGATATGCGGGCTCATGGTCACATCAAATACAAATTTTTTTTTAATACAGATTATCACGATTGGAAGAATTATTTTTCTTTGAAGAGAAATCTCGAAAAAGAATCTAAACTCATAGAGTTTTTAAAATTAGAAGACAACGAACCTTTTAATTTAATTAATCGTAATTTTGGTACGCCGCCCAACTTCAAAACGAATGACCACATAAACCCTTTAAATGGTTTGAAAAATATCTACATGGATATTGTTCCTGGATTTAATATTTTTGACTGGATAAGGGTAATCGAAAAAGCCAGAGAGATTCATACCATGGAAACATCACTCTATTATATTCTTGAAAAACTTGGCATTGAAGAAAACGTATACATATACTCAAAATACACATCTCAATATGGTCAGAAAGACGACTATGAATATATGAAATCTCACTGCAGTAAAAATTGGAATTTTGTTTAGTCAAAGAAAAGTTTTTATTACTGGAGCTAACGGAAGTTTAGGAACGGAATTAGTTAATGTTTTTAAAAAAAATAATATAATTACAAATGGGCATTTTCACAAACAGCAGGATGTTAAAAACCCCAACAACGTATTTGGAGATATTTCATTCAAAGAAGTCCAAAACCAAATAGAACAACAATTCATCGCAACCGATTCAAACGTTTTAATCAACAATGTTGGTTTGTATTTACACAAACCAATTTTAAAAATTAGCGATGATGAAATCATCAATCTTATAAATGTAAATCTAATAGCAACAATGTTGATTACAAAAAACTTGCTGAATTATTTGGTTAGTAAAAATGGAGGAATGATTTATAATATAAATTCAGTTGCTGGTTTGAATGGTTCAAAGTACGAATCCATATATTGCGCATCAAAATTTGGATTAAAGGGCTTTACAGATTCATTAATTAAGGAGTTTGATTCCCAAAAAAATATTAGAATTGTGAATGTTACATTAGGTGCTTTCAAATCAAAAATGACAAAACAAAGAAATAATTATACAGAATTAGCTGAACCTAACGAAGTTGCACACAAAATATATTCTCACATTATGGAGGATTACAAAACAATAAACACAGACATTTCAATATACAGAAAATAAAATGGGACAAATAACAACATTCAATTTAGAAGATTTCATAGATAAATTTCATACAAAAATTTATTTTGAGACCGGAACTGGAGAATGTGTAAGTCTTGACTATGCCACAAAATTTAATTTTGAAAAATTTTACAGTGTGGACTTAGATGAAGATTTATACAAATCAGCTCTTAATAGATTCCAAGACAAACAAGAAGTAATTCTAATAAATAACTATTCAACAAAAGCCCTAGAAGAGTTTGTTCCAAAACTGGAAAAAGACCAACCAACCCTTTTTTTCTTGGATGCTCATTTTCCTGGGGCCGATTTTCATAAAACAACCTATGAAGAATCTATAAGACAATACAGAGAAGAAGCGTTTCCTTTAGAAAGTGAATTAAGAATTATTAAGTCATTGAGAGATATTTCTAGGGATGTTTTTATTATTGATGATTTTGTTTTATACGACAAAGACAAAAATTATGAATCTATTAAACACGGTCAGGTTTGGCAATACGAATGGCTTCAACAAGAGTTGAATATTAAAACAGAATCAGAATTTATTTTTGAACTTTTTTCTGTTACTCATAATTTTGAAAAGGATTTTCGTCATCAAGGGTATTTAATAATGACACCAAAAATGTAATTAATAAATGTACCGCGAACTAGAATTTTATAATGAATTTCATTTAGGAGATTGTCTCGTGTCAATACATTTTCTTAATAAATTGTCTGAGAAAAATAATCTTGACATTAATTTTCATTGTAACATAGAACACCATAATACACTGAAAGAATTAATAAATTTGAACCACAGAATAAAATTATTTCCTAAAGAAAGTTCAAAGGGTACTAATCTTTGGTGTGGTGAAATTTTACACAGAGTTAAAGCTTTGGAAGGGGAAAATTATCCCTTTTTTTGTTTAAATTATCCAGAACTAGAAGATGTTTTAAGAATGGTTTATGAAAGTTATAAGTTAATTTCTGACGAATTAAATTTGATATTTCCCTTCAAAAACAAATATGACGTATTATTTGATGAAGATGTGTTGGGTGAAGAATCAAAAATAGGTTACTTTGACTATCTAATAATAAATAGTGATTGTAAAAGTGGTCAAGTCAGTTTTACCATAAAAGAACAAGATGAAATTTTTTCTAATATAATTGATAAAATTAAACAAACCGGTAAGTCGTTTATTACAACAAAAAAACTTGGTGATTATCCTTGTACTTTAGATAAAAATTTGTCTATAGTTGAAATTGGACAGTTATCAAAAAAAGCTATAAAAGTTATTGGTGTACCAACTTCCCCGTTTTGGATTACCCTCAATAAGTTTGCGATAATTAACGAAACTAAATTTCTAAACATTACCCAGGATATTTGTACCTACGAATTAGAATTTAATGTAGAAACAATAAAAGGAAGTACACAAGAATTAATTAATTTTTTTCATAATCAATTTATCTTATAATAACTTTTTTTATATTTTTAAAAAAAAAGATGAAATTTAAAGCAGCTATTTTAACAGAAATAGGAAAACCTTTGGTAGTTTCTGAAATAGAAACGACAGAATTAAAGGTCGGTCAAGTATTAATAAAAATTTTAATGAGCGGACTTTGTGGTGCTCAGCTCCAAGAATTAGCAGGATTAAAAGGTAATTCTAAATTTGTACCCCATTTACTAGGGCATGAAGGCTGTGGAATTGTAGAGGAAATTGGTCCAGGTGTCACCACTGTTAAAGTGGGTGATAAGGTAGTAATGCACTGGAGAAAAGGTGATGGAATAGAATCAGACTTTCCAACATACATTTACGAAAATAAAAAAATGTCAAGTGGCAAAGTTACAACAATAAGTGAATATTCGGTAGTTTCTGAAAACAGAATTACCACTGTCCCTAATGATACTCCAGAGGAGCTGTGTGCACTTCTTGGCTGTGGTTTAACAACAGCCCTAGGTGTAATCAATAACGAAGCTGACCTAAAATTTGGTGAAAGTGTTATGATTATCGGAACTGGTGGTGTTGGATTAAATTTGATACAAGGCGCATCATTAGCTAACACATATCCTATTTACGCAGTGGATAGAACGGAAAATAAAAAAGAGTTAGCAATTTCCTTGGGAGCAACAAGATACATAAATACGAATGTTGAAAAAATGTCCGATATTCTTTTGAAGGAAAAAGTAGACGTGATTATTGATACCACGGGTAATGTTGCGGTTATTGAGGAAAGTTTAAACTACCTTTCAAACAAGGGTAGATTTATTTTGGTGGGACAACCTAGCCCTGGGGAAAAAATTGTAATACCAAATGCATATTCTTTGTTTGATGGAAATGGTAAGATTATTAAAGCAACTCAAGGCGGAAAAACAAATCCTACTGAGGACATTCCAAGATATGTAAATTTACAAAAATCAGGAAAACTAAGTGTTGATAAATTAATAACACACTACTTTGAACTCGAGCAAATAAATGAGGCATTTGAACTACTTAAAAGTGGAACTGCTGGTCGAATAATGATAAAAAATAAATAAATAAGTAAATAAAAAATGAAAAAAAATTGGACTAAACAGGAGTTAATTGCCTTTGAAAATAGAATAGGTGATTTGTATTTAGATAATAAACTGCCATTCTTGTTTCACCTTTCGGGAGGAAATGAAGATGCATTGATTGATATATTCAAGAATATTAAGGAAGGTGATTATGTTATTTCTAACCACAGAAGTCACTATCATGCCTTATTACACGGAATAGAACCAGAGGTAGTTGAAGACCGTATTTTAAACGGTAGAAGTATGTTTATTTATGATAGAGAAAAGAATTTCTTTTGTTCAGCAATAATTGGAGGTACTCCAGCCATTGCTGCAGGCATAGCATGGGCATTAAAACGTAAAGGGTCGGACCAAAGAGTTTGGTGTTTCATTGGTGATGGTACTGAAGATTCTGGCCACACTTACGAAGCTGTCAGATATGTAGATGGTTTTGATTTGCCTTGTACATTTGTTATTGAAAATAATAACCGTTCTGTTGAATCAACTAACGAAGAAAGATGGGGTAAAACAGCTGATTACATTTGGAGTTCTTCATCAGTGATAAAATATTATTATGACGTTACTTATCCTCATGCTAGAAAACCAGGAATGATTGATTTAACAAAAACACAAGTCAAAAGTGATGAAGAATATTTTCCATCACTAATTCCTTTCGAATATCCAAAATATGAAGAATTGGATGGTCTTGATATTACCTACAAAGAAGCGGTAAATCAAGTCATGACTGAATTTGGTGAAGATGGTATGATTTTCATTGGGTATAATGTTGCAAAAGGTGATGCTATGGGCACCTTGAAAACGGTTCCAATAGAACAAAAGTTGGAAACTCCAGTCGCCGAAAACTTAATGGCAGGACTTGCGATAGGTATGTCTTTTGAAGGGTTTAAACCAGTTTTATATTATGAAAGACACGATTTTATGTTGGTTGCTATGGATGCTATTGGTAATCATATTGATAAAATTGAACGTATTTCTCATGGTGAATATAAAGTACCTATTATTATAAGAGCAGTTGAAGCTTTTGGTGGTCCATTTTATTCTGGTCCAACACACCATCAAGATTTTACTGAAGTTTTAAAGACACTTGTTAATTTTCCAGTTTTAGACCCAGTAACTGGTGTGGATGTTTTGAAAGCTTTCCGTGGCGCCAAAGAAAGTGGTAGACCAGCAATAATTATTGAACGGAAATCTAGGTACTAAGTGAAAACTTATTTTTCTGTTGGTATCGGTGATATGATGTGTTTAGACTCTGTTTTAACACAAAAAGAACGTGATAATATAACTGAAATTTATTGGGCATGCAGGTTTGGAAGGGATTTAATACCTTTGTTGGAAAACAATTCTTATTATCCTAACTTAATAAAACAACACATTATACCGGACGATGTAGGAATAGAAAATATGAACTCACTAGATTCTGGAGCAAAAAACTTCTGGCATTTTAGACCCGACTTTAACAGAAATTTTGAAGTTGGACTTTCACTATTTAATCTCAGAAAAGATGAAGTAAATGCAATCGATGCGGCAGCTATCTTCTTAGATGAAAATAGAAAATTTACAAACTCATCTTTTTTAGATGATGCTAAAGACAATGATGTTAATTGGAATGAAATTGGGGTTGAACCAAATAATTACATTTTATTTCATTACCCGACCTCAACTAGGCCCAGAAGTGATATTGCCTCAATATCTAACGAGGATTGGAACTTTATTAATTCATTATCAAATGATAATAAATTAAAAGTGGTGGTAATAACAGATTCGGATTTTGACTATAAATTTGACAACGGTGTAATACTACATAGGCCTAAAATCAAAACAATTGTAGGGCTTTGTAAAAACGCAAAAATATATGCTGGTTGCGATTCGTTTGTATCAATTTTGAGTTCTAAAGTTCTTAAACCTGAAAATTTATATGTCAAATCTCACAACGCAAATATACAATCAGAGGTTATGACAAATACATGGTTGCAAAGATTTTTTTTGCCTTACTCTCCTCAAGAAATAAGCACTTTTTACAGAAATTATATTGGTAAATAATAAATTATGAAAATATTAATTACAGGAACTAAAGGTTTTATCGGTTCAAATTTACTTACGGAACTCCAAAAAAAAGAAAAAAACTCTTTTTTAAAAATCAATGAAGATTTTTTGGGTTTAGAAAACTGGCAAACCAAGCTTATCAATAAGCTCAACAAATTTGCACCCAAGGTAATTTTCCACGTTGGTGCTTGCTCTGATACTTTAGAAACAAATGTTCAGTACATGATGACAACAAATTTTGAGTTCACGAAATGTCTTGTAGATTGGTGTGTTCAAAATAAGGTGCCAATTATTTATTCATCTTCCGCAGCAAATTATGGTTCTGAGGGTAAATTACCGTCAAATTTGTATGCGTGGTCAAAATACACGGCTGAGTGTTATGTTAATTCTAATGGTGGAATATCCTTGAGATATTTTAATGTTTATGGCCCAAAAGAGCAACATAAAGGAAGAATGTCTTCTGTAATTTATCAGACCATTACTCATAAAAAAACTTCAACAGAATACTTTAAACTTTTTCCAAAAAAACCATTGAGGGATTTTGTGTATGTAGATGATGTCGTAAACGCTAACATTTATGCTTTCAAAAATTACAAAAAGTTAAAAGGTGATTTTTATGATGTTGGTTCTGGAAACGCAGAACCTTTTGAAAAAATACTTGAAATTCTGGGGATTAATTATCATTATTATGATGAAAATCAAATTCCAGACGGATACCAATTTTACACTTGTAGTAACAAGAAAAAATGGATGACAGGTTGGACTCCTAAATTTGATTTAGAAGCAGGAATTAATAGGTATGCTAATTTGATATAAACATGGTTAGAGTTTTAGTCATTGGTGAAAGTTGTTATGACAAATTTATTTATTGCCACTCGGATAGATTATCTCCGGAAGCCCCAGTTCCAATTATTAATCCTGTTACAATTGTTGAAAATCCAGGAATGTCTGGAAATGTTGTCAGAAACTTAATTTCATTAAATGAAACTTTACAGATTGACCACTGGACGCAAAAAAGTATTGTTCAAAAAATAAGGTATGTTGATAAAAAAAGTAATCATATGTTTATAAGAGTTGACGATGGTGATAAAAACATAGAAACCTTTAATTTTACTAGAGAAAAGAAAAACTCTTTATCAGACTATGATATTGTAATTGTTAGTGATTATAATAAAGGGTTTATCAAATTCGAAGATTTATTTGAAATTGGTAAAAATTCCAAATTATCTATTTTAGATACAAAACGTACAATTAATAACAAAATTGTAAAAGCATTTTCATTTATAAAACTAAATGAAAAAGAATATGATAATAATAAACATATCAAGGATTTATCAAATGTAATAATTACTCTTGGTGCTAATGGGACAAAATTTAAAAATAAAGTTTATCCAGTTCAAAAACCAAGAGAAACAATCGACGTAAGTGGGGCTGGGGACACATTCACAGCATCTTTTATTTTAAAATTTAATCAAAATAAAAATGTTGAGGAATCAATCGATTTCGCAAATAAAATGGCATCAATAGTTGTCTCAAAAAAGGGAGTTTCAGTCCCAAATTAAAAAATGCAAAAACCAAGTGTAAAAAATACCATTGAATGTGAAAGTTGTCACATTGCTAAAGGATGGGGTCATGAAATTATTTTTGAAAACAATGAACTTTATTGTGGTAAATTATTAGTTTTTAAAAAAGGGGCCAAATTCTCTATGCACTACCATATGATTAAAGATGAAACTTGGTTTGTGCAAGAAGGTGAATTTATTTATCGATGGATTGACACCGAAACGGCAGAAGTAATTGAACAATTACTTATTAAAGGAGATTCTGTAAGGCAGTATCCTGGACAACCGCACCAACTTGAAGCGGTCAGTGACGGAACAATATATGAGGTTTCTACAACACATTATAATACAGATTCTTATAGAGTATGGAGAGGGGACAGTCAACAAAAATAAGAGTTTGGGTGAATGGAACTTTTGATGTTTTACACAGAGGTCATGTCGAATTATTGAACTTTGCCGGGAAGCTTGGGATTGTCCGAGTAGGTGTTGATACTGATGATAGAGTAAAAAAACTCAAAGGACCAAAGAGACCGGTCAACAACTTAGAGGATAGAATGTATCTTCTCAAGAACATCAAAGCAGTTGAGAGTGTTGTAACTTTTTCTAACGATGAAGAATTAGAAAATCAAATCAAATTGTGGAACCCAGAATATATTATAATTGGTTCAGACCACAAAAACTCAAAAATTTTCGGAAAAAAAATCGCAAAAGAAATTATATTTTTCGACAGATTAGAACAATATTCTTCAACAAAAATAATTGAACATGAAAAAGGAAAATAACTTTAAGTTATTCTTTGACTAAATAAAAAATAAAATTACAAAAAAAAATGAATCTTATATTTGATATTGGTGCTAATAGAGGACGCACCGCAGAAATTTTTTTACGTCATGCAGACAAAGTTATCAGTTTTGAACCAAATCCTGGTTTGGTTAATTATCTGAAACATCTTTTTTCTAATCCAAAACTTCACATTGACAATCGTGCAATTTCTCACGCAAAAGGAACACAAGAATTCAAACTTGCAAATGTTGATACGATTTCTACGTTATCAACTGACTGGGTTGAAAACTCGAGATTCACAGGTGAGTACAGCTGGGATAACTCAATTATGGTTGAGACAATAACATTGGCCGATGCAATTGCGGAATACGGAATTCCAGATTACATTAAAATTGATACTGAAGGGTATGAATATGAAATATTAACTAATTTTCATGATTTTTTACCCGATACCTTATTTGCTTTTGAATGGGCAGAAGAACAAAAAGAAAAAATTGCTAAAACCTTGGAACACATAAATGGTTTAGGTTACAAAAATTTTGCGTATACGGAGAGTGACCCTGTATTATTTGATGAACAATTAAATTGGTCAGATTTTGATAATTTCAAATTGATTGACACTATGGACTCGAGTAGAAAAGCCTTATGGGGTATGATTTACTTCAAAAAATAAAAACTTATGCTTTGTAAAAATAGATTAGAATGAAAAAAATAGTTGTTCTTGGTGGGGGTGGTTTTATTGGAGGACACCTCGCACACAAATTAAAAAAAGATGGACACTGGGTACGCATCTGTGATATAAAAAGACATGAATATTGGGACAATAAAGATATTTGTCATGAGTTTATTGTTGGTGATTTGAGAAATCCAGAAGTGGTTTCTTTGGTTATTGATGATACAATCGATGAGGTTTATCAACTTGCTGCGGACATGGGTGGTGCTGGTTACATTTTTACCGGTGATAATGATGCTAATGTAATGCACAATTCTGCGTTAATAAATTTGAATGTAGTACATGAATGTGTTAAGAAAAAGATTGGTAAAGTTTTCTACTCATCATCAGCGTGTATGTACCCCGAACACAATCAATTGGACCCCAATAATCCAAACTGTGAAGAATCCACAGCCTACCCAGCAAATCCGGACTCTGAATACGGGTGGGAAAAACTTTTTTCTGAAAGATTGTTTTTAGCTTTTAATAGAAACTACGGACTCGACGTAAGAGTCGCTCGTTTCCATAATATCTTTGGACCAATGGGAACATGGACTGGTGGTAAAGAAAAAGCACCTGCGGCAATGTGTAGAAAAGTTGCTGAAAGAGAATCAGAAATTGAAGTTTGGGGTGATGGACAACAAACCCGTTCGTTTCTTTATGTTGACGAATGTGTTGAAGCTGTTTTGAAAATGATGGAATCGGATTTTAAAGGTCCCGTCAATATAGGTTCAGAAGAAATGGTAACTATTAACCAATTAGCTGAAATGGCAATTGATATAGCAAAAAAAGAAATTACTGTAAAAAATATTGAAGGTCAGGAATTCAAAGAAAAATACGGGTTTAATTGCCCAGTTGGTGTTCGTGGAAGAAACTCAGACAACAAAATGTTTAGAGAAAAAATCGGTTGGGAAGTTTCACAACCTCTGAGGGTTGGAATGGAAAAAACGTATGCTTGGATTGCTGAGCAGGTAGAAAAGAAAAAATCAGAAATGGTTTATATCTATGAAAGTCCTGATGGTGGTAAAACCATTTACCGCAGAGAATTTGGTAATCCCCACTCAGAAAGAGAACAAGTGTGATAAAACACTATATTTCACATCGAGGTAATATAGACGGGAGAATACCTAACGCAGAAAATTCTCCAGAATATATTTCTCTTGCTCTAAGCAAAGGTTTCGAAGTAGAAATTGATGTATGGTTCGTTGATGGCTCATTTTATTTGGGTCACAACGAACCTTATTATTTGATTGAGGAATCATTCCTTGAAAACCCTAACCTTTGGTGCCACGCTAAAAATGATGAAGCATTTTTTAGAATGCTACAAAATTCAAATGTACATTCTTTTTGGCATCAAGAAGATGATTACACCTTAACTTCAAAAGGGGTTCCTTGGGTATATCCTGGTAAAAAGGTTTTTGAAAATTCCATTTGGGTTTTACCTGAAAAGACCACATACAAATACATTAAACTAAATTGTCTTGGTATTTGCTCAGACAATATCTCTTTGTACAAATGATAAAACTTATTATTTTTGATTTGGATGGCGTTTTAATTGAGGCTAAACATCTACACTATGAGGCTTTAAATGATGCTTTAAATCTTCACGCAAAAAATTGTTTAATATCATGGAACGAGCATCTTTCGAAGTATGATGGGTTGAAAACAAAACAGAAACTCGATATGCTAACCAAAGAAAAAGGATTAAACACAAATCTTCATAATTTGGTTTGGGAGGAAAAACAAAGAATTACAAACGAGAAATTGAAAAATATCACCCCCAATTCAAACTTGTCCCAACTTTTAGAAAAATTATCTGAAGATGGTTTCAAAATAGCTTGCTGCAGTAATTCAATACGGAAGACCGTCTTAACGGTTCTATCAAAGTTAGACATCATAGAATATTTTGACCAAATACTATCCAATGAAGATGTGAAAAATAGCAAACCACACCCGGAAATTTACTGGAAGGTCATCTCTGAAATGGGGGTAATTGCTGATGAGACATTGATTGTAGAAGACTCCCCATACGGTCTGTTAGCCGCAGCTAGAACACATGCTCCAATCCTAAGAGTAAAATCACCACAAGATGTTACTATTGCCAACATTTATTCTAAACTAAAAGAATTAAACTCTAATTTTAAAATGAAAAAACCAAAATGGAATGATGAAAAATTAAATGTATTAATCCCAATGGCTGGTGCTGGCTCAAGATTCGAAAAAGCTGGTTATACATTCCCCAAACCTTTAATTGATGTTGAAGGAGACCCAATGATTAAAGTAGTTACTGAAAATCTTAACATCAAAGCAAATTACATATTTATCGTTCAAAAATCCCATAGAGAAAAATATAACTTGGATACCTTGTTAAATTTGGTATCACCAAATTGTAAAATTGTTGAAGTTGATGGCTTAACAGAAGGTGCGGCATGTACAACTCTTTTAGCGAAAGAGCTTATTGACAACGACAGTCCACTTGTTATGGCAAACTCAGACCAATTTATAGAGTGGGATTCAAATGAGTTTATGTACAAGATGTCAGAGACTAATTGTGATGGGGGAATTGTAACCTTTAAATCAACCCACCCAAAGTGGTCATTTGCTAAGGTCAATGAAAATGGTTTAGTTACAGAGGTTGCTGAGAAAAATCCGATATCAGACATAGCAACAGTGGGAGTCTATTATTGGAAAAAAGGCTCTGATTATGTTAAATACACCGAACAAATGATTAATAAAAATATAAGAGTCAACAATGAATTTTATGTGTGTCCTGTATTTAACGAAGCAATTCAAAATGGTAAGGAAATTAGAACCTTCGAAATATCAAAAATGTGGGGACTAGGTACACCAGAAGATTTGACAAATTATTTAAGAAGATAAATGTTTTTTTTTCGCCGAAAACAACTATTTTAAAAAAAACCCTATATGATATCAATACCAATAAGTGTTGGCGAACTACTAGATAAGCTTTCAATTCTCCATATCAAAAAAGATAAAATACAAGATTCCGATAAGGTTGAAAAAGTAAAAATTGAATACGAATTATTGTATAAAATTTCTGAACCTTTTTTAGGTATAAAAGAATTTTTTAATTTATATGATGATTTAATTGAAACAAATTCAAATCTTTGGGAAATCGAAGATAAGTTAAGAATTTTTGAAAAACAAAAGTTATTCAACCAGGAATTTATTGAATTAGCCAGAGCAGTTTATTACACAAATGATGAACGTTTTGAAATAAAAAATAAAATAAACGCTATTTCTAAATCAGAAATACAAGAACAAAAAAGTTACGAAGATTACAAAAATTAATATATGAGAAAAAAACCATCTCCAACACCTTCATATGTGGTACAGGAAACCAACAAAACTAAAAAAGAAATTATTGGTTCAATTATAAAGAAAAAAACTAAAGAAAAGTTTTTGACTGAAAGCCAAAAAGAGTATTATAGAAAACTTAATGAAGCTCAAATTACTATATGTGCTGGGCCAGCAGGTGTTGGAAAAAGTTATATTGCAATGAAAGCTGCTGTTGATTTATTAGTTGACCCAACAACACCATATGAAAAAATTATTATTGTTAGACCTGCTGTTGAAGCAGAAGAAAAACTAGGTTCTTTGCCTGGAAATGTTGAAGAAAAACTAGACCCCTACATTTTTCCTACTTACTATTTGTTAAACAAAATTATTGGTAAAGACACTAGAGAAAAACTAAAAGAGTTGGAAATTATTGAAGTATTTGCGTTAGCTTACATGCGAGGTATGAACATTGATAATTCAATTTTAATTTTTGAAGAAGCTCAAAATTCTACGCCAAATCAGATGAAACTTCTTCTTACAAGAATTGGTTTTAATTCCAAGTTTTTCATTTCAGGAGACCTTGAACAAACTGACCGATACAAAGATAAAACTCAGTCAGGTCTTTATGATGCAATTAACAGATTCAATAACGTAAAACAAATTATGTGTCATGAATTTTCTCAAGGCGATGTAGTACGTAATTCTCTAATAACAAAAATCTTAGAAAAGTACGAAGAATGAAAATAGCTATTGAGATTAACGGGGTTTTACGAGATACCGTAAAAAAAATTGAACAAGTATATGAGAAATTTTACATAGAAAATATGCTCAATGAAAAAAGAGATTTTGAATATTCTAAAATTTCCGATATTACATCTTTAAAACTTCAAGACCATTTGAAATTTAAAGATAATGATGAACTTTATGATTTTTTGTACACCGAACACTGCATGGAAATATTCGGTCATGCCGCATCGGCAGAATACAATAGTTTTATAGACTTAAATGATTTTTATGTTGACCACAGGGATAATCACGATATTTTACTAGTGTCCGATGAAATAGGAAAATCAAAACCAGCAACACTTTTTTTCCTTTCGAAGTTCGGGTGCCAGATAGAAAAAATTAATTTTTACAATCAAATTACTTTAAATTCTCTTTGGAATGAAATTGACCTTTTACTTACGGCTAATCCTGATTTATTATTGAACTATCCTGAGGGAAAAAAAATTATTAAGTATAATACAAACTATAATACAGAAATAGAAAATTTATCAAGTATAAACACACTAAAAGAACTTAAAAACTTTATTTGAATGATACCAATTTGGGATGAAAATTATTACATTGATTTGGATAGAATCGAAGAATTTATCGATTTATCAAATGTAATAAACAATGAACTTAGTGGGGACACTAATGACCACAAAATTAATGTGGTAAAATATGAAATGGTGAAAATGATGTTAGAAGTAATTATGAGTGAGCATTCCGAGTCTGATGAAAAACTTGGAATCAAACATGCTGAAATTTCAATCCCTTTTAGGTTAGCCTTTAACTCTTTGTTAAATAAAAAAATTATATCAAGTTATTAAAATGGAACAAACACAAATAGAAAAAGTAAAACTTTCCATCCAAAATCTTAGAGATAGAAAATCTAAGATTTACTTCTTTGTGCATGACACAAAGGGAAACGCTAAAGCTTCAATCAAATACATTTATGATTTGGCACTAGCTCTTAAAAATAAAGGATTCAACGCAATCATTTTGCATGAAAAACCGGATTACACCGGTGTAGCCTCGTGGCTGGGAGACAAATATATGTCTGATTTACCCCATCAAACCATCGATGGTCAAAATTTAGAAATTGCACCTGAAGATTTTCTTGTTGTGCCTGAAATCTTCGGATTTATGATGGACCAGGTAAAAAATCTTCCTTGCGGTAAAATCGTATTAACTCAGACATATGCATACATGCTTGAAACTCTTCAACCAGGACAAACTTGGAATCAATATGGGTTTCTAAAAACTATTACAACATCTGAAATTCAAAAAGAACAGATAGCTAAAGTAATGAGAGGTCAAAGTTATGATATTCTAGAACCTGTCATTTCAGAAGCTTTCGTTAAAAGAGAACTACCTCCATTCCCAATTATTGGTGTTCATACCCGTGAGCAATCTGACACAATCAATTTAATCAAAACTTTCTACCTTAGATTCCCTCAGTACCGATGGTTTACCTTCCGAGATTTGAGGGGTCTATCCCAGGAGGAGTTTGCAAACGCAATTTCTGAGTGTTTTGTATCGATTTGGATGGACAGAGAAAGCGCATATGGTACATTCCCATTGGAGTCAATGAAAGTCGGAGTGCCCGTTATTGGTTTGACACCCAATATGATTCCAGAGTGGATGAATGAAACAAATGGTATTTGGATAAAAGACCAACTTTTACTTCCCGACATTATTGCGGATTGGACACAAAATTGGTTGGAGGATAATATCTCCCCAGAAATTTATGCTAGCATGGAAGAAACTGTAAGTAAGTTACCATCACAAGAATCATTCGACAATAAAACCGTTGAACTATTTGCTCAATATCTTGATTTAAGAGCACAGTCAATGGATGAACAAATTTCAAAATTCGCAGAGTAATCATGGAAAACATTTTAGATATCACAATTATACTTCCTATTAAATCCGCTGTTGTTAAGGATTTCGAGGAATATTTTGATAAAGCAGTACAATCTGTAAAAAATCAAAAAGTAAAAGTAAAAGAACTTTTAATTGTCGCAACTCAAGAAGAAAAATTAAACGCACATATTGATTCATACGATTTTGGTGATTTAAACCACAGAAAAATTATCTGGGATAAGGAGCCAAGTTTTTCCTCACAGGTAAATTTTGGAGTTGAAAATGCATCCTCAAAGTGGGTTTCTTTTTTTGAGTTTGATGATGAGTATGCAAACATTTGGTTTGATAACGTTAAAAAGTACATGGGATATTATCCTATGGTACAAGCTTTTTTGCCCGTTGTTGTTGACACGGATGAGAAAGGTGCTTTTGCTGGATTTACAAATGAAGCAGTATTTGCTGCTAATTTTGCACAGGAAGTTGGATTTTTAACAAATGACATTCTTCAAGATTATCAAAATTTCCAAACTTCTGGAATGGTAATTCGTAAAGATGTTATTGAAGATTTTGGTGGGTTTAAAGCATCACTAAAATTGACATTTGTATATGAATTTCTTCTTAGACTTACCTACAACTCAACTTCAATTATGACCATTCCAAGAATTGGTTACAAGCACACTAATATGCGTGAAGGTTCTATATTCTGGAACTACAAGTTTAGTGGAGATAAAATGGTTGATGAGGAAGTTAAGTTTTGGGTACAGACGGCAAAAAAAGAATATTTCTTTAAAGAAAACAGAACCATAAAGTATCAATTACAAAATGATTAATGTTAGAAACATTAACAGCTACTACCGAGGATGTTTCATCAAAAAAAAGGGGACGTAAAGCAACAACCACTAATTATTTTGATGTTCGTGAGGAGGATGCTGTAAGAGCATTCCTTATTGCGGAGACATACGAGGAAAAAAATAAAATCTATAACGAGTTTCTACGAGCTCCTTTGGAAAAAATGATTTCATCAATTATCCGAAGATATAGGCTTTATCGTAAAGACATGGATTTTAGGGAAACACACGTGGACACTCACTCATTTTTAATGACCAAGGTTGATAAGTTTAAACCAGATAAAAACAAAAAAGCCTATTCTTATTTTGGGACTATCTGTAAAAATTATTTAATGGGTCAAATAATTAAAGAACAAAAGGATTTAAATAGAAAAGTTTCTTATGAAGACATATCAACATCTTTAGAACAAAGACCCGATATGATGTACACAATCGACTCTGATGTAATAGAAATGGAGGTTGTAATTAAAAAATATCTTCAGGAATTAAAAGATTTTGTTAATAACGAAACACTCTCAGAAAATGAGACTAAGTTAGGATACGCTTTAATTGATTTATTTGAAAATTATGAGACAATTTTTAGCGGGGCTGACAACAACAAATTCAATAAAAACATAATTCTTCTTTCACTGCGTGAAATGACAAATCTCACGACTAAAGAAATAAGAAATTCAATGAAAAAATTTAAAAAGTTATACGCAATAGTTCAATTAAAAATGAAATATTAACTTTTTTATCAATTTTATCGATAATAAAATTTTAGGTATTTATAAATATGCCACGTCCACAACGTAAAGAAATCAATTTTAGCAAAGAGTCTATTCTTTCTCTCATGCAGGAAATTTACAATGAACTTGTAGAGCAAAGAAACACTGCTCTAAGAATTCAAAATAAAATGATTGCAATGATGAAAGAGGCCGAAGACATGAAAGACATTGGTCCGGTGCTTGAAAAACAACAAAAAATTATTAATGATTGCGTTGATAAAAAATTGAGTTTATCGAGACTTCAAAGCTCCATTTGGGAAAAAACTACAAATACACAAGAGAGTTTTACTTTATCTGACATGGATGAAGACTTAATGGAAAAACTCATGGACAAAGACTCTGAAGTTACGGACAATACTAACTACAGAATGTAAATTTTATGCCAATATTCAGCAATCAATCTTTAGATTTAGGTGGGGGTTACGAGGCAATTTCCAATAGAATTTCGGCACTTCAATCTTACAACGAATCTAGACAGTTAACTCAAGAAAGTGATAAAAAAAGAGGTGAAAGTCTAGCACAATCTATTCAAGCACTGGCAGGGCAAAAATCATCGGTCGAAGCAAATCAAAGCAGAGATAAAAGAAACCAACCTACAAGTTTTGATAAATTAATTCAACTAATTAATAAATCGAATCCTGACTCAAAATTTCCTAACACTGAAAAGGAAATTAGAAAAAATTTGCTACAACTTGTTTTTCAATTGAAGGGTGAGATAAAAAAAATTGTTCAAGAGGAAGCATTTAGGGTACTTAACTGTGCTCAGGAACAAACATATCAAGGGTTATCATCAGGACAGACACAAAATTCATCTTTATCTCTTTTACCAGAACAGGAAGGAATTTATGTAAGAGTTGGCGATATTGATTGGAATAAATCTTTAGTTTTAGATGCTAATAGTCGAATTGGTAAATTATATTATGAAACCACCGATATTACAACACTATCTCAATACAAAAACTATCCTGGGAATCCACCTACACCACCTCCCCCAAAGAAAGCTGAGAAAAAACCATTTCCAATGAATTTTGAGTTACATGAGAGGCTAATTAATGAGGGTCAAACTTTTAAAGATGAGTATGGCGTAAATTACAACGGAATAAGTCGTCAAGGAATTTTCGATATTGAATACACAACTCAAAATGGGGTTGGGGCTTCAGGAGATTATTTTAGGGTATTTTTACTCGATAGAGAAGGCTCACCAGTAACTACGAGTCAAAATCAAGCAACACTTCAATTTTCTGCCAACACAATTGTCAACGCAATTGGTGATTACTATCAATCAATTGAGATTTTTGAACCAAATGCTTTTTTAGGCAATCTTTTAAACCTAGCAACGGGGGCATTAGTCGGTGGACTATCGATTCAACAAATCGAGTCACAGAACAAATTTACCACAATTTTATTTAGAATTATGGGAATATGTGAACCTGGTTCGTCAGAAATAGATGTATCGGGAGTTGCAAAAATATCTGAATTAGATAATCTAGATGACAATTTTTTTACCTTTACCGAAACAGAATTAAACGATATTAATCAAGTTTCTAGTAATCAAAAAAGAGGCATTGTTCAGTATGTTGATTGTAACAACGTAGATTTACCCGTTAATAATGACATATTACTTCAACAAGCCGACAATTTATCTAATACAATAGATTCATTACCCGTTGAAGACCAAGTTGCTGAAATTGAAAGATTGTTGGATTCAATTCCCCAAACTTGGACACAGGAAGGATTTGGTGGTATTGCGTTTGATTTTGAAAACCCATTCAATCAAGATTTAATAAAAAAAATTCCACTAGCCTTAATTTCAGGCATTCTCTCACCAAAAGTATTATTACCTATATTAATTTTTAAAGAATATCTACAAAATCAAGTTGTCGGATTTGCAAACCAATTAATAGTTTCTGGAAATTCTATTCTAACATCCGCCAACACCTTAATTAATTCTGCTAATACAATAAATGCTTTGTCCTCGACATTCATCGCTGATGGAGTTGATTTTACAAAGAAATTTAGAAAATTTGTATTCAGAGTTATTGGTCGTATTATGAATAAATTTCTAGAGCTTTTATTTATAATGCTCAAAAAAAATATTTTAAAATTACTCAGGGAAATAATTAGGGACATTGCACGAACCAGTAAAAATGCTAAACTTAAGGCTATTAATGCCATATTGAATTATGCTGAACCACTTGTCCAAGGTTTTTTAAATTACCGAGAGTGTAAGTCGTTGATTAAACAGATTCAAAGAATACTGGAGTTGATTAGAGGAGAAGTAAGAACCCCCCCCTCACCACTGCCAAATGCACTTCTTGTCTTATCGGAATTCCTTCCTGGAATTTCACCAGAAAGAGGTGTTCTTAACATAATCGAATATATGCAGGCTTATGGTCTAAAAACTGGCCCAAACCCAGATGGTAGTCCAAATCGCATGGTTGCATTTACAACAGCCTTGCAAAAGGGTGGTTATGATGAATTTGTACAAAATGGAAAAGTAGAAGGAACCGTATTTGTTCCACCATTGGCAGGGGGGGTGTTAAAAGTATTTGCAAAAGGAAAATGATATGACACAAGAGGAATTTAAAGTTTTTATGGAAGTTGCTAAAGATGCTGCCAATGTGCCAAATAATCGTTTGGAACAGACCATGGACAAACTAGCAGAAGAGTTTGAAAACACAAAACAAAATATTTTGGGATTAACAGTATATCTAGATAAAGTAGAAGAATTGTATAACACAATTTTAAAAGAATATCAAAACAGAAATGGAAGGTAGGATTTGGTTTTATGGTGTTGTTGTTGATAACCAAGACCCACTAAACTTGGGTAGGGTTAGAATTCATCTACTTACGGATGATATTGGGGCAATAAAAAAAAGTTATGAAGGATTTGGTCCACAAGATTATTGGACAGAAAAAGACCCATTTGTTTTTAATTCTTTATTACCCCTGTATATCTGGTCTGTTCCAAAAATCGATGAGCTTGTTCAAATATATTATCACGAGCCCAATAATACGCAATTTCTTAATGCGTATTATATCCAAGGGCCATTCAATAGGATTCAAAATATTGTTCAGGAAAACTATAACGAATCACAAAAATACACCGACATTTCGGGGGTACAGATTATTGGTTCAAAAAATTTACGGAACCCCAACGGAACCTATAAGAACCCCGACCCTGATGGTGTGTTTCCTGACCCAGGGGATGTTGCGGTTATGGGAAGAGGTAGCACTGACATAATATTAAAACAAGATACGACACTCATTCGTGCAGGAAAATATAATGGGGAGTTAGTATCCGACAGAGACCCGGTAGGAAATAAAAATAGAGCTTTTATTCAGCTAAGTAAGTTCCAAAACAAAACCACAATTGGTGACACAATCAAACAAGCCGATTTAAAAATACAAAATCTGCAGGTCAATTATTTGGTGGAATACGAGATAAGTAATCCGGAAAATAGTTTTAATTTGTTTAACGGAGGTGTGAGATTATTCAAATTACTTCCCAATGCATTGACAACTTCACAAAATTTAAAAGTTGATTCAAACGTTGAGCAATATAAGTTTATTCGTGCTTCACAGACATTTTCTATGTTGAGTTTACAAGATGCAATTGCTTACATCAATAACTTTATTCAAGCTTGTAACTCAGAGCTTAAAACAAAAACTGGCACAGTTCTCTTTAGTGTGTTGGATGAAAGGTTTCCAATCTTTTTCAGACCATCCAATAATTCATATCAGTTGATGCAAACAACATCAATTAATCAAGTTCGTCAAACGTTAACGGGTGTGTTCTCAAAGGTTAAACTCAACGCAACGGATAAAATTGGGGGTTATGGATTAATTTACCAACAGGGGTTAGTTGGTGACCCAATTAAAATTACACCAAAAAGTTTTAGGAAAGTTGAAACAAACGCGCTACCAGAAACATATGCAGCACTTGGTGGTCAGCACATATATCTTCTTTCTCAGCTTTCACAAATTCCAGGTAAAAATAAAATAAACTTCAGTAATTCACTTTACGGGATAGATGAACAGACTTTTGCCCTGAAGATAGAACCAAATACATCAAGTGCTGTAAGGGGAGAGGAACTACTAGAGTTACTAAATGTGATTGTTCGTTTTCTTGTTTCACATACTCACGGCTTTCCCGGAGAAGCTCCAATTCCAATTACAGAAGATGGTTCAAGCGTAGATAACCTTATTCAACAGCTAAATGATGCTTATAGTAAGGTGTTGAATCAATATATTCGATTGAATTGATATTTATAAATAAAAAGTATAATGTCAATTTACCGGTCGTATTTCAATAGAAACAATACACTTCTTTCAAATTTATACACCAACACCGCTAGAAACCCAGTGGTGGAACTTAACTTTGGTAGCTCTGACCTTATCACCCCAAATTTCGGATTCACACGTTTTATCTTTGAGTTAGACCTAGAAGGTTTAAGAGAAATGTATTTGGACAAATACATCTCAACAGGATGCACCACAGCCATTACCCATACTCTTATGATGACAAACACATCATCATTTGACGATGACCTGCTAAACACCAATATGAACAACGGAAGAAAAAGAGCAACCTCTTTTGACCTTATACTATTTAGGATACCAAAGTTCTCAGGGCAAACAGGTATTCCCCAAATATGGGATGAAGGTGTTGGATATGATTATAATGACTTTGGAACAACTGTAAATGGGGTTTCAGGGTCCCTATCAGCTATCGAACAATACAATAACAAGAGTTTTTCACTACGACCATCCAATTGGTACCAAACAACAACAGTAGCAAACTGGTCTCAGCCTGGCATATATGATAACAAAAATACCCTTACAGGGCTAACAGGTCTTAACTACTCGTCAATTACAATTATTGATGAACAACATTTTGAGTTGGGTAATGAAGATATTCAATTCGATATGACCAACGAAATAACAGGTGTTCTTAACGGAACAATAACCGGTGTCACAGGATACGGAATTGCTTACAAACCAGATATTGAAAATTTGAGTGGTCTAACAGATGCATATTCCGTAGGATTCTTTGGCAAATATACCCAAACCTTCTATCAGCCATACCTGCTTACCGATTACAACGACCTTATTCAGGATGACAGGAATGTATTTTTGAAAAACCAAACTAACAAACTCTACCTTTATGTATATCAAAATGGGGACTTTGTAAATCTAGACAACCTACCTGGTGTTAACATCGAAGACCAAAATGGTGACGTTGTCCCCGGTGGGTCAGGCCTAACAACTTGCCAAGTTACAAGGGGGGTATATGAGGTGACCGTTCCAAATATTTTTACCACTCAACCAGTTCCTTGTCTATTTTTCGATGTGTGGACAGGACTTACAATAAATGGTCAATCAATTCCTAACGCAACAAACCAATTCGTTCTGCAGAACTATTCCGCAGGAATACAAATCGGAAGCCTATCTAAAGAACCTAGTAAATATGGATTTAGCTTTTATGGTATTCTCCAAAATGAAAAAATTCTTAATACAGAAATTCGTAAAGTGGGGGTTGTGGTCAAAAAAGAATGGACTTCTCAACACCAACTAGAAAACGTCGATGTTTACTATCGCGTTTATGTGACGGAAGGTACCACCGAAGTTCAAGTACAAGATTGGACATCTGTCAATCGTACACCGAATGAGTATTATTTTATGTTTGACATGAGAGACAAGATTCCTAATGAATATTATGTTGATATAAAAGTGAACACAAGTGGTGAGAAAGATATTTATAAAGACACATTAAGATTTCAAATCGTCAACAAAAAATGAAAAAAGTAATCAAACTATCAGAAGCAGACTTAAAAAATATTGTTCTTAAAGCTCTTAAAGAAGCTGAACATGAACATAATCGTTACATGTTTTTTAGCAATTTAGAACAAATGAAAAGACAAGCAGAGTTACTTTTGGACTTAGACTATGACCAAATCCATTCTATTTTGGATGATGGACATGATTGGGCTGATGACCATATTACCGTTGCCAAAGAAAATCTTGACCAAGTATTTGATTTCATGATGAATGAAATTAACGGGGAAGACGATGAAGACATGATGATGGATGATATTACTGTGATGGAAGGTAGAAAAAAAACTGGTACAAAACTATGTGCTAGGGGTAAAGCTGCCGCTAAGGCGAGGTACGACGTATTTCCAAGTGCGTATGCGAATGGTTTTGCTGTTCAAGTTTGCAAGGGAACAAAAGCTGGACTTGATGGGAAAAAATATGCGTCAGGAGCATATCGCTAGATTAAAATATTTTACGTATATTTGTTACCTTAAACAAAGGTAATGAAAAACTCAAATCACACTTTTCGTCGTTTCATACAGAAACAGATGATAAAATTTTTTCGATATTTAAACACCGAACAGGAAAAATCCGTTTATGAACGCGATTGTATTGCCGTATGCAAGAAGTTTATTAATCAATCAGATTCGATTATGCTTTTAACACCCATTAGTGGTAAACGCTATATTAGGAGTGAAAAAAATGAAATTTTTATCATTCTAGATTCACATCGTGTAAAAATTATCAATCACGTCTACGCTTACGACGTTCACATGAATGATAAATCCTGGAATCAAATTATTTCATTGTTCGATAACGAAGTTGAAAAACGTAGAGAAGAATTTGAAAATCAAATTACTTCCAACATTAAGTCCTCCCTACAAAAAATTGTTAAAGATAAACTATGAAAAATCCATTTCACTTCCTATACTATACCGGTCTTGTTATATTACTTTCTTTTGGATTAATAATCGGATTATTTGTAATAAACCTACAAAACTTATCAGTTATATTTGTGGGAGGGGAATCAAATCCAATACCATATATTAAAGATACTAATGAATTTGTTTTGGATAATATAACCCCCAAAAAGACAACTACTGAAAAAGTTTTTGCTATTGAAACTCCAAAATTAAAAAAAGAAGTTATTAAAATCACTGAACAAGCAAAACCTGATACCATTAGAACTGGAAATGACAGTATAACTATTAATATGGTGCCTAGAGATTCTTCACAATAGATTCTCTAAGAACTTGTGTTATTAGGTCTCTAAGACTTTCATTTTTCTTTTTTGTCTTATAAGATACCATGGTAGGTTTGTTACCCTTACCTATCTTGGGATTCTTTTTTTCTGCTGCTCTTTTTTGCGCACAAGCAGATTTTTTTTGAGCATCAGTCATTTTTGCAGCAACACCAGCTGCTCTACATTTTGGATATGCTTTTGATTCTCCTTCAGCCCTTCCACACGGTGGATGTCCGCCACCTTCTTTTTTTCGGCAAATATTTACCCAAGGACCAGAAGGTTGTTTACTACCTTTATGTTTTTTCTTGGTGCCAAACCAAACTGCTAAATCTTCTTTTAAAATTTCTTCTTTAAAAATTTTTCTTGTCATATTTTCAACTTTCTTAACATTTGTTTTTGTTTGTTTTTCATCTTTGGTAATTTCTTGTTTTGTTTTCTTTATTTCACCATCATACGAATCAAACGCAGTTCCATTATTGACATAACCCGAAACTTTAACGGTATAAGGTATTAGTTGTTTATCCTTCCAAACTCGTGGAGTAATATTTAACTTACCTTTAAAAACACCATCACTCGATGATGTGGTACTTTCGTTGATTTTTATTTTCATAATCCTATATTTTAATAAATATTTAGATTTTTATGCAAGAGTTTGTACCCTTTCCTTTATTTGACAGAATTAATATCCAAAGTTCAGAAGATTATGAAAAATTAGTAGATGAATTAAATTTAGACCAAGCAACCTTTATAATTCAAATTGCGCTCGAGAAAGCTTACTCTTCCGGCATATTTAGTTTAAGTGAATCTGAAATTTTATCCAAAGCTCTCAGATTAAAAATTATTAAAGATAAATAAATCCATTTTAAGGATGCTTCTGTAAGAAATAAGTAAAAGGATTGTTGAGGGTGAATATAAACTAACAGAAGCCGTAAGAAATGGTCACAAGCCATTCTATGGTGATGAATACGAAAACATAAGAACAAAAGTTTGTAAACTTAGATGTTTATATTACGGAAACAATCCCAAATATTGCAATCCAAGGTATAAAAAATTATAGTTTGTTAGATTTTGATAGATTTTCTTGAGCCCACAAAGGTTGTAAATTTTTTAAAGACCAACATTTCATAAATTCTTCGTCCTCCATTTCACAGATATTGTGAGCAGATATAGGTTTTATATGGTCAATATGCCATTTTCCATAGTTTTCCCAAGTCATGCTTTCCTTAAATAATTTCTCTAAATGTAGAATTAACTCTTCTGGACTATAATTGAGCACTTGAAAATATCTTTTATTTTTTTCTACATTTTTTTCTTTCAAAACTTGATACATTGCGGTTCTAAAATTATGCATCATACGATATATTGGGTCAATTCTTCTCTTATCTCGTTCATAATTTCGTCTTAAAATTTTGATTTTGTCAAGATTTTTTTCTTGGTATTCTTTCAAATATTTTTTTCGATAACTTTTATTTTCTTCATACCAATATTCATAATATAATTTTCTTTTAATTTTTGTTTCTTTTTTTTGTTCATATTTTTTAGAGGCTATTTTTTTACCACCCAAAAATTTTCTCCCAGATTTGTTAATCTTTACATTATTTTCTCTCAATATTCTAAGAATTACCTGCTTACTTAATTTTAATTTTTCCGAAATTGCAATAGAACTCATTTTTTCGGTAACATAAAGTTTGGTAATTAATAAAACAGTTGATTCATCAGGATTGTATTTTTTCATATCAATAAATATTTAAGATTGGTCCAAAATGTCGATTGTTTTTTATAGAAATAAAAAAAGGGGACCGAAGTCCCCTTTCTTTTTTGAAATTCGAGATATTATCTCAATTCTCTCAAGTCGAATGTTCTAACACCATCAACTGTAATTCTACCATAGAACCTGTTATTTACAACTTTCTTAGCGTATCTGGTCATGATACCCTTGATAGGTGTAAAGTTGAATGGGTTGTACATTGTTGGAGTGAGTTGTAAAGGTACATATGGAGCGTAGATGTATCCGGTATCCAATAATGAAGTACCTTTGTGTCCTAACAACACCTGGTTTGCAGGGAAGTAAGGGTCACGGTAAACCTGGTATCTACCAGCTAATGTTCCAACTCTCTCAATACCCATGTTATATTGGTCTTGCTCAGGAGCTGCGTTTGATACGTGGAAGTACTCCAAGTCATCAAAGATTGCAGAAACCTCAGAAGATACAACAATCCAGTTTGCGCCTCCTCTAAGAGTAGACTTGTGGATTTGAGCTGAAATTTGGTTGATTGCAGTGATAAGAGTTTGGTTCCAGTCCTTCTGAGTGTAAGGAGTTGTACCAGCGTTAAATCTCTTCCATCCGTTGTAGTCCCAACGAAGGTTCCAAGATGCAGCTTTTCTCAAGTCCCTTAAGATTTCGCGGTCGATTTCAGCAGCCACTTGCTCAGACAACAAAGCTGTCAATTCAGCTTCAGCGTCAATGTTGTGGAATGCTGCAACGTCTTGCGCCATTTCTGGAGACCATTGAGCTCTAAGTTTTCTTTCAGTAACCGAAACAGTCACAGACTGAAGGTCAAATGAAACTTCACCAATTTTATCTTCAAATTCAAGACTCTTATAGATTCTATAAGTTGCCAAGAATGCGTTGTTGTTAGCGGTTGAAGAAGAGAATGTTGAGCCCGTATATCCATCAAGTGAAGAATCTCCACAAGAAATACATACAGGAACTTGTAAATCAACTTCAAGGTAAATTTTACCATCTGCAGTACAAGTATCGTAGTATCCACCGCCACCAGTCCTACTTTGAGGAAAAGCTAAAGTTTCATTTTCACCATATTGTACAATACCCTTACCGTATTTTTGAGTTACAACTCTGAACAAGTAATTGTTAGCTATGTTAGCTGAAGTTGTTGTGTTTCCAGAAGCACCACGAACTTGAAGGTCAGTTAAGAATTCTTCAGTATCCATTGGTTGACCGTTTGGACCAATCAATTGACCAGCACCAGCAGATGCAAAGCCATTCAATTCAATTAGAACTTTTCTGTAGTTACTAAGACCATAACCAGAAACCGTTAATTGGTCAGCAACCCAAACTACAGTTTTAACACCACCAGCGATTGGGTTAACACCGTCTGAACTAGTAGTAAAACCTGGAGTTAAAGCAGAAAATGAACCTTTAGAGTAGTCGTAAAGACCTGGAGGGTCTAAAGCGGGTTCATTACCTTCGTAGAATCTATCGTAAAGGTCTTTTTGTGTGTTATAGTCGTAACCAGAACTTGGAGTTTGGTCCGCATTTGCATTGGGTGCCCCAAAAGGTGCAAAGTGCTGATTTAAATTTCCTGATTGATAAGACTGAATGTTTGGTACAAAGTAGAACAACTTACCGATAGGAAGATTCATTGCTTGTACTGAAACGATGTCGTTAGCCAAAAGCTTAGAGAATACTCTTCGTACAATTGGGAATACAACAGTTTCGAATGAACCGGTATCTGCAGTTGAAGCTGCTTCGTTAATCAAATATGACGCTTGGTTTTCATACAACTGCGCGATATTTTCTTTTAGGTGTCCGTTAAGCCCGTCAAGGAAACCTAACTTGTCCCATTTGTTAATTGTGTCTTCTTTGATAACTTTAAGGTGCTTAAGACCGATATTACCAACTAGACCACTTTCTAATAATGCTCCCATTTTTTTGTTTTTTTTAAGGATTTTTATTTTTTTTTACAATTTTGACATCAAATCTTTAATTCTCATGAATTGCGGATTTTCATATGTCTTAGACTCAATGAGATTTGCAGCAGAGCCAGAAGTTTTCGTTGAATTCAACTGTCTATCTACGCTTTCCGAAATATTCTTTGTTTCAACGTGCGCAAGCTCCTCTCTAAGAGTTTTGTAGAGTTGTTTTGATTCTTTTAGAGATTCTACCGAATCAAATCTTCTCAGGATGTTAATTTTTTCTTTTTTAGTAGTGGAATGTTCAGTGAACAATCTAGTTGCGTATGCGAGATTAGAATTGAATACAGCAACTTCATTGAGTTTTTCTCTGAATACATTCAAAGCTTTTCTGTATTCTTCATTCTTTTCTCTAAGCATTTTTAACTCAGCATCGATTGATTCTACCTTAACACCATTATCACCATAAACATAATTTCTGTTATTTGTGATACCTTTTCTTAATCCTCTACCTTCTTTAGAACCCATACCATAAGTTCTAGCAGCTTCCTTTGTTTCTTCCTTGGTTTCATAGTCTTTTTTACCAGGATGGGTCTTAGATTTATCACCTTTGTTACCACCAACTTTTCCTTCGTAGTCTTTAAAGTGTCCATCTTTACCCTCACCAGCTTTCTTTTCAACACCGTCTACTTTCTTACGTCTGTATTCGTGTTTCTTAGAATCGTCTTCCATTTCACCTTCTTTGAACTCAAATTTTGCTTTACCAGTTCCCATAGTTGTAGGCCCAGCCTTTTTGTGGTCATCAAACCCTTTCTTAGGTAAAGTACTATCGTACTTAAACTTAGGGTTACCCATTCCAACGCCTTTTGGTTTTACAGTCATTTTAGCTTCGGTTAAGTCGTAGTCCTCACCCATCATGTCTGAATCTTCATCATCCATCATTTCGTCGAGTTCTTCTTCCCCATCCATTTCTATTTCGTACATGATTTCGTCATCTTCTGATGATGAACTTTTTGGGTACAAAGCTGAAAGCACAGCATCTAGGTCAGCATCTTCTTGCATATCTAGTTCTGTGAAATCCATATTTTCTTCCATCATGTCTTCACCTTCCATCATTTCGTCGTCTTCTTCCATCATATCATCTTCGTCATCCATATCAGATTCTGTAAGTTTTACAATGTATTCTACGTCTTCATTTTCGTCGGTCAAATGAATTCCATCATCATTCTTTACCACAACGATACCATCTTCTGGACCCATTGCTTTAAAAGCTTTGATTACTTCTTCATCAGACATGCTAGTCATATCGATAGTTTCCTCCGAATCTTCGAAGTTCATATCCATATCACCCATTCCTAATTCATCAGAGTCTTCCATATCCTCAACTTCATCGTCCATGTCTAATGACATATCCAACTTGGTATCAAATTCAACCTCATCTTCTTCTTGTTCAGAAAGAGATTCCTTTACTAACTGACTGATTTCTTCCTTCATAGTAGAAGCAAGTATTCCTTTTGCGTTTTCGGCAATTACCTCTTCAACATTTTTCATTTGAATGAGTGCCTCTTCAACTAAATTTTTAGTTTCTTGCATGTAAATTGTTTTCCTAATAAATAGTTAAGAAAATAAAAAAAACCGTTTATACCCCCCCTTAATTAAAAAAGGTATAAACGGAAATGAAAAAAGGTGGGTTTCCCCACCTTTTATTGTTAGTTGATTACCTCATCGATTTTACTTTCCACCACCGAGATAATTCGCCAGTCGTGTTGAAAGCCTTGATATTTTACTGTGACCTTGGCTTCTACATCAGTGACTGAGAAACCATTTACAAGTTTCTCTTCTCTGATTTTTTTTAGGCGACCAGAGTTCTCATCTGGTAAGTCATAAACAATTTTAGCAATAAAGAATTTTTCATCCATAATAAAGTGTATTAAATTAACGACTTAAATAATCGGATAATTTTTTCATTAAGTCAACTGACTTACCCATTTTTGTTTCAGAATTTTTCAGTTGACGTTCTTCCTCTAGATTTTCTTCATAGTTATTTCTTTCTTCGGGGTTACTAAACAAATATGCTCCAGGGGTTGATGGGGAAGAAACTAGGTCGAAACAAATTAGCTCAAAATCATCTTGAACTTCATTTTGTTCTCCCCTTTTCGCCAATGAACCCACACCACGAGATGAAACACCCATTGTAACGCCTTGTCTCATGAGGTTTGCTGCTATATCTCCCTTGGTTGATACAATACCACTCTCATGGAACCCAGGAGATGTAAGGAGTTTAAGTTTACCCATTAAGATATGGCCATCCCACCATATGTCTGTGATTATATGCGCTACTCTATCTAGGTCAATTAAAGATGATTCAGGGTGGTTAAGCTCAGATGTCGACAAACCTTTTTGAATGGCTATTTTATATCTATCAGCTTCACGTTTTAAAATTTTTTCTGGGTAAACACGACCATTGCGATTGGGTACACCATATTTTTGTAGAACAGCATAAAATTCAAAAGGATTTCGGTAATCCATGTCTTTTTTCTCAGAAAGTAAAACCTCATTTAATGGGTCTTTAGGTGAAATATATCCCGCATCCATTTCAATAAGGATGCCTTTACCAATTTCTCTGGGACCTAATATACGTAAATCTTTCATTATATCTTTTAAAGATAAATATAATACTAGTTGATAGTTTTTATTATATTTTTTTCTTTAGTGGGAGCGAATGTAAAATATTCGTTTCTTATAACACAATCTCGGTAAATTTCTTTAATAATTTTTTTAATAGCATCTTTTAATTGTGAGCCTTTAAAATCCATTTCTTGAATAGTGAATAAGTTAATTTCGAGGTTCATAAATGATTTTTTATTAATTGCTATACCGCTAGTTCTTAAATCCAAATCAACTATAAATTTTTCAGCAAAAAGTTCTTTATTAATACTCTGAAATACAGAGTGTTTTATATTGCGTGATAAATTGCCAACAACTCTTTCCCAGTTATCGGCCTCTTTTACTGGACATACCCAAGTTTGTAAGTTTATGTACATGGACTTCAAGTTTTTAGAATCTACGGTGCCGTATGATGTTTTCAAGGATTCGTATTGGTTTAATTTAACCGTCTTACCTTTTTTCATTAATATTGTTATTCAAATATGATTTATTTTAATAAAAAATACGAAACTTTTCAATAACATCCAAATATTTCTATTATATGCTAATTGTTGAAGTAAATCATAATATAGAAAAAGCCCTTAAGCGTTTAAAGTCAAAGGTTATTAAAACCAAACAAAATCAAAAGTTAAATTCTAAAAAAGAATTTGTAAAAAATTCGGAGCAAAAACGAACTCAAAAAATCAAAGCTCAATATGTTGAACAGCTTAAGAGTCGAGAAGAATAGATTCTTCTAGTTTCTTGAGTCTGACATAGTTAATTTGGTCATATTTTTCTAGTTCTATTTTACCAATAGTTTCGAAAATTTTTGTTTTCAAATCAACATCTTTTTCTTTGCTTGTAAGAACTTTTAATTTGTTAACTGCGGATTCTTTTAAATTTGTGAATTCTGTTTCTAGGTCAGAATCACTTTTTGCTAATATATGAAAAATTTCTTTTCTTGATGACTCATCTAAACCTGCAACGTATCTCGATAAAGTCTGATTAGCTATCAAAACCATCGACTTAATAGGAATTTTTGGGATATCTTTTACCTGAATCTTACTTTCCACTAATTTGGAAAGAATTGTCTTTTTGGAATTTAAACGTTCTTTTATATCTACCTTGTTAAAATAAATAACATTATCAATATTCTCATAAAGATTTTCGGACTTTTCTCCGTTTTTCGGTAAAGAGGTTTTTTCCAAAAGATGTCTTATAACAATAACCGCCTCATCCAAAAATTCTTTGGCGTCACTCTCACTTAATCCTTGTGGCGATGAAAGGTCATCATAAATGGAATAAATCTTTGAAAAAGATTTGTTGGTTAAAACATTATGTTTGAATTCTTTCAGGGTTTGTTTAAAGGACGATGTGTCCTTGAAAGATTCTACTAGGTTTTTTTCGATGATAGATTTGATTTGTCCGAAAGTCATGAGGTTGTAATTATTCACTAATAAATATTAGGAATTTAACAACTTGTCTAATTCTTCTTCAATTTTACCTAAACTTTGTTGTGCAATACCCAAATTTAAATATTTGCTACCATATAAGTTAGTTTCAATCAACAAATTCATATCCTTATCAATAATAGATTCTGGAGTAATTTCAGCTTCTTCTCCAGCTGCTGGGGTTTCTGGCGCTCCACCAGTGTCAGATGCTCCACCGAAGTCTTCGCCACCTAAAGCACCCCCTAAATCTTGAAATCCACCACCAAATGAAGCTGCTGCTGGTTCACTAACTTCGCCAGGAGGAGCTGTTGGTGCACCACCTTCACCTGGCTTGTTACCATATAAAGCATCGAGCTGGTCGAAAATTCCTGTTTTGGAAATAGTTGCTGGGGTGTTTTTGAGCTCCTCTCCAATTGCTCTTTCCATTCTTTGCTGTAGAAGGTCAGTTCTAATATCGTCATCAGACCAATTGAAAATATGTTTTTTAGCCCATGTTGATGATGACGGTTGAATACCATTTCCTGGGTCTGAAACCAAATCACGATAAAGCAATACTTTTTCTTTCCAAATGTCAACTTTAAGCAAATCAGCTTGAGTTGATGGGTTAGTAAGACCGAGAGTAAAGTTAGAAATCTCTTCTTCAAATCCAAGCAAAAACAAGTGAACAATAGCAATCTTGTTAAGCTCCTGAATCATGGATTTTTGAATTCTATTGATAGTACGGGCAAAACGAATATCTTGCAAGGCAAGGCTTTTACCATCACCAACAACTTCTTCAAATCCAAGAAATGCTTTTGGAATACGAAGAGCTGTTACAAGTTTTTTCTGGATGTATTCAATATCCGCAATCTCTGATAGGTTTGTTGCTCCAGGAAGCGTGTCAATAGGACTTGGTTGTGCTGGGTCACGTACCGGAATGAAGTAATCTTGGTCAACAGCCATTTGATTAAAACGCATATCAACATTACCACTTTTAGCATCAACAATTTGTTCTCTTTTGAACTTATTGGCAACACGTTGTACATAAGCTTCGACGTCTTCGTCGGCCATATTGCCAACAAAAACTTTGAATATTCTTCTCTCCGGAGCACGTGAAGTACGATAAATCAACATCGCATCCTCCGACAAAAGAAGTTGTTTCCAAATTCTTCTTGATTTCTCAAGCATTGAGGTGCCATAAGGAAGTTTTCTATCATCGCCTAAAAGTCTAAAGTGGGCAATCTCCCATGGCTGAAATTCCATGGCTTGTGCTTTCCAGGTGAACTTTAAACCTTTGTCCTCGGTATTTTGAGAAACACCAACTGATGCATTTCTTGTGGCTAATCCTTGTTCAAATCTTTCAACTTCTATATTAGGTAATTGCTGGCAACCTATGACACCTTTTTCAGGGTCCAATCTAATGTAAACAAAATTGTCACCATATTTACAGGTGTTTCTTGTCCACATTGCAAGGTTGGTATTAATATCTAGCGAGTTATTGAATAAATCAGTCAATACAGACTTAATCCTTTTTGACTCTGAATAAACCTGAAGAATTAAACCATCCTCATTAGGTGTGGTAGATTCCTCAGCATAAATGTCCAACGCAGCAGAAATTTCCGGAGTGTACTCCATAGATTCGTAATCGTAGTAGGACGCTAATCTGTTTGGCTCATAATAGATTGCTTGGGTGTAAAGGTTATTTTCAACCTTAGCAAATTGATTGGCTAAATAAAATGATTGTTTGGCTTGAAGTTTTTCTCTTTCATATTCTGCCTTATCAGTTGTTCTAAGAAGTTCTTTCTTATCCAATTTGTAAACAGGAAAATCTTGATTCATCAAAGCATCAGGACCCAAAGCCCTACTTAATCTTTGCCAAACCGTAAAATTTCTATTTTCCATTGTCCTAAACTTAAACTATGTGAGTTTAATATAAATAGTTTTACCTACCAAATAACCAACCATATTTTTCATAGTCAGCCCTTGACGCCGAGTAATTTTTTTGGTTATACATTCCTGGTTGAGAAAATTGAGGGACCGATGGATTGAAAAATTCTGATTTTTCTTTATTTTCATTAATTACCGTACTCCATGAGTTAAGCATGGCTTTTGTATGATTTACTACTTTAACCAAAGAAGGAAAAGCTGCTTCAGCAACATACAGAGCTATTGAAATTGCCATTATACAATCATCATGGTGACCCCTCTGGTGGTCAGGTCTTCCATGGATATACACAAAGGTACCCATTTCGTTAATTAATCGATTTGACCTGATTTTAAAATCATGGCGAATAGCCTCCTCAAGAGACGCAATAATTTGAACTCTTTTGTTGTTAAAATTAATTCCAGGAATTTTTTCTTTAATTTTTGGGTCGTATTTCCACTTGTTACTCATATCAACACCATCATAGTAGAAATTTTCGTATCCTAATTCCTGCAGTTTTCTAGAGGTCGCTACACCCATACCACCCGTGAGGTCAGTAACACATAAAGCACTATACATAATACCCCATTTATAAGCAATTTCAGCTAATGTGTCAGGGGGTAATTTACCAACAAATTCTAATACTTGTTCCTTACTGTCAAAATCAATAATTTCTATACATGAAAAATCCTCGGAGTCTCCCCGTGAAACATCAACACCCATAACATATTTGTGTCCATTTTCTGGTTCTTTCCAAATCCAAAGTTGGCCAGCAACTAATTTTGCTTCAGGTTCTTTAACATCATTTTTAACAATTTTCTGGAGTATTTGTGCGTCAAAAACGTTATCACCAGAGCCCAAGAAATTACACTCTAATTCCTGAGCTACTTTTCTTCGCTCATACTTTAACTTTTTTACCATACTTTCAAACCATGATGAACAAGGTTTGTAGCCGTCCTCAATAAATTTGTGTAGAGTAATTAATTGTCTTTCTTTTCTATTTTCTGCAGATAAATCTATAATTGCATCTTTGGGATATTCTTCTTTATTGAGAAAATAATGAACTATATCATTAGTTTTAACCATGTATAAATCTTTCGTATAACGAGGGTCTCTATACCAATACATCTCAGTTATTTTGAAATCGTTCATATTACGTAAAGCCTGGTCGTAAATTTCGTAATAAATTGCGTCATAACCGTTTGGTGTTGAAATAACAATTACTTTACCCCCAGTAGAAAGTGATGCCATACAAGCTGCCCAAAAATCGCTATCGGCCTCAATAAAAGCTGCTTCGTCAAAAATAAGGGTGGTGGGTGTGTACCCTCTAAGTGCGTCTTTGGAAGTTGCAACAGCTTTTACCTCGCAACCGTTAGATAGTTTAAAATGTCGTGCAGAATTTTTTTCGGGAGAAAAACCAATCCCTACCCATGCAGGCCATTGTTCAGTAAAACTTCTAATTTTATTAGCAAACTCAACTGAAGTATCAAGCTTGTTGGCAATAATCAAAACTTTTTCTGGTTTTTCCTTTCTAGCAAAAGCCAACCTTTTACTGGCCCATGCAGCAGTCACAGTAGAAACTCCAGCCTGACGATACTTTAAAGCAATATTTTCATTATACTCTTCGTAATCTTCAACCAATTGAACTTGGTCTTGAAAAAGTTCTAGAGGGACATACCTAGATACGGTATTGTCATATGTTTGTAAATATGTTTTTAAAGCATAAGGAGTGCTTTTCATGCACTTTTTATACTCTATTATTACTTGTTCTTTTGTCATAAAATCTTAGTCAGGACGGGAAATTCCCAAACCCGCTAAGAAATCTAGTTCGTCATCTTCAGAATCTTCACTAGATTCAAAACTATCATATTCTTCCATATTCTTTTTAGCAATTACAATCAATTCGTTAAACTGACCGGTTGCTTTAGAATTTTTGTCTGAGTCATCGGAAATTGCGTTACCGATTATTTCTAGGAATTGCTCAGCAGGGAGTTTATAAAGTTCCATTTGGAACCAGTTGATGAGACCTTTATTTTCATCATCATACATCTCGTCTGGCAAAGCAAAACGAATTTTTTCAACAATTTGTGGACCCAATCTAAGAGACCACGCTTCCATTGGGAGAGTGTCGGTTTGACCCATAACCTTATCTCTTAAATCTGGGTCTTCAGGTAGACCGTATCGACCTTTAGCCTCTTCAATACCTTTGATAATTTCGTGACAAAGCATTGGAAAAATTAATCCATAAGCACGTATTACAGTATCAGCAGATTCTTCAGGCCCTTCTTCTGCACCACTATCTTCACCATCTATATCATCCAGTTCAACCATTGCGGCGACTCCTTGACCCGTTGAGGACAACATATCGATAAGGTCATCCATGGTAAAATACATAAAATCATTGAGTGCCATTACTTCAAGGTACATTTGATACAATCTAGGGTCAATTGCATCTAATTTAGCTTTTACTTCAGGTTTTTGAAAAAGAAAATGTCCTTTTTTTGCTGTGCCTTGGATAATTGCATTTATAATATTACGTTTGTCTTTTTCTAACTCTAATTTTTCTTTAGGTGTTAGTTCATCAATATTAAAACCAGCTTGAATCATTAACTCTTTTGCCTCCTCTTCATTTTCTTCTTGAAGTTCTTTAGCTTCAAGTCTAAAGTTACTAACGTCAATAGGTTCTCGATTTAAATAGGATTCAATTACAAACCAATCTTTAGGAATTTGGGCTTCATCAATGGAAGCTTCGATTGATAAATTTTCCAAAGCATCTTTATGACGAGACTCAATATAAATTATTTGAGGAATTTTCTGATACACTTCAGAAATTAACATTTTTGCAACCATTGGAGAATTAATAGATTGCCTTCCGGTCACTTCCCTTACCTTATCAACTACCTGTTTGAAACGCTTGGTTGCAAGTCTTTGAATTTCCTCTAACCCATCTTGAAAAGCGGGGTTTTTAGCAAATGGATTTTCTGGGTCACGAAGTTTTCGTTCCAAACTAGGGTCCATCCTTTCAGGATAATCCCCATAATCAATCTGTTCTTGTATTTTCCTATTTTTTGCCATCACGAAGGATTCCCTGTATTAATTTCAATACGTCATTTTTAGCTTGTTCGATTTCTTTTTTTGAGGCCTTAGGACCTGGATTTGGACCCTCAAAAGGTTTTTTACCAGGGTGGGCAGGTCTAATAGTAGGTTTGGTGTTAGGCTTAGTTGTTGGCTTAACTGGAGTTGTTTCAGTGTCAGCTTCTTTCATTGACTGCAACATCCCTAAATCAGCAATTGGTCTACTCACTCTTGCAGATTTCCCTTTTTTTGATTTAGGTTTATAAACGGAGCGACGTATAACACCTTGTTCGGCAACGGTTTCTAGAAATTCTTCTTTTGTCATCTTGGGTTCTAAATAATTCTCAACCAAAGATACGATTTTTTCCTCAAAGAAAAAATCCATGGGAGAGGTTCCTTCTTTTAAACTTTTTTTAACGGCTTTAACACATCGTTCAAATTTTGCGGTTTTTTTTGGACCAAGCTGAGAATGACAGATAGCCCAAGGATTGTTTTCATCCTTATTCTCAGCTTCAGTCATATCTTCATATTTGTCAATCTGAGCATCGCTATCATCACTCATTCCATCTGGAGACATTATTTGGTGTGGAGCTTGTGTTGTTGCACCACCCATGGCTGAACCCATGACATCAACATTATCCTCAGCAACTTCACCTTCAATTCGAACATTAATTCCTCTTGAGGTTAAGTCTTTTAATTTTTGAGGGTCACTTGATGCTTTATCGGCAGAAATCATAACAGCACCCTGTTCAGTTAAAAAAATTTTCTTGAGTAAAACATCAATTTGATTTTCGTTTAACTTATAAATTGTTTCGGGGGATAGCCCTAATTCAACTAATTGAATAATTTTATCTTTAGTTTTCATACACAACATTTTTTTCAAATTCGAGAATCAAATCTTTCTCGTATAATTTATCTTTTACTGAATCTTCTTCTTGTCCAAAACGGAAAACCAATCTATTATTTTCTTCATATTCACCAATTTCCCAACCTAAAGCGACAACTCCGTCCATGGCATCGGACATACTGAAGTAATCGGAATTTTGTGCTAATTCTAATTTAATATTTGATTTCCGCAACACACCAACTTTTTGAATGTTGTCTATGTTTGGAGGTGATGGGTACCCATTTGCGGGAGCTGCTTCCCAAGTATCGCCCCAAACATCTAAATTTTCTGAAAAAATAAATTCATAGAGATTGTCACCCTTATAATCAGGACCTAGCCCATTAATAAAAGTTAGATATCTCATTGAACAATTCCTTCGGTAGTAATTTTTACTTGTTTATTTTTACTTTCGAATATAAGATTTTTTTTATTGGTTCTACCAACGAATTCAAATCCTTTATTTTCTTCCAAGAATTTTTTACTAGCAAGTTCCTGTTCGAGTGTTTCTGATAAATTTTCAACTTTATTAATTGTAAAGCTAAATTTAGTTGTAGAAACTCCTTGTCTTTCTTCAAACAATTTTTTTGAATGTTCGATTTCAGAAGAACTAACTTCAAAATATTTGCTTAATACTTTATCAATTTTACTTTCGTTCATTGACATCTCAAAATCATAATCTTCAGAACCCATACCTTCCATTGGTTCTTCTAAACTAGTTTCAGCATCAAAGTCTAAATCCATCTCCATATCCGAATCCATTCCCATATCAGAGTCCATATCAACATCAGCCTCAACATCTTCAAACTTAGCCATTATATCTTCCATATCTTCTGGTTCAAGTTTAGTCAAATCGACAGCAGAAAGCACCATATTAACAACATATTTAATGTCCTCAGAACTCATACCATCCTGAGACTCCAAAGCTCTCATTTTTTGAGTTAGCTTACCTGTCAATTTTTGAATAAGTTTAAAAGAAACTTTCTCTTCCATATCTTGTTCCATACCAACAGGTTCTTCCATGGAGGTGTCTGCGTTCATATCAACATCCATCCCCAAATCCATACCCATATCATCAGTTTCACCATCTACCGAGGGTAATTCTGGTTCAGGAAGCACTGCTGGTTCAGCAGGAACTGCCGGTAACTCAGCTACAGGTGCTGGAGGGGTTGGTGTTTTAAGAACAAACTTTTTTTGTTCTCCAAACAATTTAAGTTCCTCACTTTGTCCGTTAAGTTCATTGTTCTCTTTGATAATCAAGTTTAACTTTCTAAGAGCTTGTGCGTATGAAGAAAAATACTTTCTATTCTTCATTGGTTCCATGTAATCAAGAGTTGATTCATTAATACCTTTTTTTAGAATGTAACCTTGTTTTTCTTTTACAATGTGATAATCCATCCCATCGGATAGGTTTATGGAATATTCAGATGCCTTTTCGTTGATGCTGGTTAAAGGCATCCGATAGGTGGCAATTTCCATAATTCTTTTTAGTTTATCGGCTCCTTCGAGTTTTTCGCTGCCGATTGCTTTTAATTTTGCCATGTTTTTTTGTTTATTAATTTTTAATTGTTAAGGCCGTGCATTCCACCAAGTTGTACCGCACTCAAATCGATTACAGTTCCTTGTTTCCCACCATCAGGCCCAACTGGAACCCAGTCGGCTGGGTGCGGGTATGGAACAACTGTTGGTGATGTGTCTGGACAATCTACACAAGCCTCGGCTTCATATTGTACGTTTACATCAAATACCCCAAAACTTGTTGATGTTGGAGTAGGAGTTGCAGTTCCTGTTGTAGTAGGACTAGCAGTTATACTAGGGGTTGGTGTATTGGTAGGTGTTGTTGTATTAGTCGGTGTAATAGTTTGAGTATTTGTAACTGTTGGAGTTTGTGTTGGTGTTCGAGTATTAGTAACATTTGGTGTTGGTGTTTGAGTATTAGTAACACTTGGTGTTGGTGTTTGGGTCGAACTTGGTGTTTGAGTATTAGTAACACTTGGTGTTGGTGTTTGAGTATTAGTAACACTTGGTGTTGGTGTTTGAGTATTTGTTGGAGTTGCAGTTGCAGATGATGTTATACTTGGGGTTGGAGTTTGAGTTTGAGTTGCGGTATTTGTTGGTGTTACCGTTTTTGTGGGGGTATTTGTTGGTGTTAGTGTGGGTGTGGAGGTAGGTGATTCCGTTGGCGTTGGTGTCAAGTCCCCAAGACAATCAACACAGTTTTCCCATGGGCCATTAAATACAGTAACAACTTGGGCTAGTGGAGTTTCATCAAAAGAAGTTAGGGTCCAACAACCAATGTTTGTTGACCCTGCTAATAATTCATAAATTTTACCCGAAACAATAGTATCTTGAGTAGCTAAATATCTGAAGGGTTGCCCCGTACAAGAAATTCCAATAAAATAATTCAACGCCATGGACTTTTTTTTCTATAAATATTGCTCGTTTTATAATTAACTTAATAAATAAATATCAAACAAAAGATTAATCCAACATTTTTACCTCAACAGACAACTCTTTATCGGTTTGTCGGTTGACAGTATCGTATAATTTCTCCAAAAGTCCGGACCTACGCAAGTATTTAAAAACAAGATTTTCGTAGGAATATTCCCCCTCTTTTTCTAGTCCTGATTTGCGATAATCTTTAAGTTTTTCTTTAAGTTTTTCCACATTTTTTTCATTAGGAGAGAGCCCTTCTTTTTTGATATTGGTAATAAGACTCTCGATTTTATCTACCCAGGAGTCTATTTTTTTGGTGAGCACCAAACTTTCGAGTTGTGGTTTTTCTTTTGATGGTTTGCTAATCCACTCGCCATTTTTAATGGAATATACCCCCGAAGCAAAATGTGCTTCTTCGGCATCCTGGGGGTATAATTCCACAGGATATCCATAGATTTTAAAATCGTGTTTTTGATTATAAAGTTGCTTCTTTAGGTTAAACAAATCTTTATAAAGTACAATTTGTTTTCCAAATTTTTTATAATCAATTATAAGGTGCAGGTCAAAATCTGAATATTCTGACCAGTTATAATTCGATAGGCTTCCAGTTAATACAACATCATCTACTTTGACCTCCTCTGCTAGGGTTTCTTCGAAGTCATTTGCAATTTTTGTAAGGGCTTCTTTGACCTTTGGTTTAAGGGTTGCTTTTTTGGGGTCGTCTGGGTTTTCCCATACCTTTGGATTTAGGGTATCACGAACAGCAAAACTTTTTAAAATTGTAGATATTTGAGCCATCTTCTATAAATACGCAAACGTTAGAGTTTATTGTATTTAAATGTCCTGGCAATTTCCCCGGAAAAATATTTACCCTGGGATTCTGCCATTCTAAATTTGGTATAGATTGCGTGGGGGACTTCGTTGTATTGATATCGAGTTCCATTTTTAAATTCCACAATCATGTCTTTCTTTTCCGTATCGTATTGGCTACGAACAATGGTTCCGGATTCAATTTCGTTAAGGATAATGGTTCCTTTGATTTCTTCTCTTTTTATTCCCATTTTATTTTGTTTTTTTAACGCAGTTAGGGTATCGTTTACCAAACATAGTTTTCATTCCTTTCTGAGTGTAGCCTTTCCAGCATCTTTCTGTTATTTCAGCTTCACTCATTTCTTGTTGATTACCAAGACGAGAAAAGACTTTTCTGATATGTTTTGGTAAACAATCGATATTGATAATCTTTGCCTTGATTGTTTCCAACCCTTTTCTTGCTGCTTTTTGAGCTCTATGGTGTCCATCAATAATGGATATGAATTCTCCGTTAGATGTAACAAAAATCAAAATGGGGTATTGTAAATCGGCTTTCTCTATTTTTTCAATTTCTTCGGGGTCGTTATCCCAAGATAATAAATAAGGTTTCAATTCCTCAACAGATATTTTCTGAACGGGGATTTCTTCTGTGGCATTCAATAAATCAATAAGAGTAATCTTATCACCCTTTTCATTTTCCCAAGATGTGTCGTGTAGTCCTTCTTTTACTTCTTCGGATTCGTCATCAATCAACACACTCATAGGGTCTATACCAAGTTTTTCCAAACTCCATAGTATTTGGTTGTACTTCCCATCATATAATTTATCAACAAAATTATCTTTCCATTTTTGGGTTGATGCTTTTTTAGTAATGGCTTTATGTACCCAAGAATCCTTATTCGATTTATTTATATTCATCAAAGTAATTAGGTGTGAATAAGGTTTGTCTAACCATTCGTTATATGTTTTTGATTTCGGGTCACCATCAATTGCCGGTGTAACAAAAACAACTCCAAGGTCAACCAACTTATCAACATCGAATGGTAGTCTTTCAGGAACGGTATTTCTACCTTTTTCATAATCATAAACCTTTTTAGTGGGTTTTATTCCCATCACCTCTTGTATTCTCAATATTTGTTCTTGTAGATTCATAATCGCCTTATTGGATGTTTATTATACAATTTTCTTATTTCATTGTCGTAAATTTCTGATACGAGATTAATATAGGCTATTTCTTCTTTTTCGGGTAATTGTTCCCAACCCAACTCAAATTTAACCCATAAAACGTGTTCCAACGAAGCCAACACCAAATTATATTTATAATCCACGTAGTTATCTGTTTCGTCAAAAGTTTTGTCATCGAACACATCGAAATAACTGGCTATTTCTGCTGGAGTTGCTCTTCTTATGAAAAAAAAATTTGTCTCATTGATAATTCCCATCATTGATTGAATTCTTGAGATTTGTTCCTGCAGGTTCATATTACTTAATCAAAGTTTGTCAAATTATTTGATTTTTTCAAAACTTCTTCCGCAATTTTAATAAGTTCTGGATTATTGATGTCTTTCAAAACATTAACAATTTTTGATATGTATTTTATAACTTCAGTAACTCCGGGCAGATAAGAATATTTTTCCAATCCATTCATCAAAGCACCAAGATTTTTAATTGCGGCTGAAAGATATTCGATAGCTTCATCTTTGAATAGCCTGACCATGAGCAATAATATAGAATATTTAAATTTATCTTTACCAAAAAGTACACGATAATTTATTATTCCTTTACTTATTGCCCAACGGATAATGTCGTCAGGGGTCTTTTTCAGTAATCCACTGATTCCCTGTCTCAATATAATATTAGTGGCATTTCCAGCAACCGGAACATAAGCCATACACGCAGTCATTATCCCTAAAAGTGCATATTCAATTTTTTCAAATTCATCCTTTGCATAATAACTTCGATAAAAATAACTTAAAGTATGTCCTAAATCTAAACCTAACGAAACCAAATTACCTGTTCCAGGTATTCCATCAGCAACCCCTGAAATTATATCAACAACATCATCCCAGTTAACCTCGTCCACCTTTTGCTCTTTGACGGTAATGTGGATGTCATTTTTCACCATCACCTCTTTGATTCTTGATATTTGTTCTTGTAGGTTCATAACATATAAATACAAAAAACCCCCAGCTTTCGCCAGGGGTCCAAAAAACATGGTATTATTGGTTATTTGAGTTTTTTTAGTTCATCTCTAATTTCAATTGCTTTTTCAAACTCTTGTTTATTGATTGCTTGTTTGAGGTCATTTTCCAAAGCGGTGATTTTGTCTTTGTTTTCCTCCAGGGATTTTATGCGGTCTCGAAACTCAACAGCCATTTCAAACTCTTGTTCGTTAATTGCTTTTTGCAATAGGGTTTTTAACTTGTTGATTTCAGACTCATTTTCTTTTTGATTGGGTGAATTTGCCCCCCTAAAGATGGTGGTGAATTGAATCAATCCATCCTCTGATGTAAAAGTTTCTTTTGACCAGTTGCCGTGTTTGTCCTTGCCAGTTTCAGTGTTTCTGTTGTCCCGCATTGCAAAGGGGTCAAATTGGGAGTTTAAAAAGGAATTTATCATTGAATCCAAATCTTCGAATATTCTTCTTTTTGACATTTTTTGTTTTTTTTAATTTTTATTTTTCTATGATACGCAATGCAAATGCCAAAAGCAAAACACTGACAAGTTGTCATACACCCCCTAATAAATAACCTGACAATATGACAACTTGTCCTTTTTAATTTTTTTTATGCCAAGGATTTGGAAATGTCCATTTTTTGACTAACCTTTGCTTAAATCAAATTATAAAAACATGAGCGAAACAATGGACGACGACGATAAGGCACTTGGCAGGAAGAAACCCTCTTCCGATTCTAGAACACCTGTTCTAGATAATTTTTCCAGAGACCTCAATAAACTTGCCGAGCAAGGGAAGCTTGACCCCGTTATTGGTCGGGCAAAAGAAATCGTGCGCATCGCACAGATTCTTTCTCGCAGAAAGAAAAACAATCCGATTATATTGGGTGAACCAGGTTGCGGCAAAACTGCAATCGTGGAGGGCCTTGCTATGTTAATTGTAAATGGAAGCTGTCCCAAAAACCTCCTTGACAAGCGCATCGTTACCCTTGACCTAACGGCTGTTGTCGCCGGTACCAAATACCGAGGTCAGTTTGAAGAACGTTTAAAGGTTATTCTTGAGGAGCTTTCTCAAAACCCCAATATCATCATCTTTATCGATGAAATCCACACCTTAATTGGCTCGGGTAACTCATCGGGTAGTCTGGATGGTTCCAATATCTTTAAACCTGCACTTTCTCGTGGAGAAATCCAATGTATCGGTGCTACCACCCTTGATGAATATCGCAAGTCATTTGAAAAAGACGGAGCCTTGGAGCGTCGTTTTCAAAAAGTTATCGTAGAGCCATCGACAATTGATGAGACAATCGAAATTCTTACCAATGTACGCGACCGTTATGAGGCATTTCACAAGGTATCGTATTCGGATGAAATCATTGAGCTGTGCGTAAAGCTTGCTGACCGTTATATCACCGACCGGGAGTTTCCAGATAAAGCATTTGACATTCTCGATGAGGTGGGAGCTAGAAGTCAAACCGAACAAAAAATACCCGAAATAATTGAGGAACTCAAGGGAAAAGCCGCAGAAATCCGCATTCAAAAAATGGATGTAGTTAAAAAACAAAACTATGAAGAAGCCGCAGCGCTTCGCGATAAGGAACGTAAGATTTTAACGAAACTCGATTCCGAAAAGAAAAAGTTTGAAGAAGCATCCTCCACCACTCGAATTCCCATCTCCGTGGAGCAAGTATATGATGTTGTGTCAAACATGACAAAAATCCCTGTTAGCAAAATGTCAATCGACGATAAAAATGCCCTTATAAACATGGACAAGGTTCTTATGAGCAATGTTATCGGTCAGGATGAAGCAGTATCAAAGATTGTTAAGTCAATCCGTAGAAACCGTATTGGTATCAAAGACCCAAATCGTCCAATCGGCTCATTTATCTTTCTTGGCTCAACGGGTGTTGGAAAGACCCACCTGGCAAAACAAATTGCTAAGGAAATGTTTGGCTCTGAAGGCGCCCTTATTCGTGTCGACATGAGTGAATATCAAGAAAAACACTCTGTTTCTAGATTGGTGGGCGCGCCTCCGGGATACGTGGGTTATGAAGAAGGTGGACAGCTCACCGAACAGGTTAAAAACAAACCCTATGCGGTTATTCTTTTCGATGAGGTAGAAAAAGCACACAAGGATATCTTCTCCATCCTGCTTCAAATTCTCGACGACGGTCACGCAACGGATTCCCTGGGACGCAAGATTAACTTTAAAAATACGTTGATTATCATGACCACCAACCTTGGTGTTAAGAAACTGCAGGACTTTGGCGCCGGTATTGGTTTCTCATCGAATAAGTACTCCAACGAGGAGGCAAAGAAGCAAATCCTGATGAAAGAGATGAAGAACTTCTTCTCCCCCGAATTTATCAACCGCATCGACGACACCATCGTTTTTGAGACCCTCACCAAAGAGAACATCGAAAAAATCGTTGGTCTAGAACTAGAAAAACTTGCAAAACGCATCGGTGAAATGAAATATAAAATTGTAATGGACTCCACCATTACAGAGTATATCGCAAAAGTTGGATTTGACCCAGTATACGGTGCCCGTCCAGTTAAGCGAGCTATCCAGGATAAAATTGAGGACTTCCTCGCTGAGCTAATCCTAATTGGTAAACTCAAAGAAAATCGCAAATATACCATTAAGATTGTCGATGAGCAGGTGAAAATTTCTTAACAATAAAAAAAGGGGGGGACGAAAGTCCCCTTTTTTATTTTCAAAGGTATTTATAACAAAATGCCTTAATGAAAAAAATCGTTAAATTAACTGAAAGTGACCTTACAAGAATTATAGAAAGAGTTATTTCAGAGCAATCAGAGCAAGAGAAGATAGAACTACCTGCAAAGGAGTTAAAATCTGTTATCGAACCAGCCAAAGTTGCTCAAATCAAATCACAAGCTGATGTTTTATCAAAAGATACGGAACTTATCAAACAAACTTTACAAAACCTAAAAACATTCGACCCACACGGTTATATGATGCTAACTCGTGGAGATGACCCCATAAAAAAAACAGTCGTAGGAGAACTTCTCCCCTACGCAACCATAATCGCCATGATTTACTCAATCGTGCAAGAACTAAGAGGAAACTAATTTATGAAAAAAGTAATCAGACTATCTGAATCAAAACTTGTAAACCTTATCGAAAAGATAATCCAAGAACAACAAGTAAACTCTGAACAATGTCAAAAATTTGCGAAAAAACGCAATTCCTATAAAGCAAAAGGAGAACGTATTATCAGACTCGCACCTAACAAATTGCGAGGTATGCTTACCTCAATTTTCAACACAGGTTTGGAAAAAGGTCCCCAAGCGTTTAAAAATGCAATTCCTCAAGAAATGAAATCAGAGTTTCAAAAGAAAATTGCAACACTTAAAAAACCGAAATCTGAAATGGAGTTAGACGCATTGTTATCAGATGTGGAAAATGAAGTTGAAAACATTCAAGAACAATTTTATGCACCACCTTATTTTATGGCTGTAGTCATGGGTCTCTCGGTCTTATTAATCTTAGTGATACTTATTTGGGGCATGGAGGAAGCACCTCTCTGTAGTTCGTATAGGGGTTAAAAAATTTATCATTACACACTTAAACCCTCCCTGAAAAGGGGGGGGTTTCTTTTACACAAAATTGTATTTATAGAATATGAGGGACATTATACTCAAGGTATTAAAAGAAGAAGTCGGCAAAGGAAAAGTTATTTGCGATAATTGCGGATGGACCTGGAAGCTCTCTGAAGGAGGTCACGACCCATATATCTGCCACCAGTGCAATCACAACAACGAGTCAAATAAGCTCAATGAAGATTATGATTCTGATTATAAAGATGATATCTATCGAGTTTTTAAAAAATCTTTGGATAAAAATGGGTTATCTTACAAAAATGTTATTCGACTTATGCAGGTTTTAGATATCAAATATGTAAAACCATATCTTGAAACTTATTTAAATGACAGAGGTATCCCGGGAATTTTTAAAAAAGATGAAAATATTGTCCTAAGATGCAATAAGTGCGGTGGTCAAGATTTGAATTTCATATACAAAATTTCTGATATTTATGTCGTCAATATGGATTTCAAATACTCATCTGAAATAGACATTTACGTTGATGTGTCTGACAGAGGATATGGAGAACTAGATTGGGATGAGGGTGAGTACAAAGGGTCGTTCCACAAAATAGTTTATTACGAAACCGAAAAAGATTTATATGAATTTTTACACAATGCCGTGGTTGATGCAATTACCAACGATTTAGATGAAAAACTTAAAAATATTGGAATTCAGGTAAATGTAACATCACTTGAGTTTATTCCACCAAGTTACATCCTAAAAAATTAATATAACCAGTTAGTAGTAAATTTTTTTCCGTGTTGTAGATAGTGGAGTCGATTTCCTAAAGTTACAATCATTTTTTTTCCCATTTCGATTCCGTTAAATACATCTTCGATTACAACATATTCATCTTTTGTATGGTAGTCGTAATATCCAATTGAAATATTGATACAGGAAAAATCGAATTTACCACGAAGGGAATAAACGTCCGTGTAAGGGTGAACCAAATATTCAAGACTCTCACCAATTCCTTCTGTGAGGATGTTATTGCAAGTTTCGAAAAATTCTGACTCTCTGTCAAATAGCCGCTGACCCCAGCAGTGTTCGGTAACCATCCAGTTTTCAGGAGCGTCGAATTGAATGCCATATCCAACATTAGAAAAGAAATCTTTATCTGCTTTGTTTGAACCGTGGCAACCAGTTTCTTCAGCAACAAAAAATGCCGCTTTCACATTTGGCAAATCCATCAAGACTTGCATACAGGCGAATACACCGGCTTTATCATCACCACCAATACCAGTGGGCATTCCGTGGTCGTTATACGCTTTAAGGGCAAGTTTAACCTCTTCCTGAGCATTTTTTAACATCTCTTCCTGTATGTTGATTTCGTTTAGTCCATGAACAGTGTCAGTATGGGCAATAACGCAAGGAAAATATTCAACATTTTCATCACTTTGCTTTGTGGCATAGATGTTTAACATGTCATCGATAAAATATTCGATTTTGTTTTCTTTTAGCCATTCGCAAATATATTCAACCAATATACCTTCTCGGTGAGTTGCTGTTGGTACGGATAGAACTTTTTTAAGTAAGTCGATTTTTTCTTGAGTCATCTTTGAGTATTTGCTGTAAAGATAACAAAATATTTTTACTTTCCAAAACAGCATCATCACTTTCGAGCCAATCAATAAATTCTTCGAGGGTCATCTCCCAAGTCTTACTATAACTAGAACTCATATCCGATAATTTAACAATCCCTTCTTTTGCATCCAAATCTTTAAACCAAAAGGGTTTACCTGTCTTGGGGTGTTTGTTGTTCTTATAAAGACTTATCCTAAGGTCATATTTTAAAAATATATCTCGGATTATATCTATATTCCCTACATTAATTTTATTCTCAATATCCTTGAGAATGGGGAGGGTTCTTTGCTCGAGCCCATTATTGTCAAGAAACTTGTCAGTTGCAAGGTCATACTTAGCATCGTTCCATCCACCAAAATTTTTGACAGATTTATAATTATCACTTAATTTTAATAAAGCAGTTTCAATTGGCAGATGGGTTAAGTTCTTGAAAAATAAGTAATAATATAGATTTCCTAAAGTGGTTGAAACGGTAAAATTAACTGGGTCCAACACAAATCCGGTATCCTCTTTTATTTGTGTTAACTCCTTCTTAATTCCTCTAGCAATAGCCTCAAAACTACTCCTATCATAATAATAAACCCAAGCATTATAAAAATTCTCAATACCTTCCGGCGCAATACTGTACAAAATTTTATTTACTTTTTTACCCTCCGCTTCATCATCATAATGAAAATCAGGCTGTACATCCAGATATATTTTATTTGCCAATTCTTTTGCTTGTGTTCCAACTAAAAAAAAATTTGGTAAAATGCTATATCCTTCCAAAAATGTTTCATCAATATAATATTCCACATTTTCCAATTCGCATTCGAGGTCTTCATCTTCTAACGCACATTCAATAGTATTCATATCATCCTCATCGTAACTGAACATATCATAAATTATATCTTTATTGTCTTCGTAATCAAAAACCAAAATAGATTCACCCAAAGGCTCACGGTAAATTAATTTTGAAAAGTGAAGTATATTATCAAAAATTTCCGAACCAACAACACCAGTTATGAATAGTTTAATTTTATGTGTGAGATTATCGGGTCTTTTAGCCAATAACTCCTCAACTGAAACAGGAATGGATGTAGGGATACTGGTGGTTTGTGTGATACCACTAGCGTCAAACCTTCTTACAAAATTTGTTGAGCGGACAATTAGTATTTTTGTCATTTTATCCCCACTAACGGTGTAATTCAAAATATAAACCTCATTAAATTTCAATAATGGAGCAACAAACTCATTGAAAAAATCTTCACGACACCATACTGTATCCTGCGCATCTTCACAAAATAACTCAGCATTTGAATACCTAACAACATTTAGAGGATATCCTTTTTCTGAAAAAAATAAATTTTTACCTTTTGCCATATCAATATAAATACTTATATTTGTAGAGTTCTTTGAAATAATGGGGATGAACGGTATTGATTGGCAGAGTTAATCATACGGGGCATGCAGTGAGATGTTTCCTATCACTTTAATCTATGGGAGCGCTTTTTAAGTGGCAACACTTTTGCAAAGCTTCAGGCTGTAGGTCTTCTTACAACTGAAGCAGTTACTGTAGCTTAGGCTATAATAACCGTGGGTCGGTGGGGACATATACCTTGAAACAGAAGTCCTTATGGTGTGGTTTCTATCTTTAAAAGAAATGGAGGTAACGTTTGGTGTTCTACCGATTAAGTGAACACCCCACAGTTTCTGATGACGATGGCAAAATAGGAATCAGATATTTCGGAGGGTGTGACAAACCCTGTCCTAAGCATGTAGTCCTTTATGGGTAAACTGAGCAAGACGCGGGTTCAAATCGGACCCATTCAACAGTGATGTTGAATTAAAAATTGGATGAATTCAGGGAAAACTAAGTCCTTAGGGATATGTCAATCCTGAGCCAAGCCTGGTAGGAACAGGAAGGTGCAGAGACTAGTGGGTGGTAGACGCTTCTACCGTAATACCACAATAGCGTCCGACATCTTGAAGAAGATGATGATATAGTCCACGCATAATTGAAAAATTGTGACAATTGCGATTCCCGCCATCTCCACCCTTGGACAATTTTGAAAGGGTCCTTAATTGGACCCTTTCATTTGTTTATAAATTAGATTTGTGATTTATCTGAAATTTAATGTTAAGTTTTATTATTTTTTACCACTTGACAGATAATTATTGTCGATTATAATATTCAATATAATTTATACAAAATGAAAAACATCATCGCATCTATTTTTGCTGCTGTCGTTTTAACTTCTTGTGGAGGAGAATCAACAGTTGAAGAAACTGTTATTGACACCACAACCGTTGTTACTGAGGAGGATACCCTTGTAACTGAAGAAGTTGTTGAAACTCCAGGCGAAGAAGCTACCGCAGAGTAATTTAAATTTCTCTTTGACGCAAAGGGGTCTTCGGACCCCTTTTTTTATCACCAATAATTTTCTATATTTAAATCATGAGTAAACACGCAAATATTTGTAGTCATAATTGTTATGGCCGAAAAGACCACGATGGTAGTTGTTGTCACCTAGAAGATAGGGATTACATAATTGGACCTCACACTGACCAGGAAGATTTCCTTGAAAGATTGTCTGATAGATTTAGTAGAAAAGTAAAATTTGAAGAAGTGTTTTATACATTTGAAGAAGGTTCAAAACTATTTCCCGAAAGAAGTTGCTGGCAAAGCCCTAATTCATTTCCAGCATTGAAGGTCGATATGGAAAAAAAACGTAAACCCTGTATATTTTACAATTCCACATTGCGTTCTTGCTCTATCTATGATATCCGACCACAGATTTGTAGAAAATATTATTGTCAGTTTCTGTTTGATGTTTTGCATCCTGTTGACGACAAGTAATTTTTTTCTCATATTTGTAGGACAAAATGGGCCCATAGGTAAAGGGATATACCCTCTCACTTCTAATGAGATATTCCTGGTTCGAATCCAGGTGGGCCTACTAATTTTTCTGGAAGGGAAAACCTTTGCTCTATCCGCTTATATTTATTCATATAAACCTTACGATATGAAAAAATGTAAATGGTGTGACCAAATTTTTGATACTAGCGATAAGCCAACAAATTTTATTGCAAATCATACAAGATGGTGTGATTTAAATCCAAAAAAACAAGAATATTTGGCAGAATTGAATAAAAGAAACTCAGTAGAGCTAATGAATAAAGCGCGACAAAAAAAAGGTGCAACAAATCAATTTACTAAGGCTAAATTGAATAATGAATCTATAAGTCATTCTTTAAAAGGAAAAAAACATCCAAATCCTTTTAAAAAACACACGGACGAGAGTAAAAAAAAATTGAGACAAGCAGCGTTAAGTTCGAATCATCGACGTTTAAGAAAAGGGGTTGTGGAATATCAAGGGTATCTATTAGATAGTAGTTGGGAGTTAGCTCTAGCAATTAGGTTAGACGAATTAAATATTAAATGGACTAGACCAGAACCAATAAAATGGTTAGACAAAAATAATGTTGAACACAATTATTTTCCAGATTTTTATCTGAAGGACTATGACTTATACTTGGACCCAAAAAATCCAGCGGCATATCAAAATCAAATAAAAAAAATTGAAATTTTGAAAAAAACAATCCCAAATTTAAAATTTATTTTGACGTTAGAAGAATGTAAAAAATTTACGATTTAAAATGAAACCAAGTCAAAAAGATATTAAAAAAATCCGATACAATGGTGTAGCCCCCGAGGGCTATACCTTGGTTCGCAATGAAGTTTTAGTAGAACTAAAAGATTTTGATAATTGGAAAGCTTGGAAAAACAACGAAATTTTGCTCTACGACCTAGATAAGAGGGATATTTCGGAGTAGAATTCATAATCTTCATATATTTAAACCTAACCCCCCCTTTTCTATGAATTCTGATATTCTTAACCCAACCGATGCACTCTTCCAATCAGGTCAAATTATTGACAAGTCTCAATGTGAAGTGTATAATTGTGAATGGGACAATATCCATGGTGATATTGTCTTGTTTGTTTAACAAAAGCAGAAGTAGCTCAGTTGGTAGAGCTATAGCCTTCCAAGCTATAGGTCGCGAGTTCGAATCTCGTCTTCTGCTCGATAGACCTTCAAAAGGGCCCTTCCGTCTCTGCGTGAGCGGCTTGCTGGGCCCGGGTCTATTTTTACCGAAGTAGCTCAGTGGTAGAGCAGCTCATCGAGAGGTGGGTGTGACGCAGGGTTCGATTCCCACCTTCGGCTCTAATCTCCAATACGAAGTATTTATAGATTATGAAACCAGAGTTGTTAAAGGAGATTGCCATGATTAAGCGTAATATCTCGTTGTTGGAAGATTATGTCTACCCAAAGGATGTCAGTTATTCAAATATTGTGTTTAGAGACAAGAATATTCCCGACAAGGTTAACAGAGCTTTATTGGATGATATTAATTTAGCTGCTTCTAAAGGTAATGTTGTTGTTACAATCGGTGCAATTAAATCCAAACACCCAAAAGGTAAAAATAACGACCCTAGCACTCGGCATACTTTCGGAAATGCAGTGGATATTCCAATTATTAACGGAAAAGCTGTTAGGAAAGAAATTAAATCTGAAGTCGAAAGATTTACTAATCAGTTGGAAAATTTGGGTTATACAAAAAATAAAGAAGAAGAAGGTAATCAAATAAAAGCATTTTTGACTTTTGGATTTCCAGGGCATGATGACCATGTTCATGTATCAAATCGCACTGATGAGGCTTCCAGTGAGGAGGAAGATTCTGAGGAAGATTCTGAGGAAACTAAAAAAGCAAAAAAAAAGGACCCTAACGAGCCTCGTTTTAATTTAGATAAAATCCTTCAAACCGTAAAAGATTTTAAATCCGGAATCGGATTTTAATACGAAAGGTCAGCTAACCTTCCTTACATCAAATCAGGATTGTTATCATCCCCATTTGATAATGTGCTCAGAATGCTTGGTAGAAATAATGCCATCAATGACCACCAAGGGTTTCCAGTTTGATAAAGGATGTAACCTACCAATAACACGTAAGCAAGCCCTAAAACTAAAATGGCTAGGTATCTCATTTGAAATCGGAAAATGTTAATCCCCACATAAGAGTTATCCAGGCCATTTCAATCTCCGCAGATTTTTTGTTTAATTTCATGTTTTTCCGTAGATATTCAATACCCCAAGTTTTCCATTGGTCATTCTGCTCAACTGTCATAGTCCAATCCTTGTACCAGGCATCGGTTCTACCTTTTACATCTTTGTAACTTACATCATGACCGGCATTCTTGAACATCTTATCGATGAGAGTTTCAACGGTCTTTTGTGCCTTTTCATCTCTGTTTAATCGTTTCCCTGGCATTACATTAAAAATTTAATAATTTTATCTTTTATTCCTGATTGTTTGATACCCTCCCAGGATTTAGGAGTTTTAACAAAGTTTGTAAGTCCTGGCTTGTCATCTGATTTATCCCTAGCAGCAAAATGACCAGATAAAAAATCAATCGACATGTCCAAATCATCCACAGCAACCCAATGGGTAACTTCGGGGTGTTTATCCAACCAATATTGAATTTCCATGCTACGCTCCAATTCCAATTCAGCTCTAAAACGAAGTTGAGCCCATTCGGATGGGAATATATCTTTGAACATATCGGTTGTTGCAATTGGTTTTTTCATAACTCCTTGAGAGATATAATAATCCCCGAGTTCTTCCAAGGTAGCGTGAAATCGCCAATCAGAACTCACAACGTATTCAGCTCCAGTTTCTTGAAGGATATGATTGAGAATCTTGATAGCTTTTTTGTCGAAGTTATCAAATCTAGCATGCACGGGGAGCTCACTCGCTGGTGTGCCCATGCTTCTACCTTCTTTTATCTGTTTCTTTCTGCGAGAACCCCAGTTCTCTGACAAGCAGATAACCCCATCATTGTCCAGGAATAGCACTTTCATCGTGGAGGGGTTTGTAGTGCAATTCATAATAGTTTAATGGCATCAGGTTTCCTGATTTATCTAAAATAGCTTCCTGAAAGGTTTCATAATGAAAAACCTTGTCTTGGGATACAACAACCCATTTTGTTTGGTTGGCTAAGTTTGGTCTATTTTGATACATAATACAACAAAGATACACAAAACATTGTGACTGAACAAAAAAATTTAAATATTTTTTATATTTTTTTTCTTAAAGGTATAAACAGGATTTTCAGCATATCTTAAATCGGTAACATAACATCTCTCATATCCCATCATCAAATTTACATCATTCTCCACGGTAATTATAGGACTTGTATCTGTCAAAATACCATGTAATGCGACGTGTTCCATCCAATAATAACTTATAAATAAATTAATATATTTTTTTGGAATGACATTCAAAACATTACCAGCAACACGATTATATGTTTTCCAAAACCACCATTCGGATTCATATACTTCTAAAAATTCATCTCTGCGGTTTGTAAACATTCTATAATCTGTTTCAGCCCACAAAAAATTCATTTTGTCTTGTTCAACTTTTAAGTCTTTAAGGGACATTTTAAATTCAGCATCAGCCCGAGCAAAAACATACAAATCATACTCGGGTAAGGGTTGTTGAAGTTTTAACAACCTTCCACCACTTCTGAAATTACCAGGACCCCAGAGCATTGGAATCTTTCTTTCATATAATTCTCTATAAAATTTTTCATCTTTTCTGGAAAAGTCCTCGTAGTTTACAGGGATTGCTCCAAGCTCTTTGACAAACTCGTGGTAATACTTATGCTTATTTGTTACAATCATGGTATCTACGCTGTAACCAACCTCTTTTAAAGGCTCCACAATCATCTTATTGTGATTGTCTTGGTTATCACGCATATCAACGGAATAAGTGTAGGTGTTGTCATAATTTGGACTATCTACAGAATATCCGTTACCAATATAGATGAGCAAACAAGTTTTGTTAAACATAATACCTTTAAGGTAATTACTGCGTCAGAAATGTAAATTACAGGATTTTACCATTTGAACCGAACTGTGTTCACAAAAACCCGTTCGAGGCAAAATCACCTTACCCCCCTTGGGAACACCCATGAAGCATCATTATCCTCAGGGGTAAATCCTTCGACAGCAACATTCACTGGCTCTTGCTCTTCCATTACTTCCATGTCGCGACCTTTCTTCCAAGTTTTGTCCCACAAATTTTTTGAATTTTGCCAAACTTTAACACTCAATAAACGATTGGTAACTGGGTTATCAGTAATAATTCCACGAATGACATCCATAATATAATTTGGTAAGTTAGAAAACATTGAGTCAATTCTAGTGTCTTCAGCACTCCAAAAAGAAATCCCTTCCCCTAGTTCATAGTGAGCAGCAACTTTATCTCCTGTTTTTTTGTTGAGGCAATAAATCAGTGTGCCATTATTTGAATAACGGAAGAAATGTTCAGCGGAATGTTCCATTGAGGTGCACCATTTTGAACCGTAACCGTACTTAACTGATGATTCATAAGTAAAGGGTCGAACAACCAACCATTCTTCATCCTCAAAATCTTTTTGAACTTGTTTTGCCAGTTCTTTTCCAATTTTGTTCAAAGCAGTAAGACCGTTCCATTGGATTAATTCTTTTCTACTTGAGATGGTTGTGATATCAAGACCTTTGAAATAACCTTTTTCGTAGGAATCCATAAAATTCATCAAGTCTTTAAGTATATCTGAACCCAATATTTGCAACAACATATAGGCTATTTTCGGGTCAATAGTATCTGGAAAATTAGAAATTCCATAGTAATCTCGTAACTCGCCAATAAAATCTTCCTGTAAAGTATTCCGATTATTTTCATCACTGTTATTCTGAAGAACCTTCAGCATCATCGGAACATATTTTTTTGTCTTCGAAGAGTCAATCGCAATTAATACATCCACCAAACTAGTTTTGAACGAGTCGGGTGCCATCTCAATAATATCTTTAATCTTTGCCATTTGAAAAAATAATTTGATACAAATATAGTGAAGAAAAAACTTACTACCAAAGAGTATTTATAATTAACAAGAAAAAAATGCCTACAGCTCGTCCTTTTGCCTTTAACCCCGGAGCACCAATTGATGGAACTGAACAAATTGGACAAATTGCTGTTGGTATAACACCTCAAAATTACACAGGTGGATATGGGGGAGTAAGATGGTGGAACGGACCTGATGAAGACCTAGGTTATGTAATATGTTATTCAGTTCCTGCACTAAATCACCCAAGCCCGGATGGGCCAATTGCTGGTGTAGGGTTTTTTAGGTCAAAGTTTTTAACCGAACCATCTTTTATTGAAATTGCGGAATATGTTTCAAGTGGTCAAACATTTGCAACGGGCGCTAATGCCAAAGTTTGGTTAAACGACAATGGTTATTGGACTTCTTATAATATTAATATTACACCAACGCCAACAGCAAGTGTTCAACCCACGCCTACACCAACTAATACAATTACACCTACGCCAAGTGTAACAAATACTCAAACACCATCAGTTACACCAACATTAACACAAACACCAACTCCAACTGATTTAAGTGCGATTACCACTTACACCATCTCAGGATGTAGTAGTTCAAATGTGATTGTTGCTGATTTAGGACCAGGAGCATTTTTCCCTGGTGATACATTCTATTTGGACTTTACAGGAGCGACTGCAACTGAATGTTACACAATTATCAATAAAATCAACGCAACACCTACAGATGGTGGT
>Ga0181349_1000010_pt1 | contig 75995 bp, 107 predicted proteins | sample Su13VDMM110SD_FD_130106 | JGI IMG/M metagenome (GOLD analysis project Ga0181349, IMG submission 130106) | Freshwater viral communities from Lake Michigan, USA - Su13.VD.MM110.S.D | ecosystem: Environmental > Aquatic > Freshwater > Lake | place: USA: Michigan | collected 2013-07-16 | reverse complement strand
CGATCCAACAAAGGAAGCCGACGTCAGGCCGTTAGCAGTCAGAGAATGGTTCTGCGAGACAGCAGGCGATCCAACAACGGAAGCCGAAGTCAGGCCGTTAGCAGTCAGAGAATGGTTCTGCGAGACAGCAGGCGATCCAACAACGGAAGCCGAAGTCAGGCCGTTAGCAGTCAGATTCGAAGCTATTGAGGCACTCGGAGATCCGACAGAGGAATCTGACGTCAGGCCGTTAGCAGTCAGAGAGTGGTTCTGCGAGACGGCAGGAGATCCGACAACGGAAGCCGAAGTCAGACCGTCAGCAGTCAGAGAATGGTTCTGCGAGACGGCAGGAGATCCAACGAAGGAGGCCATCGTTAGATCGTTGGCAGCCAGATTCCCAGTCACAACGAGAGTGGGAGATCCAACGGAGGAGGCCGAAGTCAGGCCGTTAGCAGTCAGAGAGTGGTTCTGCGAGACGGCAGGCGATCCAACAGAGGATTCTGACGTCAGGCCGTTAGCAGTCAGAGAATGGTTCTGCGAGACGGCAGGCGATCCAACAGAGGACGCTGACGTCAGGCCGTTAGCAGTCAGAGAATGGTTCTGCGAGACGGCAGGCGATCCGACAGAGGATTCTGACGTCAGGCCGTTAGCAGTCAGAGAATGGTTCTGCGAGACGGCAGGCGATCCGACAGAGGATTCTGACGTCAGGCCGTTAGCAGTCAGATTCGAGGCTACTGAGGCAGTAGGAGATCCGACAGAGGAATTTGACGTCAGGCCGTTAGCAGTCAGCGAGTGGTTCTGCGAGACAGCAGGCGATCCGACAAAGGAATCTGACGTCAGGTCATTCGCAACCAGTGATCCCGAAATTGTCGAAGTCGCCACACTAGTGACGTTTCCGAGAGTCAAGCTAGCCGCCCCTGTAATGTCGAGGGTGCTAGTTGCCGTCGTAGTAAAGGAGCCGAGAGTAGAGTTAGAAGTGCCTGAGATGCTTAGTGTGGACGTAGCACCTGTGACTGTGGCGGGCCGGACGGCAAGCGTGTTGGCGACAGTTTCCGGGTTATCGTTGAGAGCCCACGCGGCAGGGTCTTCCGATGCTGCGGTGTTAACGCGGTAAGCCGACCCGATCCCAACGCCGTTTACATTGTTCGCCTCATCGTAGATTGCGGTGGCAGTGTAGTTCGCGGGGCCACCGTTCGGGTCGGTCGCGTTTAGGTCCGCGCCGAACACAGGAAGCCAAAGCGTCTGTGCGCTTCCCCACGAAGGTGTAAGGCTGGGAGGGTTGGCGGACGTGTTTGAGGCAGTCGCAGACGTGCCAGCCTGTACACTCTGCCCGCCTGAAATTCGGTAGATATGCCAAGCCGAGCGTTCGGCGGCAGACGTACCGATACTTAGAACCGCCCCGTCTTCAGTACCCGTCGCCACTTTCCAGAAGGCCGACAGGCGCACTGAGATGTTGGCGGTCGTAAAGAGTTGCGTCCACGTTCCAGCGGTCGCGTTGTCCCATGTGACCGTTGCGGTGCCGTCATTTACAAACAGAGCAATCAGTACGTCATTCGCATTGATCGTCGCGGGAAGCGTAACGCTCGTAGAAGACACGTCCACGTTGCTGTTGCCGCGCGTGACGCTCTCCACAGTCGGTACTCTCGGACCGCCTGTGGCAGTAATCGCACCGAGTGTAGGACTGGCGACACCAGCGATAGGTAGAACGCCGGTCGCTGTAGAAGTGACAGCTCCTAGAGTGACGTTAGCGGTACCATCAACAGTACTATTAGTTAGAACGCTGGTCGCTGTAGAGGTGATTGCTCCAACAGTGATGTTGGCCGTACCGACAATCGGCGTCGTCGGTATTATCTCTATAGGTAGGTAAGGGATCTTGGGATCAGGAGTACCCTGACGTCCCGCCTGATACAGAGCGTATCGGGAGCCGCTTCCTAGCAGTCTAGTTAGGAGCTTCATCCGACAGACCCCTCAAGGTTACGGGGCCGCGTTCACTGCGTAGATAATGCCGTTGTAGGTCGTCGCAGCAGTTGCCGGTTTCGGGAACTCAAACATAGCGAGGCAGGCGTCGTCGAAGATGCGAGGCGCGAGTTCGCGGTTGGTCAGCCAATCATAAGGAAGCGGAATACCGATGATCGGGAATGCCATGATGCCAATCGGGTGCCCGATCACGAAGTCCAATGACCCGGTCGCGACCTGTGCAGAGCACTGCATGGTCGTAAGATCTTCGATACCAGTGTCGCCCGCAGCGAGCGGGGCAAACCATGTGTTCAACGGCATGTCGAAACGATCTACGATAGTCGCCACGCTACCGGGGTTTCCAGCAAGTGTCGGCAGAACTACTCCGTCTGTGCCAGATTGATTTCGGTAAGTGCAGTTCGCCCAATTGTGAACGGTGTTGGCGTAGGCGGTTCCTGTCACCTGCATGGTCAGGAAATTGCCACCCGCATAATCGGGGTCCGTTATCACGTTTGAATGATAACGAGTCGGTACGCCCGTCACGCTCTCGCTCGTGTTAGCGGTCTGGTTGATAGTCTTGGCGACCTGGAAGGTGCGGTCATAGATCATCACCGCATTGTTGATGACTGAGCACGACATGTCTGCGCCGATCAGGTGAGTCGTGCCAGTAGCCGGATTGTTGAACGGCATCGCGCCGGTCGTGGCCTTCGTCGGGGCAAGTCCACCTGGAAGCGCGCCACCGACGGTTCCAGCGACAGGTTGAGGACCCACTCGCCAAAGAGAGCTGGCACCGTTGACAACGCCGGTCGGACCGGTCTTGGCAATAGGACCGCCGCCTAGATATTGACGCGAGCCGGCGCTTGCCCGAGCGAGAGCATCGCTAAGTGAGGCGAAGCCTGCCCCTGCGTAGAGCGGCAGAGAGTCTTGTCCCAGGGCTCGGTCCCATATCCGACGGAAGCCTCGCACTTTTCGGAGTGCAAGCTCAAAAGCATCGTCAGCACTGAAGTACTGTCCGTGCTGAAAGTCGCCAACATATTCGCCGTTGCCATCAATCCAGACGGAGCCCGGAAGATCGCGCACGTTGATAGGCGGTCCGTACCAACGATCAACCTTGGTCGGTCCAACCATGTGGTTGGAGAGGCGATCAGCCTTCTCCTTACCAAGCCAGCGTTCGATCCGAGCACGAGGGATCGTCTTGCGGCGCTTGGTTGGATTCCACTGCTCAGAATTTGTCACGACGGCGCACCCTCACATGGACCCCAGTGTTTTTGTAGTCCTTCCCAGGGAAGCCAGCCACCTGATCCATCCGGTGTAGCGCACGGAGTTCCGTAGTCAGGTTTGACTAGCCCGTTAGTCCGCAGACACACCGAGCATTTGAAGATGACCTGATGCGTCTCAACACTGTCGACGACAAAGTCATGTTCCACGGAAATTCTCCGGTATCCGATTAGCCGTTGGCGGCGTTGATTGTGAAGGCGGTAACGGTAAAAGTCTGACTGGCGACAAAGTTCGGGTTGTCAACGGTCATGTCTCCTCCGCCTCCGGTCGCCGTGATTGTGCCTTGAGCGATGCAGGTCGTCTGATCGGTTCGATAGATTCGAAAATGACCCGCAAGTCCGGTTCCATCGGCGACATCTTGCCACGCTGCCACCGATTTAGCTTTAGATCCAGCAGAAGCGTTTTGAAAAGGGTCAGCCGGAAGCGCAATCGTAGAGAGCAGAGTTCCCGCTCCGTCTACATCGCCGCAGCTTGCAGGAGGAGCACCAACTCTGATTCTCATAATCGGGGCAGTTCCGCCAACGAGCAGATCCGCCTCGATCGCGTCTAGCATCGCGTTACGGGTAGTGAGGCCGAGTTGAAGTGCCATTGTTCAATCCCACCGTTCAGGTGTTAGGTCGGCGCAGCAATTCGGATGACGAAGGCCGGAAGTGTGAAGGAGTTTCCGGAAACTACGGCCTGAGAAGCGGCCAAAGATCCCGTCGCCATTAGAGTAGTGTTGTCCTTGGTGATTGCCCAGTGAGTAGCGGTTCCGCTAGCCGAGACCGAACCGTTGTTGAAGGATGCAATCGTGACCTGACGACCATTGGGCGATCCCGCTGCCGTAGCACCGATATCCAGACCGGTCTTGCTACCGAGAGCGAACCCGGTCGCGGGGGCTGACGAGGCCTCAACGTACGTAGTCGGCTGGGCGTTACACAGCCAAAGGGTCGTAGTCGCGGTGTCGAACTCGGTGAGCGCTAGGTTCAAGATATAGTCTGCAATTGAGGGCATGATGACACCTGAATTAAAACTCTATCCACAGTAATTACACAGGATGAGTGGAAAGACAACTAGATTCTATAGGTGATCAGTGGCGCTTAGGAGTAAGTATCCGGCTGGGCCGTTCCGTGATTTGCCGCACCGGAGGCGCGGAGTATCTTGAGAACCAGACCCAGCCGAATCTTTATGATCAGCGGCCCTTCATCTTGATCTTGCCGGATTTGACAGCAGCTTCGTACTCAGCGAACGTCATCTTGTCGATGTCGTTCTGCGAGAAGCCGTTGTTTCCGCCGCCATCGCCACCGGCTCCGCCGCCCGAAGACGACTTGAGGAAGTGGGGCGCCGTCGTCGCGAGTTTCTTCAGCCATTCCTTCATCGTGATCGGCTCGGCATTCTCCCCATAGATGGTTGAGCCATCCGCGTTGAGTGCCATCAGTTTGCCGTCCTTTACCTTCCAGGTGCCGGAAGCGCGGGCCTCGACGTCATCGAAAGCTTCGGTCCGGAAACCAGCCTCGGATTGATCGAATGCCGAACGGAGTTCGCTGCGACGAGTTTGCGAGTTGATGCGCTCGTCCTTCTGCGAGATCAGACCGTCCTTCTCCTGGAGTTTCTTGTTGAGTTCCGAGAACTGATTCTCGTAGCCCTGCTTCATCTCCTTCGTGCGGGTTTCGATCGCCGCTTCGAGGCCGGACTCGTCGACCATCTTCTTGCCCTTGTAGGAGCGATTCAGTTCAACCATCTCGCCAACGGTCTTCTTGACCGTCGTGAAGGTTTCATCCTTCTCGATGTCGGCGACGCTCCGAATTCCGAGCGGCTCACCAATCTCCTTGATGCGAGCGTCGATTTTCTCGACTCGCTGGTTCAGGGCGATGTTGTTGTTCCGGAACTCGCTGAGCTTGGCGGTCGGCGAGACATCGACGGTGAACTTTCCGTCTTTCTCGACAATGATGTCCCGGATCGGTTCAGGAACAGCTTCCTTCGTGTCGTACGTGATAACTGGCATTCGTATTTCCTTTCGGTTGGCCCACCGGACTACCCGTGGCGATAGCCTAATCTAACGCGAGCTTTTATCCAAGGCAAGCCCGAGCCTTAATCTATCACCTTGACGTACGGAGGGAGATCGTGCCATCCCCGGAGACTGTGAGTGCAGTCGTCCAGGAACTGAATCCTGCCCTGGATGATGAAGGAATGGCAGCGGTAAGGTGTCGGATCCGGCGGGTCTGAGAACGGTCCCAGAACTCCCTCCACCAAGAAGGACGGCGACAGCGACGGCTTTTTCAGACAGCCGTTGTAGCACCACGTATCCGGATGGATCGGGATCATGTGCTCAAATCCGCATGCGGGACAGTTGAACAGATGTCCATAGTACTCACCATCGTGATCGATGATCTTGAAGACCTTCTCGGCGTCAACTTTTCTCATTCTGAGCTCCACGCCTGTCCTTCAGTGATCCATCCGTGCCAGACACCAACCCAGTTAATGCTCGGTTGTAGAGTTAGCGGGTAGGCGCTAGCTAGATGCCAGCTTGCTCCGTTACGGTAGCTCTGGTGTGGGTGGAGCGGTATAACCTGCACCGTGGGCGTACCAGGAACCCAGATGCAAGCCCAATGATACTCGCCGTCTTTGTCGACTAGAAGGACGTACTCACCCCACGCCAGACCTTCTGAAAGCTCATCCAGATGGTCGTCCGAAGCTGGATTATACAGCCGGTCGGGGTGGCGGTGCATTTGATGACGGATTGGCACGAGCAGCGGCCTCCTTCGTCTTACGAGCGGCTTCAGCAGCTTCTTTCGCTTCCTGCTCAGCCTTCCATTCCTTGTAGGCTTTCTCGAAGGTGGCGAACTCCAGATCTTCCGGAATGAAGCCGCCAGCCTTCAGTGACTCGTACAGAGGACGCAGAGGCAGCAGACCAGCCTCAAACAGAGACTGGAGCGACCGCATTTCGCGCGCCGTGACCTTGGGACGATAGAAGATTCGGTTCAGGACGATCTCGACTTCCTCAGGATTGTCCAGCTCCCACTCCGCCCACCACTTGAAGAGCTGAGTCAGTCCCTGGGACGCGTTCTCGACGACATCCATCAGGGTTGCCTCTTCCGAGTTGGCCTGATCCTCTTCGGACTTCTCGCTTCGTGCGGCCGAGTTCTTACGCTGGGAGAGCAGACGCGCGCCGAGCGACAGCATCTGAGCTTCTTTGACTTCCATGCCTTCTTCGAGCGATTGAAGACCTTTTCCCTCGTACTCAACGATGCCGACCTCGTCGTCAGCTTCCAGAAGCCAGATCGACTGCGGAGTCATCGTGAAGTTTTGAGTGGCACTCTGCCCCTCCTTGCCGTCAGCAAACTCGTTCGCCATACCGCGTCCCTTGACGAAGTAGATCGGCGTAGCGGTGACATGACGTGCATTCTCCAGCATCGCGTACGAGCGATAGTGGGCGAAGTTCATGTTTGCGACGTCTTCCAGCATCGGACGATGAGCCGCAGCTCCGTTTCCGGCAGCGTTGAAGATCACGATCGGGATGTACTTAAGCTTCTGTCCGCGAACTAGGACGTAGGTCCGCTCGTTCTGAGGAATGAGATTCGGGTCGCCCGAGTAGTCATCCTCCTTGGTTCCGACAGCTTGGAAATAGTCACCGTTGGAGTCCAGCGCCAGAATCCGGACACGTCGCTCAGTGACCTGAGTAACGTCTGTATAGAAGTCCGCGCTGGGTTTCGGCTCCAGAAGCCTCACGGCGACCAGTTTCTTCCGGACAACCTTCCAGTTGACGATCGACTCGGCCGAATATTCGGCAATATGCTTCGTCTGACCCGTAGGATCCATGTCGAGCAACAGAGCACGACGAGACACCGTCAGCAGCTCGCGAACCAGAGCCTTGCTCAAATCCAGGATGGTCGTACCATCCTCGGCGATGATGAAGTTGCGAGCATCTTCCATCTTGCCCTGCATCCGCTTCGGCAGAGTGACGAACGGAGCACGACGGAAAACCGACACGAACAGGTCGTTAACCGTCTTCTGAGTCGCGTTGAACCAGACTGCTCGGCTCAGATAAGCCGTATACTCGGCGTGATCCATGCCCGTCCGGCGAGGCAGATAGTCCTCGTTGCGACCCTTCACAGCGTCCTCGCCCTCGACAGCGTCGCGCATCCGCTTCCACTTGCTGAAGAGCCAGTCGTACTGAGGATGACACTTGGCAGGTTTGAGGTCCAGTCGCTCGGGATTTCGAGCGCCGATAACGTACGAAGATCCAACAATGATGCGAGCAGCCATGATCTCTCCGTACGGAATGGTTCACTTTATACCTAGCGCACGCACGCCTGACGCACAACATTTGTCTACTTGCTCGGGCGGGGCGGTAGCGTTACCTTATATTCTTCGCAAACAGGAGCACACCTTGGTCCCCCGTCCTCTCTTGAATCCGACTCACCAAATGGGTGAACCAGCAGACTGGGATCGGGAGGGGCAAGGCAGTTCTGTCGAGACTCTCCACACGATTCACACCGACGGATGGCATAAGAGCCTCTGGAAACTGTCCGACCAAGAGATCAATGAGATCAAGAAGTCCGGCACCGTCGTCCTCTGGATTCACGGCAAGGGACATCCCGTCGTAGCCCTACAAGTCCTGGACGCCGTATCCGTTGACAAGTACGTCGACACCACTCAGGAGGACATCCGTACCTCCATGAAACTCCAGCAAGGATCTGATCGTGTCAATTGAGCTCGTTTGGGCCGACAAGCCTCTCCAGGAAGCCGCCAACTATCTCCGCGACAACCACGTCATCATTTATTTCTCAAACCGCGCGACTCTGGACGTTGCGATGAGCAAGGCCCACACAGCCTTCAACGAGAACGGCAATCGCGCGATCAAGCTTCCTCGCCTCGACGTCCTCAACGTTCACATGCCCAAGGGCCTCCGTCGAATGACGTTCTCGGTCGCCGAGACTCAGAACGTCGTATATCACATGTACGAGAACCTCAAGATTGACATCGCAACGATGGGGCAACCCATTGTCGTCGTTGCCTCTCGCAAAATTGCGCCTTACATTGATGCCCGGACACTTCCCGTCCGTCCTAAGTGAGGTGATCTCATGGATCGCGTTGTAGCACTCTACCCTTGGATGATCGTTACCGTCCAAGGTGTTCTCGGCCCGTATACGCGTCTCTGGCAGGCTTTCCAGGACTCGATGGCCGCAACCGTCACAGCGGTGAAAACGTTCCCGCTGTGGAAGAAACCCCAACCGAAGGTCTAAGACGATGATGATGCGTTGGCTCTCAGGATTCCAGAAGTTCCTACGATGGTCGTTCTGGGAGCCGACGCACATTCACAATAAGACTGGCGGCAAATACCGACTCATTCGGACCGCTCTTCTCGAGAAAACTTTCGAAGAAGTCGTCATCTACGAGTCTGACTCCGGAACTGTCTGGGTTCGCCCGAAATCCGAGTTCTACGACGGTCGCTTTACGAAGCTGACTACGATTAAGGATATGCTAGGCTTGAAATAGCCGCTTACGCTTGCTCGGCGTATACGGACCGCGTATAGTGGGCCGGTGCTCCTTGGTTACGCACAATCCGCATGTAAGGAAAGAAAATGGCCTTCACTAGAAAGACTCATGACGACCGCGACTTCGAAAGGATGGACTGGCCTCGAGTTGGCGACCATCCAGAAGCTCCCAAAGCTCCTCTCGAGAACCAGAAGACGATCACCGATTGGGCCGTCGAGCAGTTCGGCGGTAGCAGCCCGATTACGACCTGGATGCGCTGCAACAACGAGTTCTGTGAGCTCGGCACGATCCTGAACAGTCTCCGAAATTCCGAGAATTATCACGAAGAAGCAGAACTCCGGAAAGCTGCCATCGAAGAAGTGGCCGACGTTGCTATCATCCTGATGCAGGTCATGGAGAAACTCGGAGGAGACTTCCACAAGGCCGTCGAAGACAAGATGAAGATCAACCGCGCCCGCAAGTGGAAAACCCTTCCCAACGGACGCCATCAGCATACAGGAGAAGAATGATGACATCTCTACCCGACCTGATCGTAGAGCTTAAGTACACGAGCAATCTCATCAACATGGAGGGATTCGAGGACAGCGCTATCTACATCAACGACGCGATCCGTATTCTCGAAAGCCTCCGCACCTACGAGCTCCAGGTCACCATCTCCGGAGAGGACGGCCTAGACATTCTCGAGGTTCAGACCCCGGTCGCCCTCTCCACCCTCGCTCACGGAATCGGCCACAAGATCCTCGATCTCGTCCCTCCGACAGTCACCGACTCGATGAACATCGAGCAAGGCGTCCCCGACCGAATCATCAACGTCAAGTTCGTCACCGGCCCCATGCCGAGCTCACCGACGTAGGATAGCCCTTCTGGGGGCGAAATGTTAGTCTAGAATCGTCCCCAGGAGGCCCTGCCGTGACCAAAATCGTCTCTTACCGAGTCGAATATAAGGACGGTGGCCGACGTTATTACGTCACAGAACTCCACGAACTTCACCGAAAACTCACCCAAAGATTCAATGATAAACTCGTCGAGACCATCGTCCCAATGACGATGGAGCTCGAGCGAGAGGTGATGTACGACCAATTTATCCGCCTGAAGAGCGAATTTCCGGCATTTCTCGTCGTTGACGACGTCGTCCACGAGTATGATCCGAAGAATTACGAGACTCTTCAGGCTGTGAATCTCAGCAACGTCACTGTCTTTGGGAAGCGCCATGATCCTGATAGATGACATGTATCGCTACAGCCTCGGACAGCTCCGCAGCCGCCGCGGTCGCATCATGAAGATGTCGCACATGATAAGCGACACTTCTCACCATGAACTTCATCAATTTGCTCGCGAATTGGGAGTCAAACGCGAATGGTTCCAAGAGGATCACTACGACATATCGCTAGAAGTGAGGGCACTCGCCGTGAAAGCAGGCGCGTGCGAGGTATCGATGAAAGACATGGCGTGCATCCGGGCACTGATCAAGTGGGGATCCTGGGTCGCAGGGACGCCTATAACCTCCGCAAAGGACGAGTGGAGGATCCATCGAGAGAACTTCTTGCGCCAGTACCAAGAGACCGAGCCCTCCTCCGACGATTCCTTGGAGATGAGGGAAGCTAGAGGCGTGAGGACTTCCAGATGACATTGGCATTCGTCAGCGGGTTCGACGGGAGGGTCTACGCCGACCAATCCCTGACGATTGGCACACATCAAGCTCAGCACGGCGCTCGTCCACAGAAGTTCTACGACGCGGGTGGCGGAAGAATCTACACCTACGGAGGAGACTGCGGCCTGGGAGACTGGGCTCTCAAAAATCTTCGAAAGATGACTCCCAAGAGTCACTACGACGACCTGAAGACTCCCGTGGAGGGACATCCAGAGAGCAACGGGACTCTGGAGGGAGTGGTCTGTTCGCGAATCGGCGATAAGCTGATCGTCCAGGAGTTCGGTCGCAACTGGCTCGAGATGCCTTATATCGTCGAAGTGGGTCGGAAGATCGGGTGGTTCGTGGGCTGCGCGGCGAGGGAAGCGGATGCTTTGTATCGGGCTGGTCTGTGGGGAGACGTTGGGAAGATCTTCGAGGTTTGCAACGACGTGTATCCGGGATTCGTGACGAAGGAATATAGAAGCGTGACTATTCCGGAGTTGAGCGGGACGATTCCGGCAGGGTTGAGGTTCAGGATGGAGAATGAGGAGTGTGCATGAGAGAGCGTCAGCGGGAAGCGCGGGAGATGCTTACGACGGTTGCGTGTGTCTTTTTGGTAGCGGCGATCGTTATAGGTTTGGGGACGATTCGTCAGAAGGATTTGGATGACGCTCGGAAGTGGCGAGATCTCCAGAAGGGTATCAGCACGGTTCCATGTGAGTGGCTGGGGACTCAAGATGTTCAATCGTCAGAAGGATAATGTGTTCGCTTGGTTCTTCGTCGTAGTTCTGGCGGGACTAGTGCTCTACGTGGGCTCGGCGGCGATTACGTCACGGCGATCTCTATTCCACGGTGAAATTTCCAAAGTCGAAATCCGAAGCTCCAGTTCTACTGTCGAGCAGCCGGGTCCCCTTTCGCATCCCTAAGTGATCAATAGAAAATTGACTGATGCACTAGGTGCGGCCACGTAAAAAACCGGGGCAATACCCCTACAGGTACCATGGGCATACCAACAAGCGCCAAGCAAAGCGCCCCGGCATTGCTGCCGGGGCGCCTATGCTTGCCTTACGTTGCCGCCCTAGGTGGGCGCGGCATAGGCCAGCACGGCCAAGCGTTGCTTATTGGTTTGGCCCTTGGCGTGCTTGGCGCTACCTGCAACGTAGCTACCGGTAAGGTAGCCCGGCGTAATGCCCGCCCGCACAAGCGCGGCGGCAAGCATGGCGCTATTAACAGCGTGGCCAGCTTGGGGCACATTGCCGCCCGTTGCTTGTGCGGTAGCGTAGGCGCATTGCGCCAGCGCCCACGCTAGGCCGCTACCGGCTGCACCCGGCGCGCCCAAGGCAATGCCTTGGGCGGTAAGGTACACAGTAGCAGGGCAACCGCGCGGTACAGTGGGGCTAGCCGTGCCTGCGGCCAGCTTGCCCGCTGCGGCGGCAATGCCAGCGTGGGCGGCAACCCGCACGGGGCGCGGCGTAAGCGCCTGTACGGGCGTTGCAGGCGCAACGGCGGGCGTTGCAGCGGCGGTGGCGGGGGCTTTGGTTTGCTTTTGCATAGTGGTGGCCTTTACTTGGGTAACGCGGCAATTGCGCCGCACAAGCAACATGGCCCAAGCCATTGCCAATTGCAACTAGCCCCAAGCAACAAAAACGCCCCAAAGGGTGCGGCTATATGCCGCAGGTAGGCGGGCGGCGCTTGGCACGGTACATGCATTGCCACAAACCATGCCACGGAACCGGGGTGCGGCATTATGCCGCAGGCAGGTTGCCCCTAGGGTAGCCCATACGGCACGGTACGTACCGTGCCGCCTAGGTAAAACGGTACGTACCGTGCCGCCTAGGTAAAACGGTACGTACCGTGCCGGGTAGGGCATCCAGGAATCCAAATCGCCGCGAGGGAGACCCGGGGAATCTTAAGAGTCTGCCGTGGACTCTTAAGACTGATCATCTCTCCGCGGGGGAGATCTAGGCCAGACTCTTAAGAGTCAACATCTTTCGGCCGGGGAGACCCGGTCAGCATTCACTGACCGGGTCGGGATTACCCTCCGCTACTTCGCGGCGACTAACCAACACTGACGGACACGGTGACCATCCAAGGTCGCCCAATGCCCATGAATGTGACGATACCACATCCCATCCCTCAGTTCCTCGTACTCAACGTAGCAGCACGTCAGGTTTCCGTGCCGCATAGCCGAAGCACCCATCGGCTTCAGCGACTTACACTCCCGTGGAACCAGTTTCGCACCCGGCTTACCAGACAGGAATACCACTCCCACTTCCGGAAACTTGACCTCACGTGCCAGATTCCGGTCGGCTAGACGCCAAGTGTTCGGGTCAGCACCGACCAGTTCATCGATATCCATTTGCACTTCGTTCTCTCCATGCGTAAGGGCAGACAAGACCAACGCCTTGCCTGCCCCAGCTTACACGCCTGATAGTTAAATGACCACTACCCGAGCAGCGTCTTGAGCTCTTTTTCGAGCATCAACACCACCTTTTTGCTCCGGTCGCTACACACCGCGATGAGACCGGCCTTGACCAGGTTCGCCTCGTTCTGCTTCGTGCGGCCCTTGCTCGGGAAGTACTTTCCGTTCATGTAGGTCCACATCCCTCCGGCCTTCTTCACGATTTCTTCCACGCCTGCGGAAACCTCGTATTGCCTGGAAGCGTATCCGATGGTGCGGATCGTTTTGGGCATCCGCGGAACCACGCGGATCGGCGTGGAACACCGTGGAAGCCAGTCATAGTCCGTGGACTGGGCTTCCTCAGCGATTCTCGGGGTCTCAGCACCTGAGGGGCCCTGGATCACAGGACGCTCAAGAGTCATAATGTTCAGCATAGACTTCAGCTCCATCTTGCACTGTGGACTCTGGGACGACCCCAGCCACACTATACCATAGCCGGTCAGGCTGTCAATTGCAAGTATCATGTGGTCAAAATGACCATGCTGTGATTCTTAAGAGTCCTTGCATCCAAGTTGAGCGGAAGCGGAGGCCTTGTCTCGCCTCCGCTCCCTATCTGTCTTGCCTCCGTTCCCCGTTGTCTAGGCTACTTCCCAAACCTCGTAATCATCCTCGTTTCCGCCGTCAGACAGGACGACAATGAGTCTGTTGTCTTCAGAGTGCTCCCAGATCCGGGCCGTCTCCCACTCGACTTGGATGTCGATGACTTTCTCCCAGCCTTCGTTGTCCTGGTCGCTGTTCTCGAAGAGCTCCCGCTCAGGGAAGTCCTGGTCCTCGGCGAGTCTGGCACAGTTGACCTTCATCAGGTCCTCCAGAGCTGCTCGGACCGCGGATCGCTGATGTTTCGCGCCTGATTGAAATCCCATGTAGATTCTCCTTTGCTACCTACCCTTACAAGGTACGCCAAGCACGCGTATCATGCAAGGGTAGGTAGCATCCCAACATACTCGCTGCGATTCTTAAGAGTCCCAGACAGACGAATAGACCCAACCGGCGAGAAGTCATCTCCTCGCCGGTGAGATCTACTGCCACTCTTTCCTCAGGGCGTCAGCATCCTGGTGCCAGCGGTAGTATCCGCAGTCGTACTCGTGCAGGATGTAGCTCTGACGCTCCTTCTCGGTGAGACTTGCCCATCCCTCCGGAGGTTCTCGGTCCAGAGAACCGTAGATCATGCGGTCCAGATCGTTGAACAGGATCGGACCTCGTCCATCAGTACGAGACTTCGCGATGATGCGCTGACCGTGGACCGTGTATTTCCGGCCGGTGTTGAACGTGTGAATCATGTCGTACATCACACGCCCTCCAGGACCAGCTTCACGCTTCCGCCCTCGGGCAGAGGCATGGACTTCTTGTTCCAGAACTCCTTCTTGTCCTCGTCTGAGAGAGGACGGATCGTCTGGCAGAGCTGAGACCAGCTCTGATCAACCACGTGGACTCGGCCCTCGGGAGTGATTATGCGGATGCGACTTATCATGTGGATAGGTCCCTTGACACGCCAACTGCGGCGTACTTGCAACATGCCACAAGCACGCGCGTCATGCAAGCATCTTAGCATCCCACAGACCACACCGCGATTCTTAAGAGTCCTCTGCGATTCTTAAGAGTCCCAGACTGACCTATAGACCAGAGCGGCGAGAAGCTGTCTCCTCGCCGCTCTAATCTCAGTACGAGACGGAGTAGGGGTGTCCGTCTTCGTGGGCCTCCAGAGCGTGGTCCCGCTCGTTGCGCTGGACCTCGGTGTCTGGGCTCGCCAAGTGGATCCGGACCGGTCCCTCCGCATTGGAGTAGACGCCGGTGATCGCCCGGTTGTAGTCAACCAGCGAGTTCTCGATCACCATCAGGCTGGTCCAGGACGCACAATCGCAGTCCATCTGCCAGATGACGAGGCCGACCTTCCCGTCCACAGCCAGGACATCCATCAGGTCGCGGATCTCCTGCTTGAGGGCCAGAGTGTCCGTGGGACCGTCCTCCCAGGCTTTGCGAGCCCACGCTCTGCGGATCTTGTGCTTGAGTTCTTTGCTCAACATGACTATTTCCCCCACTGTCCGCCGTCGATCAGCGCGCGGATGTAGTTCGCGCCAACCTCGGCTCCGAACCACGATCCCGTGCACACGATGACCAGGATCAATCCCCAGCCGGTGATCTCCCGGCCCCAGTTGTTCCAATGATTTCTCACTTCAGGTACTCCATGAGTGTCGGGGATGACTGCCCCGACTCAGACCTCTGCCTCTGGTTTGAGGCTTGCATGATGGCCCGAGATCAGGCCAACTGGGCAGATTGTCCGGTAAGAACCGGGTCACCCAGCGCGTACATGCAATATGCGCCAAGCCGGGTCGTCTGGCAAGTGTTACTGCATCGGCCGGATAACAAACCTGCGTCTATTCTCGTCCAGAGGAATGCCGTCCCGGTCTCGTGGAACGTCCATCGTCGCGTGGAGTCTCTCCAGGTTGTCTCTCAGCCCTTTGAGATCCTCCTTCCGGTCGGATTTCTTGGCGAGAGTCCTCCGTTCCGCTCGGTCGTAGACTGCGTAGATCACTCAGCAATCTCCTGCGCTAGGTGGAACTCGGCCTCGTCAAAATCCGGGCCTTTGCTCGTCCAGAATCGCACGAGATACTCGTCGCTCTCCTCGATCTGCATTCGCCAGACATCAACATACGATACCTCGACGCCGACTCGGAGCATGAGTGACAGACTCGGTCGGCACCTGTTGACTAACTGACGACACTTGTAGATCGTCTCGTAGTATGCCTCGCTCTCGTCCTCGTCGATCGGCATCATTTCGAGTCCGAGCTGTGCGAGTGATAGCTCGAACAGCCCGAGTTGTGATTGCTTCATCCATGATAAATTGCTCATCTAGTCCTCCATCGGGTTCTTGCGTTCCCAGTCGGTGATCAACTTGATGATCACCTTCTGGGTCGCCTTGACTGTCGCCGCACAGAGGTCGGCGTAGGTCTCGTACCCGGCGTGCTGAGGATTCACGTGCTCGGAGTTCTTCATCAGGTCGAAGGCTTTCACCTTCATCTTGTCAACCTGGATTCCTAGTTCTTCAACGGTCACTTCTGTCTCCATAACCTGACGCTGGCCCGTTGCCAGCCCCTACAAGGTACGCGCGTGAACCTCGTCAGGCAAGCCTACGCTTACTCTACGCAGCATCCAGGGCGGGTGTGCTGGCCCAGCCTACCCGCCCTGGAGTGCGCCCCTACGCTGTGTCGCCAGTGTGGTCAGGAGTTGGCCCGGGACTGGAGAAGCTCCAGAACTCGAATCGACTCACTCTCCAGGACTCCCGCTGGAACAGACAGGTGAGGGCTGGCGATTCTTAAGACTCCGGCTCGGTCGCTCTGCCAGACCCAGCAGATGAATCCGCCCTTCACGTCCTGGAGCACGACGTAGGCGAATCGCTTCGACCACAGAGTCTCCCGAACGAACAGCTCACTCTCCCCGACCCACAGACTCTGTGGGTCTCGGCCCTCCCATTGGACTGCGACATTCCTGACAATCCAGTCCAGGTGCTCCCTCGTTAGGTCGACCGTGATCATCGGAGTCTGCTCCGGGGATTCCAGGTCCTCGCCTGTCTCTAGGTCCGTCGAGATGGCGGTTACCAGAGGGTAGAACCACTCGGTGTTTCCGTCTATCCCAGCCGTCATCAAGGTTTCGCTCAATAGTTCTCGACTTGCTTCGCTCATTCTCTTCTCCATAATCTGGGATTCTTAAGACTCCTTAAGAGCCTCTCGTCAGAGGCGGACTGAGCTTGCACCCAGTCCGCCTCCGTCTAGTTACCTGTCGTCCTGGCCGACTTACGCCTGCCGGATAACGAGGCCGCGTGCTTCCATCCCGCGCGTCTTGGAGTTCGGCGCGTAGAGGTAGCCCTTGTCGTACGAGCCGCGGTAGCTCTCGCCGGCTGTGGCTCGCATGATCAGGTGGATCGCGCGGGCTTCAACGCCGGGGTTGGCTCGGCAGATGGCGATGATCGCGTTGCGAATGGGCGAACGGTTGGCTGTCAGAAGCTTCTCGTCGTCCGAGGCCAGCCACTTCGTGGTGTCGGCCAGTTCCGCAGGCGTCGCGCCCACATCGCCGACTTCAGCCGCCAGAGCGTCGAAGCTCAGGGCCGCGAGGGTCGTCAGGCGAGTGTAGTTGCCTACGAACTTCGCAGCGTCGGCATCCTTGGAGGATGCCTTGGCTTTCGCCGCCGAGATGTCAACGCCGCCCGGAGTCTTGGGGGCCTTGGCAGTCGGGTCGGCGACGTCGGTCTTCTTGTCGGTCGCGGCCATCGGCAGCTTGGACGTGGATGTCTTGGTGTTCATGGTCTCAGTTCCTTTGTGGACTCGTTGCTGTGATGGTGGACGGGCTTGCCGCCAACCATGAGCATAATGTACGCGCAAACGTTCGTCCAGGCAATAGGCTATGTCGTCCACGTGAGGAGGTTGATACTGGAAGACCATAAGATTGTTGCGCTGGGCGTTATCATGGCTTACCGTTAGGGTATAAGTAACAGCGTCCACAAGCGCGGAGATCATAGTGTCGGCAATGCGGAAGAGAACAGGTAAGTCAGCGGAGGTCATCGCCATCAGGCCGACCGCTAAGATGTACGTCACGATCTGGAATCTTCCAGAACTGACGTGGGCTCAGTCGGGTGTCGGAATCGACGTTCGTCCGGGCTCCATCGCTCGAGGTGACTACGAGGACCTGATCACAGGTCTGTTGGCGATTCAGCTCATTCGTCCAGACGAGGCCGAGGGCGTCCGAATCCAACGGAACACGGATGACACGGATATGTACGACGTCATCTGTGCCGACGGTCAGGGACTGTATCGGATCTCCCCATCCGGGTCAGCCTTCCGTCGAGTGAAGATGTAATTCACGTCAATTCAATACTGTCGGGTCGGCCCAGGATGCGAGTCCTGGGCCGATTCCGTATGAGACCGACCAGCGACTCTTAAGAGTGGACGAATCTCTGCTGGGGAGATTTTGACACGGACCCGATCGCCGGCATCAGTGGTTGGAATGTCAAAATTTGATTGACGATCTCCTTGATTTTGCCCCGTTCCCGGCTTCCAGACCTACGCTGAGTCTTAAACTCCTGAGAATCTGGTACAAGAATGCCACGGAACAAGTGAGCGTGTTCCGCCACCGCAACGACCAGCGGTCCACTAACACAACTGAGTGCCTTGGAATTACAGGAATAATTCCTCTTCCGGTACAAACCATTCGCTCCTGTTTGGTAGAACCCATAAACCGGCAAAAACCGAAAACCATGGAACCATGGAACAGACCGGAACCGCCCTCCTTCCCGAGTCTCACAGTGACCTATAATCATGTTCCACAGTTCCGCTACAACTTTCTACATAGCTCATATATTTATTCCAAACACAAAAGCGATTTGTACAAAGACACACACTTCAACCTTTAACCACCGAGGTTATGACCAAACTTAATGAAAACCCAAACTCGTACATGGAACAACGCCAACCGCAGCGATTTGTACCGACACGCCGTAACGACCTTCTGTCCCTACTGAAGAATCCTCACCTTGTACGACACATGCATCCCGCCTAACCTAGCCCGCATGAATCCTCGCTTCACCCTCAAAGCTCTATCCGCGACGCTCCCACAATCTTCACCTCCATGGGTGATGATCTTCATGGGATTCCCGGTCAAGATCTCCCTCTCCTATCATATCGTGACTGGATATGGTAGGATGCTATTCTGCGTGGATCCCAAAATCCCTCATCGCACCGTGGATCCAAGGATTCTTCTCGAGCGTGGACACAGCTTCGGGTGGAATCCTCACTTGAGGAATCTCCTAGAGCTAGATTCCCTCGTTGACGAGATCCAGAGCTATCCTCACTCCTACCGAATTCTCTACGTTCCACATGTCCCTAATCTCTCCTATCCGCAGAAATGCGTCTATCTTGTGGATCGCGCTCGAGTACCTAAGTACTTCCCAGTGACGCAGTCGATATCTGACGAATGACCTCCAGATACAGACGCCTTTTATCTACCTATCCAGACGACTCCTCCAAGGAGCTTGCGGACTAAGCGTACCCTAGCTCAAAACGCCGCCCCGTGCTATGCCTTTATAATGCAGCACACGCCGCATCCGGCGGAATATCGCCGAGCCACGCCGTCAAGCACACGGAGATTCCAGTGCCTCGTACTCTAGACATCAAACATCGTAAGTGGATCCGTCAGTCCGAGGGCCAAGCACCCGGACTCTCACACGCATTGATTCACATCCCGCACAACACCTATCACCCGTTCGTGGTCTGCATGGTCTCGGACGAGTCACTCGCCCACGGAGAGTGGATGTGGGGATCCTATCACACCAGCCTGGAGTCGGCCACGGCTGACTTCGCAGGGAGAGACGTATGACTCTTCGACGTAAGAAGCATGTTCGAGTCAAGGCTCGCAAGCCTCTCCCCGGCAGGTCCTGGAATCTTCCCGAGGCTTTCGTCCCAGACGCAAATCTGCCGCCCACGAGCGATCTCGCAGGAGTAGTATTCGTTCAGGAGAAAGAGCCCTTGCTCAAATCGATGCTCGTTGAGAAGAGGACAGTACGGGCCGAAATCGAGCGTAAACTTCGGTCCTCGGCTCCGGTATGCAATAAGGGAGCCTACATGTACATCGGCGCTAGTGATGATTTGACTGCAATAGGGAGAAAGAAATGACCACACCATCCAAGTCCCGAGCCCTTGCGGATCGGCTCACCAAGAAGCTCTCGTCGACTGATATCCTGTACTACAGAATTCAGGCGTTCGTCGGCGAGTCAGTATCCTCTGTGCCTCCGCCGAAGTGGTGGCTCAGTAACAAGCTGTTCGTCTTCCACCGGGTCAATACCCGCCTGAAGGGATCGCCCAAGGTCTACAAGATAACGGATCTGGGATACGCGGTTGCGTACCATCTCGAGATCGATGAAACGAGGAAACCCAATGACTAACCGAGATCAAGCACCATCAAGTCAGCTGGAGTCTATGCCCGAGGACTGGACTGAGAACTCTCAGTTCCGCGTCGCCAAGAGCCAAGCTATCTCGCTCAAGCGCATTGCGGATTCTCTGGAGAAGATTGCCGCCCGACCAGCCATCGACCCTCAGGAGATCTACAATGCTCTCACTGAGGCAGGCTATGCGGTCACTCGGAACATAAGGGGACAGTGATGTCAGACGACTACATCCGCGTCTCTGAGACGCCACTTATCATGATACCGACACTCCTTCAGTGCCTGATGAACTCGGGCAAGTTCAGGCCGGTCGACGAGGAGGTCAACAGCGATCTGCTCTCTGGATTCGCCGGCTGTTCTGAGCGAGCGATCTACTGGGAAGTCAACGGAGGCATAGTCTTTGGAGACGTGTCCGAGAAGGCTGCCTACGAGATCGAGGTCTGGTACTACTGTTTCTTTCACGGTGAGCGCTGGTGGCAGATCGGCATCGTGGACATTCAACAACTGCCGGAGGAGATACTATGAGCAAGCGTTCTTATAGCGGATCGCCCCACGCGGCGACCACGGAGTGGAAGATCGAGTTCAGCGAGGACTCAGAGAAGTATTATGTCACGGTTCCCGACAAGTGCGACTGCGGGTGCCCGAAGTGCGAGGGCATAGTCTATCGTCCTCACTCCAACGGCATATTCTTCGACGAGCACGAGGAAGCAGTCGAGTGGATGGAGGGTGTCCAATCCTTCCTGGACGAAGACTACGAGGACTACTGCAACGAGAATTCGTACGCCATCAATCAGATGGAACGGTACGAGCAATTCCGCAACGAGTATTGAGGGAACCATGATCGGCGAGAACAGCATACGAATCATCTCCCTTTACGAAGACCGCGAGGACCTTCCTGGAGGAATCGTCATTCACGACATCGTCGAGTTCGACGTGCCGCTCTACCTCAACGCCCACATGATCGACACCCGAGCTCTCATGCGCGAGTGTCGCAAGTGGATGGCTATCCTGGAAGCCAAGGGCGGACATCTGCCGAAGTGGCAGGTGATCTTCGAGATGCACGGAACTCTGGGCAACTTTCCGTCTGTCGACGGTCGCAACCTCACTGCTCTGGCGGGAAGGAAGTATGGCCGAGACACCTGGATCGCCTATCTCAAGGGTGGCCCGACACCAATCAAGCGCGGAGACCCCATCCTATGATAGAACGAATCGTCCGTCGTTCCGAGCGCCTCGCCGGCGCGAGATACCGATGCTGGCATTGCCATCAGTCGATTCCGTACGGGACTCAATACGTCCGCACGGTGGTCGAGCAGGAGGCAACTGCCGAGCTTCGTTCGAGAACCTTCACCCGGAGGACTCACCTCGCCGGCCAGTGTCCGAAGCCGGAGAAACTCTCACAATATCCACGTTTAACATCAACGCCGGTAGAGATCCTGCCGGACATAGAGGAGACCACCACATGACACCGCAAGAAATCCTAAAGAAAGCCGCCGATGACTTCGAGGCGAACAAGCGCTCTTGGATCAAGGGCATCTACGTCGGCGATAGCGAGGGCAAGCAGCTCTTGGCAACTACGTCGGGTGAGCGTCATCTCATAGATCGAACAAAGATGCCAGAGGCAGCGTGCTTCTGCGCCGTTGGGAAGATCTTCCATGTCAGTCCCTCGGTGCAGGAGGCGAAAGCCACGATCCGATTCCTGTCCGAGCATCTTAACCGGATATTTCCGGGGATGTCCGACCACGACGACAACTACGAGGGAATCATCATTCAGTGGAATGACCAGCATTCTCGCGTTGACGACATCATCGAAACCATGAAAGAGGCAGCTAAATCATGACACCGAAGGAAATTCTCAACAAGTGCGCCGACGACTTCGAGGCAAACCCGAAGTCTTGGACTACGTGCGTCTTTATCGCAGACGAACACGGTCGCGGAATAACGTACGCGAGCGGCAAGCCTCTCATCGAGCGGAGCAAGCTACCGGAAGCGAAATGCTTCTGCGCCGTGGGGAAGATCTACCAAGTCGCCGAGACCGAGGCAGAGGCCCTTAAAGCTGTCAACCTCTTGGGAAAGATGCTCAAGGAGAAGTACTTCTCGACTAGGGAATGGTTCGCCCCTCAGGACTGTGTCGTCTCCTACAACGACGCACTGGACGGTCCGGAGTTCTTAGTCGCCAACATTCGCGAGGTGACGAAGAGGAAGTAGAACTGACTCCGGAACGAGCAATACGTGCTTGTTCCGGAGGCTTCCTAGGTGTACCGTAGATGGTACAAATCGCACATACTTATGGAGGTATCGCATGATTGAGCAACCACCGAAGGTCGTCCTTCTGGTCCACGGTTACCGACCGAGACGCGACGCTCTCGCTCGATTCGTGCCAACTGGCTGGAGTCTCAACACCGTCGTTGACGATGAGTTCGATAACCGGAAACTGTACGTGCCCGACGTCCTGGGAGCCGGAACGTCTTTCATATGGTTTGTTCCGGGAAAGGCTGTTACTCATCGAGAGAAGGCGGCGGAGTTCGTGCGGAAGTATGGTACTGACTATCAGGTGTTTGCTATCTGTCCGAAGGTACCTGAGCTCTTTGATAGATGGCGACAGAAGCCTCATGGCGATCGTTTCGCTGATGTGCTCTGGATTGTGCCTGAGCCCGAGGCCACGAACTGGATGATGTACGACCGAACTGGTAAGATCTCACCATACAAGGGATGGCTGATATGAAGACCGTTGGAAGATTCGAGCTGGAGGAGTCTCCGCACGAGATCGTCGTCTGCGATCCATCGAAGATTGTCTACTTCGAGATTCAGGCAAACCAGTACGGACATGCGAGCTTCTTCGTGCATGTGGAGTCACTCAGTACCATGAATCCCATGCGCGGCAAGTTCAAGATCTACGGAAGTCACTTCCCAATTCACGAGCCCGAGGCTTCTCACATGCTCTCCACTCAGATCGGAAGCAAGGTGTGGCACCTCTACATGATCGGACCCTGGAGACCCCATGACAAAAACGATCTCGGCTACTATGACTAAACTCAAGCGATTCATGTTCCCGCCGACATGTACGATGATGATCGGCGTGCCGGGTGCTGGAAAGAGCACCTGGATCAAGCATCACGTCCCGTCGAACGTCAAGGTTCTCAGCCTCGATGCTATCTGCGAGGACATAGCAAGAAGGATGAACACCTCCTTCACAGAAGTCACTAACGATGAGAAGCTCAACTTCTACGCTAAGATGCTCGTAGGCGCCGAACTCGACGTACTACTGGAGAATCGCACGGATTTCGTCTGGGATCAGGTGAACGTCAACACCGGTATCCGAGAACCGATGATCAGACTCCTTCACGAGTATGGTTTCCGAGTTGAGGCTGTCGCCTTCTTTCCGCCGGTGACGAAGTTTCAGCGAAATAAGGTCTTCGAGCGGAATCGTCACGGAGTCGAGCGAGAGGTTTGGGAATCGATGGTGGACGAGTTCGAGCTTCCCGCTGTCTGGGAGGGCTTCTCCGAACGGACGTTTATCCCGCTACCAGAATTCCACAAGACTCTACGTGACCACACTCCTACCCAGAGCGGATGGAACCTATGACCAACAACCTTCTCCCCATGCGAGACCCGAGGCTACCGCGTCAGCTTCTCCAACAGGCACTCGGAGGAATCGGCGATCGAACTCCTGACGCCGAGGTCGGAGACATCACCGTTCCCGAATCGAACTCCAAGCGGGCGAAGGCTCTCTTCAAGTACAGAGGCAAGTTCGTCTTGATCACCGTCGAGATCAGCGATCCACAGGCTTGATCGTCCAACTGCTAAAAGATGGTTAATTTGAGCATACGACCCACCCAAAGACGTAATGCTGTGTTAACTTGTTTTTGTGGTAGCAGTAGGAGGTCTCAAGTGAACCACGAACGTCCATACGTCATCGTTACTATCGGCTTCGAGCCGGTCCGCGATATCGTCGCACGAGTATGTCCCGTTGGATACACGCCCAAGCGTGTGATCGACTGGAAGTACGCCAAGCGCGATCTCGATCCGTTTGTTCTCATGTTGAAGAGTGAATCCTTCATGTGGTGCGTGGAGGCTGATACAGCTTCTGAGCGCCGCAAGGTCGTGGAGGATATTCGAGCCTGCACCGAGGATCTCGACTACGAGGTGATCCTTGTTGCCAATGAGAACCACAAGTTCACTTCGCGTCCTAAGCGAAGTGAAGGTTGGGACCACTTGTTCTGGGATACCGCTTCCCGGGACACTGTTCCTTACGAAGACAAGTCGACCTTGCCAGTCGTCCCCGTCCCCCCAGGGACTGACGGGCTTGGGCCTGACTATCGACGTAGAGCGTAACAAAGTTGTCCTGACGAGTAAGCCGTGCTTGCGTTTGACGTAAGCACGGCTTACCTTATTTGTAGCCGCAGGTCAACCCGGAGGTTTCAGGTGACAACTAATCAGGACTACTCTACAGAATTTCCCCTTCCCATCAATCCGCAGAAGCCGGGGTTCTGGTTTGAGCCTCGCACGGGTTCGTCCCGCCGGAGGATGGTTTCCAAGAACCCGCAAGGTCAGGACGTCATGAGCGTCTGGGACCTCATGAGCGAGACTCGTGGCAAGGGTGAGCACGCCCACGTCCGCGAGTGGTGGAAGTCCGAACAGTGCAGCTATCTCGTCTTCTTGAACGAGGCATGGAGCGACGGACCCTACAAGGTCAACGGCATCAGCTACCGGACGTTTGAGCGCGCAACCATCGGCAAGAACGGAGCTATGGTTCGTCACTTTGCCGATCTCGATGAGGCGGTAGCACGTCTGCAGAAGTACTGGCCCGGACGGTTGGCGCCATGACCGAGGACCCGAAAGAGGTCAAGCGTCGTACCGCAGCGAGAAAGCGCCGTTCACACGGATGGTGTGTCGCGATGGGAATCGACCCTACGAACAAAACAGCTCGTCACGGCGTGGAGTCCCTCTTCGCCGTGATCGAGTCTCACGAACTTCGGGTCAAGCACCTGGAGAAGACTTTCACGAAAATGGAAGTCACCTACGCATCAATCCTTAAGAGGCTCAACCAATGACACAAGTCCCTGACCATCTCCGCCGGCAGATTGAAGACAAGTCCCACGCCATTCTGGAGGACATGCTGGCCGAGGGTGAGACTGATGAGATGAAGGCCATCGACTGGCTGCACGTGACTCTGGACCACCTGGATCAGGAGGGCATGAGTCAGTGGTACCAGCTTCGCGCTGAGGTCGGCGAGGACCAAGCACTCCAACTCTTGGTTCCGTTCGTTACTGAACCGTAGGGTGCGGCTGCTCGGAAATGCTCCGGGCGGCACGGCTGGCACGGCCTATAGGATGCGCTTTAGAGGGCTATACGCTTGCTCTACAGCGTGTCCGTAGGGTACAAGGTAGGGCGGCACGCGCCGCACGCGGGAGCACATAGTGAGCCAAGCAATAAGTCTACCAACCGAGAAAGGATATCGCTCGTGAAGCTCGATCCTGAGACTGCCGAACTCGTTTTCGTGTTGTCGCTCATGTTCTTCGGAATTACAACACTCATGGCAATCATCCTATCAGAGGCTTTTCGATGAGAATCGGCCACCTAGAGATCGTAGCGAGTCGCTGGCCTTGGCAGCAGGACCGACACTCGCCCATCAAGGCCAAGTACGGTTGGATTCACCCCGAACGCTTCGGCGGCGGAAGATCTGTTGAATTCGGATTCAGCTACGGCCGGAACACCCTGATGATCAACCTAGTGTTCGGCCTGATTCGACTCTACTGGCTGAACTACTCGGAAGTCCTGTACTACAAATCAGTCGAAGCTCGCACCCGACAGGAGAAAATCGATGACCGAACGTCTAACACTAGCGATTGCTGAGGCGGCAGTCGAGCTGCTTCACCAGAACGGTGACGAAGGCTTTTCCGCTACCATGTACTCGGGCCGGGGAATGTACGGGAAGCAAGTCCCCGGCATCACCGGACCTGCTGGTCACATGGGAGATATCGCGTGGGCGATCATCAAGGTCCACGTTCAGAACAAGACCGAAGAGTATCTTCTGAACGATGACGAAGACCCGGATCCTGATGAGATCCCGGCTTGGATTTGTGAGGAGTGGTTGGATGAAGCCCGGTCAATGATTCCTTCCCGATACGACTCGATGGGCCTCTACACGATCTACTACTGAGGACGACATGCCTAAGCCGACTCGCGCAGACAAGCTGAACCGAATGGTTCCCCTCGTTAAGCTGTGGATCAACAGTAAGAAAGACGTACCGCCTGTTTCGGACTGGCAGATCAGATGTATACTGAACGCCGTCTACGAGATAGATTATCAACGTCGTCGAGATTTGGACGCAGAGAAGGAACGAATTCGTCAGGCTGGTATGAAGAAAGTTCCTGAGCCGGCTATTCAGAGGAACAAGCCTGGTCTGCAACGGAACTCACCTTACCGGCGAGTTCAGATGAGCTGGCGGGTCAAGTGGACTTTTCGCCAGCCGCTTTCACTAAAGGAGACAGAGTACTGCGCGGACTTTGATACGAAAGTGCTGGCAATGGATCGAATCGAGTTTCTGAAGAAGGTTCCGGATGTCTTTGACATTGTGGGACCGAACCGCATCAACAAGTGAGAGGAGCTATTATGAAAGTGCCAAAGAAACGGATACTACGAACAGCCGACCCGAGCGTCAACGTGAGACCCTTCAAGGGACGAAAGAACAACGTCATGGAACGGATGATCAGGGAGGCTACCGTCCTCCGCACCGACATGAACGAGGAAGATGCCAAGGCCGTGCGAGACTCGGCCAAGTCGCGACTCCGCGAGTGGCTGCGTGTCCAAGAAGACTCCGACAAGGAGTACAACAAGTTGATCCAAGCTCAGCGCGGTATGACCACGAAGATGATTCAACGTGCTCACCAGGACTGGATCAAGTCCGGCCGGAAATCAACTTGGCTCACCTTCCTCACAACGCGTCGCGCCGAGATCGACGCACGCGGCGGCCTGATTATTCAGGGAGCATCTTTGGTTGGCGCATGACGACTTCCCATGCTAGGCTTATGGTTGAGGCCTAGCATGGGAGGACTGCTGTGAGAATCTTCAAAGAACATCTAAAAGATATCTTGTTGTCAACGCTTCCTGCTTGGTTAATCATAATTCCAATAGTGATAGTTCTCTTGACCAAATGCGGAGTTTGATCATGAAATACTCAGACAATCCTTCAAGCTACACGACTCGTCCCCTCACGCCGAAACAGATAGCTGAGCTCGAGATACTCGTTGCTGACGCTACCGACGCGATGAGAATGCTCTTCCACGGACTGGTCAAGACTATGGACCTTCACAAGAACGAGCAGCTCAAGAAGGCGGCAGTCGCTGGAATCTTCGGCGGGGTAGCTCGTCATATTGCTGAGAACGTCAACATCGTCGAAGTCGAGCCGAAGGAATCCTGGAAGTCTCTCAACACGCCGCTCAAAGTCTGTCAGGCTTGGAGCGCTCGAGACATGGGAAACCACCAAGCGTTGGAGACAGCCTTCATGTTCGTCCAGATTCAATCCGAACTTGGTCAGAAGATTGACGAGGCGGAGACTCTCGGCGCCTACTGGCGTCTCGTAGAGCGAACGCTGCCAGAAGTTTCGATTCAAGCGAGAAAGCATCTGGTGAAGTAGATGATCATTTCCAGAGGTATTCACCGCGGTCCTGTGATCCAGCCTGTCTGGAGTATGCACGGGAAGGACTGCCTCGCGGCCTGCATCGCGACGATTACCGGACATAAGATCACCGACCTTGATCTTGTGATCAAGGACGCATTTGCGAGAGCAACCAAAGATCCGATGCACAGCATTGGTCTCTGGGTCGATGACGTGAACACTTACATGGAGTTCGCGTCCGGAGTTAGGGAGTACTGGTCTCTACGAGGGCCAGTCGGACAACCGCCTCTCGGGCTGGGGATTGCAATTGTTCAACCTCCTGATCTCGAGGATGTGAACCCTCACGCCGTCGTGACCTGGACTCCTCCTGGAATAAGTCGACGGTCGTATATCGTTCACGATCCAGGCTTCGCTCCGTATGAGTTTGATCCGACGTGCTTCTACTTCATGGAAGTCGCTGTATCCGATAGCCTTCAGTCGAAGGGCTTCACCGACTCCTACAACAAAGCGAGGGAAGCGGTCAGTGACCCTCCCTTCTGATTGGTTGCCGGAGGCCACTCCCGACGAGGAGAAGGTGGCAAGATTCCTGTGCCAACTCCGGTACCTGGATCCCGATAAAATTATCAAAGCCTACGTCGCTGTCCTCATTACTGAAGGTCAGAAGAAAGATTATGGCAACACCCGAGACATGGCCCGAGTCCCTACTTGGAGAGCTCTCTGGGTTGAGGCTCGAATGCTGTTAGAGATTCACCGCTTTATAGGATCGTCCCATGCTCTACGAACCGCACCAAATCCTGAAGAAGAACTTGATCCATCATATGGGGCTGGGACCTACCTTGAGTTCTATCTCCCAGGGAGAGACGGTTCCGCACGGGTACGAGCTGAGGACACTTACGCCGATCGACTGGCAAATGATGGGGAGGAGGAGCCTGAGTCCTTGGCGGGGTTTGTCGATGATGCCGGCGAATCCTGGCCCGATTACGCCCGGATACGTCCCGATAAGAATGATGGACGCGACCCCCGCCCACCCCGACACGAGCCGTTTGTTCTCCCTGACTTTTCTCCGAGAGTTTCAGCGGAACGGCGGACGACCGACCCCAGCGATTCGTTGGACGTGGCCTCCGCTAGCGATGAACGCGGCGAGGATCTCCCAGAGTGACCGGGTAGTTGTGACTCCCACAACCTACGGACTCTACCTGACTCGGTATCCCACAGGATACAAGTTCAAGATGAATCGTCACTCGGACCAAGTCATTCCGACGCATTACATGCAGACGGCAGATTGCGCGACAAACCTGCCGCTTGCAGATCAACGCCCGGAGCGTTACAGTTGGGACGTCCCTCAGGATGGTCAGATCCGTCTGGACATCAATCCTGACCGCCTGTTCCTCCTTTATGGAATCGTCTTAAAATGAAAGTTCCGACTCGTGCACTGTCTTGGGCCGCTGCCGTTCTCGGCGCACCGGACTCGAAGTTCATCTCCGCTGTGGCGGCTAAGGAATCCAACCGGCTAGATCGCTATCCGAACGGGTTTCTGAAGGGACTGCACGAGGCTCATATCTTCGGCGAACTCACTCGTCATCGCTTCTCTGAGGAGAAGATGGGCGAGTACCCTATCTCGACCGACAGCTATCGGAAGAATCGCTACCCGTCTCGCTACAGTGATGTCCAGAAAGTTTTCGAGCACGCCTCGCGACTAGATGCTGAGGCAGCACGGGATGCCTCCTCATGGGGACTCTTCCAGCCGCTGGGCCGGAACTCCATGATGTGCGGCTGGGACACGGCGCTCGCGATGTATCAGGACTTCGACCTGAATCCCGTGGCGCAGGTCGTCGGCTTCGTGAACTTCTGCATCTCTCGGCAAATCACACGCACGGTTGCTGAGAAAGATTTCGAGGCGTTCGCCTACGCCTACAACGGATCCAAGTACGCGGAGCGCGGCTATCACACGAAACTGCGAGCTCACTTCGCAGAGAAGCAACCTGTTGGCTGGCTGGTCGATGCCGACCCCAAGCTGAAAGAGATGAGCGATGAGCTGAAGATCAAACCCTTCTCCAAGGAGTCGGTGCTGGAACTTCAGCAGATCATCAACCGCACGGGATTCGTTTCCAAGGTTAAGGAAGACGGAGTCCTGGGACCTGCCACTCGCCGATCAGCGTTGATCTGCGTGCTCTCAGCGACTGAGAAAGAGGTCCGCACTCAGGATGTAATCGAAGCCTTGAAGTCGGCGTAACGTCAGGCTAATTTGACTTGCTGCTGGCCCCGCCTTGGGTGCAGCCTTGCCCTAGTGCAGCCCCTAGCCCGCACAGCCGAACGCGCGTAACGCCCGCGCTAGGCGTCCTGAAGTGGGTTCTACGGGCAGTTGCCAGCACGCAAGTTCACCGGGCGGTGAAGCGACTGAGGGATCCTTGTAGGCCAGTGGCCTCGGATCCCTCTTTTTTCAGTGCGATTAGCGATTCTTGGCCTCGGCTTCGTCAGCTGCTTTCAGCATGTAGTTCATGAAAGATGCTCCGAACGGGACTTGTCGGGCCAGGACTCTTAAGAATTCTGGAAGGTCGTGCACCGGAATCGTCGCTAGTTGCTTCTTCCCGATGACTACGTTCACGCGGCCCTCTTCCAGAGAGCCACTACCCAGAGGTCTGAGTATCTCAGGAGGTTGGGCGAGCGATGAAGTCCCGGCAGGCTTGCGCGTCGAAGTCGACATATTGATCTGCATTCCGAACAGCCCACACTGTAACGTGTCCATTTCCATCGCGCAACCGAGCAATTTCGCGACATCCAAGTTGTTTCAGGACTGGAGTTAGCTGCTTCGGATTCCGCAGGTTGGCGTGAGCTCGTGCGTAGTTCATGATCTCAGACTGCTTTGCCATGTCTAGATTGAACGGCAGGACCGCGGTGTCGATGGCTTCCTTGATGACGTGGTACAGCTCGCCCTTGGATGACTCCATAAGGCGCTTCTTGTCTTCCGTCATGGGCGCTACGCCCTTCGGGTTGAACTTCGACAGGTCCCTGTTCTGAAGCATCCAGAGTACTTGGCCGGACTCCTCAATTGTAGACGTGAACAGGTTCGTATAGTACTCTTCTGACTGCGGCCTAGCCGGCGAGTTGTAAATCATGAAGCGGCGGTCACCGTCGTCCAGAAGCACAGCGTCTTCATAGTTAGTGAACAGTAGGAAGTTGAACACGTTCGGGACATGGTAGTCCTGAACATTCTTCTTGTTGACGCGTACTGTCTCAGAAGTGAACTGTGTCTTGATCTTGTTCATAAGGTCGCGACGACCGTTGGTCATAACCTCTTCGAAGACCACGAGCTGTCCGCCCTCGACCCATCCGGAGAAGTCACCTTTGAACTCGTCGGTGGTAATCTCTTTGACGTTGTGGCGTCCAAGGATCTTACACATTAGGAACGCGAGATAGGACTTACCCGTACCCGGCACGCCCTGAATCAGCGGAGCCCAATGCATCTTCACGCCGGGGTGCTGAATCATGAAAGCTAGGTAGTCGATGATGTGGTTCCGCACCTTCTCATTCGGTACGAGATACGACATATGTTCCAGGAAGTACTCAGGATCTCCTTCAGCAGCTTCCAGATTGTGGGCGCGATAGGAGTTTAGGAAACGTCGATTGTAGCCGTCCATGACATCTTCGTAGATGTCTGACTTACCCGGCATGTACGACGTCTGATTGACTCGAACCATAGCCGGATCTTGCAGTAGTTCCTCATCCAAACACTCTACCTGAACCATGTGCTTCTTGCGAAACAGATTGGTGTCCAGGATGGTACCGTCTGTGCGATCGAAGAACTCGCCTGTCTTCTCGATGTAGATGAAGCGGGTCTTGAGTTCGTTGCCCACCTTCGTCCCGGACAGCGTTGTAGCGTCCGCAATCATCTTTAGGACAGTGTCCCGGAAATTCTGTGGGACATCGTATAGGTCGTCCCCTTCTTTGAGCTCAGGACAGTCCCAAACTTGGACGACCTTCAGGCCGGCGATCTTGCCTGCCAGCTTCTCCACGACCTTACGACCGGGCTCGTCCTTGTCAGGCCAAGTGACCTTGCGATTACTATCGGGTAGGAAACTCCAGTCCGCCTTGGCCGTACCTGAGGCTGATCCCCAGCCCCAAGTCGTTGCGAACACTTCCTCTGGAATGAGCTTGTTGGCTGCGTCAGTTGCTTTCTCACCCTCGCAGATGAGAATCGTCCTGTTGCCAATCTCTCCGAACTTCTCAAGGCCGTAGAGCGGATCTAGCGGACCCCAATCGCCGTCAAGACGCCAGCCTTCTCGGCGATGCTTTTCTTTGACTTCGCAATTGGTACGGTACGATAGAAGCTTGAACTCCTTGCCGCCCGTCTTCCTGTCGTTAAACCTGACGCGAATCCCAAGCAGGAATCCATCGGTGTCGCGATATTCCCAGCGACCACCTAGTTCAAAGCCGCGACCTTCGGCATAACGAACCGCCGGACTGAAGTCAGGAACGCGCAGCTTGTCCAGGAGAAGGAAGTTCAGCGGAGACTTGTGAGTCCGGCAGAAGTCTCCGAGTCCTGACCAGCCTTTAAGCTCGATCAGGAAGCTGAGAAATCCGCTCCCGCCAAGTTGCTCAGCGAAGTTAGTCCACTTCCCAGTTTCCACGTTGAACGCACGAGAACGACCAGCGTCGCCCTCCGAGTTAACTCTCGCCCAACCGTTCTCTAGGACGCGGTCGGGAAAGAACTCGTCAATGAGTCCTTCGTAGTCGGGTTGGATTACCTTCTCATATTCTACAACCTTACTGGAACCGGAGATCTTTTGGAGAAGATTCTGGCGGTATGTCTTCATAAGCTCTTACTGTTACTGTAGCGCAAGCATTGCCCTAACGATTGCTCTTCTGCAATGTGCAAGGGTTACTCAGTATAAGGAGTTCATCAATGAGCCGCAATCCCGAAGTCGTCGCAGAACAGCCAACGCTCCAGGAGCTCTTCGACTATATCTTAGAACACGAGGACGATCTTACCGGATTGGTTCTCACATATGTCACCGAGAAGGGTCACGGCGGGACTGCGTTCGGAACCGTCAGCGGGATTGCTCTCGCTCATAAGCTAGCGAATCGTTATGCGGACGCTGCCTTCGACATGGCGGAGGATAGCTCCACTGTAGACGAGACTACTGACGAGACTCCAAGACACCGGATGGATAACTGACCCCTTGCCGGCGACGTAAACCGCCGTTAGCTTGTGGTTAACTTATACATCACAGCTAGGGGTCACTTATGACGCACGATCAATCCGAAGAGCAAATCTTTGAGTATCCGTATGCTGACGAAGGCATCGCGATACTCAACTGGTGTACGGCTGGAGGACGCAACAGTCCGGAGCAGGTAAGATCCTACCTGCTTCTGACTGACCAGACCATCCTCGAAGACGCCGGGACTTGGAAGTTCGAGAAAATCACGAAAGCTGATCTCGTGGCACAGCTTAAGAAGTTCCGCGCGGACTTCGCCGTCAACCCAATGATCACTCCGCCGTACGATCCTAAGTATCCTCTCAACGACAAGAAGATCTACGTCATCAACGGCGAGCCGGAACCTGAGTACGACTCCGAGGACGTGATCATTCCGGCTGACCAACCGAGGCGAGCAGCCCTTTAATCTTCCTGACACGGCAAGCCTTGTTCCAGAGGCCCGGCTATGGCATAATGTGTGAAGGTTAAAGGCAAGGTTATCGGATGTTGAACTTCAAGTTCGAGAAGTCTGAAGCTGATAAACGTCAGGAATATGAGCTGAAGCTCTCGCAGCGAGGCTACATCTCAGCAGGTTCTTATCGCTCAGATACTCAGCACGAGTATACCCGAGTTCCAAAGTCAGCTTGCGAGGAAGACCGGGGACCTGACAAAACAGTATACCACGTCGAGGATAAGACTAACAAGATAATCTTCACCTGGGACCGTATCCTAGGCGGATACTATGTCTCGATGTCTGGTAAGCAGGCGACCGCAATCACTCTGGAAATTCTGAAGGAGATTAAGTATGATGTCCGACCCTTCGAAACTTGAGAAACTCAAGTTAAAGATCAAAGCGCTTCTCGAGAAGAATGTTTCTCGCGGCGCTACGGAAGAAGAAGCTGCCTCCGCCATGCGCGCAGCCTCTCGCCTCATGGATGAGTACGACCTCACCGAGGCCGAGATTCTTGGTGCCAAGCGAGTTGACAGGAAGCTCTGCGTTACCAAGAAAATCAATCTCGCCACCCAACACTTTCCCTTCTCGACGCAGGTGTGCTGGGGAATCTCAGAGTTCCTGGACATCAAGTGGTGGGAGACGAGCTGGGCCAACCAGGAGAAGCGCGCTCACTACGCGGCAGTCGCATTCTTCGGCCCAGAGACTGATGTCGAGCTGGCCGAGTACCTCTTCTGGGTCTGCCACAACGGCATTGAGATGTCCTGGAAACAGTTCACTCCGATGTACGGGCAGAAGTCTACCAAGGCTGTTCGCCAGACCTTCTACCTCTCCGCCGCCCAGCGCCTCAACGTTCGCATTAAGATCATGAAGTCCGAGCTTCGCCAGCCTGGAACCTCGCTGGTAGTCCTGAAGAACCAGCTCGTTCAGCAGGAGTACGATGATGGTCCGGGCTCGACCATGCGAACCAAGAAGGCTCGCCACATCCAGGGCGACGTGAGCCGCGAGGCGGCTACCGCAGGATACAACGCCGCGAACAAGATCAACCTTACCTCTGGGTTGCCGGGAGGTGCATCCGGTGCTAAACAGGTTGGAAAGGAATCATGATGGCACCCAAGAGACAACTAGAGCCCCGTATCCGATACGAGTCGGTACGGGATGCTAAGATCTTTCGTTTCAAGAGCCGAGGTCTGTTTGGTCGTACAGTGACCAAGCGGTACCTGATCTATGCCGAGGTTCGGTATACGACCGGCAACTCTTATCAGAAACCCGAGATATCGCTGATGCGAGACCCAGACGGCCGGATAAATGTGGAGATTCACATCCGCGAGGATGAGAAAGTTCACATCAAGGGAGTCCGGGTGTGGCGTCAACGAGGACCTTGGATCGGTGAGATTCCAGAAGAAACAGGAGTACTTTTATGACACGAACCTTCCGCCCTATGAAGGGCGAGGCAATCGAAGAACACCATCTCGATCAGTTCAGTTACCCGTTGCTCGTCGCCGGCAAGATGGACGGCATCCGTGGAGCTGTTCTGGAAGACGGCGTATACTCCAATCGTATCAAACTGCTTCCTTCCGGCGCTGTGCAGTCTATGTTCGGCACGCCAGAATTTCAGGGTCTCGACGGCGAGATCATCGTTGGCCCAGTCGGCGCCCCTGACGTCTTCAAACGCAGCACATCCTTCGTGATGTCTCGTTCCAAGCCGTATCCTGACGACGGCGTTCACTTCTACGTGTTCGACGACTTCACCAACCCGAACGCTCCGTACGGCACGCGATACGACAATCTTCGCCGGCGCGTGGACGCACTCCAAGACTGGGGTGTTGAGAATCTTCACTTGGTTCCGCAGCACATCGTTCACAACAAGGCCGACGTTCTGCGCTTCGAGGAGAAGTATCTCGCCGAGGGCCTCGAAGGAATCATGATCCGAAGCCTCGAAGCTCCGTACAAGTACGGTCGCGGCACGATCAAGCAGCAGTCTCTAGTGAAGTTCAAGCGCTTCGACGACTTCGAGGCGATTGTGATCGGCTTCGAGGAACTCTACCACAACCAGAACGAAGCTACAACCGACGCTCGCGGGCTCATGAAGCGAACCTCCCACCAGGAGAACCAAGTCGCCGGCGATACTCTCGGCGCCATTGTTCTCCAGAGCCCACTCTTCGCTGAGACTTTCAAGATCGGCACCGGCTTCACCCAAGCCGACCGTGATGAAATTTGGCGAGACCGCGATCAACTAATGGGCGCGACAGTCACTGTCTCGTACCAGAAGGTTGGCGTGGATGTGAAACCGCGCTTCCCCAAGTTCAAGGGCTTCAGAAAGGACTAACTTTACGATGTGGAAACTAATGAGCTTTGTGATTTGGCTCTGCTGCGTTATTATTGTTCTTGACATCATCTTCTAGGAAAGGACCCAACATGGGCGAAATCCGAACTATCACCAAGTCCTACAAGACTCGCCCCTACGACGAGTTCGAGGCAGTTTGCCGGAAACTCAACATGGAGCCCAACGCAGTCGCTGATCTGATCGGCTACTCCGGGGCGGGAACAGCTCACGGCTGGAGCAGGAACGGGCGCGTGCCCGAGGTCGCCCTTCATGCCGCTCGCGGTATGTTGGATCAACGTACCGTGTCCGGAGATCGCACCATACTGATGGTCGGTCCCGGCGAGAATGCACAGACGCTCGTCAAAGTTGCCGAGGGTCTGGGATTCCGGGCAGCAGTACTCTAGTCTACAGTCTTCGTTGCTGAAGAGATGGGCCGCATATTCGCAAGAGTATGCGGCCCGTTGCATTGAGGCTTGGGGCAGGTTACAACCTAGCATGGCAACCAAGGGCTATGTCATGTCACCACGTCCTCTTTACGTCATCGCCAAGGAAATTTGGTCCGATTGGAAACCAATTCATCCGTGGGCGAAACCTTACGCCGAGGCTCTTCTGAGTCTCGAATCGATCCATGACTCCTACGGCCTAGACTCCGGTCGCAGCATCGTAGCTTACTTCCTGTCGAACGCTTCGACTTGGCGCGGCGACGTCGCCAAGCGTGTTAAGAAAGAACTCAAGGATATGATCAAATGACTCTAGCATCCGCAAACAAGATGGCGGAAGCATACCTCGGTACGATCGAGAAAATTGCTCTCCGCATGGGTCGTCTCGCTTTCTCCTCCGAAAAGGTACGAGATCGCTGGGCGAATAAATCCTACTCTCCGTCCACCAAAGTGCTCATCGTAGATCGCTGCTTGTCAGTCCTCGTGAGCCAAGGCAAGATCGCCAAGTGCGGCCGATTCTACCGACTTCCTGGCGACTTTGCCCCGGTAGAAATTCCTGAGTCCGTCTCCAAGTCTGACCGAATCGTCGTGGAGCGCTACGGCGCTCTCGCCCGTGAGGAACTTCTGGAACGGCTTCGGAGGCCTAGGAGCATGGCTGCGCTGCTCGAAATGCGCCCGCTGGCCTGCCTAGCCGTATGCACGCCGAGCAGCCGTAGCAACTTTACGCGGGCTCTAGTGCGGTGGTTAGCTGCCACAGGCGCGGCCCGGTACGAAAACGGTCTATGGTCCACAATCAAGGAAGAAGCCAATGTCATCTGAACGCACTCACATCATCGACGAGAACAACGCAATCACCTCAGGAGCTGGCGGCGTGATGTTCGCCGGCCCGAAAGCAGTCGATCGGTACATCCTGATCGCACTCAAGTCAGCCCTGAAGGGCTACGCTCTGTTCAAAATGAAAATGAACAGCGCCTGGACTCCCACCAACATGCTTCTCAAGGCGACCGAGTTCACCGGCAAGAAGTACAAGCGCGGCGAGTACATGAAGGCTCACGACGACCTGCAGGAGATCCTCGATCAACTGAAGGCGGCGGAGGCTCCGACCAATGCGTGATTACCGGCCATTCTGGGAGAACGAGGGACCGAACATCCTCACGCTTCGGGACACGACTCCCGTGGCTGGTAAGAATCATCGCTGTGACTTCTGCAGCAATTTGATCCCAAAGGGGAAGAAGCACCGATACATCGTCCAACTAGATATGGACGAGAAAGCGCTGAAGCCTCTTCGGGTCCACTTCTTCTGCGATGGGATCTTAAATGAATATTGAGAAACTCCACAAGATGCTCCGGAGCGGCAAGATCGCTAAGGTTCGTTTCATCAAGCGAACCACCGGACTGGAGCGCGTGATGATTTGTCGCATGGGCGTTCACAAGGGACTCTCCAGAGACCCGAATCCCAGGTATGATCCGGCCGACCACGGACTCGTTACGGTCTATGACATGCAGGTCGGAGCGTACCGGAACATTCCGGCCGACTCTATACTGGAGGTGAAGTCAGGAAAGGAACACTATGTTCAAGATCACGACTAACTACTACGGAAGCAAAGGAGATCTCAGGAAGATCTGGAAAGCCGAAGACCCCAGCCTCTGGGATGATCTTCGCAAGATTCTTCCAGAGCTTCCAGAGGAGAAACCAACTCGGGAATACGATCTCCAGGTAGAGGTGATCGTCGACCACACGCGACTCCTGGCAATCCTCGACGCGAACATCGAGATCAATATTGAGCCGGCGAACCCCTACTTAATGAAAACCAAGCTGAAGGACCGACTCGCTGGTCTCGCGAAGGCACTCGGAACCAAGGCAAGCGACATCGACGAAGGTGAGAAATATCGCTACGGCGCCGACGTCGTAATTCACATGGCGAACTTCACGCTCATGGGTATCAAGTTCGTGAAGGTCATGGAAGACGCTTGTACAGATGATCTTCAGGAAGCTCTAGATCACGGCTGGGTGATCCTGGCGATCTGTCCTCCGAACTCCCAACGGAGGCCGGACTACGTCCTAGGAAGAACTGACGCAGCACCTGAGGTCAATGGAAAGAGGCGTTGGTAACAGACGCCTAGGACGCCCGCTGGTAAGCGGAAATAACCCAAGCCACCCACCTACCGGCCCGCCAGCGAAACCCGCTAGGCGGGCTTCCTTTTGCTCAATTTGTGGCATCGCGGGCAAGCCCTAGCAGCAGGGCGGCAATTGAAATTATCGTCGCAGCTGATGGAATAGCCCACTTGACAATGTCGAGGATGATCTTACGTTTTCCAGAGTCCACGCCTGCTGACTTTTCGAGGTTGTCGAGTCTCTTGGCAAACTCTTCAATCTTAGTTCTGTCCAACTGACCAACTCTAAAATCAGCTTTAATCTCGGTCAACTGAAGTTCGAGTTTATGGACTCGCTCGTTCATGTTTACAAGATTCTCTGTTCGACTTTCGAGGACAGCTAGTCGTTTGTCAAAACCTGACAATGAATCCTTCAGATTGGATAAAAACTCAACCTGTGAGTCCATCCTTTCTAAGATCAGAGTCTCAAACTTCGTGAGATCGGTCATAGAAAAACTCTGGCAGGTTAGATGAATTATCACTAATACATCTAACCTGCCAGACATGAAAAGTCTCTGTACTAGATCTCGGCTAGCACACACGCCCCGGCGACACAGGCAAGATCTTTCGCAGACTTGACGTGATCTTCACCCTTCTCGTAGAGTTCGAGGTTGTTCCAGTTGATCGAAGTCGGCGTGATCGACAGGAGTTCGTCATGCGTTTGCTTGTCGACGATCTCCTGAGGAGCTTGGATGTAGGACCCGCCGCTACGAGGGAGGAACGCCATCCCCGTAATGTTGTCCCAGTTATCCCAGACGTCAGCGCCGACACCCGGCCACTCGTGATCAGCGAGCTTGATAGTGCAGCTCGTATTGTGATCCGCCCAGTACAGATTGTACATCTGGATGAGCTGGAAGTGATCCCGAGCTTTGAGAGTCTCTTCGGTTGCCGCTCCCGGCGCAGCCGCCTCCGGAAAGCTAAAGACGGTCATCGTCTCTTCCTTGCCGACCTCAGGCTCCCAGTATACGCCTTGGTCTTTGAGGAACTGCGTCATCGGATCCTTGTTGTCAGACCGGATGCGAATCGTCACGTATTGACCGCGCTGGGGATGAATCCCGCTGGGACACTTGGCGAGCTTCGACGCGGTACCCGACGGCTTGATGCACGTGATAGCGACCGAGGAGTTGATGTTGAACTTGCGAGCGTACTTGCCGTTGACGTGACGCGCTTTGTTCCGAAGCTGGGTGAGCCAGACCTTGGCATCGTCGCACACGGTAGAGAGAACGGCATGATCGAAGATACCGGTGAGACCGATTCCCAGAAGCCGCTCCTCATCGCAGTTCTTCTTCCACTCAGGACGAATGAACCGGAAGTTGGTGAACGTCGACTGAATCGTCCCGAGGATGGTGGCGATCTCCACCTTCTTGCTGAGCGACTCCAACGTGTCCCAGGGTCGGACAACGATCTCACACAAGTTGCAGAACTCGTACGGGCGGAGGATGATCTCGCCGCAAGGATTCGTTCCGAACTCATGGTTGGCATCACGACCGGGGAGACTGCGAACTTTCTTCTTGGCACCCTCACGATTGAAAATGCCGCGCTCGCCGGTGCCGGACTGGAAGATCGACAACCACTCTTGCATGAAGTGCGAAACTTCGGGCTTCTCCGTATAGGCCGCCGAGTTGTTGGCGTTTGACCGCTGGGGATTGTTGAGCCAGAACTCGCCAACCTTGGCGTCGCGCATACGATTGTCAGACAAGTTGGACAGGCAGATGAGAGCAGAACGGCGAACGCCGCCGCTGACTACTGCGTCCGCAACCTTGCAGGCGATGTCGTGGCATTCCAGAGACGTGAGCCGGCGACCCTGAGCGTTCTTGAAAGATTCAACGATGAAGCGGAAGAGATCTTCCAGGGGACCGGGTCCAGAAGCCCTGCCGCCGAACGTCTTCAGGATGGCACCCTTCGGACGAAGCTTCATGGTATCCCACAGCGGGATGTATCCCATGTAGAGGTGATCCAGGAGTTTCATGAGCGAATCCGCCCAGCCGATCTTGGAGTCCTGAACCTCGATGCAGATGTCGCCGCGCTTGGTCAGCTCAGCCGGGACCTCGGGCAGGTTCTTGACGTCCTGGCGTTCCACCGTGTAGCCGACTCCGGTTCCGCACATCAGGATGTACATCATCTCGGCGTACGAGCGGGTGTCACGGATTGGGATGTACGAGCAGTTGAAGGCTGCGACGTTGTCTTTCGCCAGCGCAGGTCCGGCCGTCATCATTGCGCGCATCGAAGGGAACACGTCCATGTTCCAGATGGCCTTGCGGATCTCTTCCCACTTGGAATCGGGGATCTCCACGTGAAGCTCATCCGTGACGTGCTGCTTGTAGAAATTCACGACGCGATCCACGGTCTCCGGCCAGAACTCCCGGCGACCCTTATCGTGAAGGAACCTCGCGTACTTGGACTGATGGATAATCTGCTGGAACGCGGTGGTCCCATCGGGGAAGTGTTGCATGATACTGAGAAACCTACTCAATTAGTGTGGGGCAAGCTGGCAACCTACTAGGGGCGGCGCAGAATGCCCATAGGAGCCCTACGAGCGCCCATACGCGTTTTCGGGGCTAAAGCCTGCCGGGGTTAGCTGCACCGCGCGCCACGCCACAGCGGTCGGTTAGTGACGAAGTTTGCCGGAACCGCGGCGACCAGCTTTCTTCTTGACCCAGGAGATGAACTGCGAGGTCGCATCCACCATGTCGTCGTGCTTTCCACCTGGGAACGTCACAAGTTCCTCGATGTAGTCTGCGGCGAGAGGGTCTTCGGAGTTGTAGTAGAAGCGACCTGCCTCGAAGAAGTCCGAAGCTGCCTCGAATCGGAAGGCTTTGTCACCCTCTGACTCCGGGGTACAGGGAATCACATTGTGTGACTTCTTGACACTCTGGATGAGCGACGTTCCCGTACCCTTGTCCTCGATCAGGCTGGAGGAGATTGTCTGACCGCGAGTTCTCCTCACAGCGGCTGCGGAGAACAGCTTCACCAGATCTGTAAACTCGACCTTCTTCTTTTCGATTTCCCACAGGTAGACGTTGCCGGTAGGATCCACAGCGAAGCGGAGACGCACGGTCGGGTCGTTACGTTGCTCAATTTTGGATGCGGTGTCGTAGCTATCGTAGAAGATCAGCGGTACGCCTTCCAGATCGTTGGGCTTGAACTTCTTAAACCAACTCCGTAGGACCTGAGTTCCCTCCTGCGGTGAGGGACGTTGCTGGTACAGACAAGCCCACTCACGAGGACCGATACCTTCCTTCTTGGAGAGCAGCGACTCTTTGGATTCCCATTCGGGCCAGTAGGGTTCTCCCAGCTTGCGGCCCAACGGATCTTCCGCCGGGTTGTCACAGAGCGCCTCGATCCGAATGTACTCCCACTGTTCTCCGGACTTCTGCGCCTGATCCAAGATCTTACCAATGGGGTCTTCCTCGTGCCAGCGTGTCATGATGAACACAATCCGGCCATGTGGGAAGAGTCGCGTGAAGGCGTCCGAGAGGTACCAGCTCCAGACCTTCTCCCGCTCACCTTTGGAGTCCGCCTGCTGGCGTCCCTTGATCAAGTCGTCCATTGACAAAATCGTCGCGCGCTTTCCGGTGATAGAACCGCCGACGCCTGTGGAGTAGTAGGCTGTTCCCTTCGTAGTAGAGAAACGGTTTGCGGATCGATCGTTCGCGCTGACAATGCTGTCAGGAAAGAGTATGCTGTGCTCCTCCGAGTCAATAAGATTGCGGACCTTGCGACCCTGCTCCAGAGCAAGTTCCTTGGAGTACGAAGCCGATACGAATCGTTCACCCTTGGGCAGCTTCGCAAGAGCGTATGCGGGAAGAGCAACGCTGGCGTAGGTTGATTTCGCGCTACCCGGCGGAGCTGAGATGATCAGGCGCCGAGACTCGCCGCTGATGACACGATCCAGGGCTGAGCAGAATAGTAGATGATGCTTAGCCGGCTCCAGACCCAGGACGTACCGGGTGTATCCCGCGAGGGACTCTCGACCTTCTTGACGTGCGACATACTCCCGAAGAATCTCCTCCTCGGTTTCTTCCTCACTCGTCAGTAGGTCTTCCGCTGAAAGCTCCTTCAACACTTGGCATACTCACAGATTCTGCGCTCAGCTTGCGCCTTGCGATGATCTCAGAAGCCTTCTTCCGAAGGTCTTCATCACCGAGCTTCTTTAGGTCGCCGTCCTTGAGGGGATCGCTGTCATCCTTGGGCGGGTCGTAGAATCGCTGAACCTTGCCGCGAGCGATCTCTGCGGAAACTGCTGCCGAGAACTTCTCAGCTCCTAGGGCTGCGTCGCGAATCAGCGCCAGTTGCTCGATGTGTTCTTCCAAACGAGCTTGGTACGGACGCTTCATGCTGGAGCGAGCGTCGGCTAGTGTATTCCGGAAAGCTGGCGTGAGCATGTACTCCGCCGCCATGTTCTCGGCGCGCTCATCATCCAGAAGGCTACCGGTCGTGTCGACCCACGCTCTTGCCATAGCCTTCGTCCCATCACTACAGGTCATGTAGTGATAGACAAAAGCCTGCGCGAACTGAGGACTACGTAGGACCAGAGTATCCGGGTAGGGCTCGGAGTCGTTTGAAGACCTCGTAACAGGCAATGACGTCGGCAAGGGCGTCGTGGGCACCGGCGAATCCTTTCGGGTCAACTAGAATCTCATAGGCCTCAATGAGTTTGGGCCACTTGTATCCACTCCTACCATTCGGGTGCGGTATGCGGCAAGTCTCAACTGAGTTGAGCATCGTGCAGTATCCGTTCTTGAAGCTAGGCGGATCACCCACACCCTCGCGGTGATACATGGTCTGCATGACCTGAGCATCAAATGCGAGGTTGTGGGCTACGAAGAAGTCCGCCTGCTTAACCAGAGCGTGGAAACTCTGAAGGGCGGAGCGACGCGTGACCCCGTAGCGTTCAGTCAGCTCGCGGGAGATACCGTGAATCTCTTGGGCTTTGGGATGGATGGCAACAGTTGGGATAACCAACGTGCAGAAGCGGGCACGGATTTCGCCCTTCTCATCGACCAAGGCCGCCGCGAGCTGAACTACATCAGGTTGCGAAGGATGACTGGGAGGTAAACTGCGCTGCACGAGACCGACAGTTTCAGTATCAAAAATAAGAGCACGCAATAGTACCTCCTCTAGGAAGATACTACACTACGTGAATCTACTTGAGAACGAAATCAGTCTATAATCTATCAAGCATTGTCGTAAGCGACTACCGACGCCATGAACTCACGAGCGAACTCAACGTTCTCCTCAATGTTCCACCAGCGGTTTCGATTGGAGGGGTGATGAATCGTGGCGTAAAGCCATCCCGAGTTAGTCTCGTAGAACTGGAATAGACGGTCTGAGTTCAATCCGAAACAGTCACAGACTGTGCGCCCCATGAATATCACGATGTCACCGGACTCGAACTTCTTCGAGAGGTTGTAGGCGCGAATCTTCGCGAGGCGGTCGGCTTTGAACTGAGCTTCCATCAGATAGTTGACGTTGCGGCGCTCAAAATGCTTGTGGTATTCCTCCGGGGTCATTCCTGACAGCTTGGCGAGGCGAGCCCCGGCCCAAATGGGATCGTCAGCGGACAATGCTTCTGACGGTACGTTGCGGTTCGGCTGTTGTCCGATAAGCCACTTCTTCACTGGTAAATTCTCACATGTGTTCGGGCGCGAGTCAGCGCGGTGTAGAGCCACTGTTGACGATTTTCTACGTTCTTCCAGTCGTCCAGAATAGCCACCCGTTCACCTTCGGATCCCTGCGCCTTGTGAACTGTCAGGACGTATCCCCACGTGAAGGCGTTGAGACCTCTCGGAACCTCCGCCGTGTTGGAATCGTCAGTGAACAAAGCTCTCCAGGACCGCAGCTTCCGCATGTCACCCTGATCGTCCTCTACCTCCAGCTCTAGGATCCTGCCGTTGCTGACCACCTTCGAGCTCCGACAAGTGAAGAGCTCTCCGTTGCGAACGTTGTCCTGATAGTTATTCCGGAGGCAGATAAGTCTCTCACCCGGTTGGGGGTCAGCCCCTTGGCGCTCAAATCCGCGGGCGGAGCGAATCTTGGCGTTGAACTCCCGTCGAGTGCGGTTCGTGCCACACAGGATCAGGTCGAAGTCTAGAATCTGGAAGAGTGCCAGTTCCCTTCTGGGGATAAGCATCACGTCCTTGCCGTCGATACCCTTGGCTTGACCATCGGTACGGATAGAGTGAGCAACGTGAACGATGTGCGATCCATCACCCTGACGCATAATTTGGGTCAGGAGGGCGTCTGGTTCGTCTTCATTCCAACCTCCCTTGCCGCCGACAGGAGGAAGCTGGAAAGGGTCGAAGCTGATAATGATTGGCAGACCAACGGTCTCCAAGTCTGCACGCATCTTCTCATCGACCATGGAAGCTTCGTCAATGAAGATAGCGTCGTATTGAGAGAGCTCCTTGTTGCTGACCAGATCAAACTCCGCCTTGGAGTCCTTGATGGCCCGGATCTGCTCGATCAGTTCCTCGATCTCGGCGTGAAGCGATTCAAAGTCGCGAACGGGCTCACCCTGCGGGTCTCCGCCACTGTCAGAGTAGTCACGATCCTCGCTGCTGACCTTGTAGACGCCGGTTTCCTCGGCAGTGACCAGACCGGCCAACTTGTTGGACAAGGACTCGATACGGCCCTGACGCGGGCGGTAGAAGAACTTATGAAGGGTGTGAGTTTCCTGACCAATCTTGAGTTCCAGAACCTTCGCAGCCTTACCTGTCGGGGCGCATAGGACGGGGTTGATGCCCAGCCGACGAACGATTTCGAAGGCGATCGTGGTCTTACCCGTTCCGGCGTAACCAGAGAGGATGAATGGTCGCTTGTAGCGAGCTGGAGATTTCCACCACTCTTCGGCTTTCCGGATAGCGGCTTCCTGTTGTGGATTAAGATCCATTGGGCGGGTACTCCGAAGGCCAGATGTACTCGAGATTGGGAGACTCTGACCAATTAAATTGTCCGTAGTGTACCGCGTATTTACGCAGGAGATTGCTACGGTGCGAAGCGTGAAAGTCTGGATCGCCAAGCCACCATGGAGTATCCCAGGTAACTTCGGAACCGGGCTCGTAGAAGAACGGCATTGAGTTTCTGTAGCCGCGCTTAGTCCACTCGTGAATCGACAGGTCATGGTAGACCATAAGCGCGGGAACATACTGACGCCACATAATCGCAGCGGGATGGTTGCCCCAGCCTTTAGAATTACCTTGGATCGCGTTTAGAAGCTGCTTGGCTTCGACGCGCTGCTTACCGAGACGTCGGTAATCTAGCGCGGCAAGGGACTCGGCGAAGCACGGGTATGGAAGGAAGGTTTGCATTCTGTAACCTTAGCATAGACCAACTATGTCAACTAGCGTGCTAGACGCAAAAACGCGCCAGTAAATTCTCCCCAGCGTTCCATGATGGTGTAGAACTCCAGCTCGCGGCAGAGCATCATGAAGGCCCGCTCATCCCAAAGCGTTCTATTCACCTCGATGTTGTGGAAGAGTTCCTTCGGTGTCTGATCGAGGTCCAGAAGTCTAAGGTTGAGCCTGTAGTGCTCGGTGTCGATCCAGTCAAGGATACGCTTCTCCCGGAACTCTTGCATAGGCTGATGGTTCAGATATTTCAGCACCGAGCCTTCACCTATACCATCGGCGCCGTGAACGTTGTCCTTAGAGTCGCCGGCAATAGCCTTGACTTGTATGATCTCGGCTGGCGTGCGATAGTCAGTATCGCGGTCGTAGTTGTGGAGATCCAGGAACTTCTTCGGAATAACTGACGAGGGACGCCACAGGACCTGATGGTCACCGATAAGCTGAAACCAGTCCTTGTCGTTCGAGACCAGAACTGCAACGTGACCTTCCGGAAGCTGCTCCTTACGAGACAGCCAGTAGGCGATGTCGTCGGCCTCCAGAAGTTCACCGCGAACCTGTGTCACCGGAAGCACTTCCAGGAATCTCAGAAAGAGCTGCTTCTGTTCCTCCCAGTTGTCCTCAGGATCCTTCACGTGACCGGGCTGGTGTGACGCGCGGTTCATCTTGTAGGCCGGGTAGAGAGCCGACCGCCAGATAGGACGCGAGTCCCAGCAGTAAATGACCTGAGTTGCCGTCGGGAAATGATACAGCAGAGTCTTCAGTGAGTTGAGCATCGTATAGGTGATGCCGACTCCGTGACCGGCGTCTGTGACCAGTTCTCCGGAAACGTGATAGGCGGCTTTCGCCGTATTGTTTGCGTCTACAATAAGGACGCACGGGGGCAGGTGCGCCCCTTGGGGCTGGCGCGTATTCTTTACAGGCGAAGCAGCGTAAGCTGGCACGGGCGTATCCTTTGCGGGGTGCAGGTTAGGGCAGCAGCGGAATGGCATCCACAAGGACACCGGCTTCCTGGTACATCCTGAGAGACCGATCGAACGAGGGTCTCCAGGATTCCTTGAAGACTGCGTTGATGTCGTAGTAGGAAACCACTCTGTGAATCTTACGTTGAATGATCGCCGCAGCGCAGCGATCACACGTCGCAGTCTTGAACGCAGACGGCGGATAAATGTAGATTGTGTATCCGGTACAGTTCTCGTTAGCCGCGAGGCAGCAGTTGAGTTCAGCGTGAACCACACGGCCCAGCTTCTCGTCACGATCCTCATACATCGCGTCTGAGTCCGAACAGCCCATTGGGAATCCGTTGTAACCGGTCGCCGCAATGGTCTTGTCAGGACGCACCAGAACGGCGCCGACTTTCGTGCTTGGGTCTTTGGACCACGTCGAAACAATCTGTGCGAGCTGTAGGAATCTTGCGTCCCACTTAATTCCGAAATATCTCACTCTGTCTCCAATGCGACACATTCGCCCCACGACCTGCCGACTTCAATGTCGACCATGGACGGCACAGTTTTCGGAACAGCGTTGATCATAATGTTCGCAGCCGCCCGGATAACTTCACGATCTCGAGTGTGCGTCAGTGCTACCTCGTCGTGAACACTAAGTATAGGCGGGATGCCTGCTCTGTAAAGGGCCAGCATGGCGGTCTTTGTCTCGTCAGCGGCAGAACCTTGGATAAGAGCGTTCATCGCCTTGTGAGGTTTCCACTGCTCGCCGGTAGGTAGAATCGGGAACCTGAATCGTCGACCGAGCGGTGTCCGCAGATAACCCTTCGAGCGAACCTGACCGCGGCACATCTTGTCGAGGTCGTTGATGTATGGCGAGCCCCGGTGAAACTTGTCAATGATAGCTTGGGCTTCCTTACCCGCCGCCTCGTACTCGACCATCTCGCCAGTACGCCGATCACGGAAAGTCTTGAGTTCAATTTCCAGACCCAGCTTCCGGGCGAGTTTGCCGCCACCCATCGCATACGCGAGACCCAGACCAATCTCCTTGGCCTCCTTCCGTTTGATGCCGGCGATGTCAGCGTTAAGCTGGTGGAAGTCTGTCTTGGGGTTGTTCTGATAAGCTTCCACGAACGGCAGCGAAGATGTGAACCCGCAGCGAAGAGCCATCTCCACCATCCAACGCGGTTCCTGCTGAGAGTAGTCCATGGACACCCAGTCGCATTCCTCGTCGCCCAGGAAACAGCTCCGGACAAGCGGACCAATCTCAGGGTCGCGTGCAGGGATCTGCTGAAGGTTGGGGTCGGAGCAGGAGAAGCGTCCAGAGATAGTACCACCATCGTCAGACTTCAGGGAGTTAAGCTGACAGTGAATCCGGCCGTTGATCGAGCCGTTCATCACGAAGCCCTCGACGAAGGTGCTGCGAGCTCTCTCGAACTTGCGCGCCTGAAGAATCATGTCGGTGATCGGGTTGTCGATGTCGTTCAGGAAGTCCTTGTCGATGGAAGGTTTCTTGGTCTTGGGAGTCAGAGGGTATGGGATCCCTGCGTAATCCAGAACCTTGGCGACCTTCTCGGCTTTCCAGAGGTCTCCGGTGAGGTCGATCCCGGTCTCGTGCTTGAGCTTTGCGGTTGCCTCTTCCTCAAGCTTCAGGAACTGATGGGCAACCTCCTCAGCGCGAGCCATGTCGACCCGAATCCCACGGCGTCGAGCCTGTCGCAGATACGGAAGCAGAGGCATCTCCAGCTCGCTGTAGACGCGCTGTAGGTTCTGCTGCTCGATCATCTTAGTCAGAGTATACCAGACGTCGAGAGTAACCTCGGCATCCCGAACCGCGTAGGCTGCGACCACACCAATCGGCAACTCGGCAAGAGACTTCATCACCGCGCCCTTGGACCTGTATCCGCGGGACTTGCCCAGCGAGACAAGATCGCCGCCCAGCTTCGTAAGACCCTTCTCGGAATACTTGAGGCCCAGCATATCCAGGCCGAAGCTTCTGGAGTGTTCGTCCAGCAGCGGAGCCTGCATCTGAACATCTTCGACGCGCCGGCGATGCTCCCAGACCTTGCCCTCAGTCTCGAGCCAGCCCAGATCGTAGTTCGCGTTGGCGAAAATCACAGGCTCCTCGCTCTCAACCATCAGGCGGCGAAGGAACTCCATGACCTCTTCGGGATCATAGTTCTCAGTGAAGGGCTTGTCGTCGAGATCATTCTGGTGCGGGTAGTCACCGGGAGTTGCCTCCCAGCACTTGTGCCGAATCGGCAAGTAGACCGCCTTCTTCTCGGAGGCGAGACTGACACCAATGATGTGACCAGCGTTCTCGAATGCCCAACCCGGACCACGCTCCTCAAGGAGAGGGTCGTAGGTCTCCAAGTCGATCGCGGTAACGGTCCCTGCGAACCAGCCCATCAGCCTGGAGATAAGATCGGACATGTAAATCCTGTATGTGCGAGGTTACGCATTGTCAACGCCGGGGTAAGCTGTAACTTACCCCGGCGCGCTGCTCAACGCAGTTTCTTTATGTGGTGACCCCGGCGTCAGAATTTGTCTGCCGAAGCCACCATGATCAGACTATCGATAGCCTGAGCAGCTACGGCGAGTTCCTCAGGATCATCCCAGAGCGCGCAGACGTAGATGAACTGAGCTTCGGTAGGATCGACGCAGTTGTCCCGAATGAACATCTCGGTAAGCGCTCGGCGCTGACGAAGCTCGAGAGCGGTCCCGGTCGGACGATAGCGACCCTCGACGATCAGCTCCTCCATCTTCATCAGATAGTGCTTCGCCTTCTCGAGGTCTTGGAGACCGTTCTTCTTGCGCCACCTGACCACGTACTTCGTTGCACAGCCCATCAGATAGTGAATGCTGCAGTCCGACACCCAGTCCCAGTGCTGATACTCGCCCTTGTAGTGAGAGCCGCCAATTTGGATTGCGTTCGCGGACATTAGGACTCCTGTTCGGTAACTTGCATCTTAGGCTGGGAAGGCAGATAGCGCTCAACCTGATCTTTTATGATCCGGCTGACAACATCCTTCACCTTAGCGTGGACCGCCGTCGCGCGATAAGCACCCTTCGACGTCTCCTCCAATTTGATCAGAAGGGACATCAGGACACGCTCACCGTTGCGATGAATATAGCCGACGTGATTGTTTCCGAGGCCAATCTCGTATGCCGTCTGCATCAGCAGCTCGACGATGTCGCAGACCTTGAAGATGATCGCGTCCTCCTCGGACATGAAGCCCGGAGGCTTCTGCCACGGAGACATCAGCGCCGCTTCGCATTCAGCCTCACGCTCGTAGACGTTCATCAACTTCTTGGCGGGATAAGGCCAGTCTCCCAGGACCAGCTCCGGCGCGTCGTGCGTTAAGAGATATTCCACGAGCTGTGCGAACTTCTCCGGGAACAGAATCTTGCACATGATGGCGACGCCCCATGCGTGTTCGCCCGTGGTCTGATGCTTAATCGTGGGGGAAGCATGGTAGCGAATCACCTTGCCGCTGAGCCAGAGCTCAGAGGCTGTCAGCGGAATGCCGTAGTCCGGCGAGCCATCAGCCATTTTTCATTCTCCGTTCGAGCCATCGCATCGAGGCATTGTGCCAGTCAATCGTCATGTTGAAGTTCTTCTGCGCCCACTTGATGCCGCCGCTGGTCTTCCAGGAGAAGTAGGCGATCATCATCGGGCCAACCACCTTGCGGAAGAACTCGGTGTTCCAGACCCGCTCATTCAGAGAAGTCATCAGGGTGATGTAATTCTTGTCAGGAGACTCCGCAACTTCTCTGACGAACTTCATAAGAAGCATGATGTCCTCGTTGATCGCGCCGTCCTCAGAGTTCAGCGGGAAGGCTTGGACACCCATCTTCTCATACGTCGCAGGAGCTGTAGAGCCAGAGAGAAGTTTGGCGAAGATAGGATTCTCCACGTATCCGTGGTAGGAGTTAGAGAATTGATAGTACGTGCCGACTTCAAGACCTGCTGACGAAGCCACGTATTCAAGCAGAAGACTGAAGTGTACGACGTTGCTTCCGAGGGCTCCATAGATAGCATCGTTGCTTCTGTTGGAGACTGTGAGGTCCAATGTCTTACCATCTCGGCATCGGAAGTAGCAGACGGTGTTGCAGGGGACATCTTTCGACTGCACCACAGGATCAGAGAAAGCATCCCACATCTGAAGAACCACTCGGCGGTCTCCAGGCGTGTTCTTGAGCTTCTGGACAGCGTCCGTGAGCTGATCGTGACCGAACCATGTTCGCCAGCGACGACCGTATGCTGAACCCCGAATAGTCTTGCCGTCATCTGAGAACTGTCCAAACTTTGAGTTGAAGATCAGGAGTGAAGGGAGATCGTCTCCGCCGCCCAGCATCCAGAGCGACTCGAACAGGTGGAAGAATGGGTTTGCATCCCGTGCCTCCATGAAGCTGACCTTGCGGGAAGGATTCTTATAGATCGTAACGACTGGGGTCGGATACTCCAAAGTCGGACCCGCGCGGCTGGCGATCTCGAGACCTTCCTCCTTCAGAAGCTTCACTGCTGAAACGATTGCAGAATCGACATCAGTAGCGACGATAGTACCGATACCGCCTTTCTCTGAAGAAATCACTCTCGTCATATGGCGGCTCTCCGGTCTTGCTGTGGGGCTGGCTGTTCATCGGAATATACAGGTTCGGCAGGCATCGGGCAACCTCCGCGTTGTCCCGCCTCCAGAGCCTTCTTCCAGAATATAGTCACATCCATGAAGGAGGTCTCGAGACCCTTCCACTTCGTAGTTTTCTCCCGGAGTTTCACGAACTGTGGGAAGAGGTTCTGGAGAAGGATCGCCGCCTTGTTCATCGAATCGACCGAGCGATAGATGCTGACTCCACCCGGCGCGTTGGAACCGCCAGCCTGATCAACGGTGAACTGCGTCAGGACGGCGTTCGACTTACCTCGTGTCAGGACATTCAGCGTCATGAAGAAATCGCTCTTCAGAATGACGTTGTCTGGATGGATCCCATGCTCCTTGAAGAACGGAACGTAGATCCCATGAACTTGGGACTGACGCATCGCTATCGTATGGTGATCGGCGGTGAGATTGTTGTTGTTCTGGCGAGCAGACACACCCACCATAGGATGTTCAGTCAGCAGGTCGGCGATCTGATCGATCATGTCCCGAATATCGGTTGGGTCTGCCATCCGAAGCTTCCAGTCGTCCTTGCTGATACGCCTGGAGAACCTCAGGTCGTCATCCATGATGATCACACGATCCGTGTGTGCCAGGAAGTGAATGATGTGGTCGATCGACTGACTCAGGTACGCGTGAGCGAAGCCAACGGCTCGACGACCACGCTTCTCGTGCTCCGGAACCTCTTCCGGAGGGCAGACCAGAATCGGCAAGTGATTCCCGGTCGCTTTGACGATGTCGTAGGTGTACTGCTTGTCCAGTCGACCCTTGGTCGGAATGAAGACCGTGATGTCGTTCATTGCGAGTAACCCCTTTTCGAGCGGCCTTGTCCCAGGCGGATACGTTCGTACTTGTCAAACTCACACATCACGAACTGAAGATCGTGAAGAGTGAAATCTTTGTAGGGCTGAGGCATATCAGCATCTAGTACGCCGTGACTTAAGGCAGAATATAACGCCCTTCCCAGCCTCAGTGCAACATCTGCGTTTATCTTCTTCTCCAGAGGCTGACCGAACGCTCTCACCAGACCACGGCGAGCGCCGGGTCCGAAAGGACTCCAGGTGAACAGATCAGTCACAGGTCCGAAGAACGAGGTCTCCATAGCATCTGTTAGAACTTCCTTGGACATGAAGCCCGTACCGCCGAATCCTGAGACATTGTCACGCAGGAACGTATCGGCTGACTCCCATGTCTGGTGCTCGTCGACGTGTACGATCAGAGCTTCCAGCTTGTTGTTCAGCTCGTCGATCACGTTTCCGACTACTGCCGCCTTCGAGCCCTTCAGGCCGAAGTTAGAGATGACATACGCAGATGTGAACGGTCTTCGCTTCTGAGCCATCATACCCTCGATGACAGCGATCAGTCGAGACTTGCTCCAGTGAGGTTGCCATCCGTAAGTCTGGGCGAACTCGATGGTTCCAACCCAGCGGAAGATCGCTACGTTCCGAAACTCTGCGAGAGGATCCTTGCCCTTGTTCGGCGTGATCCAGTTGTTCTTAAGCCATCTCGTGGTCTTATCATCAGATCTACGGATGTTCGTGAAGCGGGCGGATTGAAAGATTATGTCCTGAGACCACGGGAAGGGCTGTCCAGCCTCTTTCCTTATCCTAATTCGTTCGCGCTCGTGCATATACGCCACGAGGCGATCAAACTGATCCGGTACAATTTCCATTGAAGTCGTCCTGCAAACGGGCGACCCGAAGGTCGCCCGTCGTCGCGGGTGGAGGTAGTTAGGCGATTACTCGCCGTCGACTGGCGCCGATTTCAGGATGCTGACCGAGAGGATCTTCTTGGTCGTTTCGCCCTTGTCGTCCTTGGCACGCTCGACGTCGAGGTAGCCGTCAGCTTCCAGCTTCGAGATCGTGCGAGCCGACAGAGCCAGAGGACGGCCCAGCTTCTTCTCGAGCGTCTCGGCGCTGACCGGGTGATCAGCAGCGACGCCTGCTTCCGTCAGGATGCCGGCGACCATGTTCAGGAACTCGCGGCCGGATTTCGTCAGTTCGCCGGCGCCGACCTTGTCGGAGACAGCCTTGCCGGTCTCGATGAACGTGATCTCCGTAGCAGCTTCGTCAGCCTTGTCGGTGAGGAAGTTGCGACGCAGTCCGCCGGAGAGATAGCCGTTGACGTAGGCATCATTGACGATCGCCTGCTTGCGAGCGTCTGGGTTGCGCGTTCCGCCCATAGCGACCTTCAAGTCGGCGGAGGCGATGAGTTCGGCGCGCGTCATGCCGGGGTTCGCGAAGACAAAAGCGCGGAGAGCGTCGTAGATCTTGCCCTTGCGGCAGGCGGCGGTCCCAAGGTAGAACTTCTGATTGGCTTTCTCGAGCTTCTGGGGCTTGGCTTCGTCGGCGGTGGTTTCAGTCACGTCGGTCATTGGATACTCCTTTTTGCTGACCATGCACACATAGTAACAAGTTCGCCCTCGCACGCAAGGGCGAACTTATCTATCGTTCTTAGCTCAGGGTGTCGCTACCAGTCGCACCGACTTTGCCGCCAGCAGGACCAGCAACGTCGCCGTCCTCCTCGCTTTCCTCGGCGCCGCGAACCGTGCCGGCGACGATGTTCGCCACAAGCAGACGGGCCTCAGCAACGATGGCAGCACCGTTCTCAATCTCGCCGATGTATTTGTCGCGAGACATCACCAGACCGTGCCACGATCCCTGCGAGTTGGATTGCTCCTGAGTGCGGAGAGTCCAGCTGTAGGAGAACATGGGAAGCTGACGGAGCTTGCCGCCGACATTCTGGGTCTGACCTTTGAGCTGCGAGTTCCAGACCTTGGCGGTCCGGATTGCGCTGCCCTTGAAGGAGAGAAGGATCGGCGAGAACACACCGTCCTTCAGAAGGAAGGCGAAGAAATCATAGTACTCGATGATCTCGTTGCCGTCCTTGGTGATCCAACCCGCCTTGTCCTCGCGCTTCATCGTGCCGGGAATCCGGTCGAACTCAGCTTGAGACTTGTAGCGAGCAGCGATGCCGCCGCCAGCCGCACGCGGACGCCACTCGATGAACTTGGTCGAGAAGTAGACCGGGATCACCGTCGCGCCGACTTCTTCGCCGTCGAGAACCTCGTTGGTTGACGAGATGACGAACATGCCGGACTTGGCTTCCTTGACGTACTGCGGTTTGGACTTCTGGAGCTGCGGCGAGAGGGCCTGGATGATCTTCAGGATCGGGACAATAGTGTGCGAGCTGTCCATCTCCTGGAAGCCAGCGCCGAAGTCCTCGTCGTTAAAGATCGCCACGTCCTGCGAGCCGAACTTGGTGACAGTCAGATCGTTCTTTGTATCTTCAGACATTAGTCGTTACTCCGATTTCGTTATTGCCAGTGCGGCCCGCCTAGTAATAAAGCAGGCACGGCGTCACGCAACTCACTTTAGCGTGATCTTGGCGACAGTCGCTTGGTAGAGATTGATACCGGTCTTCTCAGGGTCCGGAAGGACGCCGCCCTGCTTGCTGATCTCCCGAAGGGTCGCAGACAGAGTCGAGTGGTGGATGTCGATCGCCATCGAGACCGGAACTTGGCGGGACTCCAACTCTGCGTGAAGCAGCTTCGCCTCGGCAGCCTTGTCTGCGGAGTAGTAGACCGCGACTTCCCGCTTGGCGATAGCGTCGTAACCCTGCTCGGCCAGATAGCTGACCAAGTTCTCGTGAAGAGCAACGTCGTCGGGCGATTTCTTCTTCAGGCTGGCGCGGCAGACACCCTCCAGCTTCACCTTCGCGCCGGTCGAGAGGGACTTCCACTCGGCGACGTTCATCGAAGCCATCAGACCAGGAAGCATCTCTTCTGAGATTTCCTTGATCCGGGCCTTCTTGTCCTCGACAGTCTTCTCGAGAGTGTTCACCTCCGAGTTCAGCTTGAACATCTCGTCGATCAGTTCTCCGCAGCGGAGTCCCGTCTCGCGAGTTGCCAGAAGGTCTGGCTTCTGGATGTCATCGTCAGTGAACATGATCTGTTCACCAAAGGTATCTTCCGTCATAGTGACTCCCTGATGTCAAGTAGCATCTCAGCTACGGTTGCCTTCCGGTGCAGAGCCTTGACAAGACGAACGTCCAGGGTGCCCGGTGAGATAAGGTGAATATAGCGGACCGGGTAAGTCTGGCCAACCCTGTGAGGCCTCTTATTTGCCTGAGAGTATTCATCCAACGAGAATGTCAGTGAATACCAGATCACCTGACGTGCGCGCCAGAGATCGAGACCTCGGTAGCCCGCCGAGTTGATGATGAAGACGTCGAACTCACCGTTCTGGAAGTCCGTACAGGCTTGATCTCGCTCTGTACCGGAGACGCCACCGTGAAACTCCCTGAAGGATATCTTCTCATCCCGCAGCCGCTCCGCGATCATAGCGATCTCCTCACGGAATCGACAAAAGACGAGTGTCGGTGTGCGTCGGTTCCCTTCGACACGGGTCTCGTCCAGAATGTCTATCACAGCGTCCACGCGGTTGTTCGCGATGCGCGTTGGGACACCCTCAGCATCCCTAATGTATCCCCAGCAAACCTGCTGAAGCTTGATGAACCTCGTGGTCACCTGGGAGGTATCCAGGACGTCTCCATTACTCATCTCGACAAGAATATCTTCCTTGACCTTGCGATACCACTCATCCTGTTCGTCGGTCATCTCGACGAATCGATCCATGAAGTTCTGCTCGGGAAGATCGATACAGTCTGACGACAATACGCGGAAGCAATGCTTGTCAATGATCTGCTGCAGATGCTCGAGGTTCTTGTGACCCACAACCTGACGCCCTTGGAAGCCGCCCATCACCAGGAACTGATGCTGGAACTGAATGAAGCTTCTTCCAAGGATGCTGGCCGACAGGAAGAGCATCTGACCGAATATGTCCTGGGGACCGTTAGAGATCGGCGCGCCATTGAGTATAGTGCGAGCGACACACTCGGCTCCGAGTTCCACAGTATTCTTCGTACGCTGAGCGCGATAGTTCTTGATCGTAATGGATTCGTCGACCACCATCATGCAGCGACCAGACTTCACGAAGCGCATGGCGAAGTCAAATCCGGCGCTACTGTTCAAAGCGTCGATGTTCATACAGACGATGCGAAGTGCGTCCTCGTCCTTCTTGATGATATCTTCCCGAAGCTCAACCTCAGACTTGGAGCCCGAACGTCTCCAGAGGTACTGGAAGAAGTTGACATCGGGGCTCATGTGCTCCGGGATTTGCTTGACCGACCACTGAGTATGGACGCCCTTCGGCGCGATGACAAGCATCGTGTCGATCTGTCCCGTCAGGAACTTGATTCCAGCAAGGTCAATCGTAGTCTTTGTCTTGCCGGTTCCCATCTCGAAGAAGAGTCCCCAGTATGAGGTCCCTGACTTCCAGAAGCGGTCCATCGCCGTCTTCTGGTGAATCATGGGCGGCATCCGGTAGCGGAACGTGTCTGGAGTTACGTCCAACCGTGTGACCATTTTAACGCCATGCGCTTCCTCATACCAAGCGTGCAGGGCGCTGCACATGAGCAGGTCGGGATGGCGCTCAGTGAAGTGGCGTAAGTTGGCAATCGTTAGTTCGTACAGCGGCCCAGCGGGGCTCCGCTGCTTACGACCGGGGAACTGATTGATTGTGTCAAAAAGTCTCGGACTCGTCTTCTCGGCAATCACCCGGAAGGCGTTTGCGCCCTGACGTTCTAGCTTGAACAGAGACATGGAATTCCTTTCAGGCGTGCGGGATATTAAACCGCTTCCGCATGTCATCCGCAAGGCAATCCGCAATGTCCTCATATCGATTGAGACGCGCGAACTTGAAGGGATGCTGCACACCTAGATCGATGCGCTTCCGGACCCAGCTGATCCACTGAATATCCGGATAGGCTGGGAAGATGAAGTAGGAGTCCGCCCAGACTCTTCCAAGGACGAAGGCGTTAGCCTTGGGATTTCTCTGAGCTCGCTTGCAGAGAAAGACAGCCTGATCAGGCTGGATCTTGAAGCTGACGTGATCTAAGTTGGGAACGTCTGGGTTGTACTGCTTCAACTCAATCCAGGACATTCGTCCGTTCGGGGCGGTGTTGTTGATATCGCAGAGACCATCCGCCCGGGAAGTCTCTGTCTGTACTGCGTCATGTCCGGCGATCGTGAGATACTCTCGAAGGTTCTTCGAGAAGTCTGCCTCGTCCCGCCTATGTCGTTGAGTCATCCTGCTTGCCCTTGGAGAGAACTCCAGAGAGAATGGCGGCGAGGCCCCTCGGCTGACGAGAGGGAACATTCTGTCCCTGCTTGACCGAAGCCTCGACCCTCTTGTCTTCGGACCGGCGATCGATGTTGATGCCCAGAACGGAGAGCGCCACACCCCAGATCGGGATCAGCGTAATCATTCCGTTGATGACATCATTCGCATCCTTGGGCGAAAGAAGCATGACGGCGGTAACGCCGAGCATCTGAATCGAGAACGAAATCGCCACCGACATTCCGAACATCGGACGCCAGTTGCGAGCCATCCAGGACTCAGACTTCAGCTCGGCTTTGTAGATGTCAGCGAAGATCGACTGATCCGCAGCGTGAGCCGCGTTGGTTGCCCTCAGGATCTCGAGCTCGTGAGTCTTCTGGATCTCCAGGACCTTCACGTAGTTGATGGGATCTTCCTTGAGCTTGGAGAGGATCGCCTCGGGTTTCTCCTCGACGCCTAGGACGGAGGAGATAATCTGGCCGACACTTCCGCCAGCCGGTCCACCAAGGGCGACACCAATGATGGGAGCATGTTCAACAATGATCTTCCCGAGGTCTTTCCACTTCATCGGATGGCTCCAGGGTTAGACAGCAAGAGCTGTCGGAGGCTTTTCGTTGGGTTGGGATTGATCAACCGAGCCGGAAAGAAGCACCTGTTTTTCCAGTTCGGAGATTCGCGTCTTGGCCGATTCGAGTTCGGACTGAAGAGCCACGTAGGACTGCGACACAGTGAGAAGATCTCGCTCCTTCTCCTGATAGGCAGTCGACAAGATTTCCCGTTGAGTCTCTTCCTCTGAAGCTCTCTGCTCAGCTTGAGCAAGTTTCAGAGCGAGCTTCGAGTTGACGGACTTCTCGAACTTGAGAAATTTGTCAACGTAGGCGTTGACCATTTCGCCGCTATAGTTTTGATCTACTGGAAGACTCACTTGCTACCCTATTCAGGCTGGACATCGGAGATTGTGATCGTGATCTGTCTTCCGGCGAGAGAGGCAGATTCACCACTCGGCCCGAGCAGCGCCAGACCTCCTGGGATGAGCCACATCTGGGCACCCATGTCGCCAGAGATCTCGCCTGGACGGAAGACTAGGCTTCGGACATTGAAGGATTCTTCAGGCTGTACGCCCGGAGGCCGACAAGCGCCGCCACCGAGTTTGTAGTATTGCTCATCCGGCCCATAGTTCTGAGAACTATCACTGATAATGACTGCACTAAGGACGACTTGCATGAGAGACCTTCCGCAGGATGTTAATTTGCAGAGTAGCACAGGAACTGTTCCAGCGATATGCTGGAGTGCTCCGTCAAGTAGGTAGAGGAGGCCAACTTGGAGGACGTTTCTGGTCTCTAGCATCCCGAGCTTCTTGATCAACTGCCTGCCTGTAATCGTCCCACTGTTTCGCCTTAGAATTTCCCATCTTTGCTCGACGATCTGCGAGTTGAGTCCAGTTCGTGCGGTCCAGAAGGTTGTCTCGGATGTTCTCAATCTCCTGATCGGAGGGACCCCTGATCATGATTCCCTCAACGAGGGTAGGTTTCTTGGCTTCGAACGCGGCCTTATCTGCAGCGCGCTGTCGTTCCGCCAAGCAGAGGTCACACCCGGTCGGGAGGATGACAATAGGGGGTCGTTCACGCATGCAGATGGGGCAGAGGCCCCTCATTGCCTTGCCGCCGAACGACTTGAGTTTAGTAGGCGTGCTCATTCCTTAGGTCTCCAAATGCTATGTACTCGGCCGGGCATCTTGTCTAGCGGAACTACTTCGCTCAGACTAAGCAAGTCGAGAGGCCTGCCGCGCCTAGACGTGTGATGCAATGTCATGCCTTCTGATAGATAAACGCTCGTGTGCTGTATGTGAGGTTCGGCACCAAACGCCCACATCACGAGGTCCCCTTCTCTCGGCGCTTGTGTGTCTAAGCAGTCGAAGTCGTGAATCGCGTACTCCTCGATCATACGATAGCCTGATCGCCACCATCCCCAATCACGCGGATATACTTTCATCACTCTGCCCCGGTCTCTCCACCAATCTCGATAGAGTGCCCAGCAGTCGCTCACCCCGTGGCGAAACCCTCTTGAAACTAACGGGTCCATCGGCAACTGATCTCCGAACCCAAAGAATTCTCCTGTGAAGTACGGTCCGCAGGGTAGCAAGAACATCGGCTTGCCTACCGACAATTGTGTCCGCATGTGATCGGCAGTCGGATAGGGTCTACCACCCGGATAGCTGCTGAACAGGGCGTCTCCATACTCGTGCGTAACCGTCTCAGGATAGGCGGTCATTGCAGCACTCTTCAATTCCGCTAGGCGGCGCTCTTGGGTGTTACTGTCCATCTCACGTCCGTCGTTACTGAGGTCACTGAGGACTGCGCTTCTGCCGAGTAGGACACTGTGTGCAGATCGTCGACGCTTTGACCGTTAGAAGTATCGGTAAGAGACACACCATACGCCTTGCCGCTGTCCGCGACAGCTCCGGTATAGTTTACCGTCAGTTCGACATCGAAGGGCTCCAAGCCGACGCCCGTGCCGTTGACCTCAACGTAGAACGTGTTAGCGAGTACCCACGCGCTTCCCGTGTAGAAATAACACTCAATAGACACCGCACCTTGATAGTACGTTCCATATACACCTTTCGATATATAGTAGGTGTATTCCGACAGGTAGCAGTCCCCAATCACTCTGAACGTGTAGTTTCCTGAGGCACTGTCCGCAGCGTTCGCCGCATTGGCGATGCGCGTTGGGTCGCCGCCCGCCCCGGCGCTGTCCGTAGTTTGCGTATACGTTGTGTATCCACCTGAGGTGATCTTCTTAAGGTAACAGGTGAAGCCCGTCCCTGTAGAGCTTGTAACCTTAGCATCGTAGCGTTCGCCTACGGCCAAGCTAGGTAGAGATGATAGATCCCAGGAAACATCTGCGGGCGCGCCGAAGTCAAGCCCAAAGGAGACCGTGTCGCCGTCCGAGCGAAGGTAATTCTTAGGCTCTAGGGCGACGGACCATAGGTTAGTGCCCGAGCCGACGAACATGCCCGCGTTGGCGACTAGACGATCAGCTGTGATTTCACCAGCTCTCAACTTCAGAGCAGTGATTGAACCATCGACGATGAGATCAGAGTCGGCAGCACGCTGAACTCGGAGTGCTCCAAAATAGCAGCGACCTGAAGTATTGTTAGCTACTATTGTCGACCACTCAACCCCGACGATAGCGGCTCCGTAGTAGGCGTTACTCGGAGCCTGAAACTGGGAAGCAAGAGTCTGAATGACACTTGTACCGCCGACTGCCGTAGTACGATAATCGTTACCGTAGAGAACCGAGTTAGTGATGTACGCGCCAGCACGATCGTACCACTGTAGGATGAGAATAGCTCGACCGGTGAAGGTGGCGCGATTGTTGACCTTAGCAGCGATCCGGTAGTACGCGGACGGTAGAACGGGGAATGCGGAAGAGTAGGTGTAGGTCGTAGCCTGTGAGGTCGTACCGTTACCCGTAGGACTCCGGATAGCGCGAGGTACGATTAGCTCGGTCGTGACTTCAGGTGCTTCGGTCGTACCGAACACAAAGCCTGCACTGACCGTCCAATCATTGACGTCTAGAAGATCCGGGTCGCGAAGCAGGTTGGAGTTGTCTGCGATAACCAACTTGCTGGCCGTGATGCTGCCACCGGCGATCTGAAGTGCAGTGATAGAGTTAGATACGATCTTGTCAGCAGAGATCGTTCCGTCAACGATCAGTTGACCGTTGCTCCGCAGGCGAAGAGAAAACGCACCTATGTAGAAGTCCCGCGTGGAAACCGTCCGTTGAAAGTAGTGAATCAAGGCACCGAAGCGAGCACCTGCGGGCGGCGTGATTGGGTTGCTGTAGTTGGTGATGCCGGTTGCCGTAAGTGCGGGACTCGCCACCGTACTGTATTCAGCGCCCTCGCCGCCGGACAATGCTGCTCCAGCGTAATCGTACCATTGGATTCGCGACCAGAATCCAGAGGTTCCTGCGCCTGCCGCGTAGTGCTGAAGTTCTGCAAAGTATGAGCGACTCGAATCAACTACGAAGCGTTGACCGGTCAGACCTCCTGTATAGTTGGAGCCTGCTGCCGAGGCCGTAGCGTCGTTGTAAAGCCACGCTCCGGGAGAGCGCATCACAGTAGTGGTAGACAGAGTTACGCCCGTAGGGATGCCACTGTAGGCTGCCAGCTCCGAGAGCGGGGCGTCGGGAAACAAGTTCGTAGTATCTGCAACAACGAGTTTCGAAGCGCTGATCGTGTTGGCAGCGATCTTGTCGCCAGTGATCGTGTTGGCGAAAATCTTCGAAGCCGTTATCGTACCATCAACGATCATAGTGCCAGAAGCCGCCTCACGCACCGTGACGTTAGAGATACATGCCGCGCCAGAGAGAGTGGAGCCGCCTACGTTGCGAGCGTACCAACGGAAGCCGACCGCGTTAGTTGGCGCAAGAATCTGCGCCCGCAAGTTAGTGAAGACACTTGTTCCCGAGGCCGGAACTGTAATTGATACAGACGAGCTGACGTAGGTGTTGGTGCGATCATACCAGTCAACGTCGATCTGAATGTTCTGGTTCGAGTTGTTGAATGCGCTGACCGCGAGTTCGTAGAGGCGACCAGCCGTGCAGGGCATCAGGTCACGAATAGTCATCCCGGTGGGATAATGTGAATAGATGTAGAAACGCTTAGTGTTATCTTGTCCTGCTCTGCCGCTAAACAGAGCCATGTAGCGATCCGCACCGTTCTGGTTGTTCTCTTCGACATACCAGCCGTGGTTGCTAGTTCCCGTCAAAGTACCAGGGAGGAACCAGTCAAAAGTCGAGCCGTTGAATTGACCCGAGGCATAAGTGGCAGGAGCGCGGAAGTTGTTGTCCGTGTGCAAGCTGCCGCCCATCAGCACGAGCGTGTCTGCTGTGATGGTGCGCGCTGCGATCCTGTCGCCGGTGATGGTGGCGGCTTGAATCTTTGCTGCTGTGATTGCTCCGTCAACAATCAGTTCAGCGTTGACTGCTCGTCGAACGATTGGTCGAGCGAACCCTGCGGTGCCAGCCTTGTTCCGCGTCGCGAAGTCAGTATTCCAATCTACGATAAGTCGCATGTGCATCTTGACAGCACCTGCGGGAGCAGTGACACGTCCTGAGACTGTCGTAACGATTGTCGAACCTGCCGGTGTGGAGAGATAGTTCGGCGGAGTACCGATCGTCGTGTAGGCGAAGTCAGCATTAGCCGAGTTTACCCAAGCGATGTCGGCATAGACAAGACCATTGAATCCTGCCGTCACAGCGATGTCTACGCTAGCGTAGAAAGGCTTGAGCGGTTCAATCGGAACTCGTCCAGAAACTGTTCCTCCGTCGATATAGTCATATCGGTTCGCGGTGCCGGTTCCGTTTCCTGTCACCTTGCTAACGATAGCCTGACTCAACGCCGTAACCAGAGCGTCACCCGCAGTAACGCGCGTGACGTTGCCGCTTGCAATTCTCCAAGGAAGAGTGCCACCGAAGACTTCGTTGAATTCTGCGTCCTTCACCATGTTACTAGTGTCGGTCAATATCAGGCGTGAAGCCGTGATCGTGTTCGCGGCGATGTTCGCAGCCGTGATAGTGTTCGAGGCAATCTTAAGTCCGGAGACTGCTGAGTCAATAAGATTGCCAGTGTCTACGGCTAGAGATCCGAGCTTGGCGTTAGTGACAGCTCCAGCAGCGAGATTGCCAGTGTCTACGGCTAGAGATCCGAGCTTGAGGGTTGAGACAGCGCCGTTAGCTAGAGCTCCAGTGTCCACTGCTAGTGGAGCGATCTTAGAAGCTTCGATTGCAGCGGCTGCGATGGTATCTACGGTAGAAGCTTTCCGCATCGCCATATTGTAAACAGTCACACGTCCCGTAGAAGTGCCTCCGGCAGTAGATGCGCGACGAAGACGGAACGAAACGAAAGCTGTGTTTGCCGGAGCGGTGACAAGAAGAGTGTCTGTCGCCGGAGTAGTCCAAGGGGTGGTTCGGAACCCGGATCCAACCAGAGTCTCACTTATGAAAGTCTTGGTCCGATCAAAGAACTGAACATAGACACGATGATCGCCGACAAAGTCTGCACTCGAGACACTCGTCACGCTGAATGCGATAACTTCCACAGCCTTGCATTCGGGATAGTACGCCGGTAGAATGCTCCACTGACCGCGAATGACATCTGCACCCACTCCCGTGGCGTTGTCAGCACTGGTGATACACCGAGCTGTCGGAAGACTGTATGTCGCTCCGTCCGCGAGTTCCCAGATAGCTGCGGTACCGGCATCCGACCAAGCTCCTGCATCCCTTAGACCGCTGTCCGGGATCATATTGCTTGTGTCGCGAGCCTGTATCTTAGAAGCCGTGACAGACTCGGGACCGAGATCGGTAGTAGTGACGAGTGGGATAGTCGTGCTGGCTTCAGCGGTAGCGTTCAGAGTATCTTTTCCGAACTCGTCGTAGAACGCGAATCTGTAGTAAAGAGGAGAACCAACCGTACCAGTGAGGTTGAAGACTGTAGTCTTGCCTAGGTCCTTCGGAGTACCGGGAAGGGTGATTCCCGCGGTCTGAGATGTCCAGACAAGAGTACCCTTCCAGTCAAGATCGGCTGGCGGGTCCATGACCACACGCAATCCACCAGTCACCGGCGTAACAACAACTCCGGTCGGAGTCGCAGGTGCGGGGTTAGAGACTGACAATTCGACGTAGTCGCCTACGACTTCTGAGGCAAAGGTGTCCCGGATACGGACACGCATCTTGAAGGCGCGACGAGGTACTCCGGCGTTCGTCTCAGCATTACGTTCTGAAGTGAACTCGAAGAACGGGCTGCGAGTATAATACGTCGCGATCAGCACGTTACCAGTCGTGCGCATCTCGATCTCGAAGTCGCGGAAGTACGGATCTTCCCAGAAGCTGTTAGTGAAGGTGGAGGGTACAGCGACGCCCCAAGTGAATTTCGCGGTGCCGCCTCCGAATGCGGTCGAGCTTATCGATCCTGTCGCCAGCGCAAGTCCTGAGATAGTTGGCTTAGCGATAGTACGAACGTCAGTGATATTCGATTCGTACTCCAGTGGGATGGACTGCTGGTCCTGCTCATCCCCGATCCCCCGAGCAACAATGGAGGTTTGATAACGACCAGAGCCGTTCCAAGGAACCTGAACAGAGTCAGTGTATGTAGTGACAGTCTTCCACTCACCGTAGTTGTGGCGATACGAGACACTGTAGTACTGAGCCCGCTTTGAAGCACTGGGAGTGAAGGAGATGTCTAGGTACTCTTCAGTCATCCCGCTAGTGTTGCGGAACTTCTTACTGATAACAGCGTTCGTAGGAGGAAGGATGGGAACCTTAGAGTCAACCGAGTACGGACGAGTGACCTCGAGAGAGGCCGTTCCCTCGATCAGAGCATACTTCTCACTGTAGTGCTTGGCCGCAACGATCTCAACAAACGGTTGTCGTCCGCCAACTTCGCGAACACCCATCACACGATAAGGCACTTCTTCACCACTGGTGATGATCCAGACGGTTCCGTTAGCAGGCAGAACTCCAGCCATAGTGGCCGAGACTGTTACAGTCGAAGTTTCACCGACGCCTGTCGTGATCGTGCGAGTCTGAATGTTTCCAGCCGGGTCCACGTAGTGAAGTTGATAAGTCTTTCCAGCAACAAGGGTTGTCGGAGCGTCCAGCGTTGCAGTCGTATTCGTAGAGGATACGATACGACCACCGTAGCGATACGTCTGCTGTCGAGCATCAGCAACACGGATCAAAGCTCCAGGTAGGATGAAGCCGTGATCCAATGACGCCTTGTAGGCAATCATTCGATCCTGAAACTTGTTGGTGAAGAGTCTCCAACGTCCTGCACGACGAGCCTGACCTTTGCTCGTACATCCGAGGAGCGGCAGTCGCTCCATCTTGTAGCCGTACTTCGCGATCAGTTCTGGATCTTCGCAGAACTCATAATCCAACTCGTAGTTCTTATCCGGGTTGTTCCACTCCACCATGTAGGCGGACTTACGAGTTCCAACTCCGATACCTTCATATTGGAAGGCACCTCCGATGACGTTGGCGTTCGTGACAAGTGCTACGGGATCCGAAGGAGAGTCCTGGGCGAACAGGACTTTTGAAGTCGCGGCAAACGTCATACCCTGGAAGCTGGACGAGATCGCTTGGATCACCGCTGCGGCAGATTCCTGAGTCTGAATGTATGCGTTGAAGGAGTAGCGAGCTTCCGTCCCACCTAGCCCGTTGTCGACAGATTCGTCGCAATACTGCGCGATCGTGTAGAGTGCAACCTTGTCGATGTCGTTGATAGAGATGTATTCTCCCAGTCCCCAGTCGGTGTTCACCAGACACGACAAGAGAACCCACGCCGGATTATTCGTCCAACCTTCGACAAAGGTTCCGTTCCAGACACCTGTGTAGACACGAGTCCAAGGGTTGTAGTTGGAAGGGATCAGGCAGAGCTGACCATAGATGTGAGCTCCGCGAGACGGTATTGAACTTCCGAATTGTTTCGCCTGAACGGTATGGGCGATAAGTGCTGATCCAGGGTAGGAGAGTTTCTCGTTAATGATCTGAGTATAGGCGCTGAAGTACAAATCGTTCTGGACGGACACGGATCCTGAGTCCGCAGTGATGCGAACCAGCCTGATCGATACAGGATAGACCTTGGCCGAGATGTCTATGATGTAGTCGAAGGAGGTCGAGGTCGTAAACTTCTCGGAGATATAGTCCGCGTAAGCTACAGTCCAAGTCCCTTCATCCGCACCTTTGATCTCCCACTGGAAGCTGCACCAAGTTCCTTCGAGGGCGCCAGTCTTCGAGTTTGACTGAGTCAGAGCCGGAATAGTGCAAGTCGCCAGGACACTGTCTACGAGCGTATTGGTAACCGTGACTGAGGGCTTAACAGCGATAGTGGCCTGAATATTCACCGGCGTAGTGTTGTCGACAGAGTCAAATCCCTTAATGGGATCTTGATCCATTGTTCCGAGGGTGTACTCAACCTCAACTCCGTAATTGTTGAAGCTTCCGTCAGCATTCTGGACAGGTAGACCATCGTAGTAGATGGACTTAAGAGGATCCGATGGCGTCACAAATCCGTAGATTTGTCCGGCACAGATCAGATCAAGAATCTTGGCGACAGCTTCGCTGCGAACAGTGTTGGGACCTTCCTTAGCTCCACCGCCTGACTTACCGCCTGCACCTTGGATAATCATGTACTACCTCAAGACCCAGTCGTTGGCATTAAATCCGGGTTGCCCTTCCGGGAAATTTGGATCATGAGAGAAACTGCGGATGTTCGAGTTCCGAATAGATCCGTGGATGACGTGCGAGCCAGTCAAGAATTTACCGAAGCAGAGGGGAACTGGGTTCCCTTCTCCAGTCGTGTTCGTAACTTCGTTGAAGATGAATGACTCAGGACCCCTCGCAGAGGGGTCGTCATTCTCAACCTTCGGGGCAAGAGCCTGAGCGAGTCCACCTAGGATCATCGCTGAACCGAACATAAGACCGATCGTCGACAGAGAGACTCCTAGGAAAGGGATCATTATACCTGCGGCTCCGACAGCAGCGGTACTAGCCGCGATACCTCCGGCGATACCAGAAGCTCCTGCGACCGCGGTTCCACCGAAGCCTGCGGCGAAAGCTGATCCAAAGGCTGCGAATCCACCTGCCGTAGCAATCGTCAAGCCGATGATAAGCATTCCAGTAAGGATCTTTCCAAGTCCTTTTGTCTTGCCGCCGGCGACGACTGGAAAAATTTCAACAGTATTGGCATTCAGAGGAAAGCGAAGTTCCATCTCGTAGTCGACGGCGCGCTCTCCGATCTTCATCTCCCACTGACGTTCTGCGAAGTACGGGGCGAAGTCGCTATAGAAGCTCACGAGATGTCGGATGATCTCACTTCCGCGATGTGCGGCGATCTCGTGAGTTTTTCCGAATTTCTCGCCCAGCTCGCCGTGGAGAATGATGGTTCGCTTAGATTGCAAACCGGATTGCGTTAGGGCTTTTTCGTAGCCAGACTGATCCGGGCGAAACATACCGGAGGATGTTTTCTCGCCTCGAGAGACGTGTCGAATCGTATTCCTTACGTGACCCGACATGGTGAAGACCCTCGGAGTTTCCTAGGTAAAGGATTCCATGGTTGAACTTACCACGAGCACCCACAGAGCACAATAGGATATCTGCTGGTTGAGGCTCGACTATGTTACCGTCGAACCTCTCGTAGCCATACTCTAAGAAGTGGTTCATGTAGAGATCTTCATTACCATGCCACCATTCCCAGTCCCGCGGGAAGTCTTTATGACGCCAGCCGAAGAGTTCAGCTGTTCCATCCAATAGGGTGCTGAAGCAGTCTGTCACACCGTGGCGAAATGGTCTACCCACCAGCGGAGGCTTCACGGAACCGCCGAAGGAGAACATAGGATACAGTAAGTCCTCCTTAAGCGGAAGAATGATCCAAGGTAGGTTCATCGACATCTGAGACTGCATGTCCGACGCAGAGGGACACTGGAGCCCGCCAGGATGACTGTGGAAGACAGCCGCGATTTCTTTCACAGGATGAGCCATGAAATCCTCGGGATTCATCTTGAAGTTCATCTCGGGCGTTTCATGAACATTTCGACACGGGACATAACTTCCGTCCTTAAGAAGCAGCCCACAAGCCTCGCGTGGAAACTCGTTGCAGGCGTGAAGGATCATCGACTTGCGAGTATCTTCAGAAATCGTTTCGATCATCGCGTCCTATTGACTCCCGGATATCCGCGAAATGGAAGTTCCGCACTAGCTCCGAAGCGGAGCTTACAGGCTGAAAGGCTTTTCGCGCACACGTCATTCTGAATAGTTGTGGATACGCCCATGAAGGTGTAGGCTCCCTGACCAGCTCCCGCCGGACAAGTTGCCTTACTGTAATCATAAACGTATGCTGTCCCGTTGAAGTAGGGACGGCGATAGATGAAATCACAGGCGTTTCGAAGAATGATCCGCTTGGGGAGCTTCAGTTCAGAGAACGACAGAACAGGCTTAAGTTCAAACGTCGCTGAAACCGCATCTAGAGAGGACATCCGTTCGATGAGAAACTTGTCCATCGGAAGAGTTTGAGTAGGGTCCGCCGCAGACTGACCATCCAAGAACTTCTGATAGGTTCGAATCCGGTAGAACTGTGCGCCCGCCAGATCTGAGTAAGCGTTGATGTACGCAAGGATAGGTCCGCCGAGATGCTCAATCTGCACAGTCGGCGTGGAGGAGGAGCTCTCAGCGTTTACATCCAGACCACTCAGCTCGATTGAACTAGGTTGGTATGATTGTCCGTCGAACAGGACTATCCCGTTGACATTGTCCGTAAGGTACACGATCGGACCGTTGAGACGCGTCAGGTCAATCTTATACAGATTGACAAACGGACTAGCCTCAGTTATCTTATGAATTTCCTGACGAACGGTCATGGGACTTCCTTAATCGTCACACTGAGATCCACAAGAGTTCCTCTCTTGAGTCTTCGGTTCATGCTCACGTAGTAGAAAGATTTCTGAGTTGACTCAGTCGGAAGCGTGTAGAAGAATTTATCGGCTCCGCCTGTAGCCAGCATGAAGTTGACTATTGTGTCTCGCTCGGATGTCGAGATATCCGTCCAGTTCAGTGTCAGCTCGGTGATCAGCTGATTGTAAATGCCATCCCGGATGCCGGCTGAGTAGCCATCACCGAAGTCTGCTCGGATAACCTTGGGACTCAGAGACATGTCCAAGGGTTGCGAGGGAGGGACAGGAGGGTTGAAAGTCGTAGGCATTATCCATTAACCTTCATGCTGCGACCAGTTTCCCGACGATTCATTACGTCCAATATACCCGAACGTTGGCTATCTGAAAGTTGACGAGCGACTTCCTTCATCATCTGAGGATCAAGACCACGTCCACCTGATGCCTGCTTGCCGCCACCGTTATCCGTGACGTTGACGTTAGTTACGATGGTCACCGCCATAGGTTTCTGCAAATGTTGTGACGGCGCGTTAACAACCGGGGCGGGGCTTACACCGCCCGCCTTTTGCGCCGACACGCCGTAAGCACGTCCGACAACTCCGCCGGTGTGCATCTTGTCAAACATTCCCTGTGATCCACGGCGCGAAGAGTTACGCACATTCAAGGGATGGTTCGGCCCAAGGATCTCCTCGTTCTTAAGGATGATAGTGGGTCGCGGCGTTTTGCTGTTACGCTTGTCGCCGTACTTCACAACCTCAGAACCTGCCAGGATGCTCACGAGCTTCTCGTTCCCGCGAATCATGGAGCCTACGTCGGACATGCGCTCCATCATCGTCTTGGTAATTCCGCCGGTGTGCATCCGGCCGGAACGCATACCTACGACTTCATCAATGACTCCGCCAGTGTGAGCAGGTCCTAGTCTGCCAGCCGGGAGACCATTTGCGCCGGAACCAGGAAGTTTGTTCCCTCCTCCTATAAGCCCGCTGACACCGCCCGGGACAAGGTTACTCATCCCCATAGACAGAGCCGATGCAATCCAATCGACGATAGGCTTAACGATCATGACGCGATACAGTTCGCGGATGATAGTCCTGCCCCATGACTCCCAGTCCATCTCGCCCTGGAGGAGTTCATCCGCCAAGTTCATGAGGCCAGATTCGATACTGTCGAGACCGACTCTGAAGACGTCGCCGATGACAGTCAACTGATTGAGTTCGTACCCTAGAAGCTGGACAGCTTTCCTTGCCTTGTCCATGTTTTCTCCCATCAAGGCACCGCCGTCGATGAGCTTCTGAATAGTGTCCATTTGAGAAGCTAGATCTTTACGCTGAGCATCTCTAGAGTTGCCGTCGAACTGACCGTTGAAACGATCTAGGACAGAGTCGACATCTTTCATCGACTTAGTCAATTCCTCAGTGTCGAATTCTGACAATTCGTCATTCATGGCCTTAACGCCGAGCGCCAAGCCGTTGAAGAACTCCCGACCGTAACCGACTTCTTTGAAGAGCTCCTGAAACTTCTTCTTATAGTCGTCTATGATCTTATCTCGACCCTGTAGGTTCCTAAACCCGTCCAAGAGTGCAGTGACTCTCTGCTGTTCATCGTTCCCGAACATTGCTGTTCCACGATCTTCTCGAGCCTGTTGCCTCTTATCCTTATCGATCTGATCGATCGTCTTCTTGTAATTGATTGCTGCCATGAGATTGAGGGCTAGACTGCCGCCCATAGCCTTCAGGGTATCAGCGTCCTTAACCCGAAGAACACCAATAGCAGCCTGAATGTCTTTCAGTTGCTGCTCTGCGGCGTATCTAGCATTCAAATTCTGGAGTAGGGATGTTGCTGATTTCAGTTCCTGCTCCGCGGGATCTGTCCGGCTACGACTCTTTGGAGGATCAAGAATTGCTTTGACCCTATCTCCCAAGTCTCCCATCGTCTTTAGGAGTGCGTCTTCTTCGATAGCCAGTTGAGTCTTGACGAAGTCTGTTGCATCCTGCAGTCTCTGAGGACCCATGACTAGATCAGAAATAAACCCTCTCAGGAATCCTGGAGATTTTTGAGCTTCCTCCCTGAACATATCCATACGTTCCTTGACGAGCTCGTTAATTCGCTGCTCGTTAGCAACTGCGAACTCTTCAGAGCCAGCTCTTTTCCGAATCTCGTCTGAGCGAAGAGTCAAGTCTGCGCCTTTGGCATCTCCGCTCTTAAGCTGAGCTGTCGCTTTATCGATTTGATCCTTCAGGTCCTGAATCGAAGGTGGTTTCTCCAAGGAGGAGTAGAGCTCTCGGACTGCGCTAGTTGCGCCTTCAATGGAAGTTTTGGTATCCTCGAAGAAAGTGAGAAGATCTTGAACCTCCTGGGGCAGTTCGGATAGGTTTTCGCCCGAGGCTTTGAACTGCTTCAGAACTTCGCTAGCCTGAGAAGAAGTCTCCAATACCCTCATGATAGCGGCTTCGGTTTCTTCAAAGGCTTTCTGACCGGGACCGCTAAGTTCTCCGTACCTGTCTCGGATCGTTCGAAGCTCTGTCTGAACCTTCTTAAGAAGATCTATCTCGATCTTCTTGTCAGACCTGAACATGACTCCGACTTTGGAGCGAACTGCCATTATGGCGAGTTCATCCTCCATTCTGCCGGTGCCGCTATATTCAGCTCCAGTACCGGAAACGAACGCATCACCAACCAACTGCCAGCCAAGGATAATCTTATCCTGAGCAGCCTTAACTTTCAGCAATTCATCGACCTGCTGATCGAGCTTAATCTTCTCCTGAAGACGCTGTTGATCCGTCAGTTTCGCGTAGTTAGCAGCCGCTTCTTTCGCTCCCTGTGAGACATCCACAAGTAGTTTCGACTGTATCTCAGAAGATCTGTTCAATCCGTCCTGAGCGATTCTAGCGTTATCGAAAGATCGGCTAATAGCCTCAAGGATAGGGGGAATAGTCAGCAGTAGGACGGCCAAAGTCGTAAACGGATTTGTGACCATGAGTTGAAACAGACTTCTAAGGGCAACTCCTACGCTTGTGAAAGCTGCCACCCCCGCTGCCCCGACACCGCGTAGAGCTGCCATTGTGGCAGTGGCCCAAGCCCCGGTTCCAGCAGCTTGCATGGCCCTAAGAGCTACCGTAGCCCGAGTGATGCCAGCGGTTATTGCGGTCGTGGCTGCGGTATATGCCGTGGCCGCGTTGATTGCATGAACTCCGATCGCTGTAGTTGCGAGACCGAATTGATTAACTGCTTGGCGGGAGAGAAGAAGTCTGACTCCAAACAGAGTAACAGAGCCAGCGAGGAAGCCCATGTTGCTTGTCACTAGAGCTAGCGCGCCACCTAGACCACCGATCAAGAACTCGGTAATGCCCGACGACATCACAGAGCGGAGAGTCTCAGAGATATTGATAATCGCTTCTGAGAAGCCGGACTCACCGAGCATTCCAGAGAAATTGGTGAAGGCCGTGCTCAGTCTTCCAAGCTCTGCGATGACCGATGTGGAGGCCTCACCAAGACCTGCGTCAGTGATAGACTTCAACTCACTCGAGAATCCGAGCAAGCCCCTCTTCAGGGTATCTCCAGTAACCTCAGCTTGCTTAGTCATGTCCATCAACTGAGCAGTCGTGACGCCAAGTCCCCGCGCAAAGATTGAGACCGCGCCGGGCAGGCGATCGCCCAACTGTCCGCGGAGTTCTTCCATCTGCAGAGAGCCTTTTGACACGATCTGTGTCAAAGCTCGATACACGCCCTCGGCATCCTCAGTACTCAGACCGAAGACTCGGACGGCCTGCGAGACACCTTCAAAAATCTCACGAGCTTCATCCAGATTCAGTAGGTCCGAGGAGTTCGCGGCGGCGAGCATCTGTGAGTATCCGCCAGCCACGGCGTTCAGCGAGATACCGAAGCGGTCGGCAATATCGTTTGCGCGGCGCATCTCAACCGCAGCGAAAGAGCTTGCTCCGCCGATTGCAGTCAAGCCGGACTGGAACTTCTGAAGAGTTCCAATTTCCCGAAGGATCGCGTTCGTACCGAGGATCGCAACGAAACCTTGGAAGGCCGCTTCCGTACGACCGATGAAAGACGACAGTGTTCCGATCTGTCCACCGAACGCTCTGAACTCGCGAGTTCCATTATTCGCGGCATTATTCGCGGCATTGATCGAAGCGGTAGCAGCGTTCGCCTGAGCAGCGAGGCCTTGAAGAACGCGAGCCAGACCCTGGAGAGCTGCTCCAGTTCCAGTCGTGATGTTCAGTCCTTGGATAGCCGCCAGAAGCCTCTGGAGAGAGGTTGCTTGAGCGGCAGTAAACCTCAGCTTACTCGGATCGAAGCCGGAGAGAGATCTTCCCAGCGAGTCAAAAGCGGAAACCTTACCGGGATCAATCTTAGAAAGAGCCGCGACAAAGTTGGTGAAGTTAGTGACAGAAGCCGCCAGAGGCGCACGGAAACTTCCGAAGGTCTGCATCGCCTGGCCAAGAGCCAAGAGGTTCTTAACCTTAGCTGCGCTCGGCGAAGCTGCGCTAATCTGACCGATGGCGATCACCATCGAGTCTAGGTTTGAACTATCAACATTGATGGCCATCGCACCCTTCAGGGCTTTGATGCCATTGGCAAGGGTCGTAAAGTCTACGGTTGACTTAACCTTAACGCTGCCGATATCGCTGATAAGCTTCTTGAATTTCGTGGAGTCAATCTTCTCGGCCTGACGCATTATAGTGATCAGGTCTTTTACAGAACTGATCATTCCAGCCGAAGGTCCAGAGGCTTGGCTCAGCCGCTGTAGGATTGGACTGATTCCCGAGAGCGCGTCGATGCGTGAACGAAGGTCACCAGCGCTCTCAGCCGTAAGACGAATTTGTTCGTAGAGACGTGTGAAGGCCGCATCAGATTGTTGACCAACGCGATTAGCAGTACGACCCATCGCGACGAGAGCGGCTTCGATTCGGCGAATGCCCTGACGCGATGGGTTACTGTCTACGCGGATGTCAATTTCATTTGCCATCCTTGGAGCTCTCCGCGACGAACTTCATATATTCGTCATCAAGTTCTGAAACGAAGAAGACTAGGTCAGCAATGTCGTCATCGTGCCTAAGCTTCCTCAGCGTACAGTACGCCGAGATCTCCTGATACGATATAGGGTTGACTCCAAGACCTCCAAAAGACCTGCGCCTTGACAGCTCTTGAAAAGCCATCCAAGCCCAACGTAAGGTCTCTGGAATCTGGGGAATCCTACCCCGGAGTTGCGAAGCTTTCGCGTGAAAGCCTTGCTCCTCCAGGGCAGCGATGATGTCAGCCTGCGAAGAGTTGTTTAGACTGCTTCGGAGGCTTTCCCGGAGTTTTTTGCCGCTTCACCATCGACCGCCGCCTTGAAAAGGTCACGATCAGAGGCGAGATCGACCAGCACACGGACCAAGTCCGGCAGGTCAGTGAGGAGCGTCTTCGCGTTTGCGATAGAGAACTCCATCGGCACGTTGGATGAATCCGTCACACCTTTCCAGCCGAGGATGACCGACTCGGCCATCATGTTGACCAGAATACCCCGGAGGATATCCTCACCGAGCGACCCGCCCGTCCTGAGGAGAGCTTCGTAGGGTTGTTCCAGCTGACGACGTTTCTCCTGAACGAGAGGAGAGTTGAGCCGGCGCATCTTGAACTCAACCCCTTCACCGAAGGGGATCCAGTTCCCGTTGTCAGCCAGATCCTTGTCGTAGCTAAAGCGAGTGTAGAGACTCATAACCTCTCCTGTTCTATTCGACGTAGTTGAAACGTGCGAGTTGCATGGTATACCCGAGCGTGGCGTGACGCAACGCCTGCATCGTCAGCGGGGTCGTGATGTCGGTGTCGATACGGCCCGTCTGGATCTCGCCAGCGGTGTACTTTCCGCGCGGGAAGTCCACGAGGTAGGCTTGGGTCGTGTCCGGAGTCCGCATGATGAAGTCGAACGAGGTCTCCTGGTCGAGGCGGAGCCTGTTGATCAGGGTCGTGTCCTCGAAGAAGGAGGTCATCTCGACCTGAGCATCGAAGCGACCGGCGCGAACATCGATAACCGCCGACGAGCCGACACCTTCTCGCGTGCGAAGGTTGTTGTTCATCATGATGTTGGCAGAGATCGTCGCAGCGGCGCCGGTCAGGGGAGCGTTTGCAGCTCGGATTTGAGCGATGTTCGACGAAGTGTTCATGATCTTCGAAGCTTCAGGTGCAATCGTCGTGGAGGAAGCCAGACGAACCGTGCCCACATCCGAAGCCGTGAGACCGAGAACGTCGAAGTTGGCTTCGATGTTCTGACGTGACTGCAACTGCATACGACCTTGGCCGATCACGCATCCGCGGAAGTACTCGTAGTAGACCGTTCCGGCCGTGTTGGAGTACTGACGCTCGAAGGTGAAGGAGCGACGAGTCGTTCCGTCACGCATGTAGTCCGGCATGAAGATGCTGATCGTCTTTGCTGCGCCGTTGTCGACCGTGTAGCCAGTCGGAACAACGTCGAAGGTGATAGTCGTGGCAGTGACAGCCGAGACACGATACCAGCCGTTGTTCGCTGTGTTCGTGAACTGCGTGGCCGCCAAAGTGCCACCCATCTTGATCCACATGCCTACGACGATACCCATCGTGATGGGGTTGAGAGTCGTGAAGGTCGCGACGTTCGGCGAAGCAGTCATCGCCACGCCACCCGAGACACCTTGGAAGCCCACGACCGTGATCGACGCACCGGCCGGAGGAGAAGCTTCAGCCGTGAGACCAGCGACCGAGACGCTAGTAGCCGTGCTTCCTGATCCGACAAGCTTCAGGCCGTTGTTGTTGGCGGTCGCAAAACCCTTTGCGAAGACGAGCATGCCAGCGACAAACGATGTACCGTTAGCCGCGACAGTGTAGGCCGATACAGTGACGGCACTGGAGACCTGACTCGGACGAACGTTCCAAGTCGAGTACATGAGCGACTCGAAGATGTCGTCTAGAGCGCCGTAGGTGAGGCGCGCTTGGATGTCGCCGTTGACATCATAGCCGACAAGGTTCGCGTCTCGGATAGAGCGATCGCCGCTCAGCTGGTCATCGGTGACCGTCTGAGGCTCGTACTTGAGCGAGGAGCTTCGATTGAGAAGTTCCTTGAACGCCGGGGAGGCGGGAGTCGTACCGAAGGTTGCTTCGGCGCGATAACGGAGTACTGAAAGATTTGACTCAGACATGATGATGCCCTCAGGGGTGCTGGTTGGTTCCGGCGACCCCGTCGCCTGATGTCAGGGTAACTTATACTCGGGAGACTCCAGAAGGGCAAGCTCGGTCCACAAGACTCAAGCGAACTGGGAGTCTCGGAATTCCGTTCGGTGAAACATGAATTGCACCGATTTTCTGAGGATACCGTCCTTGGGAGAGAACAGGATTGGGCGAGGCTGCTGAATGACGATATCTTCGTTGTCCGAAGTTGTCAGATGAAGATCCGAGAATTTGTCCATCAGAAGATCTTCGATCTCATCCAGGCGCTTGGTGCCGGTGTCCGTCTTGACGTAAATGTCGAACTGAAGAATCCCGTAGCAGCAAATGTGAGCTTGTGT
>Ga0181349_1000008_pt1 | contig 79283 bp, 113 predicted proteins | sample Su13VDMM110SD_FD_130106 | JGI IMG/M metagenome (GOLD analysis project Ga0181349, IMG submission 130106) | Freshwater viral communities from Lake Michigan, USA - Su13.VD.MM110.S.D | ecosystem: Environmental > Aquatic > Freshwater > Lake | place: USA: Michigan | collected 2013-07-16 | reverse complement strand
CGTCGCCGGTGGTTACGCCGTGTCTGGCGTTGGCGGTGACTACTAATGTTTGATCCGGCCCCCAATATCCGCAACGACAAACGATCGTCGATTTTCCTGCCGCGAGGCGCTGACTGGATTCCGTACACGGTTCCGGCCAACGTCGTCGCGCTGCAAATCTTGGCGATCGGCGCGGGCGGTGGCGGTGGCCGGGGCTTCACTGCGGCGGCGGCGGCGGCGCGCGGCGGCGGCGGGGGCGGCGGTAGCGGCGGTTTGCTGCGTGTTACGATCCCCGCGCTCCTGTTGCCAGATACGATCTTCCTCCAGCCGGGCGTTGGTGGTGCTACGACCGTCGCCGGTGGCGCGACAATCATAGGCCTCCGGGCCGCTAACTCGACCACCACGAACATCTATACCGTCGGCGGTGGTGGTGCGGGCGGTACTGGTACGGGCGCTGCTGCGGGCGCTGCGGGCTCCGGCGGTGTCATCGGCACCAACGGCATGTTCTCTGACTACGCCACGTTCCTATCGATCGCTGGCGCTGCTGGCGTGGCCGGGGGCACTCCCACCACAGCCGGTACGTCCATTACTCCTACTCGTATCGTCGGTGGCGGCGCGGGCGGCGCGGGCTGTACCGGCGCGGACCTCGCGGGCGGTAACATCACGGCAACGGGCCTCATCCCCCTTATCTCGGGCGGCGGTGTGTCGGGCGGCGAAGGCTTCAACGGCATCACGTCTTGGAAGCCGTTCTTTGCATCCGGCGGATCGGGCGCTGGTTCGTTCAACGCAGGCGGGGGCGGGCGCGGCGGTAACGGCGGTGTCGGTTCCGGCGGCGGTGGCGGCGGTGGCGGCACGACCGGCGGCGACGGTGGACGTGGCGGCGACGGCGTGATATTCATCACTGAAATCTTCTAAGAAGGGAACTACAATGGCCTTTACTGAGACGACCCACTCGACGACGTTCTATGCCCAGATGTACGACCCGGCCCAGCCGGAGCGTGGCTTTGGCGCATTCGTGAACCAAGTCACGGTCAAGGAATTCGACGACGGCACGCGCATCGTCGGACAGGAAGTCCAGAAGGATATGGTCGCCGCCGTGAGAGAGGGTATCACCCTCCCGGCTGTGCTGGCCGAATTCAACATGATCTCCGCGGCCCGGACGGCTGAGCTTGAGGCTCAAGTCGCTGCGGAAGACGCTGAGAAGGACAATCTGCGCGCACAGGTCCAAGCCCTGACCGCCAAGAACCGCGAGATCGGCGGCCTCCTGATGGAGACTGCGACGGCTCTGAAGAACGCGACCAATGGTGCGCAAGTCGCCGCCGTTGAGTTGAACATGACGGATGCTGAGACGGACGCCGCGGTCGCCGCGATCAAGGCCGACAACGACAAGTCGTGGTGGAACCCGCTGAGCTGGTTCCGCTAACGTCTCTTATAAGACATTTATGGGACGTTTATGGTACAAATCCTCGGTACTTAGCCGTAAGTACCGAGGAATCACTTCTTGAGCTTGACGTAACGGACCTTGCCGCCGGTCTTGGTGTCGTACTTGGCCGCGATCCGCACCGCCTGTTGGGGTGTCGCCCCCATTTCGAGCGCGCCCAGCGCCACGTCAGCGCCAGTGCCGCCGACAAAGAAGTCCCCATCGACGTGATGGTATCCATAAAGGTCATGGAACTCGACCGTGCCGTCCGGGCGCACGAGGATCGCTTGGGCTTGCTTGCTCTCGATCCCGAACGGGGGGCGCTCCCCATACTCTTCATCGTTCATGAACCACTCGACGATCTTGGTCGCTAGGGAGGCTATCCCAGCCACGCCTATGAGCGCGCCGTCCTTGGGCCTGCGGAATACCTTCCGCATCGACATCTCTCTCGTAGACCCATAGGTGAGCTGGGAATCGCCCGCCATTGTCTTGTGCTTCCGAGAGTAGACAATCGTGGTCATACGAGCCCGTCCAAATCATCGTCCGGCGTCAAATCCGCCATCTGCGCATAGTGCTTCTGATCGAGGATATGGTCAATGTCTTGATCCGGGGTGTCATCCCCCTCCCCCTCCAATTCGATAGGGGTACTATCCCCTTTCTTGGACCGGGTTTTTGACCGGGTGCCATGCCCCGTATCGATCATTCCAGCCCGGTTGTCGTTCAGCGCGCCGACATATGTGTCGATCGTCTTGCCGCCGCGTTTGCTGTCAAGGTACTTGCGCACCTTGGCCTGAATTTCCTTGGTGGGGCAGCGGATAGAGAGGATGTCGGAACCGCCGTATTCCTTCACGGCTTGGTCGCAGACTTCCCTGATCTGCTCATCGGTGGAAAGCCAGTTGTCGCTCATGGTCCATTCCGGTTGCAAGAATTCGCGAATTCGAGCCTTAGCACGTTGTCAGATAAACGTCCACATTTTTCTGACAGAGTGTTTGCGGCCCGATCTGTCGCCCTCAGTAAAGGGGTGCAATAATCGGGCCGCGTCACACTGTCCAGATGTCGCGCTCGGACAGAAAAGCCAAGACGGGAGGGACGTGGATTTGCGAAGATGCCGATGGTCGCGGGAAAAGTCAATGCTGAAAAGCTGTGAGGCCGGAGGTGACTTCAGACTTGAAACGCTGGGAGGCCGGAGGGGACTTCAGACTCGGTGCCGGTTTGCATGAAATTTGGATGAAGATCGCGGCGCGGCGTTATGGTTAACGCGAATTAAGGTTAATGAAACGAAACTGCCGTTAGGGTTAATAGCAACGATCGCCGTTAATCTTAACATGAGGGCGGTGTCATGTTAACCTTACTGCGATTTCTTGTGTTGGGCGGGCCGGGGTACAGGTGTTAACACTACTTCCCGGCCCTGATTAACACGCGGGATTTCACCGCCAACGCCATTAATCTTACTTCATAGCCGCCTCCGTCGCAGCGCCCCAGTCGGATCGGGGCAGGGGGTGAGATGCTTGGATCACCTCCTTTCGTCCGGCGCAGCGCCGGGATGTCCAGAGCGTTGCATGATCCGGGCCACGGGGCAAGCCCTACAGGCGCGAAGCGGCAAGCAAGGCGGCGAATGACACGGGGCTCTCCATTATGCGCCGTTGCGCCTCCAGCGCCGCTGGAGACGGTCCGGGCGATCCGGGCAGGCGTCGCCCGTCCGGGTCGATCTCGTTGCCACAGCCGGGCCGTGCGAACGCATCGCCGTCGCCGTCACAGCGGAAGCCGGACGGCGTGATCGTCATGCGCCCCATTGTGGAGCACACAAGACAAAAGGGGCGATAGCCGGGTTCTTTGTTCATGGTTAATCCACAGGGCCAAGGTCGATGATCCGCTTGTCATCGATCAGATAGCGGCGCACTTGCCGCTTGTCCGGGATGACGCGGGGCTTGCACTCCGGGCGGGCGAGGTTGCGCGCCGGGACGTTGCGGGGCTTAGGGGGCTCTTTCTTCTTCATGGGTCACCTGTCGCGAGATTATCCTCCGCTCATGCAAAGGCAATGCCGCCCAGTTCCAGCCGTGATAATCGACCCAGTCGCCGCGCGACGTTAGGTGTTGCTTGACCTTGATCATGCCGCCGCCTTCGCCTTGGGGGCGTCTTCTAGCAGGCGGTCGCTCTCGACGATGACCAGCGCCGACTTGGCGCGCGTCACTGCGACGTAGCAGAGATTCCGCTCTTGCTTCTTCTGCCATTCCTGCGTCGCCCATTTGGACGGGCACAGGGAGCGGTCAAGCCAGAACACGCGCGTCGCCTCAAGTCCTTTCGACTTGTGAATGGTGCAGAGCGTGGTCGCGTTGCGCACGTCTTCGAAAAGCGTGCGGATGATGTCCAGAAGCGCCGGGATGGTGCGCGCGTTTTCGTCCAGCGAGTCGATCAGGCAAAGGATCGCGTCCACCTTGTCAGCAACCGCCGCCGCCTTGGCCGGTTGCTTCGCGGCGATAGCTTTCTCGACTTCGCGGTCGCGGAAAGCGGAAAGCTTTTCCACCAGCCGGTCGATACCTTTCGCGCGCTGCTTTTCGATCAGCTTGACCAGACCCTCGCCGATCTCTTTCCCGCGGATGCGGACGGGCTTGCGCGCCTTCAGCATTTTGTAGCCGAGGGCGATCAGGGGCTTGGTATTGCGGCAGACGACAAGGTCAGCCGGGGCGAGCATATCCAGCGTCCAGTCTGCCATTGTGTCAACGGTGCCTTCCGGGGCCGTAGACGCGGGCAGGATGTGGCCGACCCATTGGCGGGCGTAGTTGACCACGGATTGGGCGCAGCGATAGGAGACGCTAAGGGGGAGCGTTGTGGCGTTGAATTCCGAGGCGATCATGGCGAGGCTTTCCGAGTCCGCGCCGCGAAAGCCATAGATCGCTTGCGCAGGATCGCCGACCGCGACAAGGCGTGAGCCGTCGCGCATGATCTTGCGAAGGATCGCGCGCTGAATCGGGTTCGTATCTTGCGCCTCGTCAACAAAAACCCAGTCGAATTTGGGGAGGCTCACGCCTTCCTTGACGCACAGATAAAGCATGTCGTCAAAGTCCACCATTTTGGACGCGTTCGAGATGCGCAGGAATTTGCGCGACCATTCGATGGCCGTCGCGAAGTCCGCTGCGTCGCTCTCCAGTTCCATATCGTGATGGTCCGCCAGCGCGACCCATTCCGATTCGGTATCCTCCAGCAAGCAACCGATGCCGACGCCTTTGGCAAGGCCGACAAGCTTGCGCACAAATTTCGCGTACAGGCGCGCGTCCTTATCTTCCCAGTGACCAGCGTCCGAGTCGGTCAGCTTGTACATTTTATCCGTCGTCGCGTCGCGAACGCCGCGAAGGTTCAACGCCGGATTGAAGACGAGCGAGTGAAACGTCCGGGCGTTCACGCCGCGCGACTTCAGCTCCGTTGCGATTGACTTGTTGAAGGCGAGGAAGATCACGCGCGCGTCGCCGCAACGCTTCGTTGCCTCGACGATGGTCGTGGTCTTGCCGGACCCGGCGACTGCCTCGACGATCAAGTTCCCGCCTTCCGGGTTCTCGACGTGGGCAAAGATGGCTTCCTGAAATTCGGACCACTGTGTCATAACGATAGCTCCAAAAACTCTCTGCGTTGTCTCTTGCGATTGTCATGCCACGCCGGTCCTAACGGATCAATAAAAAAGTGTCAGAAAAACGCGCGAGTTTCTGACAGTGTGAAACGTCGTCGTGAAACGTGCCGGTGTTAAGATTAATGGCCGGGGCTCGGGAGGGAGCCGGACGCTTCAGCGGGTTACCCCTCCACGCTACCCGACTCCCTTTGACCCCTAGCCATCTTTTCAGCCTTGCGGGCCTTCGTTCGGGGCGATCACTTTCCCCTAGCCGTTGCAGCGGCGCGTCCTATAAAACCCTTCGGCTCTTTCGTCGCCGTTTCTTTGTGAACCAGAAAAACCCGGACCAGAAACTTCGGCCCTTGCGTCCATCCGTCAGCCAACTACCCATGCAATACCTATACCACGCTACGCCAGAAAAATGTGAACCGTGCCGAATTGTTCCGTTCCTAATCATGCTCTAGCCTTGCGGGCGATCATGACGGGAGGGCAGAGTTTTCAGGCTTGCGCCCTAATCCGACTTTGCAGTCTGTTACCAGTTCGAGCCCGCGCCGTTCACGCGCGGTTAGAGTTCCCTCCCTTGAGCAACTAGGTGGCCTTTCGGCCTAACATACCTTCCGCGCGCAAGATCGCGGGAAGGGCAAAACGAAAATCTGGCGCGTGATGCCGCGCCTTGCGTCGCATCGTGCGCAACGCGTCCGCCGCGCCGAAGTACACGCGCCGCCCGGTGAAGGAACAAAACGCGTTGATAGCGTCCCGGTTCAGCTCATGCCCACGCTTGACCAGTTGGCCGAGCGTCGCAAGCGCCTCAAGTTGATCCGCAGGAATGGGATAGTCGCGGCCCGGCTCGACGATCTCGACCGCGTCCATAACGATCCGCAGGACCATGCCGTCGCAGAACGCCATCGACGCCGGGCCGAAGTGTACACGCCAGCCGACGGTCGCGCCGTGATCTGAGACGCGCGCCGCGACGCCTTCACATTCCAGCGCATGGTCGATCCGTTCGAGCGTCGTGCGCGACCGCCAGCCCGCCGCGTCAATCTTGACGTTGTGGCCGTATGATCCGAACAAGCCGATGCGAACGATCTCCGTCGCATGATGGACCACGCTAAGCGTGCCGTCCGCCAGACGCGTCGCGCGCGTCGCAAATCCGAGGTTCAGGCTCTTGCCTGTCTTCACGTCGCGGGTGCTTCTGAGGTTGGCCATTATGCTGCTTGCTCCGTCTCTTCTTTTCCAAATGCAACGATTGTGCCGCGTATACATTCGGGCAAATCGCTCCACTTCATTTTCTTGTGCCGGAAATTGTAGCGGAACGTCGCCGCCTCGTTTGCCGTCATGCTTGCCCAGCCGCCCGGATGTGACCCATAGCTGGCCGGGCCAATGTGGGCCACGTGTAGCCATGCGTCGCGATAGTGCGGTCCGCCTTCCTGAAAACGTCCGCCGATGATCACGGTGTAACGATCCGCGAATCCTTTGCCGCCGTCAAAGCACGCCAGCACATAGTCCGGTGCGCCTTCAAGCCATCGCTGCGTCGATCTCTTCGCGCGGTAAACCTGATGCTGGCCCATTAGTCCGCCCGCGATTCTGCGAACGCGCCGACAACGCCGTGCTCCGTCAGGTATTCCACGAATGCACGCGCGCCCGCTTCTTTGATGTCCATAGACTGGCCACTGTATTGGCCGGGGCCGTGGAATTTCCAGTCCGCCGACCCGTGGACGCCTTTCTTTGAGTAGCCGGTCGCGTGGCCCATGTCGCGGCCATGCACGAGCGTCGCCGCGACGCGCAAGGCCTTGATCAGTTCGGGGTTCTCGCGTTTCGGAACGATGACCCACGCAAAGCCGCAATACATCGGCTCGACCGCGCGCTCGCCGCCGCAGGCTTGCACAGCGCGATCCCATGCCTCATCCCCGCGCGCCTTCACAGCGGCGCGATAGCTTTCCAGAACGGTCGCCATCGCGGCAGTCGCCGCCGCGTGTGCGTTGTTGATCAGTTCCACGTAGTTTCACATCGGTGTCTCTCTGTGTTGCAGGTAACTAGCTCTTGCTCACAATGAGCAAGAGCTATGCCACGGTCAGGCGTGGACGATGCCGTCAAGGTCGTCGCATTTGTCCACTAGCTTCCCGATCTTTTCAGCAAGGCCGGGGATGCTGATCTTTTCCAGTTTCCACGTCTCCGCGTTTTGCTGATAGGTCAGCCCGCCCATCTCGTCAATGTACGGTTTTGTGCCGTCCCGTTTCGGGCTATCGATCTGTATCAGTCTGATCGACTTGTCCAGCGCATTCTGGTTTTGCTTGAGCAATTCCAGCACAGCGTCGAAAGCGCTATCTTCCGAACGTGCCCAGTAGCCGGGGAACGATTCGGTCATTGCGATGTAATCGGTGCGGCCAATATCTTCCGCATCGAAGTCTCTGCCTTTTTTCACCAGTCTCTCCATTGTCAAATATCGGGACACGTTGATGTGCCCAGACAACACAATGCAAGCGCCGTGCCACGTGGCCGGACGGTGAGTGTTAGGGTTAATGGCCGCGGATCGCGGGCGCTTTAACCTTACTGCCGATCGCGTGGTTAACCGTTAACCATAGAACAGTTCTCGCTTCGGTACGGTCATCAGCCGCCGCAGTTTCGTTTTGATACCGCACTTGCACGTGTGAACAAGCGTCTCGCTTTGGTGCGCGTAAACGTACAGCGTCCAGCGGTGGCGCTCGCCACATTGGCAGACGTGGCCCATGGGCTTGTCAGTCGTCAAGGGGGTCGTCTCCACATTCGCAAATCATCGCGCGCAGCGTGCGCGCCGTGGCGTGCAGGACGCGGTCCCCCTTGCGGACTATCCACGCGCGGGCAAATGCGTCAGGCCGCTCCACGGTGACGCCTAGCGCCGCCGCGAGCGTGTCAATGTTGGCCGTCAGTTTCTCGATCCGGGTCATGCGCGGATAACCGTGCCGCGCGTCCAGCCGAGGAAGCGCGCCGCCGCTTCGATTGCGTGCTCTGCTGGCGTGTCGCCACAGCCGCCGAAGTGTCCCGCGAAGGTGAAGCCTGCCGACGTGAAAGCGTCTTCAATCGCGGCGCTCTCTTTATGGTAACCATAGCCGCCCGCGTTGCCACGTCCGGAGACGTGGATAGTTTGCGACGGGTCCATTGCGAGACGTTGCGGTTGCTTCGCATCGGTGAAGACGTTGACCAGCTTCGCGCCTTTGCGCGAGCGTGCCCAGACGGAACAATAGACCACGCTGGCCGACGATCCGCGCCCCATGTAGACGCGAACGTCCACGGGCGTTATGATCCGCTTGGCGTAACGGTCGCCGGGTTTGAATTCCGGATTGATGGCCGCGAAGAGGTAACGCGCGACAACTTCCTTTGTGTCGCTCATGTTCATCGCATTGTCGCGGCCATTGATCAGCCGCGTGACCTTGTTGAAGTCGTAACCGGGGCGTTTCTCTTGTGTCATCTTGATCTCTCAGGTTGTCTCTGTAGTCAGTGATGCAAGCGCCGTGCCGTCTAGCGGGTGCGAACGCTCGGGATGCAGTTGCCTAGAATAGAACGCGCCTGCGAAAAACCCTCCACCAAGCCGTTGGCATATTGCATGGCCGCGAGTTTCAGCATGGCCCGGTCGCCGCCGAAGTCCGCCGCCGTCAGGCTCTTGACTGCCGCGTCGCCGAAAAAGACGACGGCATAGTCGGGTTGCGGGAATTGTACGTTGATGTCCGTGTTAATCATGTTAGCCTCCGAGTTCCATTTCGCAAAGGTCTTTTGCTTTGTTCACAGTGTAAAGCAATTCCCCTGCCAACTCTCGCGCGCATTCCTCGATATATTTCGGGTCGCTGTCCTCGACGCCTCCGAGGTATTCCGACTCGCCGTCTTCGCCGGTCACGCCGATAACGACATACTGCCATTGATCATTGGCCCAGCCATACAGATAATTGAAGTCGCGGCGCACAGCTTCCTTGCGTACGTCGCGCGCGGTGGGCTCACGCTTCAGGCGCTTGGCAAGCTTCGCCTTCTCTTCATCGCACAGCCCCCAGCCGTCACGCTTTGCAATGGCCATCGTCTCGAACCAGTTGTAGAGACGCCAGCTCCCGCGATCCGTCGCGAGTATCCAGTGACCACGCGGGGCGTCCGAATAGTCGCGGCGCTCCCATTTGCCGACAACGCCGTGGCCACAATTTTCATCCCACGGTGCGCCGTGGCTGTCATCGTGCGTTATCTCTACCGTGAAGGTCGCGCCGTTCAATTCGAAAGTGTCGCCGCTGTACATTTTTGAAACTCTTCGGTTGCTCTAGTGATGATGATGCAACCGCTATGCCATGGCGTTCTTTATCAGGTCAAGTCATTAATTGAAGGCGCTTGCTGGAAGCCGTAGCGTTCGGCAATCGCCGCCAGCCAGTGAACGGTGGCCGGGAGTGTGGCCTGTCTCAGCGCGTCGCACAGGATCGCCGACGCTGTATGTAGATGGCCGTCGATCTCTAGCCACGCCGTCAGCTCTTTCGCCAGCGCGAGCGTGTCCTTGTCCATTAATCGATCTCTACCTTGTAGGCATAGCTTGCGCGCGGGTGAAGTGCATAGAACCAGCCGCGCAAAAACCAGCGCGCCGCGCCTTCATCCGGGAACGTGTGAGACGGCAGATTGAAGGGCGGCGCGAACATGACGCGACCGTCGCTTAGCCTTGTCAGGTGATACGTGATCATTGGCGCAGCTCATACGCCAGCGCCGCGATATTGCGGACGCGTTCGTCCACAACTAGGTCGCTATCGTCAAGAATCACGCCGTACAACGCGCCGTTGTCCATCGCATCTAGCAGGCGATCAAACGCCGTTGAATAGACTTTCAGCCGGACCGTGTACGTCATGCCGTCGCGCTGGATCGTGCTCAGTCGAAACATAGCTGTCTCACTTTGGTTTGAAGATGGTCGCAATGTCATAGCTGCGCTTCAGGTCATTGACCAGCGCCGCGATAGTCTCGGGGCTCAGGCCGTCCCGGATTGCGACCGGGTGAACCGTGCGACCGCCCAGCACGCTCAGCTCAAGGATGACCGCGCTCCCCATGATGCGGTCCGTCCCCAGTTTCTTGATCTCTGCCGCTGCGAAGTGTGCCGTCGATGCCAGTTGCGCCGTCAGCTCTTTCACTTCGCGCGCCAGTTCAGCGCGCGTTTTCTGCTTGCGTTTGGTTGCCTTTGTCTCGCTCTTCGTTGAGTAGGTTGCTCTGCCGGGATGGAAGCAAGAGACATGCCACGAAGAGCAACGCGACCAATATCATGGCCGTCGCCTTCACGTGTGGCCGCGCAAGTCCGCAGGCGGGTGCGCCCGTATCGCAGGGCCGTAGCCGGGCGGGACGCAACTCAGGTAGTGAACCGTCACGCCATTTCGGGAATAGTCTTGTGCGCAATTGGGACGCGTGCCAACATAGGCCACGATCGACATTAGGGTTGATGCCCCAGCGACCATGTTAACCACGATGATCTCGCGCCAGTGCTTCGCGACCCAATGGTTAAAGCGGTTCAACATTGAAGTCCATCCGATGCGTCGCGCGTCCCTTGTTGAGACTTTCGCAGGTCAGGTCAGCGTCGCCGTCGTCTCGCTTGTAAACCTTAGCGAGACGCCGGTTAACAGTGAACGCCTCCGGCCCTTGCTTGCCGGTGTAGAACATGATGCGCCCGGTTTTGATGTCCGTGCCGCGCAGCAGGAAGTTAGCCACGTCCTATTCCCTTTCTTTCTTGATCACGGTGGCATTGAAGCCTGCAATGATCAGTTCCTTGCGCGCCTGTTCCGCCGCGTTCTCGTCATCCGTCGTCAGAATGGTCTGTGCAACCATTGTGCCGTCGCGCAGGCCTTCCGTGATGTCCTTGGCTTCCTTCAGGCCGAGGTTGCCGGACCACTGGCGCAGCGCCTTGATCCCGTTAATCATGCCAGCGCCGTCATGTTTCGAGACGGTGACCCGATAAACGACAACCGGGCCGAGGATGTCCGCCGCCAGTTTTTCCGCCCAAGCGCTCACGCCTTGGCGCAGCAGCGCGACAATGGGGGCCGACCCCGTGCTCAGCATTTGCGCCAGCTCCGGGTCGATGGTCTTGCGTTCCTTGATCAGTAGGGCAGTCAGCTCAGCGTGATTCATATCGTTCCCTTGCGCTTCTCTTGATATACCGCCGCCCGAGCAATTCGGGACGCCAGCGTTTCACTCTATCCCACACGTTGCTTACCGCAAGGCCCGTCGCCTTTGCCACAGCGTCGCAGGATCGCTCTTTCTCCATCAGTGCAAGAAGCGTGCGCGTTCGTGCTGATGGCTTCCGGTTGTGCGCCAGACGCCCGTCCGCCATCGTTTGCGCCGGGTGGCGCTTGGCGTCCGGTCGCCGGGCGTACACGCCTTTCGGCATTAGTCGCACTCGTCCAGAGTTGCATCGTCAGGCAGGCCGTGGATCGTGGCCACTTCGGACAAGCTCACGCCTTCCGGCTCATCACCGTCGCTCTCAATGTTGAGCGTCGCGAATTTAGGCTTGACGTGCGTGCCGACGTATTCCAGCGCCTTCGCCTTGGCTTCCTCTTCAGAGTTGGCCTTGATGTACAGCGTTGCCCAGACGGGCACGTCTACACTGAATTCCTTCACGGTGCGACTCCCATCAGTTGGTCAAGATTGCCGACGATGTATTGAGCGCGGTCCGCGTCATACAGCGACGCGCCGGACCGGGCGATGCCTTCAACGAAGGCCGCGAAGGGCGAGCCCAGTGTCGTCTCGAACCGGGCCACAAGCCTGCCGTCAATCGACACGTTGACCGGGCCGGTGATGTGGTTCGCATTGATCCGCATGAAGTCGTAACGCATTTTTGTGTCTCTCGGTGGTCGGTTGGCAGTGATCAGTACAATGCAATGGCCGTGCCATATTCACGCGCCTAGCCCGGTGACCTTGTAACGCTCTTTGGAGACTGTGCCGTCAACCATGCGTTTCTCGATCTCGATGATATCGTGGCGTAGCCCGCGATGCCGATGATACTCCAGCAGGCCGTCCAGCGGTCCCAGAAGGCCGGGCAGGGCTTTGCTGAATTCCTCCGGCTGGCCGTACGTCGCGATCTCGACGAAAGGGCCATGCGGGTAAAGCTGGCGCAGCAGTGTCACGCGTTCCATGTTAGACCGCCTTCTCGCTCATGGCCGCGAATGCAACCGCGCGCCAGTTGTCGTCGATAACCTCTGCCGCTCTTTCGCGCGTTACCGTCAGGCCGTCAAGCCGGTATTTGAGGGTCACGCCTCCATTTTCCCAGCACGCCGACGCGATGACTTGATGGCCGTCGCGCAGCGTGTAAATGTTTTCCTCCAGCGCGAAGTTCGCGCCGGTGACCGCGCGCAGCGTTGCCTTGCGGGCCATGTCGTCGATGATGGTGAAGCCGTGCGTCATGTTGAAACTCTCGGGTTGCTCTAAGTGAGACGATGCAATCCCTATGCCGCGCGACGCGAGCGCGGGAATTCCATTTTGATGCGCAGCATGTCATTGGCGTACGCGATGGCCTTGGCCGTGTACTCTTGCGCGGCGATGTACGCGCCAGCCAGACGTGAGCGCTCCAGCTCGTCCGGGCAATTGGCCCAGCGCCGCCGCGCCGCGTCTTCAGCGTCGCGTGCTTCCCGTGCGGCGTGCAGCGCGTTAGCTTGACGGGTCGCGAGGGTCGCGGCTTCCGCCAGAAAACGGGCGTCTGCGTCTTTCTTGATCAGGTTCATTGTCGTGCTCCGTTGTGTTGCTCTGATCAGGTTGATGCAATCGTCATGCCACCAGAGGCCTAGAGGCTCCTGATGTGGCAGTCGATAAGGTGGGCGCAGATAGACGGATTGCAGGCCGCGCCGTTGACCGTCCACTGCATTGAAAGGGCGCACTCCCCCGCGTCCCAATTCGCGGCAAACTGAATCTGTTGACCGGACAACGTCCGGTAGTGATCCGTCGCCGTGCCGGAACGATTGGCCGTCGCGATCGCTTTGGCGATTGTGCGCCGGGCCATTGTGTCAACGATGCTTTCGCCGTCAGTCATGTGATGCCCTTGCTTGCTCTGATCAGTGTGATGCAATTAGAATGCCATGCCGTCGTCACTGCCGACCCGATTAGGGAATGGCTTTATGGGCTCGTACTCCATGCCGCCCGCGTATGCCAATGGCCGACATGAAACGAATTGGAACGATATGGCGTCCCAGAATGGGAGGCCCTTCCCATTGCGGCCCTGCACTGGGATGTACACGTCGGGCTTGTTGAGTGTGCCGGGCCATGGCGTGACCTCATGCCGCCGCGTGATCTCGACGCCTTTCATGGATAGGCGGACGCCGGTCAACAGGTAGTCCAGCATGTTGTTTGCAGCGAATAGCGCGCGGGTCGCCTGCTTTGATGCGCGGGCGTGATAGGATGATATCAGAATGTGCGGCGTCTCCCCATAAGACTGGAGTCTCATAATGGGAAGGTGATGCCAGTAGATAAACGTCGGGAGGCCTTGCTTGGCCTTAAAGCCGAGGGTCCGGGTGATGCGCGCCTGATAGTCCAGAGGCCGCAATGGGTCCACGTCTCGACCAAAGATTGACTTGGCCGTCGTTGTGGGTCCGCGCCCCATGTACTCCCTAAGCAGGTCGCCACGCAAAGCAGGCGGGAGGCCCATCTCGACCGGGCCGGACGCCCCAAGGCCGGATAACGTCCACGCCTCATAGTTGCGCGGGACATCATTGAGTTGGTCATTGCGTCCTATCAGGGCGCGGTGTCTTGCGAGGGCGGTTGCGTCGATCATGCTTCCGCACATAGCAAGGGACGGGCCACGGGGCAAGGGGGCCGTCACCCTTTTAACTGGGGCGGGTCACCCCGTCTTAAGAGGTTGGGCAGCGTTTAGGTTAAAAGGCGGTGCGCGATAACGTTCCTAAGATAGGTGAAGAGCCAGCTCAGGGCGGGGAGGGCGGTTAGGGTTACCGTCCCCGTATAAGTAGGGTGGCATCACCCTAATTAAGCCTATTAGGGTTTATAATAGGGTGCCAATCCCCTTTTGGGACACTCCATTATCCATAATATTTTCTCAGCACTTTAAGATGAGAGGAAGGTTAATAGGTAGTGATTGTCAAAAACCCTTATAAATAAAGGCCCAAATGCCCCTTTTGCGACCTCACACTGGACGCCATAGGGCGGAAGGTTAATGGTCGAGCTATATTAGCCATAAGGCCGGGAGGGCGGAGCGCTAATTAGCCTTAACGCCGTATAACGTAAAATTAACCCTAACAGCCCGTATAACCTCGTCTATAAGTATACTAATTAACCTTAATCGGCTATAAATTAGGGTTAATTAGCGCCGTTTAGGTTAATTTTGCGAGAGGCCGAGGGGGACTTCAAGGCGTTAAGGTTAATATATTCATAAGAAAATTCTGATGCGAGCCGTGCATGTTAATAAGACATTTCTTATTAACCTTAACAGGCTATTAAGGTTAATCTGTTAAGGTTAATCAAGAGGCCGTGGGGGACTTCAAGGCCGAGGGGGACTTCAGCTTTGAGAAGCCGCGGGGGACTTCAAGGTTAATAACCGATAAATCCGACGCGTCGATTAATTTTCATGCTCCGTTAACCTTAACAGGCTATTAAGGTTAACGGCGTTAAGGTTAACGGCGTGTTAAGGTTAATGGGCCATTAACCATAGTTTCTTGGTTAATAGGCATTAACTAAGAAAAACCCGCCCCATGGTTAAGGGCGGGTAGCCACTGCGGGCCAGTCCAGTTGAGCCCGGTTCAGGGGCTCCAGAGCTTTCGGGGCTCCAGTCTAGTCAAAGTGGCGGCGGTCTTCCGCCTCTTGCACGCCACACTCGAACAGGGCGTCTTCCAGATCGCCGGGCTCGATATCCCACTTGTCGCACGCCGCGAAGAAGGCATCCGAATTGACGTGTTCAACGCCCGGCTCTTCAAGAGCGCGGGAGACGGCGGCGCGGGTTTCGAGGTAGGTCATCTGATCAACTCCGTTTCTGATAAAGAGACAATGCCACATGATTGGAGGATATGCAATAGCTATTTTGCATTATTACAAATTTGTAATGTTGCATTTTATGCCTTGACACTTTGACAGGGCTATGATATTCTGAGGCTAAAACCATTTTTTCGGCGTTAATGAGTTGTTAACCTTAACAGGGCGGTAAGGTTAACAGGCTGTTAAGGTTAACGCGCGGCGGCGAAAAATTAACCACGACCCTTGCGGGCCGCGGTTAACCTTTCCTTAGTCCTGCGGGTACGCGCACTCGATTCGCTTGCCAGTGTGGGAGCAAATCAGGTCGGCGTCTTCCCAATTGATCTCACAAGCGATCACGCGCCAGTCAGTGCTATAGTCCTGCTGGATTGCCTCGCGAATGTACTCGATATTGGCGAGAACGGCGTCAAATGACAGCGCCTCACCGTCACGCGTGACGAAGTAGAGCGGATATCCGCCGGGCCATGCGTACGGGCCATTCTCGATGTACTCGTTAAACTGGTCGATGGTGAAGGTCAAAGCCATGTCGCATCTCCGTTTTTGCTGACCTGCTATTGATGGCATAGAATAGCCGGGTATGCAATAGCTATTTTGCATTATTTCAAAAAAGTGGCCCGGCTCGCGCGCGTGGCAAGCCGGGCCAGTGTCACTAGGGGAAACGGAGAGAAACCCCTAGCTCAGATGCAGGAAGGCGATCCCGAACGCCAGTGCGCCGGTCGGCGCACAAACGTAAAGCCATATCTTGCGCAGCAATAGCCCGATAATCCAGCCGATATCCGCGACCCATCGCGGCAATAGGTCGGCGGGCGTCCAGCCGGTTCGCTCACACTCAAAGGGAGGCTTGGAAGGCGCTTGTGCGCCTTCCGTGTATACCCCTTCAATGATTGGACGCAGGCGTCCACCAAACGATTGCGCCACTAGAAAACCTCCCGGATCACGTCGAGGGGTTGATTGAAGTCAAACCCCTCCCGCTTGTAAATTTCCTGACAGCATGTGACCAGCATGGAACGGGCCAACAGGACAGGCAGGTTATAGTCCCACGCGAAGCGGTGGGCGAGATCGTCGAGCGTCGCGACCAAATCCCACGCGTCGCGCGCGTAGCGCTCAGCGGCTCGCCTAGTGGCCGGGCGATCGAGGGTCATGCGAGCGCAATTCTCATTGCCCGGAATCCGCGTATGAAGCAGGACGAGAACCATTTGCGTTGAGTGTTCCACGCTTATGCCTCCTTCAAAAAGTAATACATGGCCAGAGTGCAACCGAGGCGCGGCGCTTCGGGGCAAAGCAGCGCGACCTGATGGCCATGCGCAAAATAATGCTCTTCCTCTTCGTCCATGTGCGCCGGGGCTCCAGCGTCCACGCGAGCGATGAAGGCATCAGCGGCGGCGATATCCGCATCAGACAGGCCTTCCGGGTCGTCATTGAAGAAATAGCAGGCCCAATGTGCGGGGGCCACTGCGTCGATATTGATCAGGTCGCGGCTCATGATTTCGTCTCCATTTTTTTGGTCGGGAGAGGGGAGCTGCCGGGGCTTCCGGTGGGCGGTTGCTTGTCCCGCTCCCCTCTCTCGATGTGCAAGGTATCTCACATGATTGGAGGATATGCAATAGCTATTTTGCATTATTACAAATTTGTAATGTTGCATTTTTCTACTTGACAGGCCCGGATTTTTGTGATATAATGGATTGACGACCTATTTTCGGCGGTTAATGAGTTGTTAACCTTAATAGGCTGTTAAGGTTAACGGATTGAGGCAAAAAATTAACCATGGCCCTTTCGGGCCATGGTCAACTCCCGTCCCCGAGCCGGGGCCGGGCTTAAGGGGTGATCGAGTTCCCTTCATGCTGGCCAGCGTGGATTTCGTTCTTGGTCTTTTCCGCCAGCGCCCGCAGGGCGATTGCAGCGCCTTCGTAATCGCGAGCCTTGAATTTCTGGCCCGTGATCCGCGACGCCGCGTCCATCATGGCTTTCGGCGTATAGTTGCGGTTCGGCATCATTTTGAATTTCCGGTACATATCCAGCCCGGACGCGATGGTCAGGCATTGGAACACTGAAACCGAAACTTGGCCCGAAAACATTGTCATTGCAGTTCTCCGTTGTTGATGACCCTTTATGCCATAGCTCTCTGCATACGTCAACAGGATAATTCGAAAAAAGTGCTACATTACAAATTTGTAATGTTGCATTTTTCTTATTGACCCGGCTCGCTTTATATGATATTCTGAGGCTAAAAGCATTTTTTCCGCGTTAATGGTTTGTTAACCTTAATAGGCTGTTAAGGTTAACGCCGCGAGGCCAAAAATTAACCCTGCGCGGTGGGGGCGCAGGGTTAATTCTTCCTTTCCCTAGTTGGGCAAACCGCAGGCGTCGGCGAAGCGGCGGAAATCGAAGTTCGGGTTAACGTCTCCGAAAGTAATCGCCAGATCGCGAATCGTGTCGTCGAGGACGTTCAGGCTTGCGTCACGCGTCGCCTTGTCCGAGATTTTCGAGAGGTTGAAGCGGTGGTCGGCCATGCGCTTCGCGATGGCGATGAAGTGTTTCTTGGTCATTGACGTTCTCCGTTGTTGATGACCCTTTATGCCATAGCTCACTGCATAGGTCAACTGGATAATTCGAAAAAAGTGCAACATTACAAATTTGTAATGTTGCACTATTCGCTTGACTAATAGTCGGGGAGCGAGTCCGCCGTGCGTTCGAGGAAAATCATCTGGACAGGCGTAAACTTGAAATCGCCTTGGCCGCTTCCGTTGTCGTCCATGAAGCCCATGGACAAGGCGCAGCCGAGGCTGGACGAGTGTTTGCCGTTCTCATTGGAGAAGCAGACAAAATAACGATTGCCATCGTCCGGACCCATGTCCGTGCATTCGAAAACCACGAGCGAATGGCCCTTCGCAATAACCTTGTCTTTCGGTCCCAGTTTCATGTTAGCGGCTCCATTTTTTGTGAAAGCGCACCGCGCAAATCCGGTTGCTGAGTTCTTCCGAAGGGAAGAAGAAAAAGGCGATTTTCAGAACCGTTTCCATTTGGTCGCTCCGTTGTTGATGCAATAGAGATAGCACATTGATCAGGATATGCAATAGGCTTTTTGCATTTTTCTGCTACATTACAAATTTGTAATGTTGCATTTTTCCTCTTGACCCGGTCGGATTTTTGTGATATAATGGATTGACGACCTATTTTTCCGCGTTAATGATTTGTTAACCTTAATAGGTTGTTAAGGTTAACAAACCGAGAAGAAAAATTAACCATGCCGACCTCGCGGTTGGCATGGTTCTTGCTTCAATCCACATCCCACCCAAACGCGTGGGCCGCTTCTTTCCGCGCGCGGGCACACATTCGAATTGCCCAGCAATCGCCGTCCTGATAGAGCGACCACCGCGCGCGTCCGACTCGGATGCAGGCTAGGTCTAGAATCTCGCTCCATGCTTCCCAGTAGTTTTCGGCGTCCGGCCCTTCTAGGCATGTCGCCACGTTGACGGCTAGCCGGGCGATGCTTTGCGGCGTCTTCCTGATAGGCTCCAGCGTGCAAGCTTCGGCCACATGCTGCGGAATGTAAATTCCGCGCGCGTCGCTGGCGATCAGTTCCATATCTCCGGGCATGTGATCAATCCTCGAAAAGCAATTCCGCGAATTGGTCGCGGGGTTGAAAGGAAGTCTCTTCGTCGCGAATCTCTTGGCAGACTTTCTCGACGATTTTGAGCTGTCGCATGATCTCGCCCAGCGTAGGCTTGCGGCCATGCAGGTAAAGGCTGTTTTCCGTGTCCATTAGAACGTCACCACAACGCCGAGGATCGCGACGGCCACGAACACGGCCACAACCACGCAAGCGAAGCGGTCGCGCTTCACGACGGCTTTGGGAGCCGTTTCTGCCGTGATCGGCGCGCGGCGCTCGACGCCCGCCCATTCGCGGCGGATTTCTTCGTCTGTCTGGCGGTAGTTGATTTGCATTTGGTGTCTCCGTTGTTGATGACCCTTTCTCGCATAGGTTGGCCGGATATGCAATAGCCTTTTTTGCATTTTCTGCATTTTGAACATTACAAATTTGTAATGTAGAATTCTGCATTATGCGCTTGCATTCCCTGCAAGCCTATGGCATAACTAACTCATCAAAACGGAGACAGCAAATGACCACCTCTTACTGGACCAAACTGAACGACGCCACTCAGCCGGGCGCAAGCGCCACGAAAGCCGCGATTGACGAGATCGCCGCAGGGCTCGGTTACAAGGGTAAAGAGCCTATCCTGTACGTTCTGAAACGCGCCCAACGCCTCGCCCAGATGAAGGGCCGCACGATCAAGACGGAAGCGGAATTCATCTACTGGTTTAACCAAGCGTTAGGCAATCTCGCCGCCCAGTTCGGCATCGGTAAATGAAAGGCTAAGCCCCCTCCTAAAGAGGGGGCTTACCACACAAGGGGAATTTCATGATCACTATTAAGCGACTGTTAGGGATGATGGGTTTCTTTACCTTTATCGGAATAGCGGGATATTGGCAGTTATTTCAAATGAATTTAATCTAATTGTGAGGTACTAAATTAATCCATTGTTAGGGTTAATTTTTCAACATGATTTGTTAACCTTACTTTCTTGGTTAATTTTTTGAGGGTCTTTATTAACCATACCAGAAATTCGCAAATTATTAACCTTAACAGAATGTGGCTTTCTGTTAAGGTTAACCCACTGCTAAGCCCCCTCTATTTAAGCCCCCTTATATAGAGCATGGTTAATAACAATTAACCTATACAGCATGGTGTGTGCATTAGTATGTTATTAACCTTAACACATAGTATATACATAGCATGTAACATTAACAGTATGTAATGTAACATTAATAAATAATAAATAATTAATTATTTATTATTTTTATTATTTATTAACCTTAACGATCGATTAACCTTACCGCTTAGGGATTTGTTAACCCTAACAGGGGGTAATGCCCCAACATGGGTCATTAACCTTACTACGCCAGTCATTATACGCTCGTATGAGGGTAGGAAATTAGACCGGGGGTACTTATATTATAGCCCCGCCTCTTAGCCCCTTGATTTCATAAAAAATTTTAGAAATTTATCCCTTACGGGGGTTAAAAGGCTTCTAGCCTCCGCAGGGGGTAAGGCCCATCGCCCGATAACAGCCCTTATCGGCCCACAGCCCGATAGTCTTGACTTCCGTCCATGGACATGGGACAACGTAAAGGTAACGCCCCGTCCCTCTGCGCTCCGGCGTACGGGCGGGCCATCATTTCAAGGGGTATTGCCCATGTCCATGCTGAAGAAGTCCCGTCAGAAGAAAGCCGTCGCCCAGAAACCCGCGGCGAAGCCTCTGGCCGCGCTCGCCCGCAAGTCCAAGGGTCCGAAGCGAATTACCATGTCTCGCGACTAACCGTTTGCGAGGGTAGCTCAGTTGGGAAGAGCGCGCGGTTGATAACCGCGAGGTCGAAAGTTCGATTCTTTCCCTTCGTACCATTTACCGAACTCAGTAAGAACATGGCCGGGCATTCGTGTCCGGCCATCTTTTTATCTAATGCAGTAAAATAGTTGTTGACGATGTGGCACGCTGCCTGCATAACACGTCTGACCGCTCCGCACTGGGGCTCTAGCAAGGAATGACCAAATGAAGATCGAAGGTTTCGAGAAGCCCAAGCGCCAAGGCTTTGGCGGGCGCACCGGCTCGGACATCTATGGCCTGCGTGCAATGGCCGTCGGTGAGAGCGCTTTCCATGGCGCGCGTGTGGTGGACGACATCAGCGGCGAGATGGAGACTGTCGTGAAGACGGCGCGTCGCCTGTCCAACGCGATCGCCTTCGTGCAGCGTTCGAAGCAGATGAAGTTCTCGTCGAGCACCGTCCGCGGCGGCGTGCTGTACGGAAACTGGACAGCGCCGTCTGACGGCGTGGTCGTGACGCGGACAGCATAGGCCGGGCGCGATCTCGATGGGGAACCCGTAACGACCCGTTGATCAGCGGGCAGGCTCCAAGAAGCGCGTCAATCGGTCGATCGCGAAAGCCAGCGCAGAAGGCTTGACGCCGGGAGAGACACCGGACAATTTTCAGCAAGGGCACTGACCATGGTTAAAGTCGTACACGTCAAGAAATCGCGCGGCCCGGTTCCGCAACTCGATCTCCCCGCGGGAAGCTCCTACTACCACTGGAGCCTCATGTCCGGCGGGCGCGGCGTCAAGCGTTACAGCAAGACCCCGCCCCGGCGATCGCAGCTCACCAACTCGGAATTCAAGGCGGCTCTCTACGATCTGGAGGACGCGCTTGAAGCCTTGTCGGACGCTGATGATCTCGACGGCATCATCGAAGACATCCGCCAGCTCGGCTCCGAACAGGAAGAGAAGCACCAGAACCTCCCGGACAATCTCCAGTATTCCGGTACTGGCGAATTGCTGGAAGGCCGCGCGCAAGCCTGCGAAGAGTGGGCGAGCGAGCTGGAGCAAGTCGAGAAGCCCGAAGAAGTCTCGGACGATGATGTCGATGAGTACATCACCGACAACTTCGAAGAGGATGAAGCGGCGGACGCCAATCGGGAGGAAATCTTCACGACCCTCCAGAGCGAACGCTTCGACGAATTCAAGGAAGCTGTCTCGAACTGCCAGTACGGCGGCGAGTGATGTGGAACCTAGATGAAGCGGTCCACTATCTCCGCTGCATGAACGCGGACGCGAAGCGCTTCGGTTGGTGCTTCGCGCTCGGCGGCGGTGTCCTCAATCACGGCTACTCCAAAAAGGATTTGGACATCGTCGCTATCCCGTATCACGGCGCGGGGCTGACCGGCCTCTACGACTACCTGCGTCGTTATGGGATGGTCCAGATCAGGACATCGTCCCAGATGCGGTCGGGATGGAAAGAGCCGGACATGAAGCATGTCGAAGAATGGCGCACCGACACGGGCAGGCGCATCGACATCATGATCATGATCGTGCCTTCGCCCTATCGCGGGCGACAGGCGTACAAGAACTTCGAATCGGAAAGTGGCTTCTGATGATCAGTCGGGAAGACATCCGCGCCTTCATGGAAAGCGGAATGTACGGTGGGCCTCCGGTTCACCGTACACACCCCGACGCGATCTGCGTCGCCGTTAACCCTCACGACTACGAATGCCCTGCGTGCAAGGCGCGTGGCACGGCACTTGCTCTACCTTGCTCATCAGTAACGCTCAAGGAACCAAAATGACCTACGAAGAAGAAGAAGCCCTCAAATTCAAGCGCATCGTCGGCCTCGTCCGCAATGCAGTGATCTCTGTCGTCACCGTCCTCACGCTGACGATCGCCGGTTGCAATTCGTTCTACACTGTCGGCGAAGGTGAACGCGCGGTCCACACTCGCACCGGCGCGCTCGTCGGCATCACCAAGCCCGGCCTGAACCTGAAAGTGCCGTTCGTTGACGACTTCCGCATCATGGACGTGCGCGAGCAACCGATTGCGTGGCAATACTCGAAAGAGGATGGCGACAGCCGCATGAACTCGTACTCGCGCGACCAACAGCCCGCGGAGATCGCGCTCAACGTGGCGTGGTCCATCCCGGCTGACGACGCGACGATCTCGGACATCTACCAGACATACGGATCGCGCGAGCGCTTCCGCACCACGGTCGTCGTCCCCAAGACGGTCGAGGCGGTCAAGAACGTGTTCGGCGGCTACGACGCGGTGACGGTCATCCAGCAACGGTCGAAGTTCAACGCTGATGTCGCGATCGCGCTGAAGGAACTGCTGAAGGGATACCCGGTCGTCGTGTCGGCTGTGCAGGTTCAGGACATCTCGTTCTCTGACGCCTACGAGAACGCGGTCGAAGCGCGCATGATGGCACAAGTCGAAGTGCAGAAGCGCGAGCAACAGAAGCAGACGGCGCAGATCGACGCGGACATGCTCGTGATCCAAGCCGAAGCTGATGCCAAGCAGACCCGCCTCCGCGGCGATGCTGAAGCGGCGGCGATCCGGGCGCGCTCGGAAGCTATCGCCTCGTCGCCCAAGCTCGTCGAGCTGACGCTCGCTGAGAAGTGGGACGGCAAACTGCCCACGACGATGGTGCCGGGCCAAGCTGTGCCCTTCATCAACGTCAAGTAGGTCGAACGCTGTCGCTCTTGAGTGCCAGACAGTAGAGAGCGGAGGCCCGTCAGCAATGGCGGGCCTCTTGCCATTTAGTAGGAGGCCTAAAATGATCTTCAGACACATCACGAAAGTAACGTGGCAATCGGACGGGCGCGAGATGTACACTGAAGTCTCACGCGAGTTCCCTCAACTTCCCTCCATCCAAGAAAAGAGAATGGCCGCGGAGGATGACGCTCGCACGCACGAGCTGATCGCGCGCAGGGAAGCAAGGTTCGCTGACCCGTCGCCGGTGAAGCTCGAATACTTCTGGACCAAATCGAACGGCGATGTCGTTCTCCACGCAACGCCGATGTACATCGTTGGAGCGTTCGGCAAAAGGCTCACGCGCAATGGATGAAACATGGGAAATGTCCCCTCTCAACCCGAACAGCCAGAACAACCAGACGACGTACACGTACGGCAGTGCCGTACCTTCGGACACTGGGAGCCCGGAAGTCACAGACCCAAACCGGACACCAGACTCGGGTGGCGCGATCTTCGCTATCATAGTGGTCATAGCGGTCCTCGTCTTTTTCCCTAACCTCACGCGACGGCTCTGAAATGAGGAACTACGTTTGCGAGCTGACGCCCGGTTGCACAAATCGTCGCAAGCACGATGATCCGGATGACTGCACGCGGCGGTTCGAGTATATCAAGTGGGAGATCGCGCTGCTGATCGGCGCGCTGATCATGGGGGCCTGAATGGTTGTCTGGTATCGCGCCGTCGAGCGTAAGCACTACACTGGCGGTGGCGTCGAAGTGGACGGGAGCTATTCCGCGTCCTACTTCTCCCACGCGACTGTCGAGTTCGAGGAATTCGAAGTGATCAAGGTCACGCCCAAGGGCGTCAGGATAAGGGACCATCGTTACTGGCGCGATCGCTTCGTTCGGCTTGAGGCCACGAAGCGCTTCGCGTGCCCGACCAAAGAGGAAGCGCTCGTCAGCTTCCGCGCTCGAAAACTTCGCCAACTTTCCATCTTGCGTTCTCAGGCGCGCGTGATAGAAAGTGCTATGAGATCACTCGACAAGAAACCCGTAGGAGACTACTTCTCGTGAACCCATACCAATGCAAACTGCACGGCTTCAATGAGAGCCTTGAGCGTTGCCCCGCGTGCCGTGACGAGATCGAGAAGGCCGATGTCGCTGACGGCCTCCGCTTCCTCGCTGTCCTTGTAGTGGCCGTCGCTATGCTCTGCGCTGGTGTGGCTCTAGGGCTCGCGGCATGATCAAGGCGCACAACATCCGCGTTGTTCGCTCGCTTCCCAAGCGCATCCGCATCGGCGTTCCGCCCGGCGTCGGCGATACCTATTGGGCTCTCTGCAAGCTTGAGAGCTTCAGGGAGAAGCACAACATCGAGCACGTGACTTTGTGCGTCAAGGCGCACGAGCTGAAGCGTGCGCTCTCGTGGCCCGGCATGGTGGACTGCGTCGATGCCGCTGAAGAGTTCGACTTCGGGACGAACCCCGGCATCCGCGAGACAGGCTTCTCGTGCCGCAAGCCCGGCGTCGATGTCGTGATGTGGCCCAACGCGGTCATCGATCGCGGCGAACATCTGCGCAACTGGATGCCGGAGTACGAGCTGAACCTCGATATCGAGATCAAGACGCCCGCCATACCGTCCCGGTTCAGCGACAGGCATGTGGTCTACGCCAGCTCCGAAGGCGTGAATAAACACTGGTTCCCTGATCGCGGTCCCGGCTTCTGGCGTCACCTCATCCACGAGCTGGGGGACCAGACGGGCGAGCGCCCTCTGATCATCGGCGCAGGATGGGACAAGGACTTCTTCAAAGCCATCGGCCCCGTCGATGCGGACAACCTGATCAGCGAGACGACGCTACCCGCGGTCGCCGCGATCATCCGAAACGCCAAGTCGCTGACGGGCATCATCAGCGGCATGACGGTTCTCGGCAATCACTTCCAGACGCCGACTGTCGCGATCTACCCGGACCGCTTCGTCCCCGGCTTCCTCTCTTCGTGGATCAAACCCGGCACGCCTTACGTCCCGCTGATGGCATCGGAAGTGCCGCCGTCGAAGGATGTCGCGCGCATAACAAAAATGTTGGCACGATGAAAGTTATGAAGTATAACGGCGTGCGGGAGCTTGACTTCGAACGAGCCGTAGGCGAGTTCGAAGTCGAAGACAGCTAGATACCTCCGTCGTGCCAGCGGGAACGAAGTTACCGCTGGCAGGACGATCCACGCCGTTACGATCCACCGAAAGAGAAGAGACGCAGATGAAACTGGAAGCCGGTCAGGTCTGGAAGAACAGCCAAGGCGTTCTCGTCAAGATCACTCACGAGGTCAGCATCGAAGGCAAGGTGTATTACTACACTGGTGAGAACCAGCGTGGCGAGCGCGGCAATTACGATCTCAACGGCGTCCTCCAATCGCTCTCCAAGAAAAGCCATCTGGTCGAACAGGTAGAAGTCGTGGGCATGGACGCGTTCAAGGCGTTCAACATCGGCTCGCTCTGGTGTACACACGGCGGTCGCGTCTGGGAGATCATCGCGATCTACAACACGACGGCGGAAGAATTCCCGATCATCGCGAATGAGGTGTTGCCGGATGGCACGCTTCATGCGAATATCAAACGGTTCGATTGGAACGGCCAACCGCACGACGGTTCGGCCAGTGTCTTGTGGAGGAAGTGCTCATGATGGACGCGATCGTCAAAGGCATGGTGCTGGTCATCATGTTCTCGTTTCTCGTATGGGCGACGCTGTCGTCGGTGTCGTGCGCGGTTGGCGCGGGGGCAGAACTGGTTGAGAAAGTCAGCACGTGATCCGGATGGAGCTGCACGACGAAACTCTCGCGGCTCTGTTCTGGATTCGCGGTCGCGAGCTGAAGTGCTATCCACGCCGCAATCACCTTGTTGCCCCGCCCCACGGTCGCCTTATGTACCTGTTCCACGTAGGAGCGGCCAAGTGCTATCGTTCGTGGCAAGGCGAGAGCTGGACGTTGACGCGCCAAGGTCGGGAACTGGTTAACGAGATCATCGAGTATGAGGAAGAGAACCCGCGCTATAGCAGTGAAGAAGGGCCTTCCGCTCTATTTCACAGCGGAACCCTGTTCACGTGGTCACATAGCGCCGCGGTACACGAGATCGAAAACCTGCGTCGAATGCGACAGAGAAACGAAGAGCGCAAGGCCAAGAGGAAGGGCAGCAAAGGATGCCATGAAACGCGCCTCCGCGCGCAACCGCGTCCCAAGGTGGCTATCTGCGTCGATGATTGCAGAGATCGAAAGCAGGTACGCTGATGCCGATTATCTCACGCGCGAGACGGGCGAGCTTCACCGCGTCGATCATATCATTCCTCTTAATGGGACAGATTGCTCTGGCCTCCATGTCCCATGGAACCTTCAGATACTTACCGAACGGGATAACGTGGCCAAGAGCAATCGGTATTGTCAGGAAGACGCCGTGGCACGTCCGTTGCAATACCTGACGGACATTCCCTTTCCGGAGCACGACCTATGAAGATGTTTGTCCCCGCTGGCCTCGCCAAGTTCGTTCACGTCTATGAGCCGCACAGCTACATCGACGACGGCGGCAGGAAGGACTACATGGTCTGCATCGACGCGGAGTACATGAAGGGATTCCCGGAGATGGACGAATACATCGCCAAGACGCCCCACCTCGCGGGCAAGACTACCACGAAGATTAGCACGCGCAAGCGCCCGGAAGTCAAAACGAACGAGCCGTACGAACTGCTGCGCGAATGCCAGTTGAACGAAGTCCGCAATCGGTCGAAGGATATGATCTTCCGTGAGCGGGACATCATCGTCGAGTTCGAGATCAAACCGATCACCCCCAACAGGGCCGGGTACAAGGGCTTCTATCTCGCCCTCGTCAGCGTCGAGATCAATTTCTGATGCACAAGATATACATCCGCGCCATGGTCGGGATTGGCGACAATCTCTACGCGCGCCCGTTCATCAAAGACTTGGCGATGCGCTATCAGGTTTCTCTGATGACGGGCTTCCCTCAATTGTTCGGGGACATCCGCGGGATACGCCTTGTGCGCGCCCAGACATCGCTTCCCTATGTGAAGAAGAACATCCGCGACTGGGGCGAGACGCGCGACTGGCGTGGCGCTCCGCGTGTGAAGCCTGATGACGAGCACCAGATGGAGCCCATCTTCATGGCATACGATCCGAACGATCCGGCCAATGTAACGGAACAGATCGGGCGTGCCTTTCCGGTACACCACCTGTACCAGTTTGATCTGCCGCCTCCGGACTTTCAGGGAGTCGATTCGTATATCAAATGGCTGATCAACTCGCGTCGGAAGTATGTGGTCATTCGCCCTGTCGTGGTCCGTGAGGGCTTCGGCACGTCGGCGCGCAACTGCCTGCCCGGATACATTCATGATGCTGTAGCGCTGCTCAAGGCCTCCGGCATCCTGACGGTGGGCATCGCCCGCATCGGCGACGGCGAAGAATGCGTTGGCCCTATACCACATTGCGACATCAACTATCAGCGGGGAGAACTCAGCTTCCCGGAGATGATCGAGCTGGTCCGCCATTCGTCCGGCGTCGTGTCCGGCCCCGGCTTCGCGATGCCAATGGCCGTGGCGGCGAAACGTCCGCTGCTGGCGATCTGGGGCGCGCGTGGAAGGCTCGACAATCCGGAGCGCATCTTCGACCGGCGCATGGACCTTTCGCAAGTTGTCAACGCCATCCCAGATAATTTCTGTAGGCACTCGACAGGGGAATGCGCCTGCGATAAAACCATCTCGAATTTCACGCTCCATCTCTTGGACTTCGTTAACAAGGTGAACCATGCTCTCCCCGTCTGATCTGCTTTTCTGGAATGCTGACATGGGCTTCGGGTTTTACCCGTGTGACCCTTCGGACGCGCCGTATAATGCGGCGTACGTCCAGAAGTACGAAGAGATGGCCAACACGAAAATAGCGGATCGCTTGAACCAGCACCGCTGCTCGTTGGCCCTGTACGCGGCGGACCAAGCAGAGCAAGGCAAGCGCATCTGGAACTTCATCGACATAGGCCCCGGCGATGGCGCGTTCATGCGCGCGTTGTCCAATGAACTACCCACAGACGAGGATTATGTTTTCGGCTTCGACGTGAACCCGGTCATGATCGGAAGGCTCATGGACGAGAGCCGGTTCGCAGTGCCAAACCAACCGGGCGATGAACCGCACTGGTCCTGCATGTGCTTCTGGGATTCGTTCGAGCACATCCTTCGTCCTGACCAGACGATCAAGTCGGCTAAGTCGGTCGCCATGTCGATCCCGATCTTCCGCAATCGGGAACACGCGTTGGCGTCGAAGCACTTCCGCCCGGATGAACACATCTGGTACTTCACCGAAGCTGGCATAGAGGCGTTCATGAAGCGCGAGGGTTTCGAACTTCTGATGAAGGATGACACAGAGACGCGCATCGGGCGCGAGGACATCATGTCGTTCGTTTTCCGGAGGAAATTGTGAACAAGCCGTTGACACCCAAGTCCCGCTCTGGCACGCTCCCATCAAACAAGTGGGAGGCTCAAATGAAGAAGCTCGAACTCAGCGATATCAAACCGGGCACGTGGCTGGTCAACGCGGATCAAACGCCGCGCTATCGGCTCATCTGTTCGTGTGGCGAACCGCGCAAGCTTTCGGCGGTGTCCGACACGGGCTACATGATGTATGGCCCGACCACTCCCGACGATCTGTTCGACTTCTACTCGAACGACGGCTGGACCGTGGACATGCGCAAATGAAGTACGTCGCGCAGCTCGTTCTCTACATCTCGTTGATCGTGCTCGTCTGGGTTTCGATCGCGCTGGTCCAGAAGACCAGCAACATCTTCGACAGCTTCGACAGCTTTGCCATCATCTCCGATGCGATGTCCCATGCGATCCGATAGACCATACAGCGGCTACCTGATCGGCGGTCCGTGCCACGGCGAGCGCTGGGACCACACGCACAGCCAGCTCAATCTCATGGAGCCCCAGCCCCTTGACGATGGGCCTATCACCCACGAGAACGCGTGCCGGGAAATCCCGCTTGCGTGCAAGTACCACACCTATCTGCACTCCGAAGAATATACGGAGTGGGGCAACATCGTGCGCGTCTTCATCTGGCAGCAAGCCGGATCACTGGGACGGTTCGATCGCGAGAAGTTTATTCGCGCGGCACTGACCGGCGATGGCAAGGTTCGTGCAGTGACGAAAGCAAATCAAAAGATCATCTGGCCCGAGTGCCCGGATGACTGGTACGAGATGAGTTTCTGATGGCTTCTCTTGCAACACTGGTAGGCACCGAACCGATTATTCGGCGGCATCAACCTATGGAGAGTTTTCAATGCTTCCTAATAGACGGAGGCAAAGAGGACTCGCTGGTTTTCAAGTTGGCGAACTCGCCCATGAAAGACTGGCATCACCTTCTCGCGCCTCCGTTTGACCAATTTATTTTGGAGTACAAAACGGAAATCCTCGGACCAGAGGTGATAGAAAACAACCGAAGCCTGCACAAGTGTCGTCCGGGGTGGATTCACATCGACAAGATGTCGCTGTGCATTCGCGAGCTGCCCAAGGATAAAGTCAAACGTCTCGGAACGAACGTGACTTTCAGCCCACTGTGTTTCTTTTGGTCCGAACCAGAAGGCATTGAACAGCTTGAGAAAGAAGCGGACGACTATTTCCGAAACCTCCCGACAAACGATCTCGCGACTTTGGGGATGGGTGGAGCGACAATTCGTTCGCTCAAAGACTTTCGCGACTATCACATGGGTGCTTCAGATTATCCTGAGTACCCAAAGCTCATGCCGATCTTGGAAGTCCTTCAGGACAATGATCTGATGGTCATGCACCAGCCCGGAAGCGCTCGCGTTTATCTGGCATACTTGGCCCTTATGAACGTCGAACGCGAGACGATCGTTCTTCCGAAGTCGTACCGCGCTGGACGTGTGTTTGTGAATGGTGACAGCAAGCCCTCGTACGAACCTCTGGTCGTGCGTATCCAACCGAACGCGGCCCGGATCATTCTGGAGGAAGATGGCTCTATACAGGAAGGGCACAGAGAAGTTCGGCAGCACGAAGTTCGTCGCCATCTTCGCAGACTCAAGTCTGGCCGGGAAGTGTGGGTGAAACCTCATAAGAGGGGCAACCCAGAGTTGGGCACGATCATAAAAACATATCAAATTGAAAGTGATCCGCTCGCGCAAGACCGGGCGGATGCAGCAAGGAAGCTACTACATTGACCATCTCTGCAAAAGTAATTCTCTGTTCGCAGCTCAAAGAGCCGAACGGAGCCCCGCCCATATGGACGCTACAGCTCCGCTACCCGCGGTTGATCCATGCGGAGTTCATGACGCATCGCGTCTTCTCGCGCAACGCATCGTCGTCGCGCGCGATCCCGGTCAAGAAGATGATCGAGGACATCCGCATGGACCCGGCGATGCTCGTACACTGGGGCCGCAACCAGTCGGGTATGCAGGCGGATGTCGAGCTGACGCCCGAAGAGATCAAGCTGGCGAAGCTCGAATGGCGCGCGTCCATGGAAGATGCCATTGGGCACGTCGAGAAGTTGGTGGCGCTCGGCCTCCACAAGCAGGCGGCGAACCGCTTGCTCGAACCGTACGCCCACATCAGCGTCATCGTGACGGCGACCGAGTGGGACAACTTCTTCCAGCTCCGCGACCACAAGGAAGCACAGCCTGAGATCAGGGCGCTCGCGGTGAAGATGCGCGAAGCCATGACCGACACGTACTGGTACGATCGCATCAACTTCCTTGAGCCCGGCCAATGGCGCCTGCCGTACGTGCGCGCGAGCGAACAGGAATACAGCGACGTGATCAAGCAGAAGATCAGCGCGGCCCGCTGCGCCCGCGTCAGCTATATGACGCACGAGGGCAAGCCCAGCACAGTGGACGAGGACGTGGCGCTCTATGACAGGCTCATCGTCATGAAGCCTGCCCACGCCTCTCCTATCGAGCATCAGGCCATGGCGCATGGCGTGAATGCGCTCGGCAAGTACGGTCGCTATGCAAACTTTGTCGGTTGGCAATCGCTGCGCAACCAGATGGAACAACGAGGTGAACTATGATGCCCTTCCAGACGCACCACATGATTCGGGAAGCGTGCGCCCCGCTCATGGCGGGGATGATACTGGCGCAGAACTCGCGCCCGCTCGCTGATCGTTTCAGGGATCATGCGGCCAAGCCGTATGTCAATCCAAGCCCGGCGATCTGGTATTTTCACGATACTCCGGTGGACCTTGTCTTCCATCAGGAAACCGGGTACATCTTGCTCGACCATGTTCGGAAGCTCCGTTCGCCTCCGTTCGATCACATCAACGCCGCCCTCGCCGGTCGCGTGAAAGCCCTGAAGGAAGCGGAAGACTATGAGATACTTCGACGCGAAACGGGCGATGCCCAACTCGATGCGCCGGAAGTTCCTTCGGCCTAAGTCCAAGGACACTCACGTCGCGATCGCCATCAGTCAGGACAGGACAAGCCTTGTCCTGAAAGTGGACAGCAACGCCCTGAAGGGGCGCGGCTCGATCCAGCGTTTCAATCTCAAATCTCTTGGGAGCGAGACGGCGATCAAACGCGTGCTGATGATCTCATCGGCGATGCTTGCCCAGCGCCAGAACGAACTCTGGAAGGACAACCACGATATCAAGGAAGTCCAGCTCAAGACGGCTGAAGCTTGGTACGCGGTCCTGAAGGACAACAAGCTCATGCACGGGTTTGGCACCCTTACGCCCTACTCTGCATACTCTCCCGGCAACGAGGACAAGCCCGCTGATCGCGTTTCACGTGCTTCGGCTGATGACCCTCTGACCCGTGATTTGCTCAAGGGTAAGAACAAGGACTGGGGTCTGGACTAGACAGGCGTTAATCACTGTGCCATGTTGAATGGCGCATGATGACCCTGCCTGATCTTCCCGTCCCTGAACAACTGAAGTTCACGATGGACAAACTGCCCACGCTACTCCTAGCGCTGGGTGAGGAACCTGTTGAGATCAGGGCGTGCAAGCGCGCGTGCATCCATCCGGTAGCGCTGGCGTTCGCCCGCAAGGCGGACCCCCAGCTCAATGAGATGATCGAATGGGCCATGCAAGTCGGCTTCTCGGTCGTTGAGGAACGCATCTATGCCCGAAGCATGGGCGAGAACCGCGTGCCCAAGATGTTCGAGGGCAAGCCCCTGACGTACATCGATCTCGACACCGGGGACACGCGGTACATCTACGAGGAAAGCCAAAGCGATTCGCTGCTGAAGAAGTTCGCGGAGCGCATCCGGCCTGACCTGTACGGTGACCAAATACAAGTCAAGGTGGACAACCGCACGACCCTCTATCTGCCGGAGGAAGTCATGGCTGACCAGTTTGAGAAGCTTCTCGCCGCGCAGGCGGACAAGACCCGGCTTATCCAGTCGGAAGGCCTGCAAGGCATGATGGACCGCATCGACGCGGCTGGCCGCACTCCCCCTATTGACGCGGAGTTCCATGAGGTCCATGAAGAGGAAGACGATCTCGCGGGGCTGACCTGATGTCCGTAATGGTAGCTGATGCTGTGATGCCCCAACCGGGCTCACAAACGCTGTTCCTTCAGTCGAGCAAGATCAAGGAAGTCCTGTTCGAAGGCGAGCGCGGCCCCGGCAAGACGTGGTCGATGTTGTTCGCGTTCGCCCAGCACACCGGCAAGGGGTATGGCTCGCACTGGCGCGGCGTGATCTTCCGTCGCGAGAGCGGCGACCTTGACGACATCATCGAAAAGTCGAAGCGCGAATTCGGGCGCATCTATCCGGACGCGGTCTATAACAAGACCGAGAAGACGTGGGTCTGGCCCGGCGGCGAGATGCTGACCTTCGCGCACTTCTTTGACGAGAACGACTATTGGTCGTGGCACGGTCAGGAATTGCCTTTCATCGGATGGGAAGAGTTGACGACGTGGCCCACGAACAAGGGCTATCTCAGCATGTTCTCGTGCAACCGTTCTGCCGGTCCGATTAACATGCCTCGCATCATTCGGTCCACCACGAACCCGTACGGCGTCGGCAAGAACTGGGTCAAGCGCCGGTTCAAGCTCCCCAGCCATCGGTACAAGGTCTGGCAGGAGCGGGAAGAGGATGGGATGATGTCCCCTCCCCGCCTCGCTATTCCCGGATTTCTTATTGAAAACAAGATACTACTGCGGACTGATCCGCGGTATGTGCAGACGCTTAAGCAGTCGGCGGCGGGCAACCAAGAGAAGCTGAAGGCGTGGCTGTTCGGTGACTGGGATGCTGTGTCGGGCGGCATGTTCGATGACATCTGGAACGCTGGCGTCCACGTCGTCAAGCCCTTCTATATCCCCAACACGTGGACGATCCGGCGCGCGTACGACTGGGGCGGTGCCAAGCCCGGATCGTATGGCCTATGGGCGGAAAGTAATGGCGACTGCGTCGAGGTTGGGCCGGGCATATACCGTGGCCTCGTGCCCGGCGATAGCTTCCGGATCGGCGAGTGGTACTCTACCAGCGGCCAAGAGGATGAGGGCCTGAACCTCACGCCTCTGGAGATCGCTAAGTGCATGGTCGCGTGCGAGGAAGAGGCCGGTGTCCGCGGTCGCGTGACGGCTGGCCCGGCTGACGTGAACATCTTCGACAAGAGCCACGGGCGATCGATTTACGATACGCTCCGGGCCGACCCGTTCCATCTCCGATTCGACATGGCGGACAAGGGTCCGAACAGCCGGAAGATGGGCTGGCAAGTCGCGCGCGAGCGATTTCTGAACTCAATTCCGGGCGAACACGGAACACGTGAACGCCCCGGATTGTTCATCTTTAGTACATGCACACACTTCATTGATTTGGTCCCAACGCTTCCGCGAGACTTGAAAGACCCGGATGATGTTGATACAAAGAGCGAGGATCACATCGGCGACGAACTCCGTTATTACCTGCGGAGGGCTTCACGTCGCGCCGGACGACAGCGAGGATAACCCATGGCTTCCCAACGCGAGAAGGAAAATCCGGCGACGCCGGGCCAATTCCATGCGGTCATGGATGAGCGCTGGGACTTGATCAACGCGCTGCTCGGCGGCACCGAGGCCATGCGTCTGGCCGGAACTCGCTACCTTCCGCAGCACAGCCGCGAGTATCCGGAAGACTACAAGGAACGCCTGAAGCGCTCCATCCTGATCAACTATTTCGACCTGACCGTGGCGACCCTGTCGGGTAAGCCCTTCACCGAAGCGCTGCAATTCGGCGACGATGTCCCGGAGCAAATTCGCGGCGTCCTCCAGAAGTCCGGCGAAGAGAAGAGCGAGACTGCGGAGAAGGACACGCTGCTGACCGGCGGCTGGATCGAGGACATCGATCTGGAAGGCAATCACATCGACCAATTCGCCGCGCGCGTCTTCCGCGACGGCGTGTCGAAGGGCTATACCCACATCCTCGTGGACACTCCGGCCAAAGACCCCAGCCGCACGTACACACTGGCCGATGAGAAGGCAGAGGGTATCCGCCCCTACTTCGTTCACATCCATCCGGAGAATGTCATCGCGGCCAACAGCGTGCGCCAAGACGGTGCCGAAGTGCTGACGCACATCCGCTGGTACGAGATGACCACGAAGCGTGATGGCTTCGCCGAAGTCGAAGAGCTGATCATCCGCGAGATGACCCTGTTCGTTGATAACGAGGGCAAGCGCTCCGTCCAGACCGGCATGTACAAGAAGATCGAGGGCAAGACTGGCGCGTCCGCCAAGTCGTGGAAAAAGGTCGATGCCAAGCCCACAGACCTTGATTACATTCCGATTTTCACGTTCTACGCGCGCCGCGACGGCTTCATGGTTTCGAAGCCTCCCCTGCTCGATCTGGCCCACATGAACGTGCTGCACTATCAGCGCTATTCGGACCACATGAACACCTTGACGGTGGCGTCGTTCCCGATCTTGGCCGCGTCCGGCGTCGCGCCGGAGGATGCGGGAAGCGTCACGATCGGCCCGCGTAACGTGCTCACGCTGGAAGACCCGAACTCCAAATACTACTACGTCGAGCATCAGGGCCTCGCCCTCACCTCGTCCAAGGAAAACCTCGCCGATCTGGAAAACCAGATGGGTCTTTACGGCGCGTCGCTGCTGCGCAAGCGCCCAGACCGCGAGACGGCCACGTCACGCTCTATCGAGGAAAAGAACACGTCGTCCGACCTTCAGCGGATGGCGCTCGGATTCAAGGACATCCTTGAAAACTGCTTCAAAGCCATGGCCCAGATGGGCGGCGTCGGCAACGACGGTGGTTCGATCATCATCCACACCGACTTCGCGTTCGAAGGTGGCGACGTGGTCGATCTGCAAACGCTGCAAGTCGCGTACGACAAGCGCGCGATCTCGCGCGTCGGCTTCATCAACGAGCTGAAGCGCCGCGGTATCCTCGCGGAAGACTTCCACACGGACGAGGATTTGGCCCACCTTCTCAAAGAGAAGGCCGATCAGATCGGCGCGTTCTACAATCCGAAGATGGCAGAGATCGGCGCGCAGACCGAGGGCCAGCTCAAGGTCGCCGACAAGACCAAGGACACGCAGCTCGCGCTCGCGGACAAGAACGCCCAAGTCGCGAAAGAAGTCGCCAAGGAAGGCCCGGTCAATGCCGGGATCAAGAAGGGAGCGTAAGTCATGACGCCGAATTTCGAACGCATCTTCGAACGTATGCTCGCGCACGAAGGCGGCTACGTCGATAATCCGAAAGACCCCGGCGGCGCGACCAATCTTGGCGTGACGCAGAAGGTCTTCAACGAGTATCTGGCCGCGTCCGGCACCGCGCCGTACAGCGTCAAGATGATCACGCGCCAACAGGCTCGGGCGATCTTCAATGTCAAATACTGGATGGCCGTTAAGGGCGACAAGCTCCAGCATGGCTGGGATTACGCGGTCGTGGACTTCGCCTATAACTCCGGACCGGGGCGCGCGGTGCGCGTCCTTCAGACCGTTCTCGGGCTCACTCCGGATGGCGTCATCGGCCCCAAAACCGTTGCCGCGGTGTTCCACGCGCCGAAGGAAAAACTGGCTGAATACAATGCCAAACGCCTCGAATTCATGAAGACGCTCCCGCACTGGCCGACATTCAAGAACGGCTGGACGGCGCGCGTTCAGGAAGTCGATGGGAAGTCCCAGATCGACTGGGAGCGCGGACGCGGGGCTTGACGCGTTAACCATGTTCTGCCATTTTGGGGTCACTCGAAAGGCGTGAGGCCGTTCGGGGATCGTGGCGAGAGGCCACAGTTACTACCCCAAAGCGCGAGGCAAAGGGAACATGGAATACGAATTTGATCTGGACAGCGCCATCGAAAATCTCGACAGCGTTCCGGACGACCTGAAGCATTTCTACGCCAAGGACGGCACCGGCTACAAAGTGGCCCCGACGATGGTCGGCGCGGCCAAGCGTATCAACGGTCTTTCGACGAACCTGAAGACCGAACGCACCAAGGTCACCAACAAGAACAAGGAAGCGCAGGAATTCCGCCAGTCGGCTTCCAGCTTCAAGGCTATCGTCGAAGCCCTCCCCGATCTCCCGGAAGACCAGCGCACGCCCGAAGGCCTGAAGGCCTATCTCGACGCGCTTGCCGTTAAGGCAACTGCCGGTGGCAAGAAAGGCGACGATGCCATTCGCCAGATCGAGGCCGTCAAGGCTGAGATGGCTCGCGACAAGGCCGAAGCCCTGAAAGCCAAGGACGGCGAACTCGCCCAGATGCAGGGCTCGCTCTTCAACTACATGGTCGGCGATGTCGCCAACTCGGCGCTGTCGGAGCACAAGGGCAACTCGCTCTTCCTGCGTCCGCACATCGATCGCCAGACCAAGGTCGTCAAGCAGGACGACGGCACGTACGCCGTCCGCGTTCTCGACGACAAAGGCGAGATTCGCTACAACGGCCAAGGCGATCCGATGACTGTTCCGCAGCTCGTGGAAGTCATGAAGAAAGACGACAAATTCGCTCCCGCATTCGAGGGGCGAGTTGCAAGTGGGGGCGGCAATGTGCCGTCCAAGAAGACCGACCAACGCCAAGTGAACGCTGTCGATCCGTCGAACAAATCGTCCAAGCAGAAGATCGCGGACGGGCTTCGTGCGCGGCGCGCGGCGCGTGGCTGATAAGCTCTGCCATTAACCATGGACTTGACAGTCCATCAATGGCTTGGTACAAGAAGGGCATCGTGCTTAGGCATGGTGCCCTTTTCCATTTTGGAGGGCCACCCCGGCACTCCACGCCCATGAGGGCACAGACAAAGGAATACAAAGATGACGGTTCTGTCCGAAGTCCAAGCTGGTCTACTGACCCAAGACGAACTCGTCGCGGGCATCATCGAAGACATCATCACCGTGAACCAGATGTATCAGGTTCTCCCCTTCGACTCGTACGAAGGCACGGGCCTGACCGTTAACCGCGAGAACGCTCTCGCCGGTGCTGGTCTTGCGGCTGTCGGCGGCTCGCTCGCTGGCGCTGTCCCGGCCAACGGCATCCCGGCCATCGCCGGTGTCGGCGCGGGTACGAACTTCAAAGACCCTGCGACTTGGACGCAGGAAACCTTCACCCTGAAGACCATCATCGGCGACGCCGAAGTGAACGGTCTGGTGCAGGCGCAGATGTCGGACACGACCGACCAGACGGCTTCGCAGATCGCCGCGAAAGCCAAGCAGGTTGGTCGTATCTACCAAGACCTGATGATGAACGGCAACGAGAGCGTGTCCTCGCTCCAGTTCGACGGCCTGCTCGTCCTCGCCGACAGCCAAGTTGACGGAACGGGCGCTCTGTCCTTCCTCGACATGGACACGGCCATGGACGAAGTGAAGGACAAGGACGGCGTCGTGGACTACATCGTCATGGCCGCACGCACGCGCCGGGCCTACAAAGCCCTGCTCCGCGCGCTCGGCGGTGCCGCGATCGACGACGTTGTCACGCTGGAAAGCGGCGACATCGTGATTGCCTACGAAGGCGTCCCGATCTTCAAGAACGAATACCTGCCGACCAACCTCGGCGAAACTGCCGCGCAGACCGAAACTGCGGTCATCTTCGGCACGTTCGACGACGGCACGCGCCAGTACGGCGTGGCTGGCCTGACTTCGCGCACCAACGGCGGCATCGTCGTCGATGAGATCGGCGCGCTGGAAGGCTCGGACGCCTCGCTGACCCGCGTGAAGTGGTACGCTGGCCTCGCGCAGTTCTCGCGCAAAGGCCTCACGGTCCTCCAAGGCGTCACGAACTAATCGACGCCTGACACTTGACAGAACGAGCCCGGAGGGTTTACCTTCCGGGCTCGATTTGTTTTTAAGCCAAGGAACCTGACCATGAAGTCCAGCCCATTCGAACAACGCGCGTTCTATGCGTACGGCCATCCGAAGAACCCTCGCACACCGGCGGGGTCCAAGATCGACCTGTCCGGGATCAAGGTTATCGGCGGGTTCAATTTCACCGATGGGGCCATGTCGCTCTATCTCCCGGCTCACAAGTCTGAGCGCAATGCCCGGTTCCTCGAACGGACCTTCGGCATCTACAACGAGGTACTTCAACGTGTGGATGTTCCTACGCGCTCGCGCACCTTCTCACCGCAATCCGAATCTCAAGGCATTCTCGGCCTCGTTGACGAGGGTACTCCCGTCACCGAAGGACAACCGCCCCAAGGGAGCGGACCTTCTGCACCCAGCGGTCCCGACGGAGCTTCATTGGAAGCCATCCGGGGGCAACGTGGAGGCGGTAGCACGAAGAAAGGTTCCAGCGTCGCCACCCCGACAAAGCTGGACCCCGCCCAACGGGCAGCGCTTCTAGGCAATGGCCCCAAGGCCGACAGCATGAACGCTGACGACCTGACATAAGCTGCGCTCCGGCCTGCGGTACACAGGAGCGGACGACGACAAGGCCCTCGGTTACCGCCGGGGGTCTTGCTGTATCTGATCCCAGTATGGTACAGGAGAGTGGCCCATAGGAGGGGCATCAACATGAAGCTCAATCTTCCGTATATCTTCGACCGTCTCAAAGAACTCAGCACGTGGCGGATGCTCGCCGCGGTCGCCGCCGGTGTCGGCGTCGTGGTCACCGCTGGCCAAGTCCAGCTCGTGTTCGGCGCGTTCACGGCGGTTGTCGCCCTGATCGAAGCGTTCCAGCCGGACGCTCCCAAGGCCTAAGTGACTGCAAGGCCCATCGAAAGGTGGGCCTTGCACTTCACGGGGCTTGGTGTTAACCATATGGTCGCACAATCGGAGCCCCACCCAAATGGCCTTCACTCTTCAGGACGACAACGGTTCGGTCGCTGATGCGAACGCCTACATCTCGGTCGCCTTCTTCACGACCTATCACGCCGATCGCGCCCAGACTTATACGGGTGACACAGCGGCCATCCAAGCGGCCATCATCCGCGCTTCCCAATACCTCGATACGCGCTTCACGTTCGTCGGCTATGTCGCCGATGAAAGTCAGGCGACACAGTGGCCGCGCCTGTCCGCGCGCGACAACAACGACCGTATCCGCTATGGCATCCCTCGCGAGATCAAGAACGCCACGGCTGAGTACGCGCGCATCGCGCTCGCCGCTACCCTGAACCCAACCCCGACGCGCGATGAATACGGCGCGTCCGTCAAGTCGCGCTCCAGCCGCGCCGGGCCGGTTTCCGAATCAATCGAATACGCCGAAGGCGCTGTCGTGAAGATGCCGAAGTATCCCATCGCGGATCAATGGCTGATCGCTTCCGGTCTGGTCGAGCGGAGCGGACGAATTCACAGGGGCTAAGAATGTCTGATCATTCGTCATTCGTCACCCTCGCTTCTCGACTTCTCCAGAAGAACGGGCGATCCTCTACCCTGACGCTCCGGACCACTGTGCCCGGCTCGAACCCTTGGGATATCGCGACCACGATCGACATTCCCCTTACGGTAATCATGATGTTCGTCCCGACCACGGTCAAGGACGACAAGGGCACGGTCATCCCCGGCAACTTCCAACGCTGTTACTTTGCGTCCGCCGACGCGGAAACGGCGTACGCTGCATGGGTTCTGGCCAATGCCCCTTCGCTGGATGACAGTCTACCCACGCTGACGACCAAGGATGTGATCACGGATGGCGATCGCGAGTATCGCATCGTCCGCATCAGTCAGCTCAAGCCGGGCGATCAATCCATTCTCTATGACATTCTGGTCGCGGGATAAGCCATGACAATGACATCCGCAGAAGCCCGGCTGGCGATCTACCAGCTCTGGAACACGGTCTGGGAAGGCGTGAACGGCTGGTCAACCCTGCCCGGCATCACCGTCGAGCCCCCAGTCTATTATGACAACATCGCTCCGTCCGACGCGCCGCGCTCGGACGCTGTCAAAGTGGAAGTCAGTGTGATCCACACCGATAAGCCCATGGACAGTTTTGGGGATGGGCGTCCGAACTATAAGGCAGTGGGTCTGGTAGTGGTCAAGTTCTACGTTCCCAAGGATCAAGGATTGACTTTGGGCGATAGTATGGTTAGTATCGCCCGGCGTGCGCTGCAAGGTGTCCGCGGTTCTTCGGGGCTGGTGCTTCGCGGAATGTCTAGCAACGAGGAAGGCGCACAGGATCGCTGGTTCGTGATCCGCACCGTCACCCCATTTGAATACGAGGATGCAAGGTAATGCCTTCCAACAAGATCGACAGCAACTTCACCGGCCTCCGCTTCGCTCCCGAAGCCGATGGCTATATCGGCTACCTGCCGGGTGAAACCCATCCCGACGACGGTGTTCTGCCGGGCGGTACGCCTGAGTGGAAACCCCTCGAACCGAACTCGTACAGCGACTTCGGTGGCCAGATCACGACCGTTGCCCGCACGCCGATCACGGCGAGCCGTCAGCGCTCCAAAGGCGTGACGACCGATCTCGACGCCTCCGCAGGCTTCCAGATCGACTTCACGGAAGACAACATTCAAGACCTGATGCCCGGCTTCTTCTTCGCTGACTGGCGTCTCGGCGCGACCCCGCTCTACACGGGCGAGAACGCTGCGGTCACTGGCGCGGCTGTCATCGGCGGTATCGCCCAGTCTTTCATCGACGGCATCGACACCTTCTTCATCGTCGGCGATATCATCCGCGTCTCTGGCTTCACGAACACCGCCAACAACGGCGCGTTCCTCGTCTCGAACATCTCGACGCCTGACCAGATCACGGTCACGACCCTGACGGGCGGCTCGCCCGGCTTCACGGTCGAGGCCAACAACGCGAACGTCAAAGTCCGCAAGGTCGGTCACCAGTTCGCGGCGACCGATCTCTCCATCGACGTGAGCGGATCGTTCCCGGCCATTGACAGCGCCGCCTTCACGATGACCTCGCTCGGCCTCGTGGCCGGTCAGTGGATTTACATCGGTGGCGATGCCACGGCCAAGCTCTTCGCCGGTGCCAACAACAACGGCTTCGCGCGCGTCCACTCTGTCACTGCCGGGTCGATCTTCTTCGACAAGACGCAGAACACGATGACGACCGACGCCGGTACGGGCAAGACGATCCAACTCTTCTTCCCGGACCTGATCAAGAACGAAAACGACCCGACCCTGATCAAGACCAAGTCGTACCAGTTCGAGCGCTCGCTCTCGACGGCTGGTTACGAATACGTCAAGGGCTCGGTCGGCAACACGCTGGCCCTGAACGTCGCCACGGCTGACAAGGTCAACATCGATCTGGCATTCGTCTCGACGGATCACGTTGCGCAGGAAGCGCGCAAGACGGGCACGTTCCCGGAGATCGCGACTTCGGCCACGGCGTTCAACACGTCGTCCGACTTCTCCCGCATCCGCACCGCGGAAACGGGTGTCGCTTCGACTCCGCTGTTCGCCTTCATCACCGACCTGACGCTGAACATCAACAACAACGTCACCCCGGCCAAGGCCGTCGGCGTGCTCGGCGCGTTCGACATGACGGTCGGCGACTTCGTTGTCGAAGGCAACATCACCGCGTACTTCAGCGACGTGGCCGCGATCAACGCCGTCCGCGACAACGCTGACGTGACCGTGGACTTCGCGCTGTCCAAGGACAATGCGGGCTGGGTGTTCGACATCCCCTTGCTGTCGCTCGGCGAAGGCCGTCTAGCGGTCGAGAAGGATGCCCCGATCACCATCCCCGTCTCGCTCGCCGGTGCGAAGCACGAAACCCTGCTCACCACGCTCATCGCGTGCTACTTCAACTACCTGCCGGATGCGGCAGCGGCATAAGGGCCTAGCCCGCGGGCTCTCAGAAGAAAGGGCGGTTAGGGGCTGGTCGAAAGACCGGCCCCTTTCATTTTGCCTATTGACCATAATCCGGCCCAGTGGTAGCCATTAACCCTAACGCTCAACAAGCCAAGGGAATACGCACCATGTCCATGTACGACGCCTTCAAGACCGACGCCAAGAAAGAGGCCGAAGGCATCATCGTCGATTTCACCACGTTCCGGGTCCGCATCCGCCGGGCCGGAGGCGCGAACAAGCTCTATTCCAAGACGATGGAGAAGCTGGTAGCGCCCCACAGGCGTATGCTCCAGCTCGGCCAGTTGCCGGAAGCGACCATGAAGGCCATCGTCGCCGAAGGCTACGCCAAGGCGATCGTGGTGGACTGGGAATACAAGCATGAAGACGCTGGCGACGGCCTGTCCGATCCGGTCGTGGTCTGGAAGTCCGGCATCGAACTCGCCGACGGCTCCATGGGCGAAGTCACCCCGGACAACGTCAAGGACATCCTGATCGAAGTCCCGTACATCTTCGACGTGATCAAGGAAGCTGCTGAAAACATCACGTCGTTCTCGAACGACGGGGACAAGGACGCAGCAAAAAACTAACAGACGTTCTCACCTATCACCTTGTCCACGGTGAGAACGAGGTCCAGATCGCCACGGCAGCGGCCAAGCGCCGTGGCGAGATACCCGAATTCCTGAGAGATTGTCCGCAGCTCCAAGAAGGGCTCGATCTCTTTTGGGACGCCTTCGGTGTGCTGACCACTACACGCATGATGGGACAGGGTTTTATCGGCCCGATCCCATGGACGGCGATCATCCAGTATTGCGACCGCTACGAGCTGGACTTCGAACAGAGCGAGCGCATGGTTGCATATTTGCGCGCTATGGATAAGTGTTATCAGGAACACTTCCACAGCCGGATAAAAGCCTCATGGCAAAAAACCTCGCCCCCAGCCCCATCCACACCTTCGAAGTCCTAGCCGATAACCTTGGAATTCTCGGCGACCGATTCCGGAACAACGTGGCCGTGATGGCGAAGAAAGCGGGCGTGGTCGTGGTCGAAGAGGCCGCGGTCCGCACGCCTGTCGATACCTCGGAAGCCCGGTCCAACTGGACGCTAGAAACCAGCCGGGTCACCGTTGTCCGCCCGCCTTATGTCTCGGGCAAGCGCCATCTCGGGATCGGCGAGCGCGCGGCGCTGGCGTCCGTCGTCGGCGCGGCCAAACGCAGCGCCCGGTCTATCACGACGGATCACGTGTGCGCCGGTCGCCCAATCTATGTCAGCAACCCGACGCCCCACATTGGCCTTCTGAACGCGGGCTTTTCGCGCCAGAACCCGGAGGGCAACTTCGACGCGATCGCCATCCAGCTCGCGCAAGGGTACATCGGATCGTACATCCGTACGGGTCAGCTATTGACTAAATTCGACGCAGTGTAGATTATCCGGCCTTAACCTTAACGGTGGATAACGATGGCTACCCAGCCTATTGTCATTTCGATCACAGTTAATGGCGCGAACAGCGCGGCCAACTCCATCACCGGGGTCGGCAACGCTGCAAATCGTGCTCACCGCTCTGTGTTCAATCTGCGCAATCTGCTTCTGGGGTTCTCGGTCGTATCGCTGGCCAAAGGGCTTCTGGCGATCACCGACGTTGCCACGCGTCTGGACAACCGACTGAACGTGCTGACGGGCTCGCAAGCCCGGTCGAACGAACTCTTCAACGAGTTGCTGAAGGTCGCCAACTCGACGCGTTCGGCACTGGAGCCGACGGTCGAAACTTATGCACGTCTGGAACGCGTGACGGTCGGATACAACCTGACTGGCCGACAGCTTCTTGATCTGACCAAAGGCATCAACCAGTCATTCAAAATCTTCGGCAACACGTCGGCGGAAGCGACTGCCGCGTTGATCCAGTTTACACAGGGCCTCTCAGTCGGTGTGTTGCGCGGCGACGAATTGCGCTCCGTTTTGGAACAGGCTCCGCGTCTGGCGAAGGCGATCGCTGACGGCTTGAATGAAATCCCGGAAGGGAAAGAACTCGGCGCGAAGTTCGGTCGTATCTTCAAGGATTTCGAATCGGGCAAAATCTCCGCGGAACTCCTGTCGGGCAGCTTGCGCACGCTCGGCGCGCAGGGCAAGCTCACCGGCGAGCTGATCACCAAGGCGCTGCTCACTCAGTTGAGCAAGCTCAACGAGGAATTCGAGCGCACGACGCCGACGATCGAAGACAGCATCGAGATCGTCAAGAACAACTTCATCGCCCTTGCGCGCGACCCGTCGTTCCGTCTGTTCGCCAAGTCGGTCGCTACGGCGCTGATCGACTTCGCTGAACAAATTCCGGGGATCGTCACGGCGATCCGTCCGTTCATCGTGATCCTGTCGGAAGGCATCCAGCTCTTCGCCGATCTACTGAAGGTCGGCACAGAATTCACCACGTCGATCGCGCAGCTCTTCATCGACATGGCCTCTACCGTGCTCGGTGCGTTCGGCATCGTCGCGGGCTCTGGTGAAGACGTGGGCGTCACGCTGACAAAAGTGTTCGTGAACTCTTTCGGCTTCATCTTCAACGCGTTCAAAAATCTGGTCAACACGTTCGTCCGCGGCGCGGCTTTCATCGGCGGCTTCTTCGCCGCTGTCGGCAAGGACATCTTCCTCGCGTTCGACTCGGCGTTCGACCTGATCACGAGCGCCGCCGAAGGCTTGGTCAACTTCCTGATCGACGCCGTCAACGTGTTCAAGGGCGAAACGGAAAAGATCGCCAAGGTCGATTTCAGCTCGCAGAACGACCAGTTCAAGAACGAGTTCGTGGACCCCATCACTGCGGGCACGGACGCGGCCAACAAACTGAGCGAGACGGTCAACAAGGTATTCGCGCCGTTCGAGGTCGCCGGTGCAAAAGCCGGTAACGCGATCGTCGCGTTCAGCCAGCGTTCGGCTGAAGCGCTGAAGAAGCTGAAGACTGAAACGCAGGAAGTCTCGGATACGCTGGACCAAGTGGCCGGAGGCAAGGAAGCCCTGCCGGTGGAAATCCAGTTGAACGCCAACGACCAGCGTCGTCTGGACAGCTTCACCGACCGCATGAAAGAACTCCGCGATGGTTCGGACAACGCGGTCGAATCGCTGCGTGAGCTGAAGCGCGCCCAAGAGCAATATGCCAAACTTCAGGGCGACGAAAACATCGCGAAGAAGCTCAAAGAGAACGGCGCTCAACAGGCTGAGTTCGGCGCGCTGCGCCAGAAGTACAGCTTGCAGGCAGTGGACGAGCTTAACAAAGAGCACATCGCCCAGAAGGACGCTGCGCAATCTTCGCTCGATCACTACAAGGCATATCGCCTGCTGGTGCAAACTCTGAAAGATGGCATTGACCCCACGCAGGACCAGATCGACCAGCTTGCGGAAACGCTCCGGCTTGAGCGTGAAGTCATCGACACGCAGCGCGAGAAGGACAACATCCTCGATAGCCTGACGCGCAAGACGAACCAGTACGCAGCGACGCTCGCTGCGACTAACGAGCTTGTGGCCAAAGGCACGATCACTGAAGGTCAACAGACGAAGTTCTTGGGCGACACTGAACTCGGCCAAGACAAGAAAGACTTGAACAAATTCCTCGGCGACAACTCTTCTGATCCGGGCGCGAAAGTCGCGGCGGAACAAGAGCTGCTGACGGATGAGTTCAACGCGCGCCTTACCTTGCTGGCGGAACTCCAGTCGAACGAACTCATCCAACAGGAAGAGTTCGAAGCGCAGAAGACGGCGCTGACGGAAATCTACACCAAGCAACGTCAGGAGATCGAACTCGCTGCGCAAAGCCTCCAGTTCCAGAACGCATCTTCGGCGTTCGGCGATCTCGCGGAGCTGTCGAAAGGCTTCGTGAAGGAAAGCTCGGGTGTATACAAAACGCTGTTTGCCGTGTCCAAGGCGTTTGCGATCGCGGACGGCTTCGTGAAGCTGAACCAAGCTATCATGAACGCGTCCGTGTCGTTGCCCTTCCCGGCCAACCTCGCGGCCATGGCGCAAGTCGGCGCGTCCGGTCTGCAACTGCTGACTTCGATCAAGGGCGCGGTCGCCCCTGACGTGGCACTGAAGGATGGTGGCTTCGTTGTCGGCCCCGGCGGTCCGCGAGATGACGCGGTCAGCGCGGCACTGTCGAACGGCGAATTCGTCGTGCGCGCGGACGCCGCGGCCCGCAACTCCGATCTGCTGGAAGCGATCAACTCGGGCCGATTTAATTCTGGACAGGGCGGCGGTTTGACGCTAAACCTCACCCAGAACGTGAACGGTGTCACGGATGCCAACGGCTTCCGCGCATCTGGCCGTCAAGTTGCACAGGACACGGCTCGCGTCGTCGAGCGCGCCATCGCGAGGAATAATTAACCATGTCGTTCCATGACGTGCGCCTTCCTGTAGACGTTGAGCGCGGGGCCAAAGGTGGCCCCGGCTTCAACACGGGCGTATCCCAACTCGCTTCGGGCAAGGAACAGCGCAACATCAATTGGGCGCAACAGCGCTGCGCCTATGACATCTCGTATGGCATCGGCTCGCAACAGCTCTATCGCCAAATCCTGAACTTCTTCTACATCCGGCGTGGCCGGGCGTACGGCTTCCGCTTCAAGGATTGGGCGGACTATACGCTCACTGAAGAGAACATCGGCACCGGCAACGGCGTGCTTACGGCGTTCCAGATCACCAAGACGTACAGCGATGCTGGGGGCTCATACGTCCGCAACATCTACAAGCCTGTCAGCGGCACCATTCAAGTTTACAAAGCCGGGGTTTTGCAAACCCTGACTACGCATTACACCATTAACCATTCGACCGGCGTCATCACGTTCGTCGTCGCGCCGACCGGCGGACAGGCGATCACAGTCACCGGCGAATTCGATGTGCCGGTCCGCTTCGACACGGACAGTCTCGATGTCACCCTTCAGTGGGTCGAAGCTGGTCAGGTGCAAGGCATTCCTCTCGTTGAACTTCGCCCGGAAGAGCTGGCATAATGCGTCTAGTCCCCGTCGCCCTCGCAACGCATCTTGATCAGGAAGTCACGTCGCTCGCGACTGTGTGGAAGATCATCCGTCAGGACAACGTCACGTTCCGCCTGACGGATTGCGACGTGCCGCTCACAGTGGCCGGGGAAGTGTCTTCCTCAGTCAACTCGTACCAGCGCACCGCGATCGACACCCAGCTCGGGCTCAAGTCCGACAACATGGATATCAGCGGCTTCTTCGACGATGCCAGCATCACCCAACAGGACATCGACAACGGTCTGTTCGACGGCGCGGAGCTGCGCATCTGGATCGTCAACCACCTCGATACGACGCAGGGCGTTATCGCGCTCATGCGCGGTAAGCTCGGTGAATTCGAGCATACGCAAGAAGGCCTGTTCAACGCCACGTTCCGCTCGATCACGGAAGCGTTCCGCAACCGCATCGGTAACAAGTCCTCGCCCACATGCCGGACCGAACTCGGTTCGCTGAAGTGCAAGACGCCCATCCAGCCGCCGCTTATTCAACGTGGCCGCACATATGCCGTCGGCGATTTCGTGCGCGTCCTGACCGACCCTTCGGGCATCACGACCTACTCGGTGCCGTTCGTAAACCCCAGCTTTGAAAGCGCTCTCGGCGCGGAGTGGACGGTTGTCCAAGGCTTCGTGCGGCGCGACACGGCTCTCGATGGCGTCGGCCCGTACGTGGGTTCACAGCTTCTTCGTGGAAACACGAACGGCGCGACCAACCAAGTCGAACAGGTAGTTGATCTCGACACCATCGTCGGCCTTGATCTCGATCTTATCGATACGGGCCGGGCGACGATCTCCGGCGGGGCTCGCGCCCTGTCAGGCACGCTCACGGCCATCCCCAAGGGGCGCGTCGTGTACGAGACGCTGGATGACAATGACGACGTTACGGCGGTCTTGCTCGACACCGACTTCATCACCTTCTTCCCGCAGAAGACGTGGGTCCAGCAAGCCTATTCCGACAAGCCGATCCCGCCGCTGTCGCGCAAGCTCCGAATCACGCTCTGGATGCAGCGCGACCCGGCTGAGCTGTATGCCCACATCGCCTTCGATGACATCCTGTCCGAGATCACGACCTACGCCAGCGGCTACGGGTTCCAGACATCGTTCGAGAACCGTATCTACGAATGCACCACGGCGGGCGCTACGGCTGGCACCCAGCCGACCTATGACACTGTCGTAGGCAATCCCACCACGGACGGCACAGCGGTCTTCACGGCCCGCGAGGCGTTCATGAGGCACGCCACGGTGGCGACTGTCACAGACCGCAAGACTTTCTCGATCACTGTGACAGAGAGCCGGGCAGTGGACGCGTGGTTCGCTGACGGCTCCATCACTATTGAGAGTGGGGCCAATCTCGGAAAAACCATTGAAGTCAAATCATGGACGGATGCAGGGAACATTGTAGAGTGTTTCCTGCCGTTCGCTTTTGACCTTGCGCCCGGTGATCAGTTGCGCATCTCTCCGGGATGTGACAAAACGAAGCCGACGTGCCGGGACAAGTTCGTGATCGCAGGATCGACGAATTTTGCCCTTGGAAACGTGAAGAACTTCCGCGGCGAGCCCGACGTGCCTATCGAAGAAACGATCCAGATGAAAACGGCTACGTCTGTTCAACCGCGCGCACCGGCGTCTGTTTTCGCTCGTTACGGTGCCAGAGCAAACTAACGGGATAAACCATGGGACTTAGGCTCGGCAGCGCGAAACGTAACATCGACATCGGCAAGGTCGAAGAGTTTGCCGGTGGCGGATCGTATGGGAAAAACATCCCGTACGTGTTCGGATCGCGTATTGTCGATGGCCAAAACCTCTGGTTCGCCCCCATTGAAGAACGGGTCACGCGCTCGTCCAAGAAAAAGGGCGCGATCCTCGGCATCGGCGGAACGAAGGTCACCACGTCCACGTATGACTATTTCGCGTCGTTCGCTGTGTGGTTCGGCGAAGGCCCGGCGACCAAGCTCGTCCGTCTCTGGATGGACGATCTGCTGGTCTATGATGGTGCCAACATCGACACCACGGACCCTGTCATTCAGGAATACGAGCCGCTTCTGTTCCGTGGCATCCGGGCCAAGCTTCTTTCGGATCAGTTCCGCAAGCAACAGGAAAGCCGTATCCCGTACAAGCTCTATCTTGGCACGGAAGATCAGGAACAAGACCCGACCATCGTCGCTATCGAAGGCGCGGCGAACACTCCCGCCTATCGCGGCATGTGCTACATCGTGTTCGACCGTCTGAAGCTAGAACAGTTCGACAACAAAATCCCGAAGGTCCGCGCTGAATTCATCTTCGATGTCGGTGGGTCCAACATCAGCATTTGGGAGACGACGGTCGCGACGGAGATCAGCGATCGCGGTACGTTGCAGATCGACTACAAGCGCGGCCTCATCTACAAGCAGAACAACGGCGCGAACGAAGTCAGCCTCGATGTATACAGCCTCGACGGCACTCTTATCCGGTCAGTTACCGATCTCACGGCTCTTCAGGAAGGGCCAATCGTCATCGACATGGAATTCAACCAGCATTACGGCTACGATGGCAACGGTGGCGACCGTTATAACTCGTTTACCGGCGAACCTGAATACTCGGACCACACCAACACCAAGCCTTTGCTTGGCCGTCGCGGCGGTCCGATGCTGTACGAATCGCCGGGCAGCACGACACGCTGCCTGTTCACAGTTGGCCGCGCGCTGTCAGCAATTCAGTATACGATCAACGCGCACGATATCGAAGTAGGTCTGCTCTCCAACATCACGATCTCGACGACCGGGGGCATCGTGTCCCTCGCCACGCCGGTCGGTGTCAGCGACGCGCGCTTCGGCTTTGCATATTACATGACCGGCGGCATCCTCACGATGGTCCGCTGTGATGGCGCGGACGGGTCGTTCAAGACTGACTACGCGACGATGCTTCCCGCTGCATTCGATCTTGACACGTTCTCGGCTACGGGCTTCTCCAGTGTGCTCGGCTGGGACGATGGCAATGGTCGTGTCATAGGGTTCGTTGAAGGCGTCAAGGACAGCGTGTCTGTTGTCCGCATGTTCGCTTGGACTGAATCGAACGGGCTCGTGTGGGTGACGGAAGTCCCCTTCGGCGTGTTCTCTAACGAGACTAGCAGCATGTTCTTCCCGCGTCTCACCGGCGGGCATTGGGCCTTCACGAATGGCTCTCAAATCTGCGCCGTCAATTTGGCCGATGGGGTGATCTCCACGGAATATGATGGCGTCAACAACGGATACTTTGGCATCAGTGCTGACATCGACAAGCAGGTGTACGATGACAGCACAAGCAAAATCTATATGTGGGAGAAGAACCCCTCTGGACCGGATGTGCTTCAGACGATCCAACTCTTCCTCGGCGATCAGACCAGCTCATCTTTGTCCAGCATCGTGCGCAAAGTTGCGAGCGAGTGTGGCTTGGTCGAGGGATATGACTTCGATGTCAGCGCAATCGACGACATCCCTGTCCCCGGCTATCTGATCTCGAAAACGGATGAGGGCAAGAAGCATCTCGATCCGCTGCTGGAATTCTACCAGATCAACGTGGTCGAGCGCGACCATCGTATCTATTTCGAGGAACGCCAGACGGTGTCGCTCGACACGCTGACCACGGACGATATGCTGTCCGGCGGTCGGGGCGATGTGTTCAAGCGCAATCGCGAAGAAGAGAGCGCGCTCCCCCAGACGTACGAAGTCGAATACGTGGACCGCATCCGCGATTACGAGAAGGGCATCCAGCGCGCGAGCCGCGTGAAGTATCCTATCGCGACGACGGCTTCGACGAACACCGAGAACTTCGCGATCGACATCGCTCTCGATCCGGCTGACGCCAAGCAGCAAGTCGAGAAGCTGATGTACGCGTCGTGGATCGAGCGCAACGCGTACGAGTTCGGTCTGCCGCCCCGGTGGCTCGCGTACACGCCCGGCGACCTTCTGACCTTCGTACAGCCTTCGGGCTATTCGAGCGACATCATGCTTGACCGCGTGTCCATCGGCGCGGACTTCACCATGAAGGCGTATAGCGTCGAGCAATCGCCCGGCATGTACGTGTCGTTCGCAACGAGCGCGACGGGCCAGTGGAGCGATCCGCCGGTCTACCTGTCCGCGCCGTCTGAACCTTTCCTGCTCGACATCCCGTTCCTGAACGATGATGATGTCCCCACGAGCAATAACCTGTCCATCGGCTATTGGGCGGGCTCCGACTACGGCGCAGAAACCAACTCATGGCCGGGCGCGTTCCTGTATCGCTCGTACGACAACATGATCTATGACCAATTGGACGCGCGTATCAATCGCTCCAACTGGGGCATCCTCACGCAAGCGCTCGCCGCGCCCGACAGCCCGTGGGTGACGGACAACACGAACGTCGTGCATGTCTTCATGAACTCCGGCTATCTGGCCGCGTCCGAGTACACGATCTCCCATGAGACGATGATCTCCGGCCCGTATAACCGCGCCGTGATCTGCCATGCGGATGGCACGTACGAGCTGATCTCTTTCGCCGAAGTCGTCGAAGTCAGCGACCGGGCGCTGGAGCTTCACTCGCTTCTCCGTGGCCGTCGTGGCACCGACACCAATCTGGTCGCCGCGGCTGGTGACCGCATCGTGTTCCTGTCGGACGGCACGTTCGATGATGACGCTTCGACCTACGGCATCTTCGCCCAGCCCGTCGCCCAGACGCTCGCGGACGACCAATACTATAAGGTCGTCACGCGCGGCCTTCTGGTCAACGAGACGCTGGCCGAACAGAGCAATTACACGTGTGCTGATCTGAAGCCCTATGCACCGGATCACGTTACCGCGTTCCTTGATACGGTTGGTGACATCGTCATCAACTGGGAGCGTCGTACACGAATTGGCGGTGAGATGGAGGACTTGATCGATGTCCCTCTGTCCGAAGCCACAGAAGCCTACGAGATTGACATCTACAACGTCGCGGGTACAACTGTCCTCCGGACGTTGACTTCGACGGTGTCACAGGTTGACTATCTCGCCGCCATCGTCCTGACGGATCAACTGACGGCTACCCCGGCCACGCTCAAGGTCGGGGTCTACCAAATGAGCGCAACAGTCGGGCGCGGCTTCGGTCGCATAATCACGGTCGAGGTCGGATAATGACTACCCCTATTCTCAGCATCCCCGAAGTCTCTCAGTCACAATCCAACAAGGAAGTGACGATCAACGAGGCTATCCGCGCGCTGGAAGAAGCGATGCAGGCGACGCGTACAGCGGCGATCACTGCGGCTACGACGCTGACGACTGCCCAGTTCACCGACTTCTTCCGGCATGTCTTCACCGGCACGTTCGGCGCGACGACGGTCACTGTCCCGAACACGCAACGCCTTTTCTATGTCCAGAACAACACCAACGGCATCCTGACGATTCGCGCAGGGTCTTTCGCCGTCACTGCCGATGTGCCGATTGGCACCGGCCTCCTGCTGTACTGTGACGGGTCGGACGAGATCAGCGGCGTCAGCGGCGGCGCGGCGGGCAATGAACATCTCGTATCGCTTTTCGTCACAGGTGAAGGCGTGGACGAGAACAAAGACCTGACGTACATCTTCACGCGCGACGTGACGTTCCCCGCCGACTTGCTCGGCTCACGGGCGTACGCGGGTACTGTCCATACTGGATCGTTCGATGTCATGATCACGGTGAAGAAGAATGGCACGCCGTTCGGCACCATCGAGTTCTTCACGTCGATCGCGGCAGCGCACTTTAACTCCACGCTCACCAGTTTCGTGGCCGGTGACCGCCTGACATTCACGATGCCCGCCGCGTTCGAATTGCTGGCCGGTATCGCTATTACTCTGGTCGCGAGCATCGACTAATGGCTGTCTTTGACATCGTCACGTTCTCGGTTTCGGCCAAGAACACTGCGCTCAATATCCCGGTGAACCTTGGGGGCGAAACGCCCAAGGCTATCATCCTCATGACCAACTGCCACAAGGCGGCAAACGGGACTGCGGGAACGACTGTCGGAACTACACGCGGACCCGATACATGCTACGGCTTCGCGACCGCTACCGCGCAGCACGCGATCCGATGCGTGCAACAGGACGCCAACAGCGTCCAAAGCTCGAACACCGACTATCGCAACGACCGCATTCTCTATACGGGCTCGGTCTTCAGCCAAGACTGGGAAGTCTACGTCAATTCGTTCTCCGCTGACAACGTCCAGTTCAACTTCTTGAACGTCCCGATCACGACCAGTCTCACGCGCGAATTCACGATGATCGTGTTCGGCGGCGCGGACTGCGAAGCCTATCTCAGCGAGATCAACCTCGGCACCGGCACGTCCGCTATAGACATCACCGCGCCGGGCTTTGAACCGGACATCGTGTTCGCGGCGCACTGCGCTCGGACCGCAACCGGGATTTCAACTTCCGCCGCAGCTTTTGGCCTCATCTCGTTCGGTATCGGGCTGAACGATGGGCTCGACACGCAGCGTTGCGCATCGTACCGGGATGGCTCCGGCACGACTACAGTCAACCGCCAGAACTATTGCGTCCACGATGACTGCTTCGCGTCATTCGTTCAGGGCGGAACGTCGCCGTCGATCACATGGAAGGTCAGCATCGGCACCTTCGATGCGAGCGGGTATAGCGTCACACCGTCGTCGAGTGCGTCGAGCATTCTCATGTCGTCTCTGGCGATCAAGGCTCCGGGCCTGAACTTCTCGCTCGACGACTTCCTGTCGAAAACATCGACGGGAACGCAGGCTTATACCGGCGTTGGGTTCTTGCCCGACGCTCTCATTCTGGCGGGCGGGGGCTCCACGACGATCAATACTCCGTCCGGGCCGAACGCGGCGAACGCCAGCCATTACAACTCCATGAAAATGGACGGCGGTGACGTTGGCATGTACGTTCAGAAAAGCCAGTTCAACGTGGACCCCTCGGTCACGCGCGGCTATTCCAACTCGGACGGAAGTCTGATATCTCTTGGCGATGCAGCGTTCGATGATGTGCTGGCCGGTGAGTTCAGCTCATTCGACAGCGACGGCTTCACGCTCAACTACACGACCGCGCCAGCGACAGCGTATCTGTTCATGGCGCTGTCAATCGCGGACGTTGGCTTCGGAGGAAGCGGCGTTTATGTAGACAGTCGTTTCTTCTTCTAAGGTGAAAGATGCCCAAGCCTATGGACCGACCCGGCAGGGAATTGTGGGCCGCTCAGCCTGACGAGGATTTTCTCGGCAAGGCCGTCATATGCGTCGGCGGCGGTCCGTCGCTCAAGGGCTTCGATCTGGAGCCTTACCGGCACATTCCGACCATATCGGTAAACCAGTCGTTCGAGATTGCGCCGTGGGCCAAGTACCATCTGTTCGCCGACCGCCGCTGGTATGTGTGGAACCAGAAAGCCGTCGATGCGTCGCCGTCGATCAAGGTCACCGTGGGCAAGTCCATGTTCCCGCCGGGGCTCGACTTCCGCCGGATGATCCGGGATAAGGATGCCGGGCTCTGCCATGAGCGTACGCATCTGGCGGGCATCGACAGCGGTTGCGTGGCCGTCAATCTGGCGTTCCACCTTGGCGCTTCCCGGATCATCCTGCTCGGCTATGACAGCGGCTACGCGGAGGACGGCTCCAGCCACTACCATAACAAGCATCAGACGCCGTCGAATCCGATGTACTATACCGACCGCTACGGCCCGCGCCTCTCCGGCCTCTGCCAGCGTCTCAGGGACGTGGGCGTGCCGGTGGTGAGGGCGACGCTGCCCGGACGGCCAGATATCCCCTACGTGGCTCTCCCAGAGGCTCTGACAGCCCCTCTGCCCCCATGCGAAGGCTTGATCTCAACCTTCGTTCCGTGATACCTCACGGACATGATTTCCAAGGATGACAAACACCATTGGCTGTTCCGGCGTCGTTACCTGTTCGCGGTGACGGCGTTCATCATGCTTTTGATGGGCTGGTCGGCTCTGGGGTATGCTGGGGATAGTCTCGGCGAAGTCATCCTGACCAACGGCTTCTGGACGCTCGCGATGCTGACCGGCACCTACGTTTTCGGTGCCACATGGGACCATGCGAACCAGCGGAAGTTCGGAAAGACCAACGAGCCCGTCGCGGCACCGGCCAAGGAATAACCCAATGCCACTATGGCTTATCAATATCGGCTTATGGATCAAGGGGAACCCGATCCAAGCCCTGCAAATGATGGCCGTCATGGCGCTCATCGGGCTTGCCACTTTCTGGTACTTCGACTATACAGGGACCAAGCGTGAAAACGCGGACCTGAAGGCGAAAGTTGGTCAGATCGAGGCGGATTACAAAGCCGCAACGACCCGGATTGACGAGTTCGTCGTCGCCCAAGAAAAGTTCGAATCCGATCTGGAAAAACTCCGGCAGTCTTCGATCCAAATCCGCGGCCAAGTTCGTGACGCCTTGAAGGGCCTGAAGGCCGCGGAGATCGAAGATGAGTTCACTGATGATCCCTCGGGTGCTGAAGCCGCTCTTAATCGGCGCATCGCTGCTCTGTTCGGCATGTTCGAGCGTGTCACCGGCCCCTCTGCCGGTCCCGGCGTCGCCCGTCCTTCCCCTACCCGCCCCAATTGAAGTTCAGGAAGTGACTGCGCATCTCCGCGCCGCGCCCAATGATATCCCGCAATCTGGCAACGTGGTCGTCATCTACTCAGCATCGGAACACGAGAAGCTGATGGAGAACATCGCCGAACTATATCGGTGGATCGCCGAAGCCGTCGTCCAACTTGATTTCTACCGCCAGCGTGAGGGGTCGTAATGTCCGAAGAAGTCGAACAATCCGCCAGCTTCGTTGAGCGGCACCTTCAGACCATGATCATGGCCGCGCTCGGCGCGGTCTGTGCGTGGATGGCTATGACCACGCAAGGCCTGACAGTTAGCGTCGCCACGTTGACCGAGAAGGTATCGAACCTTCAGGCGCAAATAAGCGAACAGGGTGACAACAACTACGCGACCGAGATCGCCGATTTGAAGGCCCGTGTGTTCGTTCTGGAAAAGACCCGCGACGGCAATTAACTATTGACTTGCGACTTTGACGCAGTCATGGTGCGCCGAAGTCATATAGGAGCCGACATTGGGATCGACGACGAACCTGCGCGTTCTGAGTGAAACTCGCGCGCTGATGGACCAACACGGCTCAACCGATAAAGTCGCAGAGATCATGGGCGTGTCCCGGCGTGCGATCCGCGAACGTCTGGCCCAATCATCCGATCTGAAGGTCAAGCCCATGTGGGGCGGATCGAAAGAGGGCAAGGTCAAGATCGAGAAGAAGGCGCTCCCCAAGGGCTCCAATATCAGCCGGTACATCGTCACCAGCGCCCAGAACAACACCGCGATCCACGACGGCTTGTGGGCCAACCTTGAAGCATACGCCGACGACCTTGGCGCGGAGATCATGATCTCCACCTTCACCTACAGCCACAATGCCTTCGGCGAGATGTCCGTCAAGAAAGGCACCAAGGTCGAACACCAAGACAAGCTCTGGTACGACCCGCGCATTGTCCCCTTCATCGTCGATCGCCGCGTGGAGCTTGCTCCCGGCCTCGCGTGGTGCGGCGAGACGAACATCCTCCCGACCAAGGTCCATCCTCTCACGGGCTATGAGACGTATACTGGACGCAAGTCGGGCATCATCCCGCACGCCAAGGTCGCTCTCCAGTCGATCGCGTCCAGCAAGCACGAGCCGACCAAGTTCATGTATTCTACAGGCGCTCTGACGCTGAAGAATTACATCCACAAGGACGCCGGGCTCAAAGCCGAATTCCACCACAGCTTCGCCGCCCTGATCGTCGAAGTGGATAGCGACGGCGACTGGTTCGTTCGCCAGCTCTCCGCTGACGACGACGGCAACTTCCAAGACCTGAACAAAGTGGTCGCCGACGGCAAGGTCCGCACGATCAAGCCGACCAAGGTTGACCCAAATATCGTGCTCGCCCTGAACCCCGGCGACATCCACCATGCGAAACTCGAACAGTGGATGAAGACCCTGTTCTGGGGCAAGAACGGGATCAAGGATCAACTGCGCCCGGCCTATGAGTTCGAGCACGATCTGTTCGACATGGATCGCCGGTCGCACCACGACATGAAAGATGCCCACCAGATGTACGACAAGTACGTCCGGGGCAAGGATAAGGTGGAAGACGAGACGCGCGAGTGTGCTCACTTCCTCGCCGATGAAGTGTACCGCCCGTGGTGCGAGACAGTGGTCGTCGATAGCAACCACGATGAAGCTCTGGAGCGGTGGCTTCGTGAGGCTGACTATAAGACCGACCCGCCGAACGCCCTGTACTTCCTGAAGCTCCAGCTCGCCAAGTATGAGGCGATCGCGCGCGGCGACGATGACTTCCACCTTCTCGAATACGCGCTGAATCAGTTCTGCGATACCAAGGCCCGCTTCTTGCGGGAGGACGAGAGCTTCGTCATCGCAAGGGAATTCGGTGGTGGTATCGAGTGCGGCAATCACGGGCATCGCGGCTCGAACGGGGCGCGCGGCGGCACGGCGAACCTGTCCAAGATCGGACGCAAGGCGAACTACGGTCACATCCATGGCTGTGTCATCATGCTCGGTGCATGGTGGGCTGGCGTGATGGGCGCGCTCGATCAAGGGTATAATAAAGGCCCGTCCAACTGGTCCCACAGCTTCATCGTGACATATGCCAACGGCAAGCGCGCGATGGTGGCGATCTGGAATGGCAAGCCGTGGGCCGGGTTCAAGCAGCGCTGATACGAAACGTCGGCATTTATCTAACAGTGCCGACGTATTGTAACATCGCCGATGTTAGCATCCAAATCGACTGTTAGTGAGCCCTACGCGGCCTGTGAGGGTGGTAGCGTCCGCAGCGGGTGTGACGGTGGCAACGCCGCCATCTGCGCTTGTGGGGTGGTCTTCTGCTGCATATACTGGTGGAACTTCACGCCGCGCGCCGTGATCGCGTATATGACCGGCTGTTGACCGATCTCTTGGCCGACCCGGATCAGCCCGGCATAGGACAGGATGATCGAGGCGTTATCCATCGCCCGGTTCCGAATCACGCACCGCTTGCCCTCACGGACATTGTCCATGATTGCGAACAGGATGACCCTATCCTCTGGACGAAGGATTTCATACTGGGACGCGAAAGACAGCGGCGGATTGCGTTTATTTTTCATGAACGAATGGAAGCATAACGCGTGCCAGACCGTCAAGCCCTAAACGCGAAACGCCCCTCCGACCGGGGCCAGAGGGGCGAGCGCAAGGGCTACGAGGACCAGTCGCAGCGCGTTAACCATAGAACGGATTAGCGGATTTCGCAAGACCCGCCAGAGCACGCCAGCTCTTGCGAGCCGACAGTCATGTCGTCTTCCTCGATCATGTCGTTCCAGACCACGCCGACCGGCTGTTGACTTACCAGTGCGTCATACTTGGCCTTGGTGATCGATTCGTAAGGCATTTGCTTGTAAGTCCCGCCATCGTGGGGCAGGAAGCTCAGCCCGCCGCAGATGTCGAAGTTCTTGTAGACCCAAGCGCCGACCGCCAGCCATTCGTCTTCCCGGATATAAACCGTCGTCGAAGGATTGTGGTCGCACCAGTGGACAGCGTACGTCTTCCAGAATTCGAGCTGTTCGATGGCCGTCATCTTCGGCTTGTCCGCCGCCGGTGATTTGATCGGGAATTCGATCACCATGGCGGCGGGGTTCATCTGGTCGGCTTCCATCATGAAGTTCTTGTCGAACATGAACTTCGTCAGCGGGTCTTTGGCGTCATTGCGGACGCACCTGACGTAGTATTCGGAATGCCGCTCATGGATGCCAGACGCGCTGTCAACGAGCTGGGAGACGGTCCCAGACGGCTTCACGCACGTAATGGCGGCAGAGGCATTGATCCCGATCGCCGCGGCTTCAGCCTTGTTGGTGTCTCGCGCCAGACGACGCAGTGCGCCCAGCATCCCGGCGAGGCGGGTGTTGTCCGGCGACAGGATCGCGGCGTCGTGGATACCCGTGATCGAAACGCCAAGCAGACGTTCCTCTTCCGCGTTCTCCTGCCACTTCTTGCGGATGTAGCGGTAGTTCGTCAGCGTCGATTGCCACGTCCCAAGGATGGTCGCGAGGCGGACCTTTCGCTCCAGAGACATTTCCGAATCGTCGGCGCGGGCGACCACTTCAGTCAGGTTGCAGAAGCCCATGGAACGCAGGATGATCTCGCCGCACGGGTTCGTGCCGAACTCATGCTTCTCATCGCGTCCAGTCTCACGGCACTTGGCCTTCGCCGCCGCACGGTTGAAGATGCCGCGCTCGCCGCTCTTCGACTTGTAGAGGGCCATCCACTCGTCCATGAACAGAGCCATCTCGGGCTTGTCCTTATAGGCGACAGAGTTGTTGGCGAGCTGGCGGTGACCAGTCTTTTCCCACCATGCGCCGGACTTGGCTTCGCGCATACGAAGATCGGACAGGTTCGAGAGCGAGATCAGAGCTGACCGGCGGACGCCCCCAACGACGACCACGTCAGCGATATAGCAGACGATGTCGTGGACTTCGATGCTTTCGAGCTGGCGACCGGCGGCGTTCTTGAACATGGCGACGGTGAAGTCGTACAGGCGGCGCAGCGGAGCGGGGCCGGAGGCGCGACCGCCGAAGGTCTTCAGACGGGCTCCAGCCGGGCGTACGCCGCTGTCATCCCATTCGGGTATCTCGCCTGCCCAGAGCGCGGCGATGAGCTGCTTGTAGGCCTTGGCCCAGCCAAGCTTGCTGTCGCCGACTTTGATCGCGTAACCGGCGGGATGGAATTCCTCCGGCACGGCGGGGAGCTTGCTGACATGCTGACGCTCGACGGAGAAGCCGACACCAGTGCCGCACATGAGGATGTAGAGGATTTCGTCGAAGGCGCGCGGATGATCGACGGCGATGTACGAGCAATTGAAGCCCGCAATGTGGTCGCGATCAAGCGCTTCGCCAGCGGTCATCAGCGCCCGCATCGACGGCATGATCTCCAAGCGGAGAATAGCGCCGGTAATCTCCGCAACTGTGAACGGGTCAGCGGTATAGCCATGCTGCTTGTGCAGATGGGTGACCATGTACTCCATGTAGCGGACGACCGTCTCACCCCAGCTCTCCCGACGTTTCTTGTCATCGAGATACCGGGCGTATCGCGACTTGTGAATAAAAGCTTGGTAGTCCGTTGGAAGTTCAACGGAGGTGATGTCGTTCTGCATGGTGAAGTAGTTCCTTAGAAGCTGATGCCCGCCGCGGCCCGCAGAATATCTTCGGGTTTTGCGTTCGGTGCGATGACGGAAATATCCGACAGATGCCGCTCGTTGGTCCGCCAGATCGACTTTTCGCCGACTGTACGAAGCTTCCCGATGTCACATCCACGGATGAGGTAGACTTTCATCTTAGCCGCCATCCCGGTTTTGATCAAGACCCAAGCGTTGCCGCCCGCGTTCCAGCGCGACTTCAACCAGCCGGGCTGTGACTTGCGGAAGGTGATCTCGACTTCATCGTTCGTCTTGAACGTGACGCCACGCTTCAGTTCGATCTTGAACGCTGACGATTGATAGCATCCGTCAACGTCGGGCGTGCCGGACGCGACAGTGTTCTCGACACGTTCGACGTGCAAGCCCGTGATTGTTTTCCAGACGGGCTGAATCCATGCCCATAGTCCTGCGTCGATAGCCATGTGAGCCCTTACTGCGGTTTGTGGAATGCGAGGCCGTACACCGTCTTGCACAGTTCGGTGATTGTACCGCTGTTCTCGACTTCATAGTGGACGGGGAGATTGGGGATGTCGCGCTCGCTCGGGTGAAGGTCAGCCCAAGTCGCGGGATGCGGATCAGTGGCCGGGCGGCGGATACGGATGAGGATGCCGTTGTTCTTCTCGACGATAGCGGCTTCGTTGAAGAAGCGCATGTCGGCGGTGACCACGAGGCGCTTGCCGTTGCAGCGCGCGGCCCACAGGCTCGTCCACATCTCATCAGCGATCAGGTTGCGGCCCCATTCGGTGCCAAGCTTCTGCATGGCATAGCGGGGCGAGCGACCGCAGAGAAGCGGGTGAGGCTCTTCCTTGAGCTTGCGGTCCTCCAGCTCTTCGGTGGTGATCCCGATCGCGCGCATCATGTCCTTCAGACCATCGGCGAATTTCACGCCCTTGAAGCCGTAATTCTGGATGAGGTATTCGGCGGCAGTGTCCTTGCCCGATCCGATGAAACCCGTGATGCCGACGATGTGGGTCATGTGGTCTTCCTTCTTGCTTGGGGAATGGTTAACGCGGCCTCGCGACAGCGTCAACAACTATTTCAAATCAGGCCGCGCATTTCGATGATCGTTTTCAGACCAAGCCCGGCCACTTGTTCACGAATATCGATCTTGAATTCTTGTGCCTCAAGGATGTACCCAAACACTGAATTCTCGACTTCAAAGTCGATGATGTCGATGGTCTTACCGCCGACCTTGGTCGCGCGCTCGTCAGCCTGTTCGCGAACGACGATGTCGAACGTGTGCGACATCCAGATAATGACATCGGCGGCGGACAGGTTCAGACCGATACCGCCGCTCTTCGGCTGACCGATGAACACCGCGATCTCGGGATTGTTCATGAAGCTGTCGATCGCCGACTGCTTCTCTTCCTTGCTCATCCCCGTGCCGAAGTACGTCACGTGAGGGATGTCCGCCTTCTTCAGCGCAGCGGACATGAGTTCGAGATCGTGGGTGTAGTTAGCCCAGATGATATACTTCTTGCGCTTGATCTCGCCGGTGGTCGGGCCGTCTTCCTTGGTGACCGGCGAGCGTCCCTCGGACACTTCGTTCAGGATCGCTTGGACGAGCGGGTTATGGCCGGGATCGATGATGTCATGCGCGATGCTATGCTCATCATAGTACCAACCGCCCGCGATCTGCGCGAGCTTGCTCAGAAGACCAGCGCCGCTGACTTCGTACTCGTTGAGCAAGCCTTCCTTCTCGACCTTCTTGTAGAGCGCCTTCTGCTTGTCGGTCATCACGACCACGCGCCGGATGCGATTGAGCTTCGGCATGTCGTCGCAATCTTCCCGTCGCACAATGGACGTGAATTTGGATTGACGCATAGCTAGGTCGTCGAGGTTCTTGTACCCGGTGATCTCCTGATAGTTGCGTCCGTCGCGCGTCCGGCGCGTTACCTCAGTCGCGATATGTGCCTTGAACGCGCCATGGGTCTTGAACCCCAGCGCGCCGGGTTCGAGGATTTCGTACTGGCCCCAGATGCGCAGCGGCGTGTTACCGCCAATCGATCCAGACATGATCCGAATCCAGTTGCATCCCTTTCCTAGCGCACGAGCGACGCGGCCTCGCGACGATGAGGGCGATCCGAACATATGGCATTCGTCGATCACTAGAAGCACGCGGCCTTGGCGCGCACGGATCATCTCAGTCAGATACTTCTTGCCGTTCTCGGTGCGGATGCTGTCCGATCCGATGGCGAATATCTGGAGACGACCGTTATAGACCTTGCTCGTCATCGTCTGTGCGAACCGGGCTTTGTAGCCTTGATTGCCAGCCGCGGCGGGATTGTAGATGAAGGTAGAAGACATGCCCGCGAAGTGGACGGGAAGCTCCCGCTTGATCCAGTTCGTCTGGACGCCATCGGGCGCGATGACGATGACCGCTTCGATGTCACGCCCACGATGCAGGTAGTCGGCAAGATCGAAGATAGCCTTCGTCTTTCCAGTCCTCATTGACCACGCCATCGCACGCTTGCGCTCGTTGCGGTTCTCTTCGAACTCGCGAGCTTGGTGCTTGTATGGCTTGGTCTTAGAGCGGTATGGAGGCTCGGTAATCACCTGCCGAAGTGAGCCTTCAATGCACGAATTGAATGAGAGACAGTTGTGTGATGAATTGCAATGCCGCCGCCAGCATTCCACTCACTGACGTTTTGTGCAGCATCATCCACCAGCAGATTTGGTTCATTGTCATAGTCATGTTGTACGGCATAGTCTACCTTGTCCTTGCGCTGGCAGATGATGACACGTTCCTTCGGGATGTGAAGCGTGTTCCGGGCGTACTCCAGTTTAACGCCGCGGATCATGTCCTGAGTTTCTTTGTCCTTCGCGAACGACGGAAGCGCCGTGAGAAGATACGTTTCATCCCGCGTGAACGCGGCAGCGATCAGCTCGTGAGCGCCCGGCGTAACCGGCATCGTCAACCAAAAGCTTTCCTTCCGCATGATGTCGTTGGTGGCTTTCTGGATGTCCTTCTGTTCCTGCGTCCATGTCGCTGGATCAGTCGTGTACCAAGAGCCTTCCCATGGGGGCACGCCGAGGTCGATAGCGTGGCCGCGGAAGTCACCGAGAGTATCGTCAACGTCGAGAAAAATGGTCATCATCAGCCTCTTGCTTGATCGTATTCTATTCCAGTTTCCAGATCGAAGTCAACCATCTCCCACTCACGTCGATTGTCTACGCGGAGGCCTTCGTGGTCAGCCCACGCGAGCGCGCCGTAGAACATGCGACGGGTGTACTTGAAACTCGCACCGCTCGCCGTCCATGACAATCCATCATCGATAGGCCATTCTTCGCCAATGCAGAAACGCAATGTCTCGTTGAGCGTGCTGAAGTTGTCTCTCACGAAAACACCCAGAGCGTCGTACTCGTGGTCGCTCATGACGTTCGTGCTGAATTCGTAGTACAGCAACGCGGCCATGAGCAATCGACGTGCAGCGAGATCAGGCGTCATTTGCGATACCTGTGCAGGATGTCAGCTTCCGATTTCAGCGGGAAGCCTGCGGCCCACGGTGGCATCAGTTCCATGATCCCTTCGAACTCTTTCGCATCGCCTTGGCCCAACAGCACTTCGGCGATCAGCTCATCGTGTACGGTGAGGATCGGATGGTATTTGCCAGTGCGAAAGCACATGACCATCGCGTACGCCATGAGATCGCGGCAGATAGCTTGGACGATGTTTTCGACCAGTGCCCCGCCGTAGGTGTGCGTCGGACCCCATTGCTTCGTGAGGCCGTCAACGGCGAAGTAGCGGATGGACGGCTTGTAGACAGGATTGCCATTCTTGTCGAGGAACTTGGTCTTCTCGTTTTTCAGATGCGCGAACGGGTACGAGAGCAACCGGCCAGAAGGCAGACGGCAAAACAGGAAGTTGCCGACCTTCTTCCAGTGAATCTTCTTGTCACAGCAAGCGACCCAGCTCTTGTCGTTGTTCTCCGCTCGCTGAAGAGCTTCGATAGCCGCGTTCTCGACTTCGCGCCACGTCTTCTTCACTTCATCGTACTTGCCGCGATAACGATCGACGATGTACTTCGCCATGATCAGCGGGGGCAACGTCTCTTCGGTGATGAGATAGCCGGGCGCGTAGATCGCCGCCTGTTTGGCATCGCGGAACAGTTCTTCCAGTTCCTTCCAGTCAGCTTCCGGCACCAGCGCTCGCGCCATCTCTTCGGTGAAGAAGATTTTGTACTTCGCGCACGTCTCAAGGAACTTCACAGCTCCCATGCCATAGCCCAGACCGAGGATCGCCTGCTTGCCTAGCTGGCGTTCTTTCTCGTCCGCCTTCGTAAGATGGCGGCGATAAATCTCCATGGCGATGTCGAGATAGATGTCCTTGCCGCTCGCGAAGATGTCGAGAGCGATCTGGCAGTTCGCCAGCCACATCACGCCGCGCGCTTCAACAGCCGCGTAGTCGCCGACCGCCAGTTCGTAACCAGCGCGTGGGATGATCAGGCCGCGGATCACGTCCGACAGGAAGTTGATCGGCATCTTCGACAAAAGCATAAGCTCTTTCACCGTCATCTGTTTGATGTCGGCGGCGAGCTTGTCCATGTCGAGCTTGCCCTTGGCCGTCGCATACTTCGGATGCGGCTTGCCGGGGCGTTTGAGATTGTGGAGCTGTAGACCCTTGCCGCTCCAGCGCCCGGTTTGGGCTCCCCAGTACATGAGGTTCGAGCGGGCGAAGTGGTCCTCAAGGCAGCGAGCGACGGCCTTCTTGTACTTGGACGTGGTCGTGCGGTTGATATCGCGCACCAGCTCAATCACACGCAGCGCGTGAGAGCTGATCTCCGGGTCTTCCAGCGCCTTGTCCAGCGTCTCGCCTTGAAGGTCATCGAACTCTTTGTAGATCAGGCCAAGGTGTTCTTTCACGCGATCGCGCGATCCGCCGGTGACCGTCGGGTCTTGCATCAGGTCGCGCAGCTCTGTGTTCATCACGTGCTTCGCATCTTCAGCGAGACGCATAGCCGCTTCAGCGAGATCGATGTCGATCTTGACGCCGCGCTCGTTCAGTTCTTGATCGACGAACCAGATTTCCCATTCGAATGGAATCAGATCGGGCAGCTCTTTCGAGACATCGTATTCCGCCCGCACGTCCTGTTTGTTATAGTCGGCGCACCGTAGGAACGTGGCCGTGTCGCCGGGCCACTTCCGCGGGTTATCCTTGGTGGGCTCACGGGGCTTGTAGAGCGATTTGAGCGCAGCGCTACCCTCGCCCACGTCTTTCTGATGCTTGACACTCAGGACGCGCGCCAATCGCTCCAGATCGCGCGGTAGAGCGTACGCTGCGCCTTTAGCTGCGGAGCATCGCCACTGGCGCAACGGTATCTGGGGCCATCCCCAACGACGTACGCAGATGCACGTCCACACAGCACGTTCGAACTCAGCGTTGTGAGCCTCGAACAGCATACCGTCGGCGATCGCCTTGACGAGCGCGGGCGGGCAAACCGGCAAGCCGGTCAGCGTGTCCAGTTCTGGCGTTGGCACCTCAATGGCCGGGACGAGCACGCGGGGCTGGCCCTTGCGCTCACCGACCTTGTACGGCTCCCCCAGCACCGCCGGTTGAGCGATGGTCGGCCCCCAGAAGATGTCGGGATTTTCGATGGCGTCGCCGATGGCCCACGCCAGCATCATCACCTCCGTAGAGGGATCGCCAGCGTAGCGCCAAGCGCCGACATCGATACCGACTTCTGATCGGGTTTCGAAGTCGAGGGTTACGTGCTTAGACAAGGCCTTCCAGACCGTTGATCGCCGTCTCGTATGTTTCGAGAATGGCGTCCGCTTCTTCGCGTTCTTGGCGGTCCATCTTGCGACGGGCGACGACCTTGCGGAGCGCCTTCACGTCATAGCCCATGGACTTCGCTTCGGCGTAGATGTCTTTCTGCGCCGCCTTGTGTTCGTCGATGTCCTCTTGGACACGTTCGATCCGGGCGACTGTATTCTGCAATGCCTTCTTGGCGTTGTCGCCAAGGTTCAGGGCGATTGCATCGACGTTGATTTCGTCTTCCATCAGACAAGTCCTTCAAGTGAAACTTCCGGCGCGTATGAGCGCACTTCGATGGTCGCCATCATACCGTTCACCATCTTCAGGTCAAGCGAATAATCTCCGCTTCCGATGGTGTACGCGATTGTTTCGATGACGCCGTCCAGAGTTGTCTCATGGGCGAGGAAAGTGACAGTATCGCCAGCGCGCGACGGATCGTGGACGACCACGTTCTTGTTGTGCTGGAGAAGGTCACCGATGATGATCTTGTGGAGATCATCGCGAAGTCCGATCAGTTCATGAAGGGCGCTCAACGGTTGTCACCTGATCCGCTCAGCGTGCCCTTGGCTTTCCGGGCAGCGAGCTTTTTGATGTTGATCTCCAGAGCGAGCTGTAGTGATGTGTCCAGCTCTCCGCAGATTAAGACGAGCGAGTTCATCGCTCCGTGCATGTTTTCAATGATCACGGCACGGCGCTGATCAGTGAGGCTGTCGGATGCGAACTTGCCGTTGCCCTTCTCGCCTACACGCAACGCGCCGGGCTTGTAATCGAATTCCATTCCGTAGCCGTCGTCGCGCATCGCCTTGCCGAGTTGTTCGGCGATCTGGCCGACGAATGAATCGAGCTTCATTGCGTTCAGCGCGAGAGTGCCCGCGCCGTCTTCAACCAGTATAGGCTCGCCGCCGTAGATGGCGTGGAGGCTGGTCTGGAGTTCGTCAGCCATGGCCGCAAGATACCACGCCACGTCGCCGACTTCCTTGACGATTAGATGGAGGCGGTCAGGACGCAAGCCGACTTCGCCGGGCTTGAATTTCTCGATCGTAACCGCGTCATAAACGTGATCCAGCAACTCGCTCGATTCGCCGTTCATCTTGAGGGCACAGTACATCATGCCATGGGGGCTCATGCGCCCCGGATAGATAGCGGTGCCACTGGCCTCGCGCTGATAGTCGTTCAACTTCATCGGACTGGTCCTCCTACTAAAAGCGAAGACCGGAGGGAACAACCCCTCCGGCCCACATTGCCCTCACCAACACGCTGCGTATCCGAAACTTTACGGCAGAGGCATTACATGCTGGAGATTGCGGGAGCGACCCGCCTTTATGCCTAGAACAGACCGCCGCCGCCTTCGTTCGCAGCTTCTTCGAAGCCGAGTTCCGAAGCGTCGAGGCCAGCGCCGCCGGAGAACGCTTTCGAGGCGTCCTCGTTGCCGCCGCCGAGACGTTCGCCGTCACGGATGAATGCGAGAGAGCGCAGGCCGAAGCTGACGCCCTTGTTGCCCTTGGCGTCGTAAGCGAAGCAGTTCAGCTTGGCTTGGACTTGAGCGCCGCTGTAGAACATCGACGTGTCATCCACGTCAACGACCTTGGCGACGCCGTTCTCGACGACGTACTTGCCGAGCGAGGGCTTCTGTTCGGTGGAAGCGCGGAAGAAAATCTTCCCAGCTTCGAAGCCCTTGTGTTTCGACAGGTCAGCGGCGTCGCGGAACGGCCACTTGGAGTTCCCCTTCGGATTGCCGCTCGCGTCGAGGCATTCCGGGCCGAACTTCGCCACGAGAGTTTTCTTGGCGATCTCTTTCATGGCGGCGAGCCGCTTCTTATCGGAGGCCGACAGCTTCTTCGGGTCGAAGATGAAGGTGGAGCTGAACTTCAGGACACCGTTGTCGTCAGGACGAGCCTTATCGACGCTGATGAAAGATGCGGTCACGATGGGGGACGTGACGATTTCGTTCAGGGGTTTGGTTTGCGTAGTCATAGTTTGTGCCTTCCTTGGCAGTGATGCTCGCTGAACGACATTGGACAGCGATAGGTAGTTCTTACTCGTCTTCTTCCGAATTGGCAAGTGCGGCATTATAGGCAGTCAGGGAAGGCATACGTCCATCCTTGAATGCTTTGCGCCAGTAATCGGGGACATTGGAGTGGTCGCCGGACTGCTTCGCCATGATCAGTTTGCGCGCCGCAGCTCGCACCTGTTCGGGCTCATATCCAGCGGCCTCACACGTCGCTTCAAACTCGCCTTTGTACTTCTTGTCGTAGAACCACAAGCGCGCTTCCGTCACGCACTTGTGCTTGTCCTTGACCTTCATGCCTGCGCCGACAAATCCGAGGGCATCGCACAACATTCGGAAGACCTTCGCCTTCCACAGTTGGTTCTCGGGTTCGTCGCAGTTATTCCAACTCGGTGACATCCAGTTCATCGCCTTCGAAAGCATCCGATGCGGAGGCCTTCACGGCTTCGCGCTTGTCGGTCGATTTGACCAGCACAAGAGCACCGTCCGGACGTTCGGTCAACCCCTTGACCAGCTTCGCCGCTTCCGGATTCATCTCTTCGATATCCGTGAAGCTTTTCAGCTTGCGCGGCTCGAACAAGACTTCCTCGTCATCGAAGAAGAGGCCGAGAGTATCAGCGATCTCGGACTGGTCGCCAGCCCAGCGACGCTTGGTCGCCTGACGCACCAGTTTGTAGTCTGGCAGATCGACGCCTTGGCTGACCATGTTGTACGCTTGAAGCCGAACGGCCTTGGCGAATTGCTCGATCAGGTCGGCAGCATTCAAGAGGCGCTTGATCGTATCGGGGCTGTTCGTATGGGCGACAAGCTTGGCCATCTCATTGGCCTTCGATCTCGTCCACTCGTTGATCGGCTTGGCCGACGGAGCGCCTTTGTTCTTGCCGGTCTTGGTGACCATGTCTTTCGTGGCTTCAGCCGCGAGATCGCCCAGCTCTTCGATAGACAAACCGTCGTCAGCGAAGTTGCTCGTCATAGCGCGTTGCGCTTCCTTGCGGAATGCAGGACACACGATCTTGGCCTTGCAGAAGCCGCACCAGTCACCGACGGCGAATGCGTCCTCCGGGTAAGCAGGCTCTTGCTTGGCAGCGAGAGCCACATCGCGGATGGCGTTCATCGCATCCACTTTGGTCGCAGCGTCTTTCAGCTCAGCGACAAAGTCTTCGATCAGTGCAGTCGGGTCGATCTTCCACGGGCGCACCGGGCCATCAGCGTGAGGCGCACGGGGCTGGCCGACGAACAGCTCGATTTCTTCCGGCATCAGGTCTTCATCGAAGCCGCCGAGCAAGTCATTCCAGCACACTTCGATCAGCTTGCCGAGAGCATAGTATTTGAGCTGCGGATTGTCCTCGACTTCAACGACCTTTCCGCGGCCATGTTTATAGTCGAACACGCCGAGATAAACCTTCGGCACGAATACCGACGTGTCGTTGGTGCCGAACATATCGTCCCGGCCCATCGCCTTGGCGAGCGAGAAGCCCGTCTCGACGCCGACTTGAACGGTGTGGCCCATCAGCTCCAGTTCGAAGACCTTGGCATTGATCGCGTCAAGATACACTTGGACAGCACGGGCCATCTCGTCTGTGACTTCGAATTCGAACTTCGTGCGCTTCTTCGGCTTGGCGTACAGGGGCTCATCCTTGTGAGCCTCAGAGCCGTCACCCCACATACCGATGAAGGCCGAGGCTTTCTTGCCAGCCTTGGTGGCCTCTTCGCAGACCATGTGCGCAACGGTGCCTTCGGCAGCGTAGGACGACGTGGTGTTGGGGAATGGCGCGGACATCGGGACCGATGCCGCACACTTCATCCAGCGCTCAGACGATGACGCGCCGAGAATTGCGTGGGCAGTCATTACAGAACCTCGACTGGGTACTCGGTGATGATGCCGACCTTGGCACCGCATTTGATCACAGGCGTTCCGTCCTGCGTCGTGACGATGCGTGCAACTATGTTGCCAGCCTTGTCCTTGATCGCGACAGTGTGGCCGCGGGCGATCGCCTTGCCGCTCTTCGTGTTCGAGATGCGGATAGCAGGATCAGGATCAACCCAACCTCTCTTGTTGTTGGCGGCGATCACGTTCTTGCAGACTGACACGTGACTCATTCGTCGATCTCCACGGACCAGCCTTTGCGTTCGAGATGTTCGACGGCTTCGGCTTTTGAATTGAAATTGATGCCAACAGCGATTTCCCAGTTGGCGTATTGGCCGTCCTTTATCCGGTACGCCCGAACCTTATCGCCAACCTGAAGGAAAGCGATAGGCACGCGCCGCCCAGAAGGACTTATTGCAAGTGCTGTGCCTACCTCTTCCATCAGGCGATCCTCGCCGACTGCCAGCCTTTCGTTTCGTGCAGAACACGGAACGGAATGCGATTGCCCTTGTCGTCGAACTTCTCGCCGACGAGCGGCCAGTTGTAGTCGATCTTACGAGCCATGCGCCGCATCTGCGCCTTGAGCTGGTGGAAGTGCTTGCGCACATGGGCGCGCGTCTGGAGGAAGCCGACCGGGTTCATTTCAGTCTGGCCAAAGAAGCGGTCCGGGCGCTTGCCAGACGGTCCAGCGACTTTGACGTGGTCTTTGTGCTTACGCATGAGAATTTCCTTGGCGGGCGCGGTTACACTACAGGAACCATTCCTGTAGTGTAACTGAGCGCAACAGGTAGAATTAGCCGACGACCATCAGCGCCGTCAGAGCGGTCAGGACTTCGCCGTACTTGGACGGGTCCAGCTCGCTCCACTTCTTCACGCCAGCGTCAGTCGCGATCTTCATGACTTCGGCTTTCTTGCCAGCGCCGACAGCCGCCGCTGCGGCGGTGCGCAGATCAGCTTCGGTGACCGGGCCGGATTCAGTGACGGTCGAAGTCGGTGCCGGGGCTTCCGGAGCCGAGGTGGGGGCCGTAGCGACTACGCCGCCGGTGGCATCAGCCGCTTCAGACGACGGGGCATTGCCATCGAGCGCCGCCTTGAACGCCATGGCATCGGTCTGGCCGGACGCGCGGAACGCTTCGGCTTCTTCGATGGTCAGGCCAGCGGCGTTTTCTTCCTTCGTGCGACGGATGCGCTTGCCCATCTCGACGGACATGGAACCCGGCAGGACGCCTTCAGTCGTCGGCGCGACAACAGCGGGCTTGGTGAAGACAGGGGCGACCGCAGTCATCGGGGCGTTAACCACAGCGGGCGCACCGGCAATGGCGGCACCGGCGAGAAGAGCGGCGAGATTGCCGCCGTTGATCGTGAGAGTGAATTCGGCGTTCGGTTGCGACGCACCGAGTACGGCAAGAGCGGAAGCGACTTCCGGCCCCGCAGTGGAAATATGGAGGGTGTTCATGAGGGCGTTGATCCTTTTCTGATGCGCTCGAACGTCTAATGCCAGAGACGTGCCATGGGGTCAACAACTTTTTTGTAGTTGACTTGATCCGTACCCGGACGTAAGAAGGCGATCGACCAAAGCGTGAGAACACATGACCGAACCCGTTCCTAATGCGAAGTGGCTTAAACAATACGCCCCGCTTGGCAACCGACTCATTCCGCTCTGCCACTGGCGCTCGCTGTCGAAGCAGGGCAAGCCGTTGGGCAAGACGCCGTCCGTTAAGGATTGGACGAATGAAGAGTTCGAATTCAATGATATGGTTAATTGGATGGAGGGCGGCAAAAACGTCGGCTTCCGTCTAGGCGACGGATGGGGCGTTCTCGATTACGATCCACGTCGCGATCCAGTCATGATGAAACTGAAGGAAGAGAACGTCCACAACGATGTTCTCCGTATGCGCAACGTCGTCGGTCAGCGAAGCATTGATAGGCTTCTTGCAGACCTTGGCATTCAGCACGGCCAATACGCATTCGTCGAAACGGGTGGACGTGGTCTTCACATCTATCTAAGGATACCGAAGGACTTCCGTGGTCGAGAACAGATCAAGGAATATCCCGGCGTTGAATTCAAGCACGGGGCTCGCCGCTACGTCGTCGCCATGGGGTCTATCCATCCCGGCGATGCGAAGGAAGGCATTGAGCCGGGCAACTATTACAAGCCGGGCGACCAATCGTTCGCGCTTATCAACACGATCGAAGCGCCTGCAAAGCTCATGGAGCTTTTCAAGCACATCGATCCCCCAGATTATGTCAAGCAAGCCGGTGAAGAGAGCTTTGGTCGGTTTTCGTCTTTCCAGCTTGCAGACACGCTCGCTCTGATTCCGCCGGAGACATTCCGGTCGGGGTCAGACCCATCATGGGAACAGTTCATGATGGCGTGCCACTGGATGACAGGCGGCACGGGGCGTGAAGAATTCACTGACTGGTCTATCCGCGATCCGAACTATTCGGATCAAGACGAGATCATCCGCAAGCGCTGGGACAGTCTCACGCCGAAGGTGGACAGCCTGAAGACAGGCCTCGTATTCAAAGTGCTTGGCCAGCTCAATATCCCGCGTACCAAATGGCCGACGGAAAGCGCGAGCGTGATGTTCGCGACCGATCTCGATGACATCACGGCCCAAGAGCTGGAAGGCGAGATCATGCCTGAAAGCCTTGAGACGAAGATCGTCAAGGCGATGAACGATGAGCACGCGCTCGTGCTCATGACGACCGAGCCCTTCTATATGGGCAACACATATCACTCTCTGTCCGGCACCGTTATCCCGGTGTTCCGTAAGCGTAGCGCCATGATCGAGATGGACGCGAACCGTTCGCTGATCACCTCTGTCGCGCAAGCGGGCGGCGAGAAGAAGATGGAGATGACGCACTTCGACTTCTGGCGTCGCCATCCCCAGCGCCGCGAATACATGGGCGTCGATTTCGCACCGGGCAGTGATCCCGAATTCTCCACTCCCACAGGCCTTTACTACAATATGTGGCGAGGCTGGCCGTTCGATCCGGACTTCCGTGGCAATGGAAGCTGGGACCGGCTGAAGGAAATCTTTTTCGAGAACATCTGCGACCGCGACAAAGAGATGTATGACTACGTCATGAAGTGGATGGCGTACTCCGTCCAGCATCCCGCCGGTGCGCAACGCGTTGCGTTCGTGATGCAAGGCGACAAGGGTCTTGGTAAGTCGATGTTCGCCAACGCATGGCGCGATATGTTCGGCAAGCACGGCCTGACGACGGATGAGAAGGACGACGTGTTCGGACGCTTCAACAACCAGATGTCATCGACGCTGGCGTTGTTCCTCGACGAAGCTCTCTTCGCCGGTGACAAGTCTATCGATGGCAAGGTGAAGCAGCGTATCAACTCGCCGACGATCCGCGTCGAAGAGAAGTACATGCCGCAGGCCACGATCAAGAACCACCTTAAGTTCATGATCGCGTCCAACGATCAGCACGTCGTTGCCGCCACGCAAGGCGAGCGCCGGTACGTTGTGACCGACGCGAAGATGAACATCCGCAAGCCCAACTCGATCTATGAGAAGGCGCATGAAGACCTGTACGGCACGCGGGCTCGCCCTCACACCGATGGCATTCAGGCGATGTTCTTTGACCTGATGCACCACGAGATCGGCGACTTCGAACCAGAGCGCGATCGCGTCACATCGTCGGCGCTGCGCCGCCAAGTCCGTATCGAGTACGGCGACCGCGCCGAATGGTGGATCGAACGCATCGTCAACGAATCGATGCCGATGATGTTCGACCCCTCGCCGACCTACCGGGCCACCAAGGGCGTCATCTCGAATTGGGAAACACGTCCTATTGCAGTGCCCGTCACTGCATTGCGTAACTCAATGAAACTATTCATGGGTGAACGTCTCAAGGGTGAATTGCTGTTCGACTTCAAGTCGCGCTTCCTGACCGCCATCCAGTTCATGTTCCCGGAGACGACGGAGAGCAAGCGCCGGATGAAACTTCCGGAGGGTCTGGACTTCTTGGAAGTGGACGCCAGTGAGAAGGGAATGGCCGAATGTATCGTTCTGCCGCCGCTCCCGGTGTGCCGGGCTCACATCGAAAACCTGTTCGGCAGTCTCACTGGGGACGTGATGCAGGATTTCGAAGCGGATGACCGATACGGAGTGGACGATATCACCGACGATCTGGATGGTCTTGTCTGAACTTGACTTCTTTGGTTAATTATGGCTACTGATGTAGGTGTAGAGGTCGCACCCCCATGGCAGTTCAAATTCGTGTATCCCAAAACGGGCAATTCGTCGGCGAAGCCATCAAAGGCGCTCCGGCGATCGATGAGAACGTCACGCCCGCCGCAAGCCCGACTTGGAGCGCGGCCTTCCCTATCAATACGGATTCGGGCCACGACCGGCTCATCGAGATCATCACTGACGAGGACGTGGAAATCGCCATTGTCCGTGGCAACCGCAGCGTAAACTCGGTTGTCCCTGTGCGTCTCATCCTGCCCGTTGCGGGCACGATGATCTACACGCAACTGCTCAGCCTCCCCGGCGAGACGACCACGTGGAACCTCTATTTCAGGACACCGTAAGACATGGGCACGAAGTTCTATCCCGATCCCGTATCCACTGGCGTCCTACCCAACTCGATCACCAACAATGATCTGGTTCAGGTTCCGGCGTTCACTGTTAAGGGTAACCAGACCGCCGTAACCGCGGATGTCAATGACATCGCAGCGTCAGCGAACGATCGCCTGTTCGCGCGCGTCGCCGACGCTCTGTCTTTCACACAGCTCACCGACGGCATGGTCCCGGCCAACACCCTTGGCCTTGGCAAGCTCACGAACGCGACGGCTCAATACAATCTCGTTGGTCGCAAGACGGCTAGTGCTGGCGCGTGGGAAGATGCTACGCGCGCGGAACTCCTGATCGCGGGGCTCGAACTCTCACAGACTTTCTCCGGTGCGAATGTCTTCTCGCGTGGTTCTGGCGTTGGTACGACGTTGAACGTCATTGGCGATTCAGCGGCAGCGGTTTTCCAGACGACCCGCAACTCTTCCGCTGGAACGGGGCCTATATTCCAAGGTCGAAAATCCCTCGGGGACGCGTCCACTCCCACTGTCGTAGCGAACGCGAACGTCGCACTTAGCATGGCCGGTCAAGGCTATGACGGTTCGTCCTATGTAACCATTGGAACGCTGAACTTGCGCGTTGCGGAAACTTCGCCCAGCTCTTCGGCAATGGGTGGTCAGTGGGTGCTGTCCGCTAACGTGGCGGGAGGAATTTCAAACACTGAACTTCTCCGTATCGACCACACGAATGGTATTCAGATGTTCGGTACGAACGTCGTTATTGACGCGAACCGTATCATCCGTCCGCGCTCCTACACAATTTCGACGGTTCCGACTATCACGACGACGGGCCTCATCCATGCTTCCGACCTTGGCGGCGGGGCCGGTGTGCTCCAGTCGAACGGAACGGCTTGGAACCGCGTAAAGGAAAGCGGTACAGCAAACGAAACGACTGAAGTCAACTTGACCTTCACGTGGTCCCGCCTGACGAACGCTCCCGTCGTTCGCGCGAACGTTGCACTGACGGCTGACCGCACCGTCACACTCTCCACGGCTGGATGCGCCAACGGCGATCGCGCCGCTTTCGTGCGCTCCGCTGCTGCGACTGGTGCGTTCAACTGGAACATCGCTGGCGCTACGACGACGGCTCTGGCCGCGGCTCTGGATTGGGTCGTTTACGAGTTCGATGGCACGCAATGGAATATGGTCCAGAAGTTCAGCGCGGGCGGCGGCGGCGGTGGCGGCGGCACGTACCTTGCCGGTGCTGGCCTCGATCTGACTGTCGATACCTTCTCCATCGAGACTGGCGGCGTTGTCACGGGGATGTTGGCCGACGACGCGGTCACGTTCGCGAAGATGCAGAACATCGCTACGGACCGTCCGCTTGGCCGTGATACGGCATCGACCGGCGACGCGGAAGAAATCACTGTCGGCGGTGGCCTTGAATTCACCGGCACCGGCGGCATCCAGACTTCGGCCTTCACCGGCGATGTCACCAAGGCCGCGGGCGGTACGGCCCTCACAGTCGCGAATGATGCTATCACGTTCGCGAAGATGCAGAACATCGCCACGGATCGTATCCTTGGCCGTGACACTGCTTTGTCCGGAGACACGGAAGAACTCACCGTTGGAGGTGGCCTCGAATTCACCGGCACCGGCGGCATCCAGACTTCGGCCCATACGGGCGATGTCACGAAAGCCGCTGGTGGCACTGCGACCACGATCGCCAACGACGCGGTGTCGTTTGCGAAGATGCAGAACATCGCAACGGACCGACTGATCGGTCGTGACACGGCATCGACCGGCGACCCGGAAGAGATCACTGTCGGTGGCGGTATCGAGTTCACGACCACGGGCGGTATTCAGACTTCGGCCTTCACGGGCGATGTCACCAAGACTGCTGGGGGCACTGCCCTTACAGTCGCTGCTAACGCCGTGTCCGACGCCAAATTCCGCCAGAGCGGGGCGCTCACCGTCGTTGGCCGTTCGGCCAACTCAACAGGCAACGTCGCTGATATCGCAGCGGGCGCAAACGATCGTCTTCTGACGCGCGTTGCGGATGCTCTTGGCTTCACTCAACTCACCAATGGCATGGTCCCGACCAACACCATCGGTCCTGACAAGCTTGCTGTGTCTGCAACTGATCGTCTGATCGGTCGCGATACCGCTGCGGCTGGCGCAGGCGAAGAGATCACCGTTGGCGGTGGCCTCGAATTCACCGGCACCGGCGGCATCCAGACTTCGGCCTTCACTGGCGATGTCACCAAATCTGCTGGCGGCACGGCGCAGACGATTGCGAACGACGCGGTCAGCTTCGCGAAGATGCAGAACATTGCCAGCGATCGCCTGATCGGTCGCGACACTGCGACGACTGGCGATCCGGAAGAGATCACTGTCGGTGGCGGTATCGAATTCACGACCACGGGTGGCATTCAGATTTCCGCCTTCACCGGCGATGTCACCAAGACTGCTGGGGGCACGGCCCTTACGGTCGCCAACAACGCTGTGTCCGACGCCAAATTCCGCCAGAGCGCGGCGCTAACCGTCGTTGGCCGTTCGGCCAACTCGACCGGCAACGTCGCGGACATCGCAGCGGCAGCGAACGATCGCCTCTTGACGCGTGTCGCTGACGCTCTTGGCTTCACTCAACTCACCAATGGCATGGTCCCGACCAACACCATTGGCCTCGACAAGCTTGCCGACGCTGCGGCTGTATCCGTGCTCGGTCGTTCGGCTGGCACCGGCGGCGCTCGTGCGGACATCGCCGCATCAGCGGACGGTCAATTCCTTGGCCGCGGTTCGGGCGCTCTGTCTTTCCAAGCCATCACCGGCGATCTGGTCACTAACACTGCGGCAGGAAACATCGCCGCGACCACTGTGCAGGCAGCGATCAACGAACTCGATTCCGAGAAGGCCGGGCTCGCGCTGGCGAACGCCTTCACAGACAACCAGCAGATTACCGGGATCGGCAGCGGCCCCGCCCTCGCTATTTTCCAGTCAGGCGGCAACGGACTGAACGTGACCGTCACCGGCGGCGCGATGGGGAACTTTATCGCTGACAACACCGTCGGCTCGCTGAACTACACGCGGTATGTGACCGGATCGGGTGGTCCCAACTGGACGCAGCGCAAGGCGCGAGGCACGCTTGCCGGACCCCTTGTCGTTATCCAGAACGACCAAATCGGTTCGAACCTTTTTGTGGCGTATGACGGCGCAGCTTTCGTAACCTCTGCACAAATAACCGCTTCTATCATAGCCGCGACACCTTCTGCGACTGACATGGAAAGCCGGTTTACGATCAGCCTCAACCCTCCGGGGTCTGTCGCGATAACGGAGTTCATGCGCTGGCAGTACGGCGTCGGGCTCAGCATGTACGGCGCAAACCCGGTCATTGACGCCAACCGCATCTTCCGTCCGCGTTCTTACACGATCTCGACGCTCCCGACGATCACGACGACCGGCATCATCCACTGCTCGGATATGGGGCCGACTTCGGGCTCTTCTGGCGCGGGCTTGCTCCAGTCAAACGGCACCAACTGGGTGCGCGTTACGACGGGCGGCGTCGAATCGATCGCGAGCGACGCGGCCCACACCGCGACGTGGCAATACCTCACGAACGGACCGACGATCCGTTCTGCGACGGCGCTCACCGCCGCGCGCACTTACACGCTCGGAACGACGAATGCCGTTGTCGGCGCTCGTGTCCGCATCTGCCGTTACAGCGCGGGCAACTTCGACTGGACGATCGCCGGTGCGGCGCACGCCATCCTGTCCAAACCGGGCGACTGGGTCGAATTCGAATACTCTCTCGCAGGCTGGATACTGGTCGCGTACAACCTCCCGCGTCCATCTGGCGTGGACACGATCGCTACCGACGCCGCGCATACTTACACGTGGTCGCGCTACACGGATGGCGACCACGTCCGAGGCAATGCTACACTCACGGCGACGCGTACGGCCACGTTGGGCACGACTGGCGCTCAAGAGGGCGACCGGGTCAAGTTCACGCGTCTGGGTGGCGGTGCATTCGACTGGAACATCGTGGGTAGCACCACCTTCGCCCTGACCGGCGCTGATCAGTTCTGCTCGTTCGAGTTCGACGGCTCCGCGTGGAACATCATGGACGCTGGCCGTATCTCTGTCGCTTCTGGCGGCGGTGGCTCGGGCGTGGACGTTGAAGAAGAAGGCGTCGCCGTTGCTACCGCGACGACCCTGAACTTCGTTGGTGACAACATCACAGCAACAGACGCGGGCGGCGGACAGATTGACGTTACCGTCGCTTCGGGTGTATCTCTCGGTCTGCTTATCGGCATTCGCAACTCAACGTACTTCTAAGGGAACCAAACCATGGTCGCCAATACAGCCCCTATCTTCACGGACATCCCGAACATCGGGTTTGATCCCGCCGTCACCGCGGCCAACACGACGAAAGACCTCACGTCTGGCACGAGCTATCTCGTGTTCACGGCGGGCGCGGACGGGTCGTTCCTCCAGAAGCTCAAGGTCAGGCCGAAAGGCACCAACGCTGTCTCGGTGTTGCGTGTGTTCCTGAACAACGGTGGTGCAACGACCACGGCTACCAACAACACGCTGTTCGAAGAACTCGGTTTGCCCGCCACGACCAACATCGAAAACGGTTCGATCGTGGGCTACGAGATTCCGATGAACATCGCTCTTCCGGCGGGCTGGCGCGTCTACGTGACGCTCGGTTCAGTCGTCGCCGGTGGTTACGCCGT
>Ga0181349_1000007_pt1 | contig 88411 bp, 71 predicted proteins | sample Su13VDMM110SD_FD_130106 | JGI IMG/M metagenome (GOLD analysis project Ga0181349, IMG submission 130106) | Freshwater viral communities from Lake Michigan, USA - Su13.VD.MM110.S.D | ecosystem: Environmental > Aquatic > Freshwater > Lake | place: USA: Michigan | collected 2013-07-16 | reverse complement strand
CAGCGGCAACAACAACGGTCATAAGACAGGAAGCTACTTCGAGGTACAACACTCAGGTACCGTAGGAAATCAAATAATACTACAGCTCCAGGGCGATGTAGCGAACAATGCCCTATTCGTCTCAGGCAGCATCCTAACTTCCGGAAGCATCTTTGTCGCTGGAGATCTTGCAGTGAGTGGTGGTGATATTACAACCACCGCGACAACATTTAACCTGATCACCGGATCGGCAACAACGGTCAACTTTGCTCAGACAGCGAACACACTTAGCATTGGAAAGTCAGGTGGATCAACAAGAATTCTTGGTAATCTAACAGGGTCATTCACCTTCATAGACGAGAATCTCACAATTGGTGGACCATCGCAGGCTGACATATTAACAACAAAGACGACAGCAACGCTCTACAACACAGTCGCAACGACTGTGAATATCGGCGGTGCAGCGACATCTGTGAGCTTCGGAGCTTCAACAGGCCGCACGACCGTGAACAATGATCTTGCGATAACAACAGGCAATATCATCGGCGCGCCCGGTTCTCCGAGTGCAAACGTGATGACGCTGATCTCCAGCGGAAACATCATTGCAAAGCTCGACATTGACAAAAGCGCAGAGGGTCATAAGTTCATAGTCCAGGACGGTGGAGGAGCAGAACAGTTCTCTGTTGGAGAAAATGGAAATGCTGAAGTCTCTGGAAGTCTAGTTATTTCAGGTTCAACTTCGTTAGGCTCTACTGTAGAGCGTTTACAGACTTCTGTAGGCGGAACAGGAACTGTTACATTTGACACAACATACAATAGCATCTTCTATGTCAATTCTCCAGCAGGAAATATTCTTGCCAACTTTACTAATGTTCCAACTACTAACAACAATAGAGTCATTACGACTACAGTTATCTTCTCACAGAGCGCTACTCCAAGAATTGTTGATGGAATACAGGTCAATAGCACATCAGGTTCTATTCTCTGGGCGAACAAGACGACACCCACTGGGAATGCAAACCAGCAGGATGTCTTCGGATTCAGCCTCATCAGGTCGGGCTCAATCTGGACAGTCCTCGGCCAGATGAGCACATACGGTTGATCTGATGTACGGAAAGTTCTCAAATTTTGCGGGGCCCATCTCAACACGCCCTTTCACGAGCGGAAGTAGCATCGTTTCAACGGGTCTCATTCTCAACTATGACATCGGAAACGCTTCATCATACTCTGGGGCTGGTAGCACAGTCACAGATCTTCAGTCTAACAGCAACGCAACTCTCTTCAACACACCGACATACGCATCTGGCTACCTCACGTTCAACGGCACCAACCAGTACCTGGTGACCAACACCAGCCTCAACTCAAAGCTTTCTCCCGCGAACACATCAACGGTGACCTCCATATTCGCCTGGGTGTATCCCATAGACAACGGCGTTATTCTCCAGGAGCTGGGTCAGACGACCCCAAATTCTGCCTGGCACGACTCACAGATTGAGATGGTCGCTGGGACAATGAAGTTCTCTGTCTGGAGCAACCAGGCAGGATTTTCATCGACCATATCGACCCCACTAAGCGCCTGGTACTACGCAGGTTTCACGTTCGATGGATCGGTCCTGAGAGGTTATGTCAACGGTGCGCTTGCCGTTACATCCTCCACTATAACACGTTCGACTCCCTACAACGATGGAGGCAGCCTACCACTACACTACGCCATCGCCCACGCGGACGGAACAAACTTAGGAGACGGAACTTTCTCCAACATGAGACTCGGTGCCTTCCATGTCTACAACACGGCTCTCTCAGCAGGGCAGGTCTCAACTAACTTCCAGGCTGGTCGCAGCAGGTACGGTGTCTAATGTTTTCTAGAGTTTCTTCATTCGCTGGTTCAATAGCAGAGTTTTCTATCATCCAGCAACAAGGGGATTCTAAATGATCAAAGAACTTTTGAAAGATGAGGAAGGCCAGTCCACCGTCGAGTACATGCTGCTCATCAGCGTGATCGTCATCGCCATCGTTGCCGCGGCCTACGTGTTCATCGAGCCGTTCAAGCAGGGCGTGCTCGATCTAGGAAAGGACATCAAGAAGATCCTCTCCGACGGCAAGATCGGAAGAGTTGGAACAACAAGGTAAACAACATTTTTATAATCTGCGCAAGAATGTTATTATTGTCGCATGAATACACAAATTATTTTTGTCGCTGACTTATTTGCAGAAGATTATGAAGGCGGTGCAGAGCTTACAACAAAGGCCTTAATTGATAGCTCAAAAATCGCTATTAAAAAGATCAAGTCAAGTCATGTAACTGTTGAGTTCATTAAAGAGCATCAAAATGACTACTGGATATTTGGAAACTTTGCAAGCATCAATTTCAATCTGATACCTGCCATTGTTGGTAATGTCAATTATTCTGTCCTTGAATATGACTACAAGTTCTGCAATTACAGGTCTATAGAAAAACACAAAGCTTCAGCTGGAAAAGATTGTGATTGTGCTGATAGCGTCATTGGAAAGTACGTCTCAGCCTTTTATTACGGAGCAGATCACATCTTCTGGATGTCTGAAGGGCAAAGAGACAGATACCATAGTTACTTTCCTTACTTGAAATTTAGAAACCAGACTGTCCTTTCTTCTGTATTCGATCAGGACTTTTTTAATACTTTCGAGATTATGAAGAGTGGAAATGATGATCGATCCGGATGGGTTGTCCTTGGCTCTGATTCATGGATCAAAGGTAAGAATTCTGCTGTCAAGTGGTGCCAAGACAACAATAAGAATTTTGAAGTCGTATGGAATCTTCCGTATGCTGATCTTCTTTCGAAATTAGCAAGCGCTGAGGGATTTGTTTATCTTCCGCTTGGAGGCGACACTTGCCCAAGAATGGTTATTGAAGCTAAGCTATTAGGTTGCGATGTCATAGTCAATGACAATGTCCAGCACTCAAACGAAAAATGGTGGCAGGGATCACCAGATGACGTCTGTGATTATTTGAAAGCACGTCCAAGGGTATTTTGGTCTATCATCGAAAAATACTATAGAAGAAATCTGGGAATCTCTGGCTGCATTGTGACACAAGATTCCATGTCTCTAAATGAGCCATTTGTTGAATCAATTGAGACCATGCTAGATGTATTTGAGAAAGTTGTTGTAGTTGATGCTGGATCAAATGATGACACAACACTTGCGCTTAATGAAATTGCAAAAGATAATTCAAAGTTATGCTTGATAAAATCTCAATCAAGAGACCTTGACGCATGTTGGAAAATTGCAAGAGATTCATGTAAGTCTGATCTAATCTGGCTGAGCAAGCCAGATGAAGTTATTGACGACAATCATGCAAATTTGATCAATGTCGTTGTCTCAAATCTGCATAAGAGCCACCAGAATCTTGCAATGCCTCTTATCACATATAAAGACGAACTTCAAACAATTGATATGACGCAAGCGCCATGGAAGATTGCTTTAATTAGAAATTATCCGCATGTCACACTAAAATATGAAAATGATCGTCTAGACGTGATCAATTCTGAGACTAATGATAAAATTCAATTAGGGACTTTCTTTGGTCAAGATGCTGAGGACTTGCATAAGAATGCACAGCTTAGTGAGATCATGAGAGAAAAATATCTAACTTATCTCGACCAAGTCACACAAGTATTGCCTACAACTAGAAAATATCGGATTAAAAATGCCTAACATTTCAGGATATACTCTTACCTTTAACTGTGAATCGCAGAACTTTCCTTGGCGTGAGTCAATTCAGTCACATTTAGACTTTTGTAATGAGGTTGTTGTTATCGATGATAACTCTAGTGATGGGACATATGAGTCATTAGTTGAGTGGTCAGCTAAAGAACCTAAACTCAAGGTTCATTCTGCACAAAAGACCGAAGATGAAAGACTAAAAATCTACTCAGGCTCTCACCTAAAAACGTTAGGAAGAAAAATCTCAACAGGTGATTTTCTTTGGCAGTTTGATGTTGATGAAATTGTGCATGAAAATGATTATCAAAAGATTCATAACTTATGCGATGCTTTACCACAAGACATGAATCTTGTAGCGCTTCCTGTTCTTGAATATTGGGGTCCAAAAGGCAAGTGTAGAATTGATGTTAACACGTGGAAGTGGAGAATCTCTAGAAATAATCCCGATATTATTCATGGCATTCCAAAAGACCAGCGTGCATATGATGAAAAAGGCAATATGTACTCGAAAGGATCAGACGGAGATGATTACATCTACGAAAGTTCATTAGAACGTGTCCCATGGGCTATGACATGGACACCTGAATTTGAGAATCTTAGACACGCAGCACTTCACTATAAAACACGCGATATCTCTGATAAGTTTGGCGAGTTGATGATCATGTATATTGATCATTACCCAGGTGTTTATCATTATTCATGGTGGTCAATTAGGCGTAAGGTTGTTTCTTATAGAGACTACTGGAGAAAGCACTGGCCTTCAATTTTCAACACTGATCCGAATGACACACCAGAAAACAACGTATTCTTTGATAAGCCCTGGGCAGAAGTCAATGAAAATGACATTGATGAAGTTGCAATAAAACTTGAAAAGGAGATGGGCGGGTGGATCTGTCATAGAAAGGTCAACTTCAGTACGCCTACGCCCTGGTTTTATTGTGATAAGCATCCAAAAATAATGAAAACTTGGCGAAAGAAGAATAATATTTGAATTATGCTTGACCCAAAAGTTCTTGTTGCAATTTCCTGTTATAATCACGGAAAATTTCTTGAATCTTCTGTGGAAAGTATAATTTCACAATCGTATAAAAATCTAGATATTTGTATCATAAATGATTGTTCTTCAAAAGATCAACGTGTTGATGAGATTATTGAATCTCTTAAGCAAAGAGATTCTAGAGTAAGAGGAATAACGTTCAATACAAATATGGGTAAATGGCATTGCCTTAATGAGGCAATAAGAACTTCAAAAGCTGTTTTATGTACTTCTCATGATGCTGATGATATTTCATTACCAGAAAGAATTGAAAGACAAGTTAAATGTCTAATTGCGACAAATTCTCTACATAATCTCTGCGGTTTTTATCATTGCTGGTCGGAAGAAGATATCGAAAATTTTTCTATAAGTCACAAATCTAATAACGAATTATCTGTTATTCCAGCAGATGCTGTTAAAGAACTTGTCATCAAGGGATCAAAAACTCCAGGTATAAATCACTATGATACGGGTAATTTTGAGACAGCTGGAGTAACTGCTTTATTCTATCGTCAAATTTGGGAGATGGGCATTAGATTTAACCCACCAAATGCAGGACTGAGAGTTCTCGTAAGTGAAGATAGTGACTTTAACTTCAGGCTAACAGCAATGTTTGGCCAAACAACAATACTTGCAGAGCAGCAGTATTGTTATAGAAGAAATACATCAACTAATCAAGAGCTGATTTAATGACTAAATTTAAAATTGTTGTTCCGACATATAACACAGAAAATTGGATACAGCGCTGCCTCCTATCAATCAAGTCACAAGTCCACACTAATTTTGAGTGCATCATCTACAATGATGCATCAACAGACAAAACTGGTGAAAAGATTGATGAGTTTATTGCACACTTTAAAGATTCAAGATTTAGTGTAATTCACAATGTGTCTAATAAAAAAGCGCTACACAACATTGTTGAGGGATTCAATAAGCTTGATGCAAAAAGTGATCCTGAATCTGTCTTGATGATAATTGATGGTGATGACTATCTTTTCTGTGAGTACTCGCTAAGTCTGGTAGATCAAGCATATAGTCAGAGCAATGCTCTACTTACATACGGAAGCTTTATCCACTGGCCAACAGGAGAAATTTCATTTCCTAGAAATTTCCCGCCTGAAGTCGTTAGAGACAATTCATATAGATCGTACAAGTTTATCTCAAGTCATCTTAGAACATTCAAGAGTAGGCTCTGGTATTCTATCAAGGATGAAGATTTGCGTGATGAGGATGGATATTATTTTAAGACAGCATGGGATGTTGCTTTTATGATTCCAATGCTCGAGATGGCATCAGGAAGATTTATCTACATACCAAACATCCTGTACGTCTACAACAGGTGGAATCCTATAAGCGATGACGTGATTAACGCAGTTGACCAGAATAGAGTTGATCAACTTGTAAGATCAAGAACTGCTTATGGTGAGTTATGATTAGTTATCCATTGCTTGGCAGCTATGGAAGGCTAGGAAACCAAATGTTTCAAGTTGCAGCAACTTTGTCAATAGCAGATGTGCTAAAGACAAAAGCTGTATTCCCAACAGGTGCACAAATACTTGATGTTTTTTCTTTAGAAGACTGTGAATTTTCTAACAGCATAGAAGCAAAATTTATCTACGAAGAAAGATCATTTCTATTTGACAAAAATGTGTTCGAATTGCCTGATTATTGTGCAATTAAAGGTTACTTTCAATCAGAAAAATACTTCCTTGGTAAGGATAGTTTAATCCGCAAAAATTTCACATTTAAGAATGATATTCTAAGTGTTGCCCAAGACGCGATCAAAGCGTACGGTAATAATGTCTGTGCAATACACGTTAGACGCGGGGACTATCTAAAGTTTTATGATACTCATCCCTATGTAGGTGATGATTACTACACAAAAAGTATTAATTTAGTTAGAGAAAAATCTCCTAATTGTAAGTTCATAGTATTTTCTGACGATATTGATTGGTGCAAAAATAATAGAATTTTTCAAGATTGTCATTTTGTAGAAAATAAGACAGACGTGGTTGAACTTTGTATGATGACTCTGTGTAATTACCACATTATAGCTAATTCATCATTTAGCTGGTGGGGATCAAAGTTGTCGTCAAGTGAAATGACAATTGCACCTAAAACATGGTTTGGGCCTAAAGGTCCTGAAGACTGGGTCGATGTTTATTGCAATGGATGGGCAGTAGTTTGAGCAATTCAATCATCTTTATAGGCACAGGAAATTATATTAATTTTCTACCAAACTATTACGCTTCTATGAAGTCTCATTTTCTTCGTGGCGAAGACAATAGATTTCACGTATTTACAGATAATGTCGAATATGCAAATTGGCCTAATGACATGCAGGTCTATAAAATAGATCACATGCAATGGCCATTCATCACACTTCTTCGATTCAATTTCATCCATAATGCTATTGATGAAATCTGCAAATCAGAAAATTGTGTATTTGCAGATGCTGATTTGCTCTGGATGAAAGATACAACAGAAAGTGATCTTTTTAGGAATAAGAAGTATTTCGGGGTCCAGCACCCAGGTTTTGTATTTGAACCGCACAAAGCGACCTTTGAAAGAAATGAAGCAAGTACTGCTCATGTCACTATGAATGATGACCTAACGACTTATTGGCAGGGGTGTCTTTGGGGTGCAAAATCTCAAGAGTTTGCAAATATGATTAACATCCTTAAGCAACAAGTTGAAACTGATGTTAATAATAACATTGTTGCCTTGTGGCATGATGAATCACATCTCAATAGATTCTTTATCAATGTTAAAAATGAAGTTAATACACTCCATCCCGGATATGCAACACCGGAGAGATGGGATCATATTAAAGAAAAATTCTCAACAGTTGCTTTACATCTGCATAAGAGTATGCAAGAATTTCCTAGATTCGAGGGCATTAAATGAGTCATAATAAATTTGAAATTGCAGTTGCTGCAGTTTTTAAGAATGAATCACACGTCTTAAGAGAGTGGATTACACATTACCTTTCTCATGGATTTGATCATATTTATTTGATAAACGATGGTAGCACAGATAATTTTTTTCCACTTATTGAGACTTTCATTGATGAAGGAAAAGTAACTTTATACAACAATGATTTGAATACAAAAAACGTCGGCCGCCAGATATCAATATATCAAGATTACCTAACAGAAGCAAGAAAAGTCTGTAAATGGCTGGCAGTATTTGATTTAGATGAATTCTTTATCTATGAAAAGAGCTTAAATGTCAAAGATTTACTTCAAAAAAATGAAGATGCATCGCAGATCATAGTTAAATGGAAGCATTTTGGTTCGTCTGGGCATGTTTATCAACCAAGAAGCGTTGTCCAATCATTTACGAATAGAGCAAAAATGGATAATGGGCCAACAGTTAGCTATTATGGGATGAAATTCATAGTAAAGACAAGTGATTTAAAAGCGTTTGACGTTCATCAATGCAATGTTGCGGGTAAAACTATCACTTGTGACGATGCATGGATTAATCACTATGCAATTCAATCATGGGAATATTTTTCTAATGTAAAAATGACTAGAGGCGATGTCAATAATTGGTTTGATCATGTTGGCTTAAAAAGAGATCTTGATTATTTTAAAAAATATGATGTAAATGAAGTTCAAGATACAGATCTTTCATGTCAAAATTTGAATCTGTGCAATAAAGTTACTGTCGTAATTACATCATGTAATAGGCCCGATCTTCTTAGACAGACATTAGAGTCTTTTTTGATTTTTAATACATACCCCATTGAAGAATTCATCATAGTTGAAGACTCTGGAAAAAACGGTATCAATGATTTTTGTTATGATATTCTTCCTAGAGATAAAGTAACACTATTGTATAACGAAAAAAATATAGGTCAAGCTGCTTCAATTGATAGAGCTTACTCTAAAGTAAAGACAGACTTCATATTTCATTGCGAAGAAGATTGGGAATTCTATAAAAAAGGATTCATCGAAGCATCGTTTGAGTTACTCAATAATGACCCTAAGATATTCACAGTCTGGTTAAGGGCACATAACGACACTAATGACCATCCTGTTGTAAATGGAAAATATGGCAAAGAGATGAGTAGAGACTTTAGATATGGAAATTACTCATGGGGCGGTTTCACATTTAATCCTGGCCTTAGAAGCACAAATCATGCGCTCATGTTTTCGCCACTTTCAGCCTATGTCAATGAGTCTGAGTATAATATTAATAAGCTTTACCAGAAAGCAGGCATTTATGCGTCTATTACGCAAGATCCTAAAGGTTATGTGAGGCACATAGGGTGGGGAAGGCATATTAAGCGTCCCTGGGAGTGAAAATTGATAAAGAATTTTCTAGTAACAGGCTCATCTGGCCTGCTTGGAAGTGAGATTCTTGCCCTGTCTCCTGACTCCGTCGGACTCAGCTCGAAGGAATGTGATCTCACAGATTCGAATCATGCTATCCTCACTCTGGAAGATAGACGAGTAGACGCTGTCATTCATTGCGCTGCAAGAGTCGGAGGCGTGAAGGCCAACACCGACTATGTTGCTGACTTCTTCGATGACAATGTCAAGATGAACATGAATGTGCTCGATGCCTGTAGAGAGAAGAAGCTAAAGCTTGTCTCTGTGCTCTCGACCTGCATCTATCCAGACGCGCCCTACGTGAAGTATCCTCTCACTGAGGACCAGCTTCACATGGGCCCACCTCATCATTCGAATTTTGGTTATGCATACGCGAAGCGCATGTTGGAAGTCCAGAGCAAGGCATATCGTCAGCAGTTCGGTTGCAACTTCATCTCAGTCATCCCTAATAATCTTTACGGCATTAATGACAACTACGATCTTAACAGCGGACATGTCATTCCTTCACTTATACGCAAGTTTCATGAGGCGATGCTTGAAGGCAGAAATGAGGTCATCGTCTGGGGGTCTGGACGTCCAATTAGAGAGTTCACTTTTGCTAGAGACGCAGCAAAGATCATCCTGTGGCTCGCAGAAAACTATGACGGTGACGATCCTGTCAACATCGGCAATCCTGATTGTGTCTCTATCGAAAATCTTTCTCTGATGATCGGAGAAGAAATAGGATTTGAGGGACACGTGAAGTTTGATGCGTTAAAGCCTGATGGTCAGTATGAGAAACCCTCATCGAACCAGAAGCTTAGATCTCTTGGCTGGACGGATGAGTACACACCGCTTCGTGATGGCCTTAGAGCGACAATAAAGTCATTTGTAGATAGATATCCTGACGTTCGCGGCATATAATTCAAATATGAAATATCATCTTGGTTGTGGAACAAAGCGCCTTGAAGGGTTTGTTAATATTGACGCTGTCATGAACAAATCAGTCGATATTATTGATAATATTGCGATACTTGAGACACAAGAAGATAACACTGCAGATCTTATTTATGCATGCCACTGTTTAGAACATTTTGGGCGCCATGAAGTTCTAAAAGTATTAGAACAATGGAATAAAAAACTAAAACCAGGTGGTAAAATAAGAATAGCAGTCCCTGACTTTGATGCGGTTGTTAATATTTATCAAATTAACAAAGATGTTAATCAAGTTCTTGGCCTTGTCTGTGGTGGCCAAAGAAATGAATACGATTATCATAAGATGATATTTACATTTGAAAGTCTTTCAAATTTGTTAAGTTTGTCTGGTTTTATCAACATAAGAAGATATGATTGGAGAGAAACTGAACATTCTAGTGTTGATGATTATAGTCAATCATATATTCCTCATATGCAAAAAGAAACAGGTCTTTTAATGAGCCTCAATGTTGAAGCAATAAAAAACCCTAATTAAAGAGATTCAAATTGGACAATTTTACAATTCATGGTGTAGACTTCACTTTTGATACTGTTGCTAATTCTCAAATAGTCAATTATGACTGGTTTATGGGAGCATTATCAAGTGGTAGTTGGGAAAAAGAAACATTTGAAATATTTGAATCTGTTAAAGATAAAACTAAAACAGCGATTGATATTGGTGCATGGATAGGACCTACTTCTATATGGCTGTCTAAGAATTTTAAAAATGTTATTGCAGTAGAAGCAGATAGGATGGCAATTAGTGCGTTAAAGGCTAATTTAGAATCATCTAATTGCAATAATGTCAAAATAGTAGAAAACCCTGTCTTTTCAAAATCAAATGTCAATTTATACTTTGGCTGCAACAGTAAAATCAAAGCAGTTCTAGGTGATTCAACTAGTCAATTAAAAGAGAACACAACAGATAACAAAGATTTTGAAGTACTTACTGTATCGATTCACGACCTCCTTAAAGACTTGAAAGATGTATCTTTCATAAAAGTTGATATTGAAGGCGGAGAAGAAAATATTATTCCAGACCTTTTTGAGATATGCAAATCTAACGGTTACAGTTTATTAATCTCATTTCACTATGGGTGGTGGAAAGACCATAACTTAGAAAGATTTGAGAAATACTTCAATTTGGCTTCAAATGAAAAAGATATTTCTAAATTTATAAAAAGTAATCCTTTCGGCAGTCTCTTCTTAACATTCTAAATGTATGATTTAAAATCGGTCAATAAATGAGAAAAACAGCATTCATAACAGGAGCAACAGGACAAGATGGAAGTTATCTTGTTGAGCTTCTGCTGGACAAAGGCTATAATGTTCTTGGAATGAAACGAAGGACATCTCTTTTGTCAACAGATAGAATCGATCACATTCTTGCACACCCAAGATTTCAATTAGTTTATGGATCAATGAACGATACAGGATCGATGTATCGTCTTTTCAATAGCCAAAAAATTGATGAAGTCTACAATCTTGCTGCTCAATCACATGTTCGTGTATCTTTTGATGTTCCCGAAGAAACCGTAGATGCCGTTGCAATGGGCCCTCTCCGACTTCTTGAATGTATTCGAACCATGCAGCCCCAGTGTCGATTTTACCAGGCATCATCTTCCGAAATGTATGGTGACAATCCTGAGCACCCGCAGAACGAGGAGACAAGGCTCATGCCTGCATCTCCTTATGCCTGTGCCAAGGTTTTTGCTCACGGACTTACACGTAACTATCGAGAAAGTTACGGAATTCATGCCTCCGCAGGCATTCTCTTCAATCATGAAAGTCCACGCCGCGGCGAGACATTTGTCACCAGAAAGATCACGCTGGCTGCTGCCAAGATCAAGCTTGGCTTACAAGAAAAGATCGCACTCGGAAATCTCGATGCGCTCCGTGACTGGGGTTATGCTAAAGATTATGTTGAGGCGATGTGGCTTATGCTACAACAGGACAGACCTGACGACTATGTGGTAGCGACAGGTGAGACACACACAGTTCGTGAATTCTTGAATGAGGTTTTCGAAATTGCGGGTCTTGACGTAGACAAACATCTTGTGATCGATGATAGGTTGAAGCGGCCTCATGAGGTTCCTTGGCTTGAGGGTGACTACTCGAAAGCGAAAGAGAAACTTGAATGGAAACCGAAGACTACATTTAAGGGTCTCGCAAGACTCATGTATGAATCTGACTTTAATAATCTAGTAAAGACAGAAAAATTATAATATAATTCATATGTGATTACATTTCCAACTGGCAAACCACACATCTCATTTTCTGAACTTAAAAACTACCATGAGTGCGGATGGAGACATAAGCTTCTTTATATAGACAAGATTAATCTTTCAAAGCCTAGTGAAAATCTAGAATTTGGCACGGCAGTTCATGCCGAGTGTGAAGATTATCTTAAAAATAGGATAATGAATCCTGATCGTCTCGAAGCAGAGATTCGAAAAGTTTGGGAAGAAAAGTCATTGGCCAACGTTGATTCTTGGGTCAAGGAAGGCAAGCAGATCCTTGAAGATGTCCCTAAATTTATGGATGAGACATTTCCTGAGTGGACATGCATTTCTGCAGAACATGAGCTTTACGAAGAGATCGTAGGGCACGATATAAAGTTCAAGGGCTTTGTTGATGCCATGATCAAAGCCAAAAATAAGCGTGGTCAATGGTGCCTATGGATTCTCGACTGGAAAACGTCAGGACCACGCGGATGGAATGCTGATAAACGAAGGAACGAGCTTGTCCAGGCGCAACCTGTTCTTTATAAGAACTTTTGTTCTCAGAAATTTCAAGTTGATCCAAAAGACATCAAGTGCGGATTTGTTTTATTGAAACGTGCATTAAAGCCAGACAAGGCATGCGAGTATATTGAAGTCTCTGCAGGCCTTAAAACACTAGAAAAATCAGACAAGCTTGTCAATTCAATGATCAATGGTGTCAAGGCAGGAAAAGCATTCCAAAATAGGTCTGCATGCAAGTTTTGTGATTTTAAAAATACAGAATATTGCAAAGGCTCAGGTGAATTTGAGCCTTTTACCAAGTGAAAAATTGTATATGATTAATCAGCATGAACAAGAAATATAAAGTTTTGGTATTATCTGATCACGCACTTTCAACAAGTGGTGTAGGAACACAGACAAGGCACCTTTTGACAGGTCTTCTCAAGAAAGGTCACTGGTCATTTAGGCAGTTTGGTGCAGCAATGAAGCACACAGACTATCGAACTGTTGTTATCAATGAAGACTTTATTATCAAGCCTATTGACGGATTTGGTAATAGAGATTTGATTAGAGTAACGCTTGCAGCAGAGAAGCCTGATCTCATCTTGATTTTCACAGACCCAAGATTTTTTACTTGGCTGTTTGAGATGGAAGATGAAATTCACCAGATGTGCCCTATTGCTTGGTGGCATGTTTGGGATAATGGACCATTTCCAGCATACAATGATGCTTTCTACAAGTCTGTAGATCTAATAAATTGCCACTCACATATGACTTATGAGTTGATTAAGGATCAATATCCAGACAGTGTTAATTACATACCTCACGCATTGCCTGACACACTCTTCTTTCCATTTGATAAACATGTTAGACAGAATTACAAGGCTAGCATTTTAGGACCTGCAAGGCAAGATCACTTTGTAGGGTGTTGGGTCAATAGAAATGCAAAGAGAAAGCGTTCAAGTGACGTTCTTCTGTCTTGGAAGATTTTTCTTGATAGAATGCAAGAAAAACACGGCCATAAAAAGGCTACGTTGATTATGCACACAGATCCAGTAGACAGTGAGGGCCCAAATCTTTATGCCGTAACTGAGATGTTAGGTATCAACGATAATGTCTTCTTTTCAACAGACAGAATAGAATTCGAAAAGATGAATGTTATCTATAATATCTCAGACTTCTGCATGAATATTAGTTTTGCTGAGGGATTTGGTCTTGGGACACTTGAGTCAATGAATGCAGGCACTCCAATCATAGCAGCAAAGACAGGTGGTCTCACACGTCAGGTCATAGACTATAGCGACGGCACAGAAAATGGAGTTGCTCTTGACATAGACATGAAAACTCTTGTCGGAAGTCAAGTCGTCCCATACATCTATGAAGACTATGTCAGTTGTGAGAGCGTAGCTAATGGAATTCTAAAATTCTTTGAGACTCCTGATCAAGACAGAGAGATTCTTAGGAAAAAAGTTAGAGATTATGCTACAACTGCTTTCAATTATCAAAAAACTATTGATGATTGGGACAAAACTGCGCTTAACATCATTGAGAACTGGAAGTCTAGAAGGAAAAATTGGGAGGTCAAGAGTTTCTAATGAAGAGTGTCATTATAAGAGCACCGCTCCTTAGCATTTCTGGTTATGGCGAACATTCACGACAGATTTTTAAGTTTCTTTCTTCACAAGAAGATATCCAGATTAAGACACAAGTTGTCCAGTGGGGTAACACAACCTGGTATATAAATCCAGAAGACCTTGATGGATTAGTCGGAAAAATAATGAATGCCTCAACTGCAACTCAAGAGGGTTACGACGTCTCAGTCCAGGTCCAGTTGCCTGACGAGTGGTCAACGACACTTGCAAAATTCAATGTAGGTGTTACAGCAGGTGTCGAGACAGATATTTGCAATAAATCTTGGGTCGAAGCAATAAACAAGATGGATCTTGTAATTGTTCCAAGTGTGCATGTTAAGAAAACATTCGAGAATTCGGGCACTCTTACCACACCCGTTGTTGTTATTGGAGAATGGTACCAGGAAGAACTTGATCTAGAGCCGCTTGAGAGCGTCACAAATTTGAAATTTGACACAAGCTTTAATTTCTTAGTTGTATCACAGCTTACATCACTTTCCAATGACACAGACAGGAAGAACATCATCAATACGATCAAGTGGTTCTGTGAGACATTTCAAAATGACAAAGACGTTGGTTTAATTTTAAAGACCAATATTGGTAGAGGAACTGAGATTGACAGAGTCAATGTCTATTCGACTATTGATAAGGCCATTTCGACGTTTAGGAAGTCACAGTTTCCAAGAATTCATGTTGTTCATGGTGCAATGTCATCTCATGAAATTGCTTCTTTGTATCGTCATCCTTCAATCAAGTGTTTTATCAACCTGACACGGGGAGAAGGATTTGGGATTCCAATTCTAGATGCAACGATTGCAAAACTTCCAGTGATCACGACTAACTGGTCAGGTCATCTTGACTTTATGAATCTTGGCAAATTTATTGCAGTTGATTATAAGATGATAGAACTTCCTGAAGCAAAGATCGATAAAAGGATTTTTGTTGAAAATGCAAAGTGGGCAGACCCGATTGAATCAGATTTTAAGAAACGTCTCAGCAAATTTAGATCAAGCTATCTAGTTCCTAAAGAATGGTCCACATCTCTTTCAGAAAAATGTAAAGAAAAATTTTCAAGAAGTTCAATTGAAAAAGATTATCAAGAATGTTTTAGAGAAATTTTAAGATGACAATCATACTAGTCATACTTGTCGTCATATTTATGACATCAACTATTTATTTTGGCTTAAAATGCTATGAATTTGGAAAGATGATTCTAAGCGTTCAAGATTCAATTGAGAATTGTCTTGACATATTAGATGAGCGGTATGCAAGTATGTCACAAGTACTCGAAAAACCCGTATTCTTTGATTCTCTTGAAGTAAGACAAGTAATTAAGGATATTCAAGACTCTCGCGACTCAATTCTGGTTGTCGCCAGTAGCCTAACTAAAAGCATAGAAAACGTGAGCGACAATGACAAGCAAGACACTAAAGAAGAAGGTCTCAAAGGCGAATGATCTAAAGTACTACTTCCATTCAGGAACGCACACAGCGATCATAAGCTTTCAATCAGAGATAAATCAAAAAGCCAAAGAAGACATTTATGTAAAAGAGATCCTACCTGCTTTTAACAAGCTTGTAGAAAATCTCATTTATATCCATGGAAATCCACTAGTTATAGCATCTGATGACTTTAAAAGTGATTGTATAACATTTCTATACGAAACACTTAAAAAGTTTGATGCGTCTCGTGGGACAAAAGCATTTTCTTATTTTAATGTTGTTGCTAAAAACTGGATCATTGTCAAGAGTCGCCAGCGTCTAAAGCAAAATAATCGTCATATTAGTATAGAAGAAAAAGGAGTCATCACAGAGATAGAGATGATTCCTTTCACCTTGGGAAAACATGACCCTCTAGTAAATGCAGAGTCAGATTATAACGAAACAATTTTAAATATCAATACAATACTTGAAAAAGTCAAAAATCGCCTTGTATGTGAGAATGATAAAATTTGCATGGACTCCATTATCAAGTTATTTGATAATATTGATAATCTAGAAAGCCTTAACAAGAGAGCAATTTTTGTCTATGTGAGAGATATGACCAACTTGACACCAAAGCAGCTTTCGTTGTCAATGTCAGCAATTAGAAAGCACTACAGGGAAATTAGTAGGTCAACTATCTTCTAGGAGACTAAATGGCAAAAACAACAGTCGAGAAGTACACTGACGAACTCGATAAGATAAAAGAAAAAGAAAAGAAGGTCAAGCAATTCACTGAACTTTTGTCGTCAATCAATGAGCTTGATGACAAAAAGAAAGTTCTCTGGCGTGAAATATATGAGAATGCTGTCGAGGACAGGCAAAATGCAGCAATTCTTTTCACAGACACATTAATGCAAGTAAAGGGAAATGCAGCTAACCACAATATTCTAGGTCCTGTCATTGCCAAATACCTTGAAAGAATGTCGAAAGCTAATGATCAAATATTGAAACTTGCTGAACTTGTTGCTAGAGAAGATGAGAAATCAATAGACACTGATTCGATCTTTGATAAGATAAATAATGTAGAGGACTAAGAATGAACGACATTCTTGACGTAATTGCCAATATCATGGATGAACACGCAATTATGTCTAAGATGTTCACTGTTGATGTTGTTGAATATTTTGACAATCCTATAACAGAAAGCAGTGAATACTCTTCTATTCTTGAAAAATACTCAGGATTGACGATTCCCATAGTTAATCCTCAAATTCTTACGACTATGCCTCGAGGTTCTATCTTAGGAAGATACAAAGACTTTAAGGGCAATAGCGGAACGTATGTCTTTTACCCATTTTTCTCTCATCTGCACATGCCTGTCAAGCCAGGTGAGCAGGTGTGGGCATTAAATAATAGACAGTTTGGATTTTGGGTTTCTAGAAAGCCTGCAGACCTTATTGCAGAAGATCCTAACTTCACACACAATGATAGAGGCATTAACAATAAATCGTTTGTCAATGTCAAAGGCGAAGCACCGCTAGCACGCAGCTTTAACGAAAATACGCGCGGGGCAACAAGTTACAAAGACGTAGTAGAAAATTCAACGTCTTATAAGACAGAATTTCAAGGTGAAGCTGTACCAAGATATGCACCCGTAGGACCAGACCTCAGTATTCAGGGATCTAATAATTCGCTTATTGTGTTAGGAAGTGCTTCAACAACAGGAAAAAAGTTAACCGGAGCTGGCCTAATTGATTTGGTTGTAGGTAGAGGCCAAACACAGGATACAAAACCTGCCGCGACATTTACCAACACAAGAGCATACAACGAAACAGATAAAGCAACTCAAAACCAGAATTTAAATGAAGGTGATTTAGACTTTATAAATGACCTATCAAGAATTCACATCTCAATGCAAGATGATCCAGATCAAAAGTTTGGAATCAATGTAGGGACAAATCTCGGAACAGGACCGACAGTTGTCGCTAAATCCAACAAAATCAGGATACAATCAAGAGAAGATCTTAAAATTACCGCAGGCAATGTTGGCATCATAATTGATGGTAGCAAAATCACATCGACGAATAACACGGGCGCAGGCGCAACTGACATAATCATTGAGACATCTCTAAGCTTCCAGCAGCAACTTGCTAACTCATTAATAGAAATTCAAACTGCGTTTGGAGCGCTAGGAATAACTCTGCCAAACACAGCAAGTTTGATTACCCTACTGTCCAACAAACAATTCAGCTCTAAAATAGCTAGGAGTGACTGATATGGCTCTTGACCCAGCGAAGCTTGTAGAGAAAATGGACCAAAAAGCATCAGCTATACTTGGACTACCTTATACATCTAATAGCTCAGAAATGAAAGAAAAGTTATTTAAGGTAATAGCTGAATCTGTGATAGAGCATTTTCAAGAAAATGCTGAGGTTAAAGTCCTAATTGTCGGATCAGATGCAGGAGCTGCGTTAGGTGCCAGCACAGTTGCTGACAATATTGAAGGAAAAATATTGGTTCCCGACGTTGAATTAAATACTGCAATTGCTGCTGTTGTTGCATCAGGCAACATACCTGCATCATTTGTACTAAGAAACTCGGGTTTTGTGAAATAGCCGAACTAGGTCACCTTAGTGACAATATAATTAGATTTGATGGCATCACAAACAACAACACCCGAAGTCACTACAAGAAAATTCAAGGGAAGTAGCGTCATCAATCAAAGAATTGATGATGTTAAAACAGACTCTCCTATTGTCTATGGCATTACTACACCGCTAGCGCCGCCTAAATTGAATGGGACACTGTTTAACCAGACTACAGATATTTCAATACAAGTTGTAGACAACTTTAAGAATATGCTGTATACAAATCACGGCGATCGATTGGCTAAGTTTGATTTTGGCGCTAACCTTAAGTCTCTATTATCAGAGAGAACCGCGAGAGAAGACTGGATTCAAGAAGCGACGAGGTTGATTAGTCTAACAACAGGTAAGTACATGCCTTACATAAGCATCGATTCAGTTGATGTTCTCTCGTCTCCTGCACTTAACAATGGCACAAGCCAGATTACGCTGGTTGTTACTTTTTCTATTGCAAAGTTAGGAATTGACAGGCGCCGTCTTGAAATTCAAATGACTAATCTAGGATAATGACATGTCATCAATAAACGTTAAGAAAAGCTTACTTCAGAAAAAAACAAGAGATTATCTAAATAAAGATTTTGATGGTTTTAGAGGCGCACTTTTACAGTATGCTCAAACTTATTACCCAGAGCAGTTAAAAGATTTTAGTGACGCTTCTGTTGGCGGAATGTTTGTTGACTTAGCAGCCTACGTCGGCGACACGATGTCATTTTATCTCGATCACCAGTTTAATGAAACCAATCTTGTGACTGCAGTCGAGCCTAATAACATTGAAAGAATGATAAGACAGGCTGGAGTAAAGATCACAGGAGCAGCTCCTGCACTTGCAAATGTCAATCTTTACATTAGAGTAGAAGCTGAAGTTGTGAGTGGTATTTACCAACCTCGCAAAAATTACCTACCAACAATCAAGGCTGGTTCAAAATTTCAGTCATCATCGGGTATTATATTTGAACTTCTTGAAGATGTTGATTTTGCCGAAGAAAAAAGTAACGGAGACCTCGATGCAGATATTGCAATTTATTCAACAGATATCTCAGGAAACCCTTCTTACTACGGCATAACAAAAACAGGAATTATAACGTCAGGCGAAACTACAACAGAAACTTTTAATATATCAGATACTTTTCAACCTTTTAGAGCGTTAACTCTTTCAAAATCAAATGTTTCGGAGATTGTAAGAGTCATTGATTCGGATCTCAATGAGTACTATGAAGTTGATTCATTAAATCATGATGTTGCCTACAAAAGAGTTCAAAACACAAATCAAGATTCTGATAAAGTTACCGATAGCCTCTATGTCATACCCGCTCCTTACAGGTTTATTTCAAACACGACGCTCAACACTGCGATAACTACTATAACATTTGGTTCGGGACGTGCTGATACGCTAGATGACGATATTTTACCTGATCCGAGTGAAGTCTCACTTACACTTTATGGTGACAGAAAGACTTTCACGAGAGTTGCAATAGATCCAAATGCGCTTCTTGAAACAAAAAGCCTAGGGGTTTCTCCTGTCAATACTGTCGTAACAGTTCGCTATAGAGCCGGAGGCGGATTGAATCACAATGTTGCAGCAAATACAATAAGAACAGTGTATTCACTGACAACAGAATTCAATGTTGGAGTTCCGCCTACAAAAGTTGCACAAATCAGAACAAGTCTTGAGATCACAAATCCACAACAAGCGTCAGGCGGTGAAGACATCCCCACGCTTAATGAATTTAGAAATATAGCATTGAACTTTAGAAATGCTCAATCAAGATTAGTGACTAAGAGCGACCTTGTTGCTAGAGTCTATACTATGCCTTCAAATTTAGGAAGAGTTTTTAGAGCTGCAACAAGGTCAAATCCAACAAATCCTTTATCATCATTACTCTATATAGTTAGCAGAGATTCGAGCGGATATCTAGTAATTTCACCTGACACTCTTAAGAAAAATCTTGCCAAGTATCTAAATGAATTTAGATTAACTTCTGATGCAATAGACATTCTTGATACTGCTATTGTTAATTTTACTTTCAAGTACACAGTCGTTCTAGACACCAATGTTGATAAAACAACTACCTTGACGACATTGAACAACAAGCTTTCTGAATATTTAAAAACAGGTAACTTTCAAATAGACCAACCCATTGTCGTAAGTGACTTGATTAACATCATACTTAATCAAGACGGCGTCATATCACTTGATCGCTATGAGTTTAATAACATAATAGACACAGTCGATGAAAGAACTTACAGTCAAGTGTCTTATAATCTCGCAAATAATACGAGAAGAGGACTAATAAATCCTCCTGTAGGTGGAATTTTTGAGTTAAAATATCCATCATTTGACGTCATTGGAAATGCAGTTTAAGGATCAACATGTATAGAGTCATACAGCCTACCAAAGATTCCTATATCACCAATAAGATAGTTGGTCAATTTAGAGTTGTTGACTCTAACGTTGGCGCAGCAGGGTCTGTAGACATTTTCAAGCTTTATGACGAAAATTCTATTCAAGGTGAAACAACGCCAATTGAATTGTCAAGAGGTCTTATTCAATTTGACTTAAATCAAATTAGAGAATTGACAGGTACCATACTTGACACCTCAGACCCGTCATTCAATTGTAGGCTAAAACTCTACGATATTTACGGCGGTCAAACTACACCTAGCAACTTTACTTTGATAGTTTTTCCACTATCTAAGTCATTTGATGAAGGCCGTGGCAGAGACGTCATAAAGTTTGAAGATCTTGACGTCTGCAATTTCATAACAGCCTCAGTGATTACGACACCTTCAATCTGGAATATGTCAGGTGCAAATGCACAAGGCTTGTTAGGTAGCAACAACATCGATATAATCTCATCAGGTAATCTAAATGACGGAAATGGAATTGTGAACTTGTATGCTACACAATCTTTTCCGCTAGGAACTGAAGATCTTGATGTCGATGTTACAAAAATAATCTCTGGAACTTTGGCAAATTTAATACCTGACTGCGGTTTTAGAATTTCTTTTAGCGGGTCTCAAGAGACTGATACACAAACACGCTTCGTCAAGAGATTTGCATCTAGAAACACGACAAATACAGCTAAGAGACCACAACTTGTTGTTACTTATAATGATAACATTAATGACGACCACTCGTTGTTCTATTTTGACTTAACAGGATCAATATTCCTAAATAACTTCCAAAGAGGCGCACCAGGAAACATTCTATCTGGAACGTCAGCAACACAGGTTCAAGGTGACAATTGTCTAAAGCTAAGACTTGTATCGGGATCTTTTAGTCAAGAATTCTCTGGATCACAACTAAAGCTAGGTGATAATTTTCAAACAGGAATCTATACATCATCTTTTGCAGTAAGCTCTTTTAACACAAATTTGACAGCTTCACTTATAGGTTCAAGTTCAATAACTTTCACAGAAATATGGTCATCACTGGATGGCAAAGTAGGTTATTACACGGGATCACTTGAGATCAAGAAGGTCAATAGAACGTCATTCGTACAGACACCTGAAAGATATTTTGTTAACATAACGAATATGAGACCTTCATATAAGAGCTCTGAAGTTTTCCGGTTTAGAATGTTTATTGAAGATTTCAATCTTTCTCCTGTCTATAGGAAGCTTCCGCTTGAGAACACGGGAATTGTCGTTGATGAGTGTCATTACAGAGTGAGAGATTTTGAAAGTGATGAAGTTATTATTCCGTTTCATTCCAACGGAACAAAGACGTCTAATGACGCACAAACACACTATTTCGATTTCTACATGTCATCTCTGCCACGAGGTAGAACTTACACATTTGATTTCATGATTGTAAATAATGGTCTTAGCGTTTTGATTAACGATGTCGCAGCAAAATTTAGGGTTGAGTGATAAATGAGATCAATAACTGGTAACAGGCCGAGTTTTAAATCACAAAGCTCACTTGGGGCTAGCAGCAAGCCAAAAGTTGTTGTTAAAAATATCTTCAATGACAGTCTTGAAAAGACTAACACACTTAGTCCGGATTCTTTTAGATACGACCCAGACGGAACAGGGCTTAAATCAACTCAAGAATTGAACATCGACTATTCAAGTTACGAGAATCATACGTTCTTTAACTCAGCACGAGCTAAAGTTGATGCTTCATTTAATTCAATAATTAATGATTTCCCATTTGATAAAGAAAGATCTTCAATTGAACTATTTCTAGACAAGCTGACAGGTTACGAAAAATACGTTTATGATTTATTTCCAAAAAACGTAGGTTACTTAAATTTCTCTGGTTCTAACTCTCCTTATGCAGGATCATACGTAACTGTTCGAGATGGAAAATCACTTAATTTTCCTACGTTAAACACTACAGATTATGGAAAGTCCGTACTTGATCCTAATGGATCAGGCATTGCATTTGAAATGCAATTATTTCTACCTAGTGACGTGAATGACAATCAAGTTGTATTCCAGCGTCTCTCAAGCGTCGCAGGAATTACTTTTGCAATCTCGCAGTCGTCAAGTACAACAGTTGCGACTGGCGTCTTTCTTATATCTTCTGGAAATAATGACGCATACATCGTAGCGTCAGGATCTATTGATAAAGGTGCCTTTAATCACATATGTGTTCAGACCATAGATGAAGATGGTGCAAAGAAAGCCGCCGTCTATATCAATTCGCTATTGATGTACACGTCATCAGATTCACAGGATTTTGGTAGCTTAATTTTTAACGGTCAGTCTCTGCACATTGGTTCTGGCTCAACTCACGCAAGCATAGATTATCAATTTACACCACGTCAGACCTTTTCTGGTTCAATCGATGAATTCCGATATCACAAAAAGCAAGTAACGGCTGACTACATCTCAAAATATCAAAAAACAGAAATCTATTCAGGTTCTGAAGGGCTTGCTCTATACTTTAGGTTTAATGAACCATCAGGTTCTTATCCAGGAAACTCAGTTGTTCTTGACTACTCTGGTAACCAGCTTCACTCCTATATCAATAATTTCAATGTCAATCTAAGAAGTACAGGGTCAATTATTCAACCTATAACATATGAGAACATTGATCTTTCACCTATACTTTTTGCAAATCACGATCAAGTAAGTCAATTAAATTCAAGTCTTTTAAGCGATGCAGCATCATTTGATAATGACAATCCTAATTTCATATTGAAGCTGATACCTCCTCACTACTTTGTTGTAGGCGCGCAATCGCAAGGATTTAACTCAATTGATCAAAATCTTGGAAATCCATATACAGCAGACTCTATACCTGGAACAGGAAGACTCAATAAACCACAAGAGATGCTTGCATTCTTATTGATCTATGCAAAATTCTTTGATGAAATCAAGCTTTTCATGGACTACTTCTCTAATATCAATATGGTTGATCTTTCTGACGAAGGTCTTGGTATTAATAAGTTTCTACCGTACATCTCGAGATATTATGGTTTTGACCTTCCTGACATGTTTACTAACACAACGCCTGATCAGTTCTTTTATGGTCAAGGTCTCGAAGACAATTATTCATACTCAAAATTGTCACTAAAAGAAGTTAGACACCAGATATGGAGAAGAATCTTAGCTAATTTAAGTGATTTCATCACCACAAAAGGCACAAGGACAGCAATCAGATCAGCATTTTTATCAACTGGAATTATACCTGAAAGCTTTTTCAATATTAGGGAGTTTGGCGGCCCTTCTGTAAAAAATCTCAAAAATCTACGACAGCAAACACAAGAAACGTCCGCCCTAGTTGACATGTCAGGTAGTTTAACTTCGTCACCAGGCGCACAAGACTCACAAGGGTTCTTTAGCAATGTACCTCATTTCACTTCAGGATATCTTTCTGGATCTCGTGTAGAGCCTGGCGTGCCTAATATTGCAGGCAACTTTGTCCTGGTTGGAACTTCAAGTGTCTCTAACAATCAAAATGACGGTCTAATGACCTCAGGATCATTTTCTATTGAGACATTAGTTAAATTCAAACCTAATTTAACACATAGAAACGAGCAGAGCCTCATAAGATTGCAGTCAACAGGATCAATTTCACTAACACTTGCGTCGCAAGCTTGCTTATTGAATGTTGTTTATAAACACGATGAGCAAACAAATTTAGGAGATCTTCACTTATACACGAGGCCCAGTACAGAAGCAGCAGCAAGCAGGCTTGATTTAACAATTAATGACATAAATCTCTTCAATGGCGAAAAGTGGTACATAGCTGCAGGAAGAACAAGAGGCGACTTGACATCAAGTTTGTCTTCATCTTATTTCTTACGCTGTGGTTATCTCGAAGATAAGACATCATTCAGCTACTTTACGACTGCCTCATATTTCTCTGAAACTATAACAGGTAACTCAGCCAATGACGCATTCCAGAATATATCGGCTAATTACAATAAGTCGGGTTCATTTTTAGTGATCGGATCACAGAGTTTAGACACTGCATCACCACTCTTCTTGAATGCTTACGGAAGTGATCTTGTGACCACATTTGATGGACAATTTTCACAAGTCAGATTTTGGTCTAAAGATTTGACAGAAACAGAGTCTCTTGAACATTTAAGAAATTACGCGTCAAGAGGCGTCGAAGATCCACGATTTAACTTCAATTTTGACACAGAGTCGACAGGAACATTTGAACGACTACGAATCGATGCAACTGCAGATCAAGGTACAACAGGTTCAAGTGTGACAGGCGGCTTTGTCCTCTTTGATTTCTCACAAAATAACCTACACCTAACAGGTTCAGGTTTTGAAAATAATAAGCTTATTCTGAAGAATGACCTATTTCAAATAAACAGGATTTCACCTAACATTGACCTGCTCCAGACGGATGACAAGGTAAGAGTTAGAAGTCTTTCAGACTACAGCATGACAGATGATGTTGCTGCTCCAGCACCTGTCTATGAGCTCGGCCCTGAGTATGCAATTAACGATGATAATAGGCTTTCAATAGAATATTCACCTTACAAAGCTCTAAATGAAGATATTATTGGTCTGCTTGGTGACACTCAATTCCTTGATGATGCACTCGGCCAGACATCGCTTGTCTATGATGAAATCTACCCAGATCTTGAAAAACTCTCAAAAGTCTATTTTGAGAGGCTGCTAAGTCCTGTTGACTCTCGTCGTTGCTTAGAACTCTTTAAGTGGTTTGACTCTTCTCTAACGATGCTTATTGAACAGCTCTTGCCAAGAAAAACACGATTCTTAGGCATTAATTACGTTATTGAATCTCACGTTCTTGAGAGAAACAGATACAGATATCCTGTCGACAGGATGTATCTCTTGAATGAGCGTCCACAGACAAATATGTCACTTTACCTCACAGCCCTCAATGCAGTTCTCAAGAGGTACTAATGAAACCTTTTATTGATAGATCAATAGGATTAATAGAAAACCCTATCAATCCTATAACAACTGCGCCAAGCAGCGCGACGATTAATTTCGACCAGTATCGTCAAGGTGTAGAAGTCAATCTAACACGTTACTATCTGCAGTCTAATATTCCATATGTGAGCTCAAAAGGCATCATAACGGGTGATAGTGAGATAGTTGACCACGAAAATCTGCAACTAAACTTTGGTCAAGGAATGAATCTTGACGGGTTTAAACCCTTTGAAGATCAACTCATCCCAGCGACTGCAGCAGGTATTCTCACAGCAGGTCTTGTACAGTCGGAAGATGATCCATTTTTTGGAAGAGCAGCACAAGATGGGCAGATTGAAATCTTTAGCGATACAGGAAAAAGATCATTACTACCGACCGGGATGCCTTTTAACGCAAGAGGTATAAGAGGATCTCTCACAACTCTCGGATGGTTTTACAACATTAACAACAGCAACCAATCTAACTTTTTAGATGCGACAGATCAATTCTTGAATGTTGCTGTTGAAGGTTATAGAGGTGAAGATAAAGTCTTTGAACCTTTTGTAGATGTCAATATTGTCAATAAATTTTCAATGAAAATTGACTATACTTACATTGGACCTGGTGACAAGCTTTCTTCAACAGGATATGACAACTATGGTTCGATTTACGTCACAGACTCTATTGCATACGGCGGCTTTCTAAGATGAGCAAAAGCGCAAGAATCCTTAATATATCTCCTAAAGTCCAGCTTCAGATTAATGATGATAGACAAGGAGCTTACCCGACAATCTTAAGATCTAGTGACCAGAGAATGCTAGGTAACGACCCAAGTGTGTTTGATGATTCAACAACGCAGGTATTTGTTGATCAAAACGTCTTGATGCCCTACAACATCACTGGGTCTCTTGCAAAAGCCTCGGGGTTTTTAACGGGAACGATCAGCATAGTCAAGACACCCTCACCTGCATCACAATTTTTGACAAAATTCGAAGAAGACACGTTTAAACCGTTTAATGAATCAAGAAATCCTAGCGCATTTTTTTCAACATCAAGCGACACATACTTTGGATTTGAAAAACTATCATGTCCAGGTTTTACTTCGAAGACAAATGAACAAATAGCAATAAACATTGACATTACTCCTAAAGAATCTATCGCTCTTTCTCGCGTTGGAACTGAGTTTACCGCTGGTAATCCACATCCTGGTTTCTATTATTACAATTTTAATACCAAGACATGGGATGAGCTTGGCGTAACAGATCCAGCAACAGGCGCAGTTCTGGATTTATCTTCATCGTTTATTGAAGCCGGCGCTAGCGCTGAGATAGCAGCGGGTCAGCAATATATCTTTAGGCAATTTTCACATTCACCAGGCATCAGTTCGTCAGGGTCACTTTACTTTGCAGATACAATGGACAATAATGGCTATGATAAAATCGGTTATCCAACATCTGTCTATGGCGCACCAAATACTCCAAGATATCATGCAACATCAAGCCAGTGCTTAAGATTGAGTGACTATATTCAACACCCGTTCGTTCTTGAAAGAGTTGAAGTTCATTTTTCTGTTGTTGCAACTAGAGTTCAGGGTGCAGCAATAAACTGGGGTGCGTCTTCATTTCCTGAAGGGTTTGGGCGTGATATTGATAATCATGTTTTCTTTATGTACAGGCAAAATCGTGCAAACTGTATTAAGGACAGCATTCAAGACGTCTCTAGCAGTTTTAGATCGTTAATTGGCAATCAATCTTTTTGTTTCTATAACGCAAATTCGCTTCCACTTAAGCTCGCAGGCAATCCAGTTCCGATACATGAAAATGGTGGCGAATTTGATTTTAACATGTCAAGAACAGATACAAATCAGATAAAAGCCTTAAATAAGAATATTTCTCTAACGTTCAGGCCTAAGCAATACAAGCGGATGTTTACGAATGTGTCTGCGGCATCAATTGAAAGAAAAAGTCAATTTTTCAATACGTGGGTTCAAAATTTTTGGACCGGAGGAACTAAAAATATAGACAGAACAGGCACGTGGGATTATAAATCTACTGCCCGCGCCGAAAGAGATATTAATTACCTAATAAAGACTGATGCTGACGCTTCACCTGAAGCGAAAATAGACTACACAGATTTTCAATATGACTCACGAGCAATTTTAAGGCCTAAAATTGATGAAGAAATAAACCCTGTAAGGCAGGGCAGTGTGTATTTTGAAAATTCTGCTGTTCCTGGCTATTACTATAAAGTAACTTCTGAAACTGAAACTTATGTTGAAACTCCTTATATTTTGCTTCCAGAAGATGAGATTATCTTTGGAATTGATACAGGATTCTTTACAACTCTTGGCCGGGGCGCTCTAAACGCTCAGTCTCGTACTAATCTTCCTCCAGGCTACGGAAGCACAAGTATAAGCGAGGGCATCGGGCCTGCACTTGGAATTTATGGCGCAGATAGTCAAAAAGAAGCAAGAGTGATATTTTATGGAACGCTTCTTAAGGATGGAATTGAAAAGTTAGACTACCTTAACCAGAATCTTACATCAAAGTCAATACATGAAGATGTCCATGAAGTAATAGTTGACCAGCTACAGATTAGCGAGCGCTTGTCATACTCAGGATCTTATATTGACAATTACATAACAGGAACTATGGGAGACCCGGCAAATCCTCGACAAGTAGTTCATACGGCAACGTCAGGACTTGCAGGAGACAATTTTGCATTAGAAAAGTTTGTAACAATGCAAAACTTTAGCTTTGGTAATGAAAATGCTGTTTTAGATGTAAATACACTAAGCACAATCGGACTAACTCCTGCGCTCAAGAAGTTAACTACGAAAAATCTTGTTGCAACATTTAGACATGATCGATACGGCCAGTTTAGAGACATGCTTGAGCAAAGAATCGACTCAAAAGGAAAAGAGACGATTTATAAGTCTAGAAACTTCCCAATACCTGACTTTATTAAAACTTTTGGATCAAGCAGCTACTCATCTCCCGTTGTTTCGATCTATACATCACAATCATCTGAAGTCGTTGTTGATCCTTTAGGCACACGAATTTGTAACTTAAGTACAGAAAGCACAGCATCTTTACCTTACTTTGATGACGGTGTTGCTAGAAACAGGTCACCGATTGTCTTCACAGCGAATCCCCCATTTGAAGTTGAGACTGTCATTCTTGATAAGCCTTCAACATTGCTTTCGACCAGCTAATAAGGAAAATACTTATAGACATGGCAGGAATACTAGACAACAAATCACGCATTATGGACGTGATTGTTACACGAGAAGGAAAGCGTCAAATAGGGTCAGGTGACCTTAAGGTTGCTTATGCTTCATTTACAGACAATAGCACATTCTACGATAAATCTTCAGTCTCAGGATCTTTTGATGAAGCTGTCAATAGACTTTATTTTGAGGCAACTTCTCTAGCTTTTGATCAAATAACAATTGAGAAAGATGACAATGGTGCAGTAATCCCATTTGCGGCAACGTCTGTGTCATATAATGGCCAGGAAAATCGAGTTTATGCAGTCGGTGGAAATATTACGGCAGATGGTAGCATCTTGCCTAATGCCTACACTCCTGAATATGCTGCTCTTGCCAACGGTATTATCAAAAATACCACACAAAACTTTAGAAAGCAAATGATCATTGCATCACGAGATCCTATTGATGACTCTGAGACTTTTGACATTTCAACAAATTCAATCACATTCAATTACGGCAATAGGGGACCAATAGTCGGTGATGATCTTGTCACAACAGTCGATCAAGCAGCATCTGTTTTTACAAGCAAGCGATTCTCAAACTCAGTTAACTTTATGTTCATGCCGCCCATTGCAAAGACGCAAGACGGTGATGTCATTCTAGGCGATTACACAGACGTTAGGCAAGTTGAAGAATACACCTACAAAGATGTCATGAATGATCTTGTTGGAAGAGTTCCTGACCAACCTGTTTGCCCAAATGAAGAAGTTAGATTTACTAACACTTCACAGACTAATGATATCTGTATCCAGGCTTTTGAAATAGGTGAAAATCTCAAAAAACTTGACATGGTTGACTTTGGTGACCATCGTGATCAAAATAATGTATCAAAACGTATCGTCTTTTTGGGAAAAAACTTTGTTGATTCATACGGCGCAACAAACTTTATCAATATCTTCACACTAGTAATCGAGTGATTCGATGGCCAAGATAGTAGTACAAAAGGTAAGCCCGATCACTTTTTCAAGTGATCCTTTCGTCATTTATGATCACAGAAAAAGTGATGGTTCATACTATTTCAAGTACCGTGCAAATATTATTGTCAATGATAGAAAGGCTGCGCTAAGCGATGTTTTCGAAATTAGAGTCACAAGAGACTCACCTTACGAAAACAGGCCAAACATGTTTAAGAATGTCGCTATTAACAGTAGCGAGAATTTCGCACAAACAATCAGCAAATACGATCTGACACGTGCTAAGCTCTTTAGGAAAAAGATACAAACACTTGTCAAGGTTCCAATCCAGAAACAGGATATTCAAAAAGGATTTGTTGATTTTGAAATGAAGAATCCTGGCTCGCAGGATCTTTTTGCCTCGATAGTAAAAATCAACGGCAACGTTCCAATCTTTGGTCAAGTCATCAATTTTAACAGCGACCCGATTGCAATCACATATGCAATGCCTAAGACAGATTTTTCAATTGGAACGGCACCAGTCTTTAGAAATAAAACTAGAGTTGCAATAACGCCGAAAGACAAGAGAATTACAAAATTTCTAATTCAGACAAATGATGCTGTTGATAATGTGGGATTTAAAGTCACCAACACAAAGACGTCATCAGCCGTAGTTGACAACGACGGAGTTGCAAGATTTGACATTCTCAACCCGATTGGCTTCAAGAAAAATATCAAAATTTCTCCTGTCTCATTTTATAAAAACGTCTCAAACGCTGCGTATCTTTCAACTGTGCTTAATGAAAATTTGATCTATAACGATCAATGTATCTTGTATCCAACACAACACACAGGAACTACTGCAAAATTTAAGATTGTGTCAATACCGTCGGGTGTGATCTTTATTAAGTTGCTTCGAAGAAATGTCACTAAACTTCAAAAGACTTTCCAGCAAGTTTCACAGTCACCAATCCAAGACACAAGTGTAACGCTGACCGACACAGATAAGGCCAGATATGACACATTTGAGTACAAAGCTTCTCTTCAATTCAAGGACGGGACAACAAAAACTGCAGCAGCATCTTACATCCTAAATCCTATTTTGCTGGACACGACTATTAATTTAAGAGTTTCAGAAGTAGAACAAGATCCAGGTGACTTATCGTCAATAAGAAAATTTGAAGTTCAAGTTGATTATAACAAAATGACTTCAACGCAATCGTTATTAGATGATTTAAAGACGCTGAACATAGACAACATCTTTCCAAATGAGATCAAAAATCTTTCAACACAATTAGATCCGCTTGTTGGCATTCTTGTGAGTAAGATCAATCTAATAACATGCGTTGAAGAAGCCATAGGCCTGTTTAAGACAGGTGTGATCAAAGTCAATTACGTAGAAGATGTCAATTGTGTCTTTATTTTTGAAGTTGTTATTAAGCCCGCGGCAGAGATTATTGAAGATATTGCATCATCAAGAGATTTTTACACCACAGGCGGCGCAGGAGCGTTAGGTGATCCGATGACTGCCGCAAAAGCATTAGGCTTGACAGCATTTGCAAAAAAGCAAAACTTCACACAGAAATTCTTTAACAGGAATGCGTTGTATTTTGGAACTCTTAAATATGGTAAGTCACTATCGAGCTCACAAGCAGGAATTGAGAGTGGCAGAACTGGAAAATTTAAGACTATTTTAGCAACTCCTACATACAGCACACCTAAAATGCAGTTTCTAAGCGTTAAAACCCGAATTGATGACAAGATTATTTCATGGTCAGCAACAAATCTAGATGATGTTGTCAATTTTTCTATTTATGATGCTAGTGATTCAAACAATATTAAAATGATTTCTAACTCAATTGTCGACTTAAATAGAGCCAATTTTTCTATTGTAATTGGTTTAAGCGTGAAGAAAGTCATAGTCACTGCTGAGACAAAAGGTGAGAATAAAGTATCAATCGAGGCCGACGTATGATAGGAAGACCTTACATCAAACCTACATCACAGACGATAGAGTCTGCTGTAAGATCGAGAGATCTTGTCTCAAGTGTCGCAAGAGCAGCAGGTATTCAAGATACAGGAACATCAGACGACTTCTTCAGTGTTGTTCAGACATCGTACGACACCAATCTAAAAGACAAAGGTGTTTGTTCCTCAACGCCTATCAACATAGCTGTCATACCCTTTACTAAGCTAACACAGACAAATAACGCAGAAGCTGACATTCTTAATATCCAGCGAAATCTGGACACAATTGCTACCAGTAATGTCAATGAAATTATTAATTACGTCACTTCGATATTGACGACACAAGAAAATCTTGCGTTAGACAGTAAGGACCAGCTAACATCGTTAAATGACGCTGCAATCAAGATAACTGCCGCTTATGGTGCAAAATCTGCTTACATGACACATCTTGCAGACATATTTGGTCTTGAAACTAGCGCTAATATTAATAACTCATACGGTTCGGGTCCTGTCCCCGGCGCGATTCCGACAATTAAGATCACATCTTTTGAAAACAAGAAAGATTGGATCGAGACATATCTCAAGATTCCTAGCAGATTTTTTAGTGAAAGCTACAATATAACAACTTTGGCTCAAGTTGCAAGAAATTCTTTTGCAAGGAAGTTCTATGGAAATGCATTCACAACTTCTGGATCTCTAGAAAATCCACTTTATGTGAATCCGCTCAATATCAACACATTCAATACGGCAGTCACATCTTATTTTGGTGATCTATCCAGTGCTAGTGATTCAAGCATACTTGACTTAAACGATGAAAATACAGACATCTTGATTAAGTCTGATTGCAAGGCAGTTGCCTATACGCTTCGAAATATTGATCCTTTGCCTGCAGTTGCAAATTTACTGGGAAAGCTTTCTCTTTTTACTGCAGGCCTTGACCTTACAGGCGAAACTAGCATAGGTAGTCTCTCAAGCTTAACACGATATGATGATACTGGCAAAGTTGTTTTACCTGTTGACGTTAACATTGGAACACAGGCAGCGCTTCAAGTATTTGAATCGGCAGACGAATATTTTCTAGGCTTACCTCTTGCTAATAGCAAGCCCAATCTATTAATCAGGCGAGATAAATTCGCAGTCGATGCTAGAACATCAAAAACTTCATTTGACGCAGGACTCCAGAATGTTCTACTTGCTCCTGGTCAAGATTTAGCTGCATATCAAGCTTATATCTCACAAATGTATTCAATGATGCAGACATCATTTTATACGAATAACAGCCCTACAAGTATGCTAAGATTTGCGTTGTTGTTGTCAAGCTTGAATAGCACGTCAATAAGAAAAAAGATCTTTAGAATAATGATGTTAAGAGATCGTATTAGGAATTCAAATGACTATGTTTCGTCAACGCAAAGAAGTGCATTTCTTTCATCAGCTAGATCAGAACTAGAAACAGCGATCAATAAACTTTCATCCGATATTATGCCTACGTATCTTCAAGAGAATCCAGCTCAACAAGATATCGTAGAAAAAGCTCAAGAAAATCTAGGAAAAACTTCAACTGCGAATAACATTCCTGTTGCTTTAGGAAAAACAGCAGGTCTGGGTAATGCCGAGAATTTCCAGAACAAACTATTTGAGGATCTTTTAGACACAAGTGATCACCAGTGGGATAACTTCTTTAGTGCAGCAAAAAATGCTGAATCAAATTCAAGTAATTTTAATAGCATTGCATGGTCTAGCGGACAAAGCACATTAAATGCATCGACTGGAATAACAACAACTTTACTTCGACTTTCAAGAGATAAGAGAGCGTTCTTATTTTTTAATAAATGGTTATCAATAATAGATAATTTCCCATTTAAGATGAACATTTACCTGGAAACAACGACACGCACATACGTAGAAGAAGGCATAATATTTGACAATGATAGATCAATAACAGCTACTTACGTTGTTGCAGATTACTTTTATTCACCTAGCTATTACGACGGCTTAAAGAAAGCTTTATCCTTGACACTTACAGGTGAACTTACTGCTGACCAGTTTGCTTTTTATATCCAATACGTGCAGCCTATTGCGAAAGACATCCTACAAGATTCACAGTCTTGTGCTGATGGCATCAATTTTATCACACAATTTCTAGGCCAAGCTTCGACATTGCTTAATGATGCTGCAACAAGGGCATACGAGTATGTGCCTGTGTTTGGTGAGAATCTATTAAATCACTACACATCAAACTCGATTTTGAATTTAAATAGACAGGTAAGTTTTGCATTCAATTCTGATCCTACGTACCCGAACTTTTCTAAAGACCAGTATAAAAATACAAACACGCTTAATGGGTTTTTTAGATACATTCAAGATGATCCAGAAGTTTCAATAGTCGAAGATAGTTTTGTCGTTGTCTGTGGAATTCCATACGGCTTATTAGACAGGTTAGGTGCATATCGCAGAGACAAGACAACTTACCTAGACATTTCCATCTTATTCAAAACAGTCGGTGGAGATGAGAGTCAAAATGTCACAATTGTTAAGTCATATCCTGCAACAGCATTTATTGAACACCAGGTCCAGGAATTTAGTGACATCACTAATACGTCATATCAGCAAGTTTTAAATGCGACAAAGGTCAGTGAGTTTGTTTTTAGCACAAGCGGGTTTGGTCTGTCTAACAGCGTCGTGATCGAAGAACAAGCTAAGAAAAATGAGCTACAGTCAACGACTCTTTTAAATTACATGCAGTTATTTTATGGACTTACACTTGATCCAAGAATTACACAACAAGTTGTGCTTCCAGACATCACAGACCAGAAAATTTTGGATGCCAGATTAAAACTTACAGAAGAAATTTATTCATATCGGTTTGGCGAACTTGTTGAGTCAAGATATGTTTCAACGGGTAAAAACAGCCTAAGATTTTCACAAAGCGACTTGATAACACAGGCATTGGGAGGTTGTGTTTTTGACAAAGTTGTAGCAATTCCTGTCGATGCATCTCTTCTTAAACATGGAAGAGACAACTATATAGTTGACATATTGATCAACGTTTCAACAAGATTTACAAATAGGTAACATTATGAGTAAAGAGAGCGTAAAGAATGTCAAGTAATTTTACTTTTACGTCATTGCCTGCAATTGCAGCAGGTCTTAAGAATGCCGAGGTTATTGATGCAAGGTTTGTCTACAATTTCTTTACTCCTGATGAGCGAGTTAATGAGCGATTCTCAACATTCCCTGTTGATGGTGTCACAGATCAAGCTTACTACGCTTCGAGAATAAATCAAGTACCTCGTTATGTGAAAATTGATTTTAATGCTTCGAGTCCAACAAATCAAATTCAAGGCCTTGCTCCATTCAAGCAAAGACTGAATCGAGGTGAAAAAATAATCTATGAGAATGCTCCTTTCAATTGTAATTTTTCTGCAATAGAAGTCGCCGATACGCTTGTTGATAGTCGATGTTACCAAATAACTTCAGCATCACTCAGTTTCAGTGAAATTCCTGAACCTCCTGGTTATATCTACACACCCCCTGCTCCTTCAACACCTACGGTCTCAAATCCAAAGTCCTTGATCTTTAACTCATTAGGCAATATTCAGTCGGCAGGTGTGAGATACGCAAGATCTGACGTCAGAGAAGAAGTCAAATCTCAGTTTTTAAGAGATGTCCGAGCATTTTGGACAAGTGTTAGCTTAAATAATCTGTTTATCTCAGACATTTCTAATCAGGTTGTCAAGGATCAAAAAACAATTTTTGCAGATGAGTTTGCAGCAATTCTTAATAGTGCCGATAAGATTCAAGAGACGGCAAGACAAAGTGCGACTCCGTTTAGGATTTTGGCCGATTCATATGATTACACGATCCCCAACAACAACGTAGTTATACTGGATTCAGATTCATTTGAATCTTTGCCTCCACCTCAATTTCAGCTCGTTGGATTTGTCGCACAAAAATTCTCCCAACAGGTAGACGGGACTCTTAAAATTTATGATGACATTATCTTTGAGACAGGCAAAAACTTCATTTTAGATCCAGGAGTGAGATACGGCGGTGTCTATTCGTATCAAGTTCGGGCTGTCTACAATGTAAGAGTCTTTGTCTCGGCACAAGATGTAAAGGGTCGAGGTGTAGGCATAGCCCAAGTTGATATGCTATTTGCAACAGCAGGCTCTAATGTCGATGTTGACTGTGTTGAAAATGTTCCGCCCCAGCCTCCCGAAGATGTCTACTTTAAGTTTGAAAATGACGGGTCTCTTTTCATTGGTTGGAGATTTCCTTTAAACAAGCAAAGAGACATCAAAAAATTTCAAATCTTTAGAAGAAAGTCAGTTCGACAACCATTTGAAATACTGGCAGAACTTGACTTTGATGACTCATTTGAGCCGTTTGTTTCAAATGAACGAATTCCAAAAGAGCGAATATTCAAAAAACGATATCCTTCAACATTTTTCATAGACAGGCAGTATGATCTCAATTCAAAATACATTTACTCGATCGTCGCAGTTGATGCAAGAGGCCTGAGCTCAAATTACTCTGCACAACTCGAAGTTAGCGTTAATCTCTTGACTGAAGTTTTAAAGGTAACACCTGTTTGTAGACCTGGAGCGCCTAAGCCATATCCAAATTTGACTCTTCTTGAAGATTTCTTTCCAGACTTAATAAAAGACTCAAACCACACAAAAATGTCTGTTTATTTCAATCCTGATTACACAGATGTGACTGACAATGTTGGCAAAAGTCAAAATTTGATCTATTACAATCCATCGGCGCCTTCATACAAAATACACATTTTAGAGACCACGCTTGCACAAGACCAAATGATAGATATTAGTATGACAAATAACAAGATTGTGAGAGCTATTCCGGCGTCACAAGGCAAAATTTATACACAAATTGTCTGATTTAACGTGAACTTTAGTTGCAGATAATTAAAAAGTAGGATTACGAAAATGGGTATTCTAAGACAAGATACAACAAACATTGAAGTTGATGCTGTTATAACTACAGTGGGTTCTCAATACCTCGCTCGTGGCGACTTTTCGATCTATAGTTTCTCTCTCGGTGACGATGAGATTGACTACGGACTCATCCCGCTTTACGGGCAGACAGTCGGCAGAGAAAAAATTGAGAAAAATACTCCAATCTTTGAGGCAATGAGAAATTCAAATCTAGCCATCCAAAGCAATCTAGTCTCGATTTCAAATCCAAATCAAGTCTACATGCCGGTTTTAAATGTCAATGCAGGCGCGTCTAGTACGTCAAACATAATCACATTGTCTAGGCAGTCGACAACGACAGTCAACCTTTCCCAACAAATTCAAGAAGGATCTGCACAGATTCCTAGTGAGATCACGGACAACGTCTACGTTGTTTTCTTGAATCGCCTGTTCTTGGCAATCAATAACCAGACACCTGTGAATAGCGAATCTCTTGCAAATAATCCTACATTGAACACAGCAAGATACGAAATAGCCTCAGGGTCACCAACAGCAACATTTACACTTCGTGCTCTTTCAATTCCAACTTCGACATACGACACATACTCAGCCTTCTCATCTGGCGCCTATATCAGGACCTACATGAGAATTGTCGGAAGAAATTCAGGAATCGTAAAAGACGTTGAGATTCGCATTAAGTCCTAACATAGGAATTCAAAAATGGCATATTTTAAAACGCTAGATCCGTCTGATATTAAGACGAGCACATCCTACTTAAACCAACTCATCGACGTCCTAGAGAATATGATGAGCGGTTCTCAAAATCGTAGAAAGTACCAGGTCTTTGTCACATCAAGCGCCGACGCTATTGGGACAGTTTATGCAGTCACCGGTGGTCTGTTCCAGACTGCCTATGACCAGGACTACACTCTGGCAACAGCGAATCCTGTCCTTGGAATGACTGTCGGCATCTTTAGCGGAAGTGACACAGTCACAGGTTCGCTTTCAGGTTATGACTCATTAGGAAAGATGTTATTTCCATCTACGTCACTCATGATGAGAGAGAAGATCGCAAATTACAGAGAGTTTGCTTCGAAGCTTCTAGGTGATGCTGATCTTCAATTTAGTTCACCTTTCACAACGCCTGGTGCAACAGATTACATTGATGAGGCGCTGTTCTTGTCGTTTAACAGGTTGTTCTTTAGAGATCAGATCAAGAAAGAAACTTTTGCAATTCAGATGTATGCTTCAGCTTCGACAACAGCGGCAATTCCTAATATCAATACACAATCGACACTCGGTAAAACGATCTATTCTGACGTAGGTGCCGCATCAGCTGTTGAAGTTGCTTACGGTGGATCTGTCGGCAACATTGTTAGCACAACAAATACTAACAATAAAGTCGGTCTATTGTTCTATGATGCAGGTATTGCCGTACTTGACGTTAAAAAGATAATCTCGGGTACACAACTTGCATCAGGCACAATTAGTGCAGTAACAGGAAGCACATCTCCTGTGCTTAACAATAAAACTATTGTAGGAAGAACAAGCTTCCCTAGCTCAAATGTCAATGCAAAATTTATTCCGGACTTCTTTGTTTCAGGATCAATTGACGATATTGTTGACCACTTTGGCCTAACACGTTTTGGAACTGGATCTGAAACTAGTATTACATTCCAGAATATCACCAACATTAATTCTTCACTCGTCTTCTGTCGAGCAACAGCAGACGAATTTAACTACTCTACAAATCCAACATTCACAGACGAGAATGGAAGAATTGTTGTCATAGATGAGGGCGAGGAGACGACTCAGCGAACATTCTCATTCATCACATCAGTCGGTCTCTACAATGCAGCCGGAGACTTACTTGCAGTTGCTAAGATCTCACGTGCAGTCGAGAAAAGTGATGAGAAAGATCTGACCATTAGAGTTAGGCTCGACTTCTAATCTAGACATGCATGGCACTAATACCAATCACACCAGACTTAATTGAAAATGTAACGCTCGCTTTACACCCAAAGCGAACGTTCATATCGTCATCGCTCGGTGTCACAGGATCAGTTCCGCTTATTTCAAGGCCTAGTATTTTAAATAAGCAAGTTCAACCTGTGACATCTGCTTTTGTTGAGGGAACAATTAATTCCATCAATAGTTATTTAAAGGCGGCTTCATTTAAAGTCAACAGCGGAATCCCAGATGTCTCTGGTGATTTATCTGCTTATATCCGTTATGCTCACGATCAATCTAACACACTTTTAAATGACATTAAGTTTTCGCCTCTAAGATATGCTCAACCTGTCAATTTCTCAAATGATAACGGTAGCCCATTCTTCCTAAAGACTTCAATAAGAAAGGTAATGATGCCTTTTTACAGGCATGGTTATTCAATTTGTGATTTTTCTTGCGGAAACTATCACTCACTTAATTTTTTCTCTTCAAGCAATCTTAATAACCAGACAGCTATCGTCTATGCCAATACCACGTCATCAGACGGTCGACAGTACACACCTCCTAGTGACTTCACAATTGACTTCTATATCAATCCCAGATATTTGAGCCCGTCAGGATCTGAATTTACAGCGGGCACAATATTACACTTATCATCAACGTTTGCGCTTTCTCTAGTCACAGGATCAAGCAGAGATAACAATCAGAATGTTGATAAATTTAGATTGCTTTTGCAACTTAGCCAGAGCGCCGATGTTCGGCCTTCTTCTTTGTCAATACCTGCAGTCGAATCAGGTCTTTCCTTCCCTAAAGACCTGATATTTGTGTCTAACGATAACTCGCTTGAGTATAACAAGTGGCAACACGTCACAATTAGGTGGGGTTCAAGTCAAAGAAGCTACGGATCGGGTAGCATCATTATTGACAGTAACATTACAAATTTTGCTGTTCCTTCAAGCTCTATTGCAACTTACAAGAATTCTGACGCGTTGATTGTCGGTAATTACTTTGAAGGTAGTGACTTTAATGCAAAATTCTTCAATGCAAATGTTGCAACAGACGAGGGAATTCCAGAATTTTCTGGATTCACAGCCGATCCTGTCGGTTTTGCATTTAGGCATCCGCTGCAGGCTGAGTTGCATGATTTAAAGATCCTCAAACGTTGCATCTCAAACGTAGACATCCAGAATTTCGCATCACAATCTCCTGGAAGTGATCCTGATCTTGTATTTTATGTCCCGCCTCAATTTTCCACAATAACAAACTCAAGAAAGGTTCTCGTAACACCGTTTCAATCGACGACGAAGTCTACAGAGAGTCCATTCAATGCGGACATGTCATTGGGAGTCAATGGCTTTTACATGAACTTAGAAAATTTTGTGAAAGACTACACGACAAATCAATTTCCAAGATTGTACAACCTGACAGGATCAGAAACTCTTGTAGCCGTAAATCAAACAGCAAATGAGATTCTCTATGGGTATTCTAATGTTGCCAAAAGAAATCTCACTATACTACCTAATGATAACGGTCTACAAAAACCATATTTGACAAACATTGAAAGTGAGAATTCTGAGTTCTTTAAAAATGATCTAGGAAACTTTGATTACTCAATAATCTCAATGCGTCAAATCGTCTCAGGCGGTTTTAACTCAGGACTTGCAAGTAACTACCAGGCATCGTTCGGTTCAGGTGATGCTTCGCCTGAAGATCCTATTGCTAGTAATGGTCCGTATTTGACAGTATCGCAAAGATTTAGAGACACTAGCTCAAATCAAGTCGTTATCTTTGATATGTCCAATTTAAGTTACGGTCGACGAATCATGCCTTCATCTTATACTTTACAGGACACAAGCCTTAGTGGGTCACACGATAAAGTGAAAATTAGCATCAAAGATGATGGATTTGGATCACTATATAGATGTGATGCGCTCACAAAGCATGCAAAGTGGTCATCTGTTGGCAATGTTTTCTACAACGAAGGCGTCTCAGTTATTACATCACCACCTCTTGCGCTCTTTGGTAAAGATAAGTTTGAGATGAATCTTACTGGTGAGCAATATACACCTGTCATGGTCGTTAACGTACCTTGTCCAGGAAGCTTGATAAACTCTTCATCAAATCCTACGTATGAATCTTTTCCTGTGACACAAAATCCGAATGAAAGAGAAGATAGATTTGTCTACATAACTGGAATTAATTTGCATGATGAGAATCTGAATGTTATAATGAGAGCAAACCTCGCTCAACCTATTGCAAAAAGAGATTCAGATGAATTCATGTTCAGAATCAAATACGACTTCTAAGTTCTTGGGGCTTGATATATCTACATCGTGCACAGGAATCTGTATACTAGATCAAGATAAACAATTAGTTCTTCTAGACAATATCAGATTAGATAAATGCTCTGATTTCTTTGAAAAGTGTGTTGAAGTAAAAAAATATCTAGATTACTTGAAAATTGATCATCTGATACAGAATATCTTTATAGAACAGGATCTTCAAGCATTCAGACCAGGTCTTTCTTCAGCAGCAACTATCAATACGCTTGCTAGGTTTAACGGGGCAGTTACTTTTATGGCGTACCAGACATTTATGATAAGACCTGATCTGATTAATGTAACTAAAGCAAGGTCTGCTGTAGGATTAAAGATTAATCACAAAGACAAGACTAAAACTACAAAAGAAAAGATCTTCGACTGGGTCTCAGGAGAGATAGAGTTTGACTGGCCCAAGAAAAAGACAGGCGCAGTCAAGACTTCTTGCTATGATATGTCAGATGCATATGTTATTTGTAGTGCAGGAATCAACTTATTGAGAGATGGTAAACTGCATGAGGATGATGTATGATTAGAAGTGTCTTCTACATACACCGAACGAATCTCATTTATTCAAAAAAACTTTGGTAAAGGCGTACTTTCTAGAGATGGAAATGACATCACAATTGGCTGCCCTAATTGCAAGTCGCTTGGTAAGAAAAAACTTGCAATCAATCTAGAAACTTGGAAATACCATTGTTGGGTTTGTAGTGCCAAAGGTAATACTATCGTTTCGCTTCTACGGAAATTTAAGTCTAGAGAAGACGCAGACTACTTTAGATCGCACTTTCTCCATGATAAGATTTTAGGTGCAGATTCGATCATAGTTGATGAAAAGCTTGAACTACCTGATGGGTTTGTTCCTCTGCCGACGCTAACTCGTGTTACAAATCCTGACTATAAATCTGTAATTCGTTATCTTTCTAAGCGTGGAATAACTGAATATGATTGTTGGCGCTTCAGGATCGGCGTTGCAAACGAATCTAGATTTTCGAGAAGAGCAATATTCGCCTCACTTGATTCTAGCGGTGACCTGAACTACTACCTTGGTCGTAGCGCAGATTCAAATGCAAGGATAAGATACGTCAATGCCTCTACTGATAAGACTGGGATTATCTTTAATGATATTGACATCGACTGGGATAAACCACTCTATCTAGTCGAGGGTGTCTTCGACCTAATGGCATTGAAGGAGAACGGCTCGTGCCTTCTTGGTTCGTCAATCTCAGAGAATTCTCTTCTTTTTAAGAAGATTGTCGCTAATGATGCCGATGTCATTCTTTGCCTCGACCAAGATATGACACAAAAGACAGGTAGAATTGCAGACTTGCTGACGAATTACGGATGCAATGTCTCAATCATGGACACATCTTGTGCAAAAGATATTGCCGAGATGACACCAGACCAGTTGATCCATGCAAAAGAGACAGTTAGGCAATGGGACATGACTGCATCGTTCAAGTATAAAATTGCCAATATCAAAAGTGGTTCACTTATCTGATAATTAGTCATATGACAAATGAACTACGTGCATATATTCGCGAAATGATTAGTGTGTTAAACGACGATGCTGTCTTCAAGGTGAGGAAAAACTTTGATCTTGTTGACAACACTGAAAATGATGGAATTGTTTTGCAAGGAAATAAAGATCCAGGCGCTCTTAGGCACGACCTTTATGAAATAATCAATGGATTAATTTCAGCATACGACAATCTCGGTGATGATTACGAGGATCCGGAAATTGAACAGATCTTGAGTAATCTCAAGAAAGAAACTTCTAATTTAGCTACCAGGGCAGAGTAAAAAGATCAAATTCAAGTTAATATTAAGATATGAAAATTGCACACTTCGCAGATGTTCATTTTAGAGGACTTTCTCGCCACAGTGAATATCGCGCATCTTTTGCAGATGCCTTTAATAAGCTCAAAAAGCTGGGTCCTGACGTAATCTATATCGGAGGCGACATTGTCCACTCTAAGACACAAGGAATTACACCAGAGTTAATCGAGATTCTAACGTGGTGGTTCAACGGACTTGCAGAGATTGCCCCTGTCGATATAATCTTAGGTAATCACGACGGCTTGCTTCTTAACAAAGATAGGCAAGATGCCATCACGCCTGTTATCTCGGCACTTAATAACCCAAGAATCAGGCTCTTTAAAAAGTCAGGCATTTATGATGCACCTATTGAAGGTTTCAAGTGGTGTGTCTTTTCTCCCTTTGACGAAGAAGGTTGGTCTGACATAAAGCCTGTAAGAGGCTCGATCAATGTCGCATTTTACCACGGCGCTGTTAGAGGATCAAAGTCTGATAGTGATTTTGATATCCAGGGCGAAGTTACGCTTGACATGTTTGAAAAATTTGATTTTTCTCTGCTTGGCGACATTCATCGCAGGCAATTTCTAAATGATGCAGAGACAATTGCTTACTGTGGTTCAACAATCCAGCAAAACTACGGTGAAGACCTCGAAAAAGGTTTCTTATTTTGGGACATTAAGAATAAGAATAAGTTCTCTGCTAAATTCATTGAAGTTAAAAATGATTACCCTTTCATAAACATTGATTGGGCCGGGAATGTTTTAACAACAATTGATAAGCTTTCAAGTGTTCCTGAAACAGCTCGCGTTAGGTTTAATTTACCATCTGAAACGGCAGATATTGATGCAAGAAGCTTGCATGATATGGCTCTTAAACTTAAGAACTTTTCTGAAGTTGTTTTCAAGATTGATGCCCGAACAGAGAAGAAAGACGACGTAATAATCTCTAATCTTAAAAGCTCCAATCTAAGAGACAGAGACTCTATCAAGAGCGTCATTGAGTCATATCTCAAAGAGCGCGCTGTTGAAGATGTAAAAATCACTCATGCACTTCAAGAATTTGACAAATATTTTGATTCTGTTACATTTGATGATGAAGTTGCAAGAAATGTGTCATGGAGCTTAAAGAATATTGAGTTTGACAATGTCTTTACTTACGGCAAAGATAACGTCATTAACTTTGAAAATTTGCAAGGCATCACAGGAATCTTTGGCAAGAATAGGACAGGCAAGTCATCGATAATTGGAACAATTGTTTATAACCTGTTCAACACTTCAGATCGTGGCGCAATGAAAAATTTGCACATCATCAATGCTGATGAAGAATCATGCAAGAGCAAGATCAACCTTTCAGTTGCAGGCGAAGACTACGAAATCACAAGAGAATCGACAAAGAACTATCCAAAGAAAGGTGAGGTCTGGGCAAATACAACACTTTCACTCAAGAAAAAGAGTACAGGTGACGTAATTCAAGATCTTAATGACGAGCAGCGCAGAGAGACAGAGAAGCTTGTTAGAAAGCTGATTGGAACATCTGACGATTTTTTCTACACATGCCTTGCCCCGCAAGGGCAAATGAATATGTTCATTAACGAAAAATCTACCAGCCGGAAGCAGATTCTTAGTAGATTTCTAGATCTTGACATATTTGACAAGTATCTTGAAGTAGTTAAACAAGACTTAAGCCCATTAAAGTCTGCAATTAAGTCAACAGCAGGATTAGATCTACTTCGCCAGACATGCGATAAGCTTATCAACGACAAGCTGATGTTAGAAGAAAAATCTGATCTTCTAAAGCAGGAAATCACTAATAATCGACAAAAACTGTCAAAGATGTCAACATCAGACTCAGAGAATATTGTCACTGAGTCTGACATCAAGTCTATCTCGTCAAAGATTGATAAGCTGCAAAAAGAGATCGAGCAACTGCAAAAGACGATAGAAGACCACAAGGAATCTATCAAAACGTATGATGACAAGATTGAGAAGATCAATGATGTGAGAAGTACTTTTAGTGTTGACCAACTCCAAAAAGAGCACGACTCAATCGCAGATCTTGAAATGAAGTATGCAATAAATCTAAAAGATCTTGAATCTAAAGATAAAGAGCTTGAGAAGATTAAAAGAAATATCGGAATCCTAGATCAAGTCCCCTGCGGTGATCAATTTTCTTCATGCATTTTTATCAAAGATGCCCATAATAGCAAAAAGATTCTTGAAATTGAAGAAGACACTAGAGCTTTAGTCCAGAGAACACTTGACGTACTTAAAGAAAAGCTTTCTGAGACAAGTAAAGAAGAAATCAAAGCTAAAATTGATAAAATTAACAAGCTTGTAACTCTGGAAAAAGATCTTGAAAATAAGCGTGTTTACACAACATCACAGATAGAACTCATAACAGAGCGTCTTACCTCAAAGAATGTTTTAATTCAATCTGCACAACTTGAGTATAAAGAATCTTTAAGAAAATTCAAAGATCAAAATGAGACAGGTATAAGTGAGACTCACCAGACCTGTATTGACCTTAAAGAAAGAATCAAGTCATTAGAAGATGAGGCTTTTTCTGCAGCATCAACTTTAGGTAGAATCACGGAGAAAATTGCGAATAATGAGCAACAAATTCTAACTCTTAAGTCCAGCTTGGAACGTTTTGAAATCTTGACGCTTCTTGAGAATGCATTTTCAAAGAAAGGTATACCGCAAAATATAATCGCAAAAAATCTTCCTTTGATTAATAGCGAGATCTCAAAGATTCTAACCGGAATTTCTGGTTTCACTGTTGAAATTGAATGTGATGATTCAAATTCAATAGAGATTTACATAAACTATGGTGACAGGAAGAGAATAATTGAGTTAGGATCTGGCATGGAAAAGATGATTTCTTCAATAGCAATTAGAGTTGCTTTGACAAGCATTTCATCTTTACCAAAGTCTGACATGCTTATTATTGATGAAGGATTTGGTGTTCTAGACGAAAGCAACTTAGAATCTTGTGCTCGTCTTCTCCAGAACCTTAAAAACTACTTCAGGAAGATCATGATCATTTCACATGTCGACGCAATCAAAGACATCGTTGACAATGTTTTAAGCATCGATACAACATCGGGTAAAGCAAAAGTCAGCCATGAGTAAAATGCCTCTATTTTGCGATGTCTGTAAAGTTTCTTTGAACTACAACATTGATAAACTTTACTATGCTGAATTTACGTGCTGCAGAAATTGTGCCATGCAATGGGCCGAAACCGACCGCGAAAAATGGAAGGCAGGATGGCGCCCAAATAAAGAAGAAATTGATAAATATATAAGAGATAGAATTTCACTAATCAGAGCAAGAAAGGAACAACAATATGACATTCGAACAGGTTAATATACTCGGCCAGATTCTTGATACAACATTTGGACGCTCGTCAATGTCAAAAACAGGAACAATCTCGATAAAGTCGTCTATTGCAGGAAATAGAATTAACGTAACTTACACGACAATAGTTAATTTCGTAGGTGATGCGCCTATGAAAGATCAGACACGTGAACAAGAGAGAATTTCTGAGAAGCTTATTTCTGACTTTATTGACACTGTTAAGAAAGATTACAAATCTGCAGCAGGATCCTCCTTAAAACTCAAGAAAGGAGATTCGTCAGGTGAGATCGAACTTCTGAACATGTCACCCTACAATCCTAAAAAGACTGCTTACTATCGAAGAAGAGCCGTTTATACAATTGGTGATTGATGGCTGTTACAAACAAGTCACACCAAGTTGCAGAAATTATAAGATGTGGTAGAGATCCGACTTATTTCTTCAATAATTACGTAAAGATACAACATCCAACAAAAGGAACGATTCCTTTTAAGACTTTCCCATTTCAAGATGATTGTGTCAAAGAGTTTATTGATCATAGATTCACGATTGTTGTGAAAGGTAGACAGTTAGGTCTTTCAACGCTTGTTGCTGCTTATGCAGTGTGGATTGCGCTCTTTCAAAAAGACAAGAACATTCTGATCATTGCAACAAAATTGCAAGTTGCGCAGAACTTTATTAAGAAATCCAAAACTATTATTAATAATTTGCCAGCCTGGTTAGTGCTGCCATCTGTTACAGCTAACAATAAACAACTTGTTGAATTTAGCCATGGCTCTACAATCAAGGCTATTCCAACGTCAGAAGACGCTGGCCGCTCTGAAGCTTTGTCACTTTTAATCGTAGACGAAGCAGCGTTCGTTAGAGACTTCGACACTCTTTGGACTGGTCTATACCCGACGCTGACAACAGGCGGTAGAGCAATTCTACTTTCTACGCCCAATGGCGTCGGTGGTCAGTATTACAAGTTGTACAAAGATGCTGAGGCAGGACTTAATGAGTTCAAGCCAATTAAGCTTAATTGGGATGTTCATCCTGAACGAGATCAAGAATGGTTTGACAAAGAAACTAGAAATCTTTCAATTCGCCAAATTGCGCAGGAATACTTGTGCGATTTTGCATCATCTGGAGAGACATTTTTAGGTGATGATGATCTGAAATGGCTACATTCACAGATTAGAAATCCAATTGCAAGAGAAGGCTTTGATCGAAACGTGTGGATTTGGTCAAGGCCACTATCAGAAAAGAAGTATGTCATGTCTGCAGATGTCGCACGTGGCGACGGAAAAGACTTTTCTACATTTCACATAATTGATGTCACAACTGGCGAAATTGCCGCAGAGTACCGTGGAAAAATAGCACCTGACCGATTTGGTGATCTACTTAGCGAATATGGACTGCTCTACAATAAAGCGCTTCTCTGTCCAGAGAATAACAGCTTTGGGTATGCGACCATAGTCAGGCTTAGAGATTTAAATTATCCTAAGATGTATTACCAAAAGAGTAATGCAGTTTATATCGGAGACTACATTCCACCTGGTGAGACTTCGACGGCAGGATTTAATACTAGCGGCAAGACACGATCTTTAATCCTTACAAAACTTGAAGAGCTTATTAGGAACAAACAGATTATATCTTTCTCATCTAGGTTTTATGATGAACTAAAGACGTTTGTGTGGAATGACAACCGAGTCCAAGCTATGAAAGGCGAGAACGATGATCTCGTTATGAGTATGGCAATTTGTTGTTGGTTATTTGATGCTTCAGCTGAATATGGAAAAGACACAAATGCCTTGAATCAAGCAATGCTAGCTGCAATGTCAATCAAGAGTCAGACATTCAATGGTGCTGCAAATGATGTTATGAATGGCGAAAGTCGTCGAAAGGCTGAGTCTAAGAGAGACCTTGTTGGTCCTCGATCGATGAATAGGTACAACATACCACCTGAGTTTGCCTGGATCTACAAATAGGAACTAAATTATGGCGAAGAAAGAAGAGAATATATTTTCAAGATTGACATCGCTGTTTAGGAGCGGTCCCGTTGTCAAGCGCAGAGTCAAAGATTTTAAGCCTAGCGCAAAAAATACGACAGCATTTGAGCTCTTTAGAAAGACACAGTCGCACGTGTACAGCTCAGCAATGTCTGCTTACGGTTCCTACGATAGAATGGCAAGATACTCTGACTTCCAAGAGATGGAGTACACACCAGAAATCTGTAGCGCTCTTGACATTTATGCCGAAGAATCTGTTGCTCCCGATGAGTTGGGTAACGTGCTACACATTTACTCAGAAAATCCTAACGTCAACAGGCTTCTAAATGAGTTATTTTACGATACGCTTAACGTTAATTTCAACCTGACATCTTGGGTCAGGAATATGTGTAAATACGGCGACTTCTTCCTGTTTAATGACGTTTCTCCCGACCAAGGCGTCATCAATGTTTACCCGATTGCAGTTAATGAGATCGAGCGTGAAGAAGGATTCGACAAAGATGACCCACTTGCAGTCAGATTTAGGTGGATGACACAAGGCAACCAGATTCTTGAGAATTGGCAAGTAAGCCATTTTAGAATTCTTGGTAATGACGCATTCTTGCCTTACGGAACTTCAGTACTTGAAGCTGCTAGAAGAATTTGGCGCCAGCTAATTCTTGTAGAAGATGCAATGCTTGTATATCGAATTGTTCGAGCACCAGATCGCCGCGTCTTCTATATTGACGTTGGAAATATTCCACCTGAAGAGATTCCTAACTATGTTGAGCAAGCTCAGACGCAGCTTAAGAAGAATCAAGTTGTCGATAAAACTACAGGCAGAGTTGACCTTCGGTATAATCCGCTGTCGGTTGATGAAGACTACTTTCTCCCAGTTCGAGGCGCTGCATCTGGAACAAAGATCGAGCCACTTGCAGGTGGTGCAAACGCCGCAGCGATTGAAGATGTTCAATACATCCAGAAAAAGTTATTTGCTGCATTAAAGATCCCGAAGGCATACTTGGGTTACGATGAGGGCCTCGGAGCAAAGGCCACACTATCACAAGAAGACATTAGGTTCTCACGTTCAATCAACAGGATTCAGCGTACGATACTTTCTGAGTTGAACAAGATCGCAATTATTCATCTTCACGCGCACGGTTTTGATGGTTCTGATCTTCTTGATTTTGAACTTAAACTGACCAATCCATCGACAATAGCGCAACAGCAGAAGCTTGAACTATATACGACAAAATTTACTATTGCACAGTCTGCAGCAGGTGTTGAAAGCCTTGTTGATAAAAGATGGATCAGAAAGAACGTCTTCATGATGACTGACGAAGAAATCAGAGCTATTGAAAAAGGCTTAATCAAAGACAAGGAAATGGCTCTCAAGATTGAAGCAGTCAAGCTACCTGATCCTGCACCAGGAGAACAGGATATCGGAATAGAGCCTCCGGGCGGCGCTTCCACGGGTGCCGAAGGCGAAGGAATGGGAGGCCCACCAACAGACATTGGAGCTCCAGGCGGAGCACCGACGCCTCCGCTTGAAGAGTCTGACGACGATGACGATTTTGATAACTTAGTCTCATTAAATGATTTTGCAACGTCAGGTAGACCAATTAGACCTAGCGCGAATTTATCGCTAAAGAAAAGCCTTTTAGGCGAGACAGCACCTGGGGCAAATTATGTCCAGAGAGATATCAAGAATAGGAATCGCCGCAAGAACCCTCTAAATCAAGATGTTGATCATTCAAGGCTTACAAAACATACAAACAAGCAAACAGATTCTATCTCACATCCATTTGGCGCAAAGAGCGACCTTATAAATCCTTTTAAAAATCCAATGGACGAAAGTGATGATTACGATTTAGACGAATATTTAGCAGAGAAAAGTAAAAATCAAAACACTAGAATGTCAGAGATAGCGTCAATCATAAGATCAGTCAAAAAATCAGAATTTAGAAACTCTGAGTCAGTTAATACATCAGGGGATGATGAAAATGAATCATAATAAAAAGAGAAATGTTGGAATAATCTATGAACTACTTGTACGTGCAGTTTCTGCCTATCTTATAGAAGATAAAAAGAATAGAGCACAACAAGCACTTGACATTCTGTCGAAGCATTACAATCAAAATACTGAGCTTTATAAAGAATTTAGATTGTTTAATGCATTGGCAAAATCTACTGTCAAAGACAGCGCTGTTGCAGCTGCAATCATTAATGAGTCTAAATCTGCTGTGAAGAGATTTAATCATGATAAACTCATCAAGGAAAAATCTTCGCTAATCAGAGACATTAATCACCAGCTCGTAGATGTCGATTTCTATTATAGAAAAGTTCCCGACTATAGGATTTTTGCGTCTATCCAATCGACTATTAATGAGTGGTCGCAAGGAGACAGGTCTAATTTAACCGAGACGGTCATCTTAGAGTCAAGGCTGATTGAGTGGCTAACATCTGACAAGAAAGATGATGATATGATTGAAGAAGGTAACAAACAAGATGTTGACACTCTTGTCGTCAAGATCATGAATGAGAAGTTCAACGAGAAATATGATGACAAGTTGACGCTCGAGCAGAAAACTCTGATTCGTGATTACGTCTTTTCTATGCAGAATGACGATGGCATCATGATTAGAGAAAAAGCTAGAAAGATTGTCAAAGAGTCTTTAGCATCGCTAGAAGCTTTAAGAAAGTCTGAGAAAGACAAGTTCGTCCTTGAAAAAGCTGCTATTGTTGAGTCTAAGATCAAGTCTCTTGATTTTGAATCTGTTGACGATGACAAGATTTCCAAGCTAATGACACTTACACAAATGATTAATGAAATAAAGGAGTCATAAAAATGTCAATGACATTACTCAAGGAGTGGACAGCTCTTCAATACAGCCCGACGCTAGTAAAAGAATCACGTTCAATGAACGGCGGGAAAATTTTGCTTAAAGGCGTAATCCAACGTGCTGATACGCTAAATCAAAATGGCAGAATCTATCCTAGGTCAATTCTGGAAAGAGAGATAATCAACTACCAGAAGTTTATCCGAGAGAATAGAGCGCTTGGTGAGTGTGATCATCCAGACACATCTGTTGTTGAGCTTAAGAATGCATCACATCTAATCAAAGAAGCAAAGATGGACGGTGACACTGTCTTTGGCGTCGTTGAGCTCCTAGACACACCTAGCGGCAAAATCCTGCAGAGTTTAGTAGAATCAGGCGTTACATTAGGCATTTCTTCACGTGGTGTAGGCTCTACAAAGCAACAAGGCAGTTCGCTAGTTGTCCAAGAAGACTTCCAGCTAATTTGTTTTGATATCGTTTCAGAACCATCAACACCTGGAGCTTTTATTAATGAGTCAAGATCAATAAATCCTAATGATCTCAAAAGAGTTTTTAATAAATCAGACAGAGTTGATAGAATCTTCAATGATGTACTAAGGTGGTAATCTATGAAGTTGTCAAGAGAAGATCTCAAGTCTATAGTAAAAGAAGCGTTAATAGAAATTCTTGCTGAAGGTTTAAACACTTCAGTCGCCCAGGTAAACGAGTCTAAAACGACACAAAGAGCTATGATGCAACTGCCGCAAGAGCGTAGCAATGTGTCCGATAAAATTAGCTTTTTACCGCGCGGAAGTCAACAGACGACAACTGCGTCTAGAAAGCCTATAGTAGATAAAAAGTCTTTAACAGGAATAACAAGTGACCCAATTCTCCAAGAGATGCTGGCAGACACCGCAACAAGAGGAACGCCTATTATTGATGAAGGCCATTCAAGATCAACAAATCAAGATCTAATGGTTGCGTCATCAGGAGACACTGCTGCTAAAGCAATGCAAAAGAGTGATCCAACAGATGTTTTTGGTGAGTCATCATCAAAGTGGGCAATGTTAGCTTTTGCAGATAAAAAAACATCTTCTTAAAAAAAATGATCGTTAAAGATATTTATAAAATGTACCCCACAGGAGTTAATTATGGCAATTAAGCTTACACCTACAATGCTCAAGAGAATGGTGCTTGAGGAGAAGAAGAAACTTGAAGGCGAGATGCTCAAGGCAAACAAGGCAGCTGCTAGAGAAATGCACCTCGACATGGACGAGTCAGGCTGGGAAGATCCTAGCAATGTCTCGCATGCTAAGAAGCGTACTCACGCATCAAGTGAGAAACCTGTTAAAGGTGACGGCAACGGCCCAGGAGATGTTGAGGGTTACAAGGCACTCAAGGAGACTGAAGTCAAGCTTAAGCGCCAGCTCGCTCTCGTCCAGGAGCGTCGTATCGCTCTTCGCAAGAAGATCATCGACACTCTCTGAGACTAGATAATTAGCTGTAGGAGGATCTATGAGATCAATCACAACACGACCTGATGATGATGGCGTCGCCATCGGTGGCCTTGGACATCGCAATAAAGTAAATTTGGAAAGCATGTTTCCTGGCTCGCCGCTCTACGATCCTAACTACGCTACCGATCCTGTTCGAAACGTCTATGGGCCCGCATTGCTTCAAGGCAATGCGGAGCTCACTGTAGGATCAACAACCTATGTTTCACCTACAGGAGACATACAGGGAACTGCAGGCTACTACGGCTTCAGTTCCGAAGTTAATTTGAATTTCGGTGAGAATGACCCGCCAAATTATGATAATGTGCCAACAGCGGCAGAATTTCCAGGTCTTGGAAACCCAGCTTCAGCATACGTTCCTAATTTGACATCACCCGGGCCCGGATCACTTGACGCAAGAGACCAAGCGCCTTTTGCCGGATCGCTTCCAGATGCCTTCACGGCAACGACAAAGCAGTTCGGTCGCGGCGGCGGAACAACTATCTCACCAAATAATTCATCTACTTCTATAGCAACTCAGACATTAGCCTCATCTTTAGGTAGAGACTATTCATATACAACAAGCGACGAGGTAGTGACTTAAACCGCCATGATGCGCGTCGTTCATAATCGCTTAGGCGACGCCAATACTGGTGCTGGATATGGTACTACGAAGACAAAATCTTCGGGACAATCTTATCCAGCACCATCGACGTATCCATACGATGTTGTTGATAAGCATTATGATGACGAAGAAGATCCAGAACTTGTTGATGCCATCGTGAAGAAAACAGGTATGAGTTCTATAGCACGCGGCCCAGCACAGTGGCGAAATGATAGAAGCTCACTTACAAAGGTGCGTCTCGATCTATTTGAAAGCTACTTACATGAGATTGAAATAAAACAAGGCATCTCACCCTTTCCATTCAGCACACTTTATAAGCATTTTGATGGTCCTGCGACAGGTGGGACTAAAACAAACTTTGCCTACAGGACCGGACCTGGCAAAATGCTTAATGCGACAACACGAGGTTGGTCTCAAGCACAAGATTTTGATCCAATTGGAGACAAAATCAGAATCAATGATATATTTGATTCAATCGATCCCGATAAGAGATCTTTACTTAAAGCAAACCTCATGATTAAAATGTCGCAGAAAGATGACAAGTAAACATATAATTAAATGACGTACAGGAGTTCAAATGTCTAAATCGCTGTTTGAGGAGGCAATAGCAGACGCAAAGCAATTGCGCGAAGTTGCCGAACAAAACGCGAAGAGCGCAATTCTTGAGGCAGTCACGCCAAAGATTAAGCAGTTTATAGAGTCACAGCTTATTGGTGATTCTGCGCTTGTTTCTGAGCGTGATTCACATGATTTCATAATGAGCGCTCTTAGCGAATCTGACGATGATGGTAGTGACGAAGATGTTCTTGTCCCACCGGGCAAGGCAAAGAAAGAAAAGATGGAAGAAGCCGACGAGCAGAGCGATGAAGTTGAGCTTAGCGAGTCTGCATTGGCGTCGCTCGTCGATCTTTTCACCAAAAAGAATAACGCAAGGACAAAGATCGAAGACCTTCGAGAAGTCTTCAATAAACTGAGTGCAGAAGATCAGATCGCATTGCTTGAGATGATTAAAGATGATAAAACTAGCAATGATGAAGAAAGTATGCACGAGATAGACCTAGATATGCAAAGGATGTCTAGGGCTAGCAAATCAAAAGATGCGAAACAATCAGCATCAGGAGACAAGACAATGAGCAAGTCAATGAAAGAAAAAATCTACGAGCTTGATCTTGATGCGATTAATGAAGATAAAATCGTTATCGATTTCGGGAATGACGTAACTCTTGACAGAGAAAACCCATATTCGGTTTTAGTTTCTGACTCTGATGAAGAAGAAGAAGAAGTCGAAGTTATGGAGCCTGAGGAAGACGAAGAGGCACCTCCCGAGGATGGTGAGTCTGAGCCTGCGCCTGAAGAAGGAGCAGTCGAGTCTGCAGTTTACGAAATTGATGAAAACATGCTTCGCTCAGAGCTTTTCAAGCTCCGTGAAGCAAAGTCATCCAAGGCAAAGAAAGCCAAAAACCCCGCACAAGCAGCAGCTGACGCTTTCGGTGGCGGAAAACTCCAAGAGATGGATAAAATTGTCATGAACAAATTTGCCAATATCAAGGAAGCATATAACAATGAGGTCCGCAAGAATCGTGATCTCCAGCAACAGCTCAATGAATACAGGAACGGCATTGAAACGCTCCGTGAGCAACTCTCAGATCTAAATCTCTTTAATGCAAAATTGCTTTATGTCAATAAGCTTACACAAGCATCAGAGGTCACGTCAGATCAAAGACGTGCCGTTGTTGAAGCTCTTGACGGCGCAAAGACGCTTAGAGAGGCAAAGATAATTTACAAGAGCCTATCTGAGTCTCTTCCAAGACGTAATTCTGCGTCTTTGACTGAATCAGCACGTAGACTCTCACCTGGCCAGTCGTCACGTCCCACCACATCAGGCAGCAGCACAAGGCTCAATGAGTCTACCGAGCTTGATCGTTGGGCAACACTGGCAGGAATTAAGTAATTTTAAGGAGTATTTCAAATGTCTAAGTCATTTTCTCTTAAGACTCTCACAGAGGGTATTTCCGACCGCAATAACAGCGCGGAAGGCAACCGCCTCGTTGAGAAGTGGACTCGCACCGGCCTCCTTCGCGGCCTCGAAGGCGTCAAGCGTGACAACATGGCACGCCTCCTCGAGAACCAGGCAGCACAGGTCCTCCGTGAGAGCAACAGCCTCTCACAGGGCGGTGGCAACCTTTCTTCTTCTGGCGACCTCCGTGGTTTCACCTCAATCGCATTCCCAATCGTCCGCCGTGTCTTCGGTGGCCTGGTCGCAAATGAGCTGGTCTCCATCCAGCCCATGAGCCTCCCCTCCGGTCTCCTCTTCTACCTGGACTACACCTACGGAACAGACATTGGTGGCGATGCAAGCCTCACCAACGGTACTTCAGCTACAAGTACAGCCACCTACAAGTCAGGCCAGTCGATCTACAACAACCCCACCGGCCGCGGCATCCAGAGCGGATCTCTCGCAACTGGCGGTCAGTACGATCTCGTCGGCACAACCTACAGCAAGGTTCACAAGTTCGCATCGGGACTTGACCTCCTCGCTTCGGGTGCTTTCGCCGGCAGTGCAACTTTCACCAACGGTGCCAAGGCTCACGCTACAGGAACCGACGGTCGTCTCCTCCAGTTCGACCCACAGGTCACCAACCTCATCGAAGCTGACACCACACTCAGCGGTAACGGCCAGTTCCAATTCCTTGTCATCGGTACAGACAGCCTCTCTGGAAGTCAAGGCGAAGTCTTCGACTCAACTCAGGTCAAGGACGTCTCACTCTTCTCAGCAACAGCTGCAGCTTCAACAGGCCTCAAGGCTATCGGCGACACAGTACAGGGTGGTTCAAACATCCTCAACATCCGCCGCCTCAATCAGCTCGGTTCTTGGGACGGTGCAGCCTTCACAGTCAATCCGCTTGTTGACATCACACTCAACACCTCGGCGATCCTCATGGTCGTCTCCGGAACCTACCTCCCAGCTGCAAGCACATCTGACGCAACATTCCTCACGGCATCGTTCGCAATCGCAGACTCATTTGCAACTCCAGGCACTTCCGGTGACACTCTCGTCATCCCCTCGTTCGAGTCTGATTTCCAGTCAGCACCCAGCCCAATCATCCCCGAGATCGACATCAAGATTGAGTCAATTGCGGTCACCGCTTCGACTCGTAAGCTCAGGGCTCGTTGGTCGCCAGAATTGGCTCAGGACCTCAATGCATACCACTCACTGGATGCAGAGGTCGAGCTCACTCAGATCCTCTCTGAGCAGATCGCTCTCGAGATCGACCGTGAGATCCTCAATGACCTCCTCACCCAGGCCAATGGCGCTAACTACTACTGGTCACGTTCACCAGGCAAGTTCGTCAACAAGACCTCTGGTGCCGAGATTCTTCGCACAGTCACCTCATCTCTCGTCACTGCACCTGGTCCTAACTTCACCGGTACAGTCCGTGAGTGGTACGAGACTCTCACAGAGACCATCATCGACGTCGCCAACGAGATCCACCGCAAGACTCTTCGTGGTTCGGCCAACTTCATCGTGGTTTCACCCGATGTGGCAACCGTCCTCGAGGCTTCGGTCCTCTACAAGCCTAGCTACAGCCTCGACGGTCAGGGCCAGGTCGGTTCCTCCTTCTCGATCGGTGCAGCACCTATCGGCAGCCTGAGCAACCGCTTCACAGTCTACAAGGACCCCTACTTCCCCCGTAACAAGATCCTTATCGGTTACAAGGGCGGCAGCTACCTCGAGACCGGCTACGTCTATGCTCCTTACGTCCCACTCATCGTCACTCCTACCATCTTCGCTCCAGAGGACTTCACCCCACGTAAGGGCGTGATGACTCGCTACGGCAAGAAGATGGTCCGCAGCGACTTCTACGGCACAGTCACGTGTTTAGACATGAACATCATCTGATGTTCTAGCCGATAAAGGCGCAAGGCGGCCACCCTTCGGGGTGGCCGTTTTTGTTTTTGACGTTATATTTAGACACATGATACTGACATCCTTAAGAAGCTTTATTAGACATGTTCTACAAGAGACCAGTGACCTTGACGAAGGCGGTAATGTTCAAGTCGGTGGCCGGCAGGCAGATAAAATAGAGATCGCAAGAGTGCACAGAGATAGATTTGTCAAAGATCTGCGGTTATTATTTAGAAATTTAGACCAACGATACAGTCAATTTACAGCAAATCTAGGTAACGAACAACACCTATATCGACCTGATGTTATCGAAAAGATCCTGTCAGGTGTAGGTTTTGGAGGCTCATCAGCAGTATTTTTTGATCTTGAATCACACGATGAGCTTTTTGCAACAAAGAAGAAAAAGCTAGGTGACATTGATGTCTACATACCACGTGAAACTTATGTTAGCCTCTTTAATATGTTGCAAGAGCTTGAAGGTCAAAAGATTTTAGATTTACCTGAAGGCCGCAGCATTGACTACATAGGGCAGATTGATGCCGACGCTGTTGGCAATCAGATAAATTCTCTATTTGTCTACAATTTCAAAGACGAAGATACAGGAGAGACTGCAGAACTTAATATGCAGATCGACTTTGTCAAAGCACGCTTTACCGAAGAAGGTGTCCCTCACTCATCAATTGTTCACTCGCATGGATCAAGTGCAACAGACATGATGTTAGGAATCAAAGGATTTGCAAAAAATTATCTTATTTCTTCTTTGACATCTAAGCTCACGCGCGTTCCAGGAAAAAAGGCAACACCGTCTTCGACAAAAGACAAGATCAAGATCTCAAAGTCAGGCGAATCAGATGAAATAACGCTCTATACGTTTTCTACAGACTATGGATTCCGCCGAGCCCGTGAGATGTTAGGTAGAGTTGAAGATGTTGATGTCTACATGGACATTAAAGTTTCAGACGACACAATACTCGAGACATCACAGGGTTTCAAGATGCTTTTTGGCGTAGACCCTACACCCGACGAGCTTGATCAATTCCACTCTTATCTTGGCACGCTAGCGCTTATGAAGAAATACATAGGTGACAATGAAATGGGCGGTAAGTCAATCTACGTATCTGTTTTTGAATCTTTATTCTATAAGTGTTTCTCTGTTGAAATCAAGCCAATTCCTCCTGACGACATTAGAATTACAATCGCACAGTCAACAGAGCGTTCAAACTTCGCATTAGATCGTGAAGTCAAGGAAGCAATGATGAATGCTTATTATGACGCTTTTCCTGACTTACTATCTAGAAAGTCTGAGTTTGATGAGCAGATAGAACGTTACTACCAATATCTACCAATATGGGCAGAAAAAAGATCTGACAAATAGATTGAATGCAGATGTGCCTGTTTGATTTATTTACACAGCGTTTGGTTTTCCTTTAAGGATGCATCTAATGATCTCTGACAAAAATAGAGTCACACTGACGATTTTTTTAAGATGAGCTGATAATTACCAATAGGCCCAATCTAGTGAACACCTGACACCGACAGGGGGTTGGAAGCATTCGGAGCATAGGAGGTTCACATGCCCAAAGTTAATTACACAGAGTCAGAAGGCCTTTACCAGACAACCGGCACAGGCATTCAGTTCGAGACAACCCCATTCTCACCTGTCCAGACAATCACAGCAACGCCAGCAACTGTAGACGCACCAGGAGTTTACCTCCTTAGCAAGGCCGACGGCGACATCACCGTTGTGATGCCCCTCGCGGCTTCTGTCCCCGGCGGTGTCTTCATCTTTAGACAAGCAAATGCAAGCCCACGCCAGCACAAGCTCACCGGCTCAGCAGAAGTTGGCGGTAAGAAGGTCTTTTGCGGACAAGCCGGCGCTACTCCCGACGGGTTCGGCAGCTTGGTTACCTTTCCAGCACTTCAGAATAGCTCGGTGACTCTCGTCTCTGACGGTTTTAGTTTCTGCCTTGCAGCAGCATCAGGATCAATAGGTATCTCTGGCGGCTGATTAGCCTTCTATAATCAACTCGCCGTCAGAGACGGCGAGTTTTTTATTGCGTGATATTTATGTTATAATTAATCCATATGGAGAAATCATGGCAATACGTTATCTTACGCAGAAAGAAGTTGAGTCTCTGGCGCCTGTTGTCGTAGAAGATGCTGTCCAGTCTCTTGAAACAGCAGTAAATGATCTTTTAGACGTAGCTGAGGCTGTCGATAATAACGAATCTAATAATGACGAAGTCTTAACCGATGAAGTCGATGTTGAAGAACGTGAAGTTGAAGAAGCGCCTGTTGTCGAAGCTGCGCCTGTAAAGATTCAAAAAGAAGCTTTTTCTGGGCAACACAGTAATTTTAAAAATAATTCAAAGAAAGGCAAGCGTTGAAACTTTTTCACGAGCTCATACGTGAGATAATCAAACACATTAATGATAAATGGGTTGTTTATCCCAAGAAGGGTGGAAAGCGTTTAGGCACTCATTCGTCAAAGTCAAAAGCAAAACGTCAGCTAGCAGCAATAGAAATATCAAAATCTAAAAGAAGCTCTTGACTTACTCGTTTGTGGCATCGTGATATTTACATCTAGGTGCCGTCATGTCCTCATTTGTAAATACACCAAGTCCAACACCTTTCGGTGCATTCGACACAGATACGTCATTTCAAACAGACGCAGACAAGATGGTTGTCTTCGTCAAGCGAAAGTTAGGTGACGATGTTCTTTCTGTTGAATTGACAAAAAAGCAGGTCTGGGCAAACCTCGAAGAAGCTTGTTTTGAGTATAGCAACATCCTTAATCAGTATCAAGCTAAGTCAACACTTTTAACTTATCTTGGCTACAGTACCGGATCTCAAAACTTACAATCAGTCTACCCAAGAGAAAGCCTTGAGTATCTTGCAAGATTTGCAGATCCTTACGCATCTGAGGCTGGGATTGGAGGATCTTACAATATGTTCTCAGGATCCATTGCGCTGATTCCTGGAGTTCAAGACTACGACCTCTATACAGATCTTGTTGATTCAACTGGCGCAGTGATGTTTAATTCATCATCAAATACATCACCCAAGACTAAGATGCGCATCATGGAAGTGTTTCACTTCAATCCGTCAGCAGCATATAGATTCTTTGACACAACATCAGCGATCAATTATCTTAACAATGAATTCGGATTTGAGTCATTCACACCTGAGACAATATTCTATGTTTTGCCTGTATTTGAAGATGTCTTAAGAGCAGGCATGTTAGACCTCTCTAACAGAGTTAGGCGTTCCAATTACTCATACCAAGTGATCGGTACAAAGATTAGAATATTCCCAACTCCGACGCAGGTAACTTCACCTGCAAAAAGACTATTCATAAGAGTTAAGTACTTTCAAGATCCTGTCAATCCTAGTTTTCAAGATGACACATTGTATGGTGTCAATAATCTTTCCAACATACCTTTTGGAAATTTGACATACGCGAGAATTAATAGCATGGGATTGCAGTGGATAAGACAATACACACTAGCACTCAGCATGGAACAGCTTGGAATGATCAGAAATAAGTTCACAACTGTCCCAATTCCAGGCGGTACAGTAACATTGAACGGAGGTGATCTTGTTACCAAAGGCAGAGAAGACAAGGCAAATCTTTTAACAAAACTCAGAGAGATGCTTGAAACTCTTACCTACGACAAGCTGATAGAGAATGCTGCAACAAGGTCAGAAAACCTTATGAAGCAGCTTAACAAGATACCAATTCCAAACGGAAAAGCAATTTTCATGGGGTGATAGATGGGAAGGCTCTTTATAACGCCTAGAGAGATGAATTTTATCAATGATATTGGCAAAGAATTGATAAAAGACGTTGTTGGACAAAAAATTTATTATTTCTCCATTAATAACATCAAGTCTGCAGTGCACGATGTTTATGAGGAGTCTGCTGAAAAGATCTTTGAAAACCCTATCGAGATAGACGCACTTGTGAAATACGCACCTCAGGAAGTGCGTACAAATCGCTTTGGATCTGAAGAATTTTACACGATTGAATGCTACCTTCACTTTAGAGACCTTCTTGAGAAGGGAATCGATGTTCATGAAGGCGATTTCTTTAGCTATGGTGAGACATTCTTTGAAGTCATTAAAGCACCAAGAACAGATATTATCTTTGGTCAGATAGAACACAAAAATTACATCACAATTACGGGCAAGCAGTCAAGAAAAGGTCAATTCATTTCGAAGGTATTCGGGCCAACGTCCGAAGAATACACAGATGCAGATGCTGTTCAAGAGACATTTGTTCAACAAAGAGGTTTCTACGAGAACAAGGAAGGCATTACAGGCGACGTCAGAGACTTGCAGCGTAATGGTGTTCTGGACGCGCCGATTACAGGACCTGCAGAAGTCTCAGAACTCGGCGACCCAGAGAATGTCGGTTCAGCATTCTATGATGAGAGCTGATTATGCCTGAAAAGATACAACTTAGAAAAGGCTATGAGGGATTTGCAGTACCCGACAATTTTAGCATCCCATCTGCAGGTATTGAAGATGTTGATCGAGCGCTATTTGATCTCTTTGATAAGCGTCTAGCGTTTGAAGTAAAGGTCAATGAGCAGACGACAAAAGTGCCCGTTGTATTCGCTGCAGGTGAAAGATTTGCTCTGACTAAGCGGATGAAGCCGATTAGAGACAGAAATAATGCGTTAATACTGCCGCTCATTGCAATTAAAAGGACATCAATTGGACATAAAAATGAGCAAGAAGTCGGCGGAACTGCAATATCATTTAGGCAGCCAGGTGATTATGTAATCCGCAAGAGGCTCGATCCAACAGATCGTGAGTATCAAAACATTATCAATAAGCTCTCGATAAAAAATCAAGATAATGTGACATCAAGAGCACATTTTTCGTTAACTGACATCTCACCAGGCCAGTTTGCTGAACCGGGTACCCTCGCTTCTAGGCGTAACGGACCAGGAATAAAGTACGGGTCGGGAAATCTTAATACACCTCTTGCAGATGCAAATCTCGGTAATAATATTTTTGAAATTATTACTATTCCTTACCCGCAATTCATCGGTCTCAACTACAATGTTGTCATTTGGACGCAGTATATGAGCCAGATGAACCAATTAATCGAATCGCTAATGATGAAATTTGACGGTCAAGGACACGAATTTCAAATCCAGACCAACAAAGGATACAAGTATACAGCTTTTGTGCAAGGTCCGTTCAACAACAGCGACAACTTTGATGATTACACAAACGATGAGAGAATCATCAAATACACATTTGACATCAAAGTTCCTGCCTACATCCTGGCACCGCGACACCCAGGCCTGGGATCACCTTTTAGAAAGTTTCAATCTGCACCCACAGTCAATTTTGGTATTTACGATGTATCAACACAAATTGCAGAAAAACAAGTTGAACCGCATGCCGAAGCAAAACTCAACAGATTTATCCTTTCAGATGTTGAACATTTAGGCGATGATGGAATGCCGCACCTTGAGAGAGGTGAATCAAATGAAAAGGCAGTCATACCTAACGAAGGAAAAGGTAAATTCGAAAGGATAATCTACAGAGACGTTAGGGCAGGAGAGCAAATTCTACCTATTAGAAAAGCTAGATTTACAGAAGATGAATCTATATGAAGGTTTTCTTCAAAGTGATGGGATATTTATAACGGAAGCGTGAGTGGAGATAAAATGGCCGAAATAACGTATCGCTCGCCAGGTTTTTTTGAAAGTGAAATCGACCTATCAGCACCTACATCTGTTGCTGTGGCTGGAACACCTGCCGGCGTCGTTGGACCTTCTCCTGCGGGTCCTGCATTTATACCAACAACTGTGACATCACTTGCACAGTTTACTGATAGATTCTTTGGAAACTCTGATATTCGTAATAGCTCTTATTTTGCAGGGCAAGAATTCTTTAGATATGGAAATTCACTGACATTTCTGCGCACTCTTGGCGCAGGAGCAAATCAGACTGCAGCAGACATTGTTAACACACAGACAAAAGGCACGGTAAAAGGTGCAGGTTTCGTAATCTCAGGTTCAGCTGCTGCAGGCACAAATATTGCAGCAACTTCAACCTTTAGCCTTCTTAATTTCGGATCATTTAATAACGGAGACAACTTCGTCATTCAAGATGCATCAGGTGTCTATCTAAAGATAACATTTAGAACCGGCGGCGCTGCAACGCCAGGAGCACCGTCCTATCCTGCTAGCGGAACAGGGACATCAGGATCACCATACGAAGCTGAAGTCACGATCGCCGGTGCGGCTTCTCTGACAACTATGACCGCAGACGTTATTACATCGGTCAATTCCACGACTTTAGGCATCAGCGGAACAGGATCAATTGGAATCACAGCGTCAGGCGTCACTGCAACAACACTCTTGTTGACTCAAGATGTTGCAGGTTATGCAGGAAATACGACAGTTACTAGAAGCGGTGGACTTTCACCGTCAGCAATCACAACACCTGACTTCAGTGGCGGCTTTACTGATTTGCGTCGACAGGGCGCAGTCCAGTTTCTGGTTGCCAAACATGACGTTAACACAGCAGCAGATTATGCCTATCCAGTGTTTGTTGACAATGACAGCTTTAACGTAAGCGCAGGTGGCGGAACAGCTAATCTGGTCAGAGGTGTCATCCTATTTGCAACAGGAACAAGGGCACAAGTTTTAAGCTATAATCAAAACTACTCTCCCACCAGCGTTATAGACGATGCAGCAACGATTGACGCATCGGCATCTACTTTTAAGCTTGTAATCTCAAGCTCAGGAGCAGCTTTTGGGTCTGATGAAGGCTATACAGGAATCAAGATCTACACAGCATCACTTGATCCCTCTAATGCAAATTACATCTCAAATATTTTGAACACATCACCTGAGCTCTTCCAGCAGAAGCAGCACTTGTTATATCTTGATTATCCAATCGAGAGTGGTATCGCTACAGTCTCAACAACAGCAAACAGCGTTGCAATCCTCTCAGGTTCGTCAAATACTTCACCAAGCTCAGGAGATAGCACTCTTCCGTTCTTGAATGCTTTTGGCAAATTTGACACAAGATACACATCTGCCAAGACTTCAAAGTTTATTTCTCAACCTTACAGCGATAAAGAGTATGATCTCTTTCACTTTGAGACAATAAGCGACGGTGCAGTTGCAAATGACCTCTTTAAGATCACAATTAGCAACTTAAGGCGCTCAACAGATCCTGCAAATCCTTACGGAACATTTACCGTACAGGTTAGAAACTTTTACGACACTGAAGCTCAACCCGCTGTTTTCGAGCAATTCAGCGGTTGCACATTAAACCCAGCTGATTCAAACTACATCGCAAGAAAGATTGGCGATAGGAAGACTTTCTTCAACTTTGATGCTGTCAATGTTCTTGACAAGAACTTTGTATCAACTGGAACTTATCCAAATATGTCAACCAGAATCAGAGTTATCGTATCAAACGAAGTTGCCAATAATGAGATACCAAAGGACTCACTCCCATTTGGATTTAGAGGAATTCCAGCGCTGAAGTTCACCGCGGGTCTAACCGATAGCGACCTTCCAGCTCTTAGCAATAGAGAGGCAGGAATACTCCCAACCGCGGTCCAGTTCTTAACATCGTCAATCCAGCCACCCGTTCCTATGCGTTATAAGGTTACGTCAGGTGAAGCTGATAGCACACCTTCGTATCAAGGTCAAGCTGGAATTACAGAGTTTGCCTCACCTGCATACGCATGGGGTATTAAGTTTGAGAAGGTTGAAGATACATTAAATCCCAATGCTTCGACAGGCATAAATCCTTATATTGAAAATCTTGCAAAATTCTCTGGAATACAGAAGCTTGATATGCTTTACACGGGATCTAGCGCAGACACTTTTAGCAACAATAAGTTCTCACTTTCGAAGGTTGCATTCTACAACGCCAAGGGTGCAGGAACAGCGCTTAATGCCGCAGTAACTAATCTAACAGGAACTGTTGGACAGCACATGGCCGACGCGATCTACATCAGAAACGCAGTTCCAGATCCATCGGATGGAACCGTAAGTGATGCAAGCATCACAGGACGACTGACATTTGGTACACTAGCTCTAATACCGTCTGCTTCTATCTTCAATAGATTCTCACAGTTTGCGAAGTTTACAAATATGTTCTATGGCGGGTTCGATGGTCTAAACATACTTGATGTCGACATGGGTGCCATGAACGACAAGTCGACTTCGAGCGAGACAGGCGGAAAAGCAATATCGAATCCCAACATTGGATTAAATGTCTACGCAAATAACTTTGCCGCTGGTGACAATAATGCCATTGTAAGTTCATACAAGACCGCAGCATCAATAATCACAAATTCTGCAGCTTCTAATGTCAATATCATAACCGTTCCAGGCATCAGAGACGTCAGCGTTACCAACACATTTGCTTCAAACACGCAAGGGTTTGCTAGAGCAATCTATCTAATGGATATTCCGACATACACTGACACAGGTGTGAGAATATTTGATAATGCAACACAACCAGACGTCAACTATACAATCAATAGATTTACGTCTAGAAATGTTAACAACAGCTACGTCGCATCGTATTTTCCAGACGCATCAATTAACTATGATGCTTCACCCGGTGCTGCAGTTGGTGTTCCACAGAAAGTTAAAGTTCCTGCATCAATCATAGCACTCGGCGCTCTTGCACAAAATGACTCTAAGGCATATCCATGGTACGCTCCCGCAGGATTTAACAGAGCAGCGCTGACATCGGTCGTTAATCTTGCAGTACGCCTCTCAAGCACTGATAGAGACAGCCTCTATGATGCAAGGATAAATCCGATTACATCATTCCCAGGTCTCGGTTTTGTGATTTACGGACAAAAGACATTACAAATTGCAAGGTCTGCCCTGGATAGAGTCAATGTTCGTCGTCTCCTTATTGAACTTGCAAGAGTAGTTACGACTGTTGGTCTACGATTCGTATTTGAACCGAATAATGCAGCAACTCGCGCACAGTTCGTAAGTCAATTAACTCCACGCCTCGCTACAATCCAGGCACAGAGTGGTATTGACAGTTATAAGATCGTTATGGACGCTTCAAACAACACACAACAAGTTGTTGAGGCTAACAGGCTCGTCGGTACTATCATCATAGTACCCACCAAAGCAGTTGAATATATTGCAATCGACTTTATAATTACCAATGCAGGCGTCGAATTTGTCTGATATTTACTTAAGAGGATAAAATGGCATCAACAGCACCCGGTATCACAATATTCGAAACCGACAATTCGGCACCCGCTGCAAGAACCACGACGGGTGTTCCCGCAGGTATTGTGGGAACCGCAGCGCAGGGTCCTGCCTACGTTCCCCTCACCTTCAGCACTTACAATAGTTGGGAACAATTGTTTGGTGCTCCTGGCACCAGATTCGGCCCAATTGCAGTCAACTCATGGCTCTCAGCTGGTAGTAACAATAAAAATGCAACTTACATCAGAGTGCTTGGTGCAGGTGACGCTAAGAAGCGCAATGCATCAACAGGCGAGGTCAACCGAGCAGGCTTCACAGTCGGTGAGCAACAAGTTCTAGATTCAGGTATTGTTGGTGCAAATCCATATGCCACATCGGGAGGCGTCTTAGGGCGGACATATTTCCTAGGCTGCTTTATGTCAGAGTCGGCAGGATCGACTCTTTTCTCTGGAGCAGGAATCCAAGCATCGGAGAAGGCAACCCCAATTATTAGAGGAATCCTGATGACACCATCGGGAGTCACTCTCACACTTTCAGGAAATTCAAATACATCAAATCAGCCTGCTGCAACTGCTGCCGAAGGATCATCAATCTCAGGCTCAATTGGTATTGCTGATAACACATTCGTCCTCTTGTTAAACGGTCTAGCTGATTCTAACAGAAACATCATAACAGCATCATTTGATAATCTTGCAAGCGCACTAAATACTGACGTCACGAAATATCAAGAGTACGGTCATTACCTCTATTCATATTATGACGTCTCATCAAACTTTGCAGTTATAACAGGCTCACAGATTCTCACGCACGTGACTTCATCTGGCGATTCAACAAAGCACGATGCAGTCTTTATAACATCTAGCTCATTAGGGCGCAACACAGGCAATTCAACCACGCCTAACTTTGAGCAATTCAAGGACCGCTATAAACACCCAGAAGCACCTTACGTTATCTCACAAGGTTACGGTGGCACAAAGTACAATCTGTTCAAGTTGCACTCAATCCACGACGGCGCACTACCTTTTGGTGCAGGTAGACTTGCAGACAGCACAACAGCATCACGTGACGCACTTGATAAGAATCTAAAGATAACAATCAGCAACGTTACACCTGCTAATGGTTCGACCTGGCCAACATTCAGTCTATCAGTTCGCCCGCTCGCGCAGCTTGACGAGAGCAGGTCAAGCAATGTGAGTTATCCTAGCTGGGACGGTTTAACACTTGATCCAAATTCTTCAAGATATATTGCTGCAGTCATTGGTGACCAGAAAGTCTACTTTGACTTTGATAAAGTAGAAGGTAGTCAAAAGCTTGTGGTCGAAGGAGACTACAGAGTTACTAACAACTATGTTCGGGTAGAAATGTCTGATGACTTCCTGGCAGGAAATATCCCATATGACGCAATTCCTGCAGGTTATAGAGGCTACAGCTACCCATACACGTCTGGGTCAAGTCTTTCAACATACGGTGCAACGGATTCAAACATCAAGGCAGGCGAAGATGATGTCATCAGGTCTGCCACGGTGCCACCTGTTCCCGTAAGGCTTAGAATTTCCAATGGCGTTGACCCAACAGCAGCTTTACCCGCAGCACCTCTTCCAACGTGGGGAACACAAGTTGAGCAGTACAACACTGTTGATGATCCTAGCAAGTCTGGAATGGCTCTCAATCAATCGATCTATAACTACTCAAAGTTCTTCCCGTCTTATCATCCAACAAATGCTAACTTCTTTGAGACAGATTCCACGTTAACAGACACATTTTGCAACAACTACTTCACGATAGAGAACATCCAAGTAGTCACTGGCGCCAATGGTAATGCCAACGAAATTCTTTGGGAATCAGCCTCATATGTTCGTCAAGGTAACATTGTTCCTAACGCAACTAATAAGACACGTGCCTTATCAATCAATGATCTTGTATTTAATAATACATACAAGACAACGAACATTTCCAATGTGTCTTACACGTTTATGCTTCAAGGTGGTTTTGACGGTGTCAACATCTTTGATGCTCAAAAGTCAAGTCTAAGTGATCTTGCAGCACGCAGAGAGATATCAGATTCTGCAAATCAAGGTGGCGTAAATGGACCCACAGTTGCAGCATACAAGAAAGCGATTGATATCATGGGTAGCACGTCAGATGCAAATATCCAGCTTCTTGTGGTACCCGGTCTGAGAGTTCCAGCAGTCACAGACTATGCAATTACGGCAGTTGAGAGCAGATTTGATGCACTCTACATCATGGACATTGAGCAGGTTGACACACTAGGAAACTTCATGACTTCTAGCGACGCTACAGTGTCAATTCCAAACACTGTCGGCAACTTCCTGTCACGTAATCTCAACACCTCGTTCGCGGCAGCATACTTCCCAGATGTCAACGTTCCAGTTCCTGGACGGACAACAACACTGACAGTACCGCCTTCAGCTGCAGTCCTTTATGCATACGCCTTAAATGACACATATGCACCATGGTACGCTCCTGCAGGTCTCACACGTGGTCTTCTGACGGCAACTTCAACTGGCTTTGCCTTGACCACAGACGCAACAGACCTGAAGACGACAGTCCTATACGACGCAGACATCAATCCGATCGTGAGCGCCGGCGGTTCGTCATATGTTGCATGGGGTCAGAAGACACTCCTGCAGACAGCATCTTCACTAGACAGGATCAATGTTCGCAGGCTTCTCATCGACGTTAGAAGGAGAGTTAGGGCAGTTGCTAACTCTCTGCTCTTCGAGCCCAATACGCAGGACACACTTGCAAGATTCAATTCGCTTGTCAAGCCTATCATGCAAGATGTCCAGAATAGATTTGGTGTCGAGAGATACAGAGTCATTATTGACACATCAACAACGACACAAGCAGACATTGAGAATAACACCATCCGCGGCAAGATTTACCTCCAGCCCACAAGGACAGCGGAATTTATTGAGGTTACGTTTAACATTAGCGCAACCTCAACAACGTGATAGATATTAATTAAGAATACGGAGTCATAAATGGCCGAAACACTGTCAGTTACAGACATGCTTCCTAATAAGTTTGAACCAAAGAGGAAGCACCGCTGGATTTTTGCAATCGAAGGGCTTGATTCATTCCTCATCCGCAAGGCTGCCCGCCCCAACTTCAACATGGGCAACAAGGAAATTCCCTGGATTAACACTCAGCGTTACATCTCTTCTAAACTCAAGTTTGACTCAATTACAGTGGACCTCCACGATCCTATCGCACCATCAGGTGCACAGCAGGTGATGGAATGGGTTCGCACACACCACGAGTCAGTCTCAGCAAGAAGCGGTTATGCCGACTTTTACAAGCGTGATTGCCAGCTCAAGATGCTTGATCCTATTGGGACAGTTGTTGAGCTCTGGGACATCAAAGGCGCATTCATTGAGAGTGCAAAGTTCGGTGACCTTGACTACGGATCAGATGATCTGGTCAGCGTCAGCTTAACTCTCAAATTTGATAACTGCGTTCTTCAGTACTGATCTTCTTCAAACCGCACGTTTTACGTGCGGTTTGTTGCGTTTAACGTTTTGCTTCACACATTAAAATAGGCTGTGGAGTAATTTAGAAATGCCAAAGAAGACAGACGTTGTAGGTACACCTAATGAGGTATTCCAACAGATACCAAGGTCTAATCCTGTACAAGATGATTTTGGTTGGACAGTACCAATTGAATTAATTCCGTTACCTTCAAGCGGAAAAGTTTACCCACCTGGAAGCTCGTTGCATGGCAAAGAGACAATCCAAATAAAGGCAATGACTGCGCAGGAAGAAGACATTCTCCTCAGCCGCGCACTCATTAAAGACGGAACAGTTCTAACGCACTTGCTAGCAAGCTGTATTACTGACAAAAGTATCAATCCAAAAGACATGGTTGCAGGTGATAGAAGCGCGCTTCTCGTTGCGATAAGAGTGACAGGATATGGTGCTGAGTATCGCGCTGATGTATCCTGTCCCGCTTGTGAAACCAGACAACCAGCTGCATTTGACCTTACAGACATGCCAATTAAGCGCTTGGCTGTTGAGCCTATTGCGCCAGGAACAAATCAATTTGATTTCATGTTACCGATTTCTAAAAAACGAGTCACATTTAAGCTCATGACTGGTCGTGACGAAGAAGAAGCAAATCTTATCATGGAACGCAGAAAGAAATTGATGCCTGAGGTTGTCGTTGACAATGTTGTTACTACACGACTTGAGTCAACAATCGTTGCAATCGACGGAATCTCAGACAGGAACAAGATTGCTGCATTCATTAGAGCAATGCCGGCCCATGACTCTAGGAAGCTCAGAGAATACATGACGAGTATAGAGCCGGGAATCGAGATGACCGGCCCATTGCACTGCTCACGGTGCAGTGTGACCTCGCAGGTGTCACTTCCCATTGGGATATCATTTTTTTGGCCTTCGACCTGAGTATCGAGAAGAGCTCCTCGAACAATTCTTTTTGCTAATGACGCGAGTCAATATTAGCTATTCTGACTTGTGGAAGATGCCTGTTCGATATCGACATTGGTTTATTGAGAGACTCATCAAAACTTCAGCACCGACAAACACAACAACAACGGGCGGTATCGAGATTGATGATGATACGCCGATTTCGCAAGTTCTCGGTAAGAGAAATAAATAGAAATAGGCGGCTAAAATATGGATCAAGCAGAAATTTTAAAAACTTTGCAAAGCACTCAAGACGCGCTTATTGAACAATTTAATGCGCTAGGTGCTGACACGACAAAGGTCACATCTGCGTTCCAAGGTCTCCGACAAGAAGTTGAAAAGCATCCAGAGCTATTAGCAAAAATGGCGCTAGGCTACGGTCAAGTAAGAGCAAATGCTGCACTTGCTTCATCAGATATGGCGCAATCATTTAATGAAGTTTATGATCTTGCTATGGCGCCAAATCGAATTGCCGCCGCAATTGCAGGTTCTAATGTTTTTGGAATGATGTCTGATGGTTCTGCTAAGATAAACCAGCAAGCAAGAGACATTGGGACATCACTAGATGATTTTAGGACTAAGCTGGCTGGTGATTCTGTGGCGGCAGGAGAAGGAATTTCGACACAGCTTAACCTCGTTTATACAAATCAAGCGCAGTTATCTAAATCTTATTTTACTAACGTGCTTAGAGAGACGCGTCTATTCAATGCAGGCCTCGAGCAGCTCTCTTCTGATACAGGTTACAACACTGCTAAAACTACACAATTGCTGACAGACGGACTTAAAGTACGCGGTGAAACAGTCACTGCGCTGTTCCAAGATGAATTTTCAAGGACAGGCAAGATTACAGGTAAGATTGTTGAAGATTACGCGGCAACCGTTATTGCAGCTGAAAAAGTGACAGGTGTAAACCGGCAGGCAATATCAGACGATTTGCAACGTCTTGTTAAGGACTTTGAGAATTTTGGAAATATGTCGATACCACAAATGGCATCGTTGAGTGTAGCCATGCGTCAATTAGGTTTCGACATGGAAGATGTTAGAACGGTCTCTTCCAAGTTTATGGGTTTTGAAGGAGCCACGCAGGCTATTAGCAACATTGCTGCTGTCACAGGCGCTTCACTTGATGCTATGGAGCTCTTCTATCTCGCAAACGAAGATAAAGAAGAGTTCTTTAAGACTCTGAAGCAGAATCTTATTGAGCAAGGTGTTACTCTTGAGAACCTCTCACACCAGGAACAGGTTTATCTGTCAAAGCAGCTAGGATTTTCATCAGTCAAGCAATTACAGACGCTACTAAACTCAGAGATTGAAGGGACGACTCAAAACTATACTGATATGATCGATGCGGCTGCAGAGTCTGCAGATGTTAGAGGAAAAGCGCTTGATGATGAACTAGCACAGTCAGGTGGTCTTGCGACACAGATGGAAGACGCAGTCAAAAATGCAGAGAAAGGTTATCAAAATACATTAAAGCTCTATGCAGCAACAGAAGATCTTGCAAAAGGAATGCAAAGGCTTTCAATTGAGGCATCTAATAATCTAGTTGCAGGCCTTCCCGTATGGAACAAGGGAATGGAGGCCGTTGGTGAAGGAATCGCTACTATTGCCAAAACATCATCAACGCAGCTTCAAAAGTTAGGAAAAGACTTTGACCAGCTTTTGACGCATATGGACCCAGCAGAAATTATTAAAAGGTTTAAGCCTTTAATAGGAGAATCGCCTAGCCCACTTATGCAAGGAGTCATTGACGGATTTAAAAGTGGTATGGAAGGTGTCAAAAAAGTCCTAATTGCTGGGCAAGCAGACATGGAAAAATTAGGTTCAGGATACGCTGACGGCGCATTCAAAATAACAACACCCATCGGGGCAGCACTCCAAAAAGTCACCGAGATCAAATCTAAATTTAAAGAAGATTCAGAATTTGACAGATTTGTTGCAACCACATTTGACAAAGAAAAAGATCGCTTCGATGGTGTTAAACGTGTCCTAGACACACTTGACACAGGTCTCTCTTCAGAATTTATTGACAAGCAACTAAAAAGTAAATTAGGTGATCAATTCACACCTGCACAATATAAGTCTATCGCGGAGAATTTTTCAAAAGGCAATGAAGAAGGATTAAATACAATTCTCCAAGAAATCTCTGGCGCATCAATTACAGCGACTGTTGCGGCGCAAGCAAAAGCGCTCGAGACGAGCGCAGCTACTGCAGCAGTCAATCCTACAACTCCAGCACCAGCCGCGGGAGCCGCTTCTGCAGTTGAACCTATCGTAGCTTCCGCCGCACAGCCTACTACAGTCAAATCAGAAGTGAGCGGCGAGGCAAACCTTACAGTCAAGGTTGAAGTCAACAGTGAAGCAATCGAAAGCATTGTGATGGCAAAAATTGTTGAAATAGCTTCGAGCGAAGACGGCATTGTCGTAAATACGAATAACGGCAGGGGAACTGGAAGAGTTAAAATTGTAACGGCAACAGCCTGAGGACAGATTTAATGACGCCTGAAGAAGAGATTGAGAAACACAGGAAAGAGACAGAAGAATCTGTCAAAAATATAATGGTCATGTTGGAATCCATGCTGCGCGATGAGAAAAATGCCGCACGTCTCCTTGAGCTCATGGGAGAGATACCTATAACAGTAGGGAATATAAATGATAACAAGAGAGACGCTTAAGTCATTTCTTAGACCACCTGGTAGCAGTGGTGATAGCACTGCAGCAGATACAATCTCATATCGTGTCGCGACAAATCCAGGTGCGCCTTTTGGCGACGGCCTCATACCTGTTGAGTCAAATCCCGATCTTGCTGTGGACCCGAACACGGGCAGACCGCTCATTGGTGTCATGTCAGAGAACGGCATTGCACAAAACTACGTCAATTACATCACAAGTCAGATTCCTGAGTGGCGTAATGAGTTTCCGATTGAGAATGTAGGAAATGCCGAGTACTCATCACCGACTACGCGCGGATCCGCGTTGCAGCCTCCTGAAGGATCGTCGGGTCAACAAGATGTGTGGTCTCCGTCAAATGAACAACCGACAACGACAAACTACTTTAATGAGTCCGGGACAAATGTAGAAAGCTTCATAGACAAACTAGGCTCAAATACGGGTGTCTATGGCCCTGATGCAATTTCAAGTGTGCTACCTGACGACGAATTGTCAGATAGGGTCACAGGACAGTCACCTGCAGTTCCTGCAACGTTTAAGATGCTCAAGAAGTACAACAAGTACACGTCAGTGTCTGAAGGTTCTGACTTCATAGAGCCTGAGATCAATTCGGGAAATGTTGATGGCGCTGTCAAATACTCATTCCAGCGCGAGAAGGGCGTCTACCAAATTGCCGATCTCGGTGGCACTGAAGACTCAACTGCCAAGACCCTTCAGCAACTTGTGCAGACTGCTCCTAGCCTTCTATTGAAGGCAACAGGCTGGGATCCTTCAAATACAGCAGCGACTTCAACTGATCCACAAAATTTCATAGATGACCTTGATCCTGCTTTGTTATCACAGTACCCAAGCATCGTATCTATGCTACTTCCGGATCAAGTCCGTGCAAGAGAGTCATATCCTGCACCGACCGATGGCGAAGCATCATTTCTTGCAGGTAGAAACGAGGCCGTTGAAAAAGACCTATCAACTGCAAAGTACACTTTAGGCAATACGACAGTCTACACTCCTGACTCACCTTTTACAGACGCAATGGGCTTTGAACCGTCATCAAATCCACAAGTTGCCATACACCAGTCAGCTATTTCCATGGTTGCTTTGGCAATCATAATAGAAGAAGCACTTGTCAATCATTCGAGCTTTCTAAAAGATGAATCACTTATCACAAATGGTCTTGGGCCATTTTATATGGGTAGATCAACAAGGACTAAGACTGATTCGATGCTTAGAGCGATCGCCGGCGCAGTCATTGCTAATACAGGAAGATACTCATACAGACGTTGCGTTGAAGAAGGCTTAAAACTCTGTCTAGGAATTGATATTACGGCTGATGGAATCTCTGGAATAGATCCAACGTCAATTGCAACAAATAGCTTTATTAACGTAAGCACAACCAAGGTCGTTGAATCAATAACAGGTAATTCTGCAAGTTCAAGCGATGTCGCAGCAACAACTCAACGACTTGCAATGTCATGGGGTTTTTGGAATGCCGTTGCTAGAAGCACTGTCAGAATCGTAAAGCTATTTGAAAATTCAACGCAGAGCGGCAATGTTGAATATCTTGCTTTGTCAATTGCAAATCTTGCCAGATCTAAAGCACTTTCTGTTACTAACGTATTTGCGCAGATAGGTTACACTAAACTAATCGCGTATCTTGATGGGGGAGATGACCCAGCCAAGAATCCAGAAGAAGTTTCAAGACACTTAGACACAGCATTCTCAACTAATTCAATTGAGACATTGCCTGGGACTAGAATGATGAAGAGCAGAGACCCGGCAGGACCCAGCGCACTTTCGCTAGCTTGGCGTCACAGCTCAATTGCAAGTGCGCTGTTGCTACCACCGTCTTTGATAGCTGCAACACTTGACATGGATTACATACTTGACGGACCAAATGCTGTCAAGGGGACAATGTCAACATCTCTGCTAGAAAAGACATACATTTCTGCAAGGACAAAAGGTCGAATTCCGATAGAAGTTGTCAATGGTCTTGAGAATAGACTTGATGCCGAGTATGTTCCTTTTTACTTTCACGATATGAGAACTAATGAAGTCATAGGACTGCACGCATTCCTTGAGTCTTTGACTGATAACTACACGGCAAATTATAATTCTCCTGTTATGCACGGCCGTGCAGACGGCGTCAAGAATTACAACAACACGAAACGTTCAATTGGCGCTTCCTTTTACATCGTCGCAACGTCACCTGAAGATTTTGATGAGATGTGGGTAAAGATCAATAAGCTTGTCACGTTGTTGTATCCTCAATATACAAAAGGCGTCTTGACAAAAACATCTGGGAATCCTTTTAATTACTTTACCGTCTCTAAAAACGGTTTTAATACACCTGTCAAAGATTTTCAATTTGAACAGCCCTTCAGCCAAGTTGTTGGTGCATCACCGCTCATCAGGCTTAGAATAGGAGACGTGATCAAGAGCAATTATTCTAGATTTGCGCTTGGTAGAATTTTTGGTGCAGGAAATAATGAAGTTGGTGAAGCTGCACCTGATCAATCAGGTGTCACAGACGGCGCGAAACCTGCACGAAATATTGGATCAAATACATTTAATTTTCAAACAAGCGTTATGATGGCACCTCTGCTTGCTGCAATCGCATCTCCGATTGAATTAGTCGCAGATTCATTAAGCGGGGGAGTAGGTGCAAAATATGCAGGAGTTGTAATAAAAGATGCCGCAGATAATCTTCTTATTAATGGCTTTGTAAACCCAATTATTTATATTCAAAATATGTTTAAGAAGACAACGAGGTATTCTTTCATACCCCCGGATAGAGTGTTTAATACTTTAAATTCTGAGCTGTATGGAAAAATATTTCTAAAACCTAGCATAAATCCTTATTTCTTCAAAGACCCAAATAGCGCAGCGGCAGGCGGGACTTATGTAAAGATTACAAGAAATACAGAGATCAGAGTTATTGAAGTCTTAGATCCTTCACCTGATAATGATAAGAGAAGAGATGGCTCAACTGCCGGACAGCCAACTCGCGTGCGAGTAAAGATTTCAAATCCCGGTTTGCTTGTCACAACACTAACTAAAAATAGCAGAGATGAATTAGGCACATTTAACACGTCAATGCTTGAAAGCCAAACTTGTGTTGTTACACTCGACCAATGTCTCATCGATCCAGACGCATATTATAACAATCTAATATTAGCACTTATGGAACTTGCAAGTATCAAAAGCGGTCCAGGCGCAGCCAATAGTGCGCTAAGCCAAGGATTGGGTTCTGTTGTCAACATGTCAAACACGGCAGGTTTCCCAATTAATTCACAGATTGCATATGACTTGTTCGGTTCGATATTTAGGCAATTCTTGGCACCTGTGCAGAATCCAATCGTGGGTTCAATTGAAGGTTCAATGGGGCGAGGTCTGCCAGGCGTAATCACAAGCATGAATTTTACATGGCTTGATGCATCATTCCCGTGGGACACAAGGTGGAACTCAAGAGCGCCTATGGGCTGCAAGATAACGATCGGTTTTGATCCAGTACACGACATCGCACCTGGTCTTGATTACTATGGAGCCAATAGAGCACCTAACTACAATGTTGGTGCAACAATGAATGTGCTTGCAGGCGATCCATTGCCCGACATTGGTAATAAATCTAAGTTTAGATACGAAAATTATGGCAGAGAGACCAGTTCTAAATTTATTGATGAAAATGAATGGGCATCTAAGATAGCAAACTTCAGCACGAAGGGTTTTTCAATTTAATAAATGTGTACGAGGTCCTAAATGGCAACTAGCCGATACTACTTTCTACCTACCGTTAATGGGATTAGAGTCGCGACGACGACACAGTCAACTGCAATCTTCAATGCAGTTGACTCAGGTGCCATACCTACACAGATCTACCAGCTTTCTGACACACAACGTCTCGACCAGCTTGCAGGCAGCGTCTATGGTGACTCATCGCTCTGGTGGGTCATTGCTGCTGCAAGCGGCATCGGATGGGGTCTCCAATTGCCTGCTGGCACACTAGTTAGAGTCCCAACCGACCTAACACTCATATACAATATTTTGAGAAATTCCTGATGCCTGGTGATAAAAAAATCTTAGCAGAAACAGAAGCAAGACTGTCTGGTGGGTCAAAAACGCAGCTTAATGATGCAACTGATTCGCTCATGCAGTATTTGCGCCTATACAGGTCTGCAAACATTATCTCTGCAATCACTGGCCTGGAAAATATAAATACGGCAAATGATGCCAATTCATCGATCATGTCTTCAATGCTCGCGTCTAACAATTCTCTACAGGCAGCAATTGATACGCTGTTAAGTCTTACGACAGTCCAGACACCGACAAAAGAAAACCAAGAAGAAACAGCCGCCGCCTTAGATAAGAGCAAAGGCGATAAAGGGACCTCAGACCCAAAACCTGCACCTGACGTTAATTCTATTGCAGCACACTTCATAAATCACGCCTCGGGATCAAATGGCCAGTTGCTTGCAGCAAAAAATGAATTTGGTGAGTCATTCACCAAAATCAACACTCTGGCGATAAAGAATTCCGGAGTAGGAATAAATTTTTCAAATCGTGGCGCAGATTATGTAGCAATATTTGCCAACTTAATTCCTTCGACAGAGTTTTCTCAATGCGTTCCCTTCTTTAGGATTAATTTCATACAGAACATTCCAGGAGACTCAACTGGAATGCCTTTTCTAAATCTCGAGTCTTTTTTAGGGTCTGCAAAACAAAAAGTGAAAGGTACCGCAGGCATGCTATCATCAGTTCCTGATGCATTTGGTGGCATTCCTTCGCAAGTCCTGGGAGCGAAAGTTGGAAATACAGTGTCTGGGATGGAGCTGTTTCTTGCGCCCCAGACCACAATAAATCCAGACATAAACTCAAATGCCACATATGCAGCGACGAGAGGAATTAGAGTCCTTGATCCAATGCAACCGCTTGCATCAATTGACTCAATTAATATTGATGTGTCCGCAGTCAGTCAAAATTTCATGGCAACACAATCTAAGATCGACCTAGGATTGGTGCTTCATGATAGGTCAAGGCTGTCTGAAATTTCTCCACTTGTATCACCGTCAGCCTACCCGACAGTCAAGGCTGAAATTGAGTGGGGTTGGTCACATCCTGATGATAATCCTTTCACAACAAATGTCTATGCAAAGTTCCTAAATGCGCTGCGAATCAAGCAGCTGTTCGGGATTTCTTCTGCGTCTCTTTCAAATAGAGACAGTACGTCAATGACAGTCAAGATCCAGCTCACGGGCTTGGGTGAGTTCACAATGAAGAGCACGTCAATCTTGACAGGTGACTACGTTTCATATGAGCTAATCAGGGCTCAAGTGAATCAGGTCATCAATCTTTTTGCAAAAAAAATGCCAAATGCGCCTGATGGCGAAAAAGAAAAGCCTGCGCTAATCTACATCGGCGCTGATGAGACGCCTATCAAGGTTGAGAATTGGGACACAAGTGATAAATGGGTTCCCGTAAGCACATATGCTAAAATAGTAAAAGCTGTCGAAAAAGCTCAAAACAAGCAAGACATCACGACGCTTAAAAAAGAGCTGACTGCGCTGATTACGAACCCAAATGCGTGGTCAACATCAGTGGCACAAAAAAGCGACACATCATTAAATGTGAATCAGGGCCAGATTAGAGCTGCGATTGAAACAGGATTAGACGTATCAAGCGGTTTTCCTAATTACGACAACTCAGATTTTATACAGATGTATAAAGGCAAACCGCTAGATTCTGTGTTATCTAAAGCTGACTTAAACATGCAACTTGCGCTTGGATCAACAGACGACAAAGCTGCAACCGACGCTAATAGAAACATCGGGGCGCTTGGTGATGTTATTTATAGGCTTTTTACGGTGCCTTTAGCAATTGCAAACATATACGATGAGATTAGAGTCACATTCTTTGATTTCAATGACCACGCAGCAGAAATGTCTGGTGTCAATATCGGTGCTTTCCCAGTTAGCTTAGCTGACATGCGATACGCATTGTCAAAAAACATGAGTGTTTTTACAGCGATGAGCAAGATTCTGTCTTTTACAGGACGTGCATCTTCGCCCGCTTACGGCCTCCAGCAGGCATTGCTCGACCAACAGAGAGACAATGAAGAACTTGCTAAGCGGAAAGCAGATGATACTGAAATAGATGAAGAGGACACCGCGTCTTACACGGCGACAAGAGACAAGATACAAAAAGACTTTGATACTGCGATAGAGAACATCTATGTTGCGCGTAGAAATGCAGGAATTGCTGTGACGTACGAGACAAAATTCACAGTTCCGCGTATAAAATTTCATACAGAAGTTTCAAATTTCATAGACACTGAGACTAAGGCAGTCAAGAACGTGCTTAATGTCTTCATTTATGACGAAGCAAACTCCGGGTATAGAAGCGTTAACATACTGAATGCTGCCATCACGTCAAAGACAGGAAACTTAACAACAACTGCACCCGGCAGTGAAGGCGGTTTTACTGCAGAAAAAATCGGTCCCAACAAGTACACTGTCAAAACAGATCGTGAGTATGCAAAATCGCTTATCACGTCCATCATGCCCACAATAAGAATTGGTGCAGAAGGATCTGTCATCACTAATGCGTCGTATTCATCAGCAACATCGGGAGATATTGCAAACATCAATATACTTTCAGGAATTAAGAACCAGCTAGGAAATGCCACTGTTGACACTTCATCGGGTATTGATGCAGACCTCTTTGTGATTCCAGGAAACCTGTCAGTCACAATGCTAGGCATGCCTCTTGTCAACAGGGGTCAGACATACTACTTCGATTTTGGAACAGGCACTACGCTAGACAACACATATACAGTCACGAGCGTCAAACACAGCATTAAGAATGGACAGTTTACAACGTCAGTAAATCTTAACATCACAAATCAAGGCTCTATTAGAACTGTAACGTCGCTCCTTGCTAGAGATCTTGGCGTCATCAGCAAGTATGTTGAAAAGAGTACTGTTGACGTCACATCAATAAATACAACAGCGCCCTCTCCCGTCACGACTGCTTAATGTAAATTTCTACATTAAGATTATAATTCTATGTGACAATATTCATACCCGGTCATGTCGCTGGATTTGATAAAGACATCATAGTAGACGATGATAAAATCACTGTTTCAACAGCAACAAAACTGTCTGATGACATGTGGCACTTGTGTGACAAAGCACATCGGTCAATTTCCAGAATTGGCGATGCATCAAGTCGCCCAGTTAGGACTGCTTCTGTAGACCCAAGAATCGCTTGGTGGTCATCTTACACAGATCGCATTCGCTATGATCACGTTTTAGGTAAAAAACTCTTTACTGAAAACATCAAAAGAATTATTGCAGATTGCAAAAATGCATTGAATGCAAACGAGTATTTTCTCACACAGTATCAAGTCCAGAACCTCTTAATTGACAAGATTGACGCTGTTTATGCAGATAAATCTGCAGTTCATTTAGTCGATGAAAACGACTCAAGCGCCTTGATGCCAGATGAATTAGGCAAATGCAAGATTGTGGAGTACGACAACTACAGTTCGTCAACTGGGCGGATGTCTGTAAAGTCAGGTCCTAAGATTATGACGCTTGATAAGCGTCTTCGGCACGTCTTTAGGTCAAAGTGGGGTATTGATGGTGAACTAATTAGCATTGACTATAGTGCGCTTGAGCCTCGAGTCATAATGACTTTGATGGGTGAAAAGGATCTCCCACAGGACATTTATGCGTCTATTGGTGACAAGATACAGGACAGTCGTCTACAACGATCAACATTAAAATTAATGATCCTATCAGTCTTGTATGGAATGTCAAGGAAGAATTTCATAGTCAAATTTATCGAGACACCAAATCCCGATGTTATCTATGATCGCTTACAAGATGCGTTATGTGTCAAATCAATGCTCAAGAAGATTAAATCAGACGTGTCTGGTGACCAGATTGCAAATTACTACGGTCGACCTCTCAAATGCGACAATGAAAGCCTGTTTGTCAATCATTACACACAGTCAACTGCAGTCGACGTGGCTTGTGATGGTTTCTTAAAATTTGTGCAAGATAACCCATACGTCAGACCTGTATTCTTGCTTCACGATGAAATGGTTGTCGATATTCACAAAGACGACCTTGAAAAACTCACGTCTGCCTGCAAGAATGGTCTATACATCCCAAGCCTCAAAACAAACTTCTACACAACAATGAAGGTATTCAATGGAAGAAAAGATCATCAGTAATTTCGAGATGTTCCAAAAGATCCTGTCAAAGACAGGATCTCGTGCCACCGCAATCAATGATTTTGTATCCAGGCACAGTGAGCGCATCGCTGTCTGCCCTTCACACAACCTTGTGAAACGAACGACAGCTTCCCCGGGAGGTCTTGTTGAACATTCGCTTAATACATTCAAGATCGCAAGGAAACTTGTCGAGGCAACAGGTACCAGCATCAACACAGAAAGTCTCGCTGTTGTCTGCCTCCTTCATGAAATCGGAAAGATTGGCGATGACGAGAAAGACTACTTTGTGGCACAGGACTCTTCATGGCACCGCGAACGAGGTCAAGTCTATACGTACAATCCCGACCTCCCCAAGATGACTCACGAGCATAGGACGCTTTTCCTACTCCAGGCGAATGGAATAAATCTGTCAATGGACGAGTGGATTGCAATTCTAACACAACGCGGCACTGCTACTGAGGAGAATCGTTTCTACATGGGTTGTGAAAACAATCTTGCGATTATTCTGCAGTCTGCAGTTAGGATGGCGATTATGAAGGAAGAAGATATTTAGTATTATGGCAAAAGCAGAAGGCGAGAGAAATCAATACTCTTCTAGGGGCATAGGAATACCTGTAGCGGGTGCTATTGGCGGCGGAGACGATGCTGCACAGCGCATTGGCAAGCCTTACTTGCCGAAGCCTTTTAGAAGTCAAGGCGGGTTTGAAGGATCTGCAGACTCGACTTATTCCTACAAGTTAGGAAGACACCAAGTTGACGACAGAGAAGATGCTGGGGACACATTTAATTTTGATAGCATTACTTCAAGAAAAATTGCTGGACCTCGGCGCCTCTCAAGAAACGTGAAAATGAAAGGCCTGAATCAAGCAAATCTTAAAGATTTTGAAGAGTTTGGTGCCAAGGCAATATCCTCAGTCTCGATGCAATTTGAACAACGCCTCAATGAATATGTTGACATGCTATTAGGCCTTGATCAAGATGACGAAGAAGAACTTGAAGAGTTTAGCGGAGCCGGCGCTATCGCAGGCTATACACTCCCACTCGGTGCTGGACCTTCACGTAAGAAAGATTTTTACAAGAAAATGGCAAAACCTTATGGAGGAACTTATCTCAAAGATCCTCTTAAAATTAAACCAAAACCTTGAACACCCCCTCATCTAGGTTTATTATAACCTAGTGAGCTTACCTCACCAACCAAATAAGCTACACATCGTAGATTACAAATTGGAAGCTGTAAGTTGCACATTAATCATTAACTACTACTAACTAGGAAAAACAAAAAATCATGGCAATCAATTTTGACGCAATTCGCAAGAAGCTTGACAATCTCTCCGGAAACAACAAGAAGAGCAATTCTTCTTGGAAGCCCAAGGAAGGCGAGGAATACACAGTCCGCCTCCTTTCGTTCCCGAACAACGACGGTCAACCCTTCAAGGAGCTCTGGTTCTACTACAACATCGGTAACAACCCAGGCCTCCTTGCACCTTACCAGTACGGGAAGGCAGATCCTATTCAGGACCTGATCAACAAGCTTCGTGATGAGAGTACCAAGGAGTCCTATGAGCTTGCTAAGAAGCTCTACCCGAAGATGCGTTGCTACGCTCCAGTCATCGTTCGTGGTGAAGAGGACAAGGGCGTCCAGCTTTGGGCATTCGGCAAGCAGGTCTACCAGTCACTTCTCGCGATCATGGTCGATGAGGATTACGGAGACATCACCGATCCAGAGGGTGGTCGTGATGTTAAGGTCCGTTGCTTCAAGCCTAACGGAAAGAAATACACCGAGACTGAGGTCATGCCACGAGGCAAGGCATCTCCGCTTAACAACAACCAGGCGACTGCAAAGACTTGGCTCGGCAACATCCCAGACGTTTCTAAGCTCTATGAGCTCAAGACACCCGATGAGCTCAGCAAGATCGTGAATGACTGGATCAATGGTGGAATGCCCGATAGTGACGGAACAACACGCGGAGGAACAACGCAGTTAACTACTACGACTGACGAAGATGAAGATGTTCCTGCAACTAAGGCAACTGCTCCAAAGACTGCAACTAACAAGTCTTATAAGTCCATTGATGATGCATTCTCTGACTTGATGGGTGACTAAAGATTTCAGGGGCAGGTGTAATTCAACACCTGCCCCTGTATTGTTTCTACTGAAGGAGCTTAAATGGCAAGACCAAGTAAAGAAAAAAGGAGCGATGAAGTCACAGGAGATTTCACCGCTGAATTGATCTCTTCGCTCAATAAAGAGAACGGATCTCGTATCGCATACAACCTTGCTGAAGATGAGTCACCCACTCATGTTAAGCGGTGGATCTCGACAGGTTCGACGATTCTTGATTATATTGTAGCAAACAGGCGCAATGGTGGCCTTCCTGAGGGTCGTATTATTGAGATTTTCGGGCCACCCTCGATAGGCAAGTCACACATTGCAACACAGATCGCTCGAAGCACTCAACAGATGGGTGGGATCTGCGTCTACATTGACACGGAGAATGCAACATCTGTTGAGAATCTCCAGTCTCTAGGCGTTGATGTGACTAAACGATTCGTGTATGTCGACACACACTGCACGGAAGAAGTATTTGACGTTGCAGAAAAGACTATTATCAAAGCAAAGGCTATGCAGAAGAACGTTCCCATCACGATTATCTGGGACAGCGTCGCTGCATCTTCACCCAAGGCCGAGCTGTTAGGCGACTACGACAAGGAGACAATCGGTCTTCAGGCCCGAGCAATTTCCAAGGGCATGAGAAAGATCACAGGCGTCATTGGCGATCAGTCTGTCCTCATGATCTGTCTAAACCAGATCAGGACAAAGATTGGAGTTCTGCATGGAGACCCAATGACAGTCCCGGGCGGCATGGCTATTCCATTCCACGCGTCAACTCGCATCAAGCTTGGAGCAGGTCAACAGATCCAAAACAAGAATGGCGATATCATCGGAATCAACGTCTCAGCAAAGACAGTCAAGAATAAAGTCGCACCACCATTCAGGACTGCTAATTTTCAGATCCACTTCGGCAAAGGCATTGTGGAACATGAGGAAATCTTTGATGTCTTACGTGAAGCCGGCGAGCGCGAGATCAATGGAAAGATCATCTGTGTGTCAGGAACAACTCAGTGGAAGGTCTTTACTGTGACAGATGCAGTCGAAGGAAGAACGATCATCGAGAAGAAGTTCTACAAGTCAGAGTTTGGAGATCTACTCAAAAATCCTGACTACAGGGAGTATCTTGACGATCTTATTGAGGCAGTTATGGTGAGGTCGAAGGACGATCCTACTAATTTTGAGACTGCAGAAGAGGAGTCTGAGTGATGCAAGGCGAAGGAACTGTCCTTCTAGTTGATGGACTCAATCTATTCCTTCGCCACTTCACTGCCAACCCAGCAATGGGTTCAAATGGCAACCACGTGGGAGGAATCGTCGGCTCTCTATACGACCTTAATGCCATTGTGCAGAGGTTTAAGCCTCACAAGGTGTATGTCGTGTGGGAAGGCGGCGGTTCTTCCCGGCGTCGTGATATTTTTCCGGATTACAAGGCACATCGTAGACCTGAACGCTTGAATCGAATATATGCAGATGAGATCAAAACCACAGTCTCTGATCATGACAACCAGATCAAGATGTTGGTCGGTCTTCTAAAGATGCTGCCTATCAACCAACTATATGTGCCTGATTGCGAAGCTGATGATGTCATCGCATATATCTGCAGATACGAACATCCCGATGACCTGCATGTTATTCTCTCTTCAGACAAAGACTACTACCAGCTTGTGTCTGACAAGACAGTCATCTACTCTCCAACATCCAAGAAGATTATACAGATTCAAGATGTCCTAGAACGGTTCTCAATCCATCCTAATAATTTTGCTCTCGCAAAGTCTGTTTGCGGAGATCCTTCAGATAACATTCCAGGAATTTCAGGTGTTAAGTTTAAAACCCTATCTAAGCGATTTTCTAGTTTAACAGACGCAAAACCAGTTATGCTAGATGATTTTTTAAATGAGGCTCGAGAGCTTGCCGTAAATTCTAAGGTCAAGGCGCCTGGAGAGATTATTGCCAACGAATCAATCATCCGCAGGAACTGGAAGCTTGTGCATCTTGACACGGGAATCCTGTCAGGCACACAGATTAAAAAGATCCAAGACCAGTGCACAGGTTGTAAGACTGATCGAGACAAGATAGGATTCATACGACAGCTATTAAAGCTAGGCATTCAAACATTTAATGCAGACTTGATTTTCTACACATTTAGTCACATCGGAGCATAAAGTGTCGGGGACCGCACACTTCAGTCAGTACGGTAAAAGCTTTCAGGAAAAGATCTTTCAAGGCCTGTTGACAGACAGGTCTTGGGCAACACAGATGACAGAGATCATGACTCCAGAATACTTTGATCTAAAGTATCTGCAGTATCTTTGCAAGTCATATTTTGGTTATCACCAGAAGTACAAAGACTTTCCTACTCTTAATCTCCTTGTCACAATCATTCGTGACGACCTTAAAGAGGGTAAAGACACGATTCTTCGCGACCAGATCGTGGAATTTCTCCAACGGATTCGTGTCAACCCAGACATGGGTGACCTGCAATTTGTTAAAGACAAGTCTTTGGATTTTTGCAAAAAGCAAGCGATGCGGGAAGCGCTTGAAAAAGCTGTTGAGCTTATTGCAACAGACAACATTGACTCTGTCGTTGACCTTATGAAGAATGCTTTGGCAGCAGGCACACCTGCTGCAATTGGTCATGACTTCTTTGTGGATTCTGAGGCAAGGTTTATTAGAACACGTCGTTTGACATGCCCAACAGGACTTCCTCAAATTGATGCGCAAGATGTCTTAAACGGCGGTTTAGGCAGAGGTGAGTTAGGTGTAGTTGTTGCACCGACAGGTGTCGGTAAGTCACACTTTCTTGTCCAGATGGGCGCGGAGGCTCTTCGTGCAGGCAAAAATGTCGTTCACTATACCTTTGAGCTATCTGAGACAGCTGTTGGACTTCGTTATGACTCTAATCTCTGCAATATTCCAAGCAGCGACGTAATTGATCGTAAGGAAGAAGTGCTAGAATTCTATAAGAATAACACTTTAGGCCGCCTGATTATCAAGGAATATCCAACAGGTACTGCATCAGTTCAGACTTTGCGTAATCATATTGAGAAGCTTCTGCTTAAATCTTTCGTGCCGAGTGTCATCGTGATCGATTACGCAGACATTATGAAGTCATCACGTAGGTTTGATTCACTTCGACACGAACTGAAGTTAGTTTATGAAGAGTTGCGTAATGTAGCAATGGATCTCAATGTTCCAATCTGGACAGCATCGCAGGCAAATCGTGAAGCATCAAATTCAGAAATTGTGGGTCTCGAGAACATGTCTGAGGCTTACGGTAAAGCAATGGTTGCTGACGTCGTTCTTTCAATCTCCCGTAAACCAAATGAAAAAGCAACAGGTGCCGGACGTATCTTTGTGGCAAAAAATCGTGCCGGCCGCGATGGCATGCTCTACCCTATGCAAATTGATACTTCAATGTCTAAATTTAGGTTAACGGATTCTAATGAAATGACGTTAGATGATGCCATCAAATCTGATGGACACGGAATGAAAAAGCTTCTCAAAGAAAAATGGGACGAAGTTAACGCTAAGTAAAATGAAGGTATTTTAATGTTGGAGTCTTATCATGTCTTTGAACGATAGAGTCGTCGAGTATTTCGGCGGTGATGATCTTGCTGCCGATGTTTTCAACAAATACGCATTGCGTGATGTTGATGGAGAACGGCTTGAAACACTACCCACAGACACATTTCGTCGTCTGGCAAAGGAATTTGCAAGGGTGGAGGCTAAATACCCAAACCCGATGACAGAAGATGAGATCTTCGGCCTACTAGACGGCTTCAAGAAAGTCGTTCCACAGGGGTCACCCCTCTCAGGTATCGGTAATCCATACCAGCTTCAGTCGCTGTCAAATTGTTTTGTCATTGACCAACCTCACGATTCTTACGGTGGTATTCTGTTCGCAGACCAGGAGCAGGTGCAGATCATGAAACGCCGCGGAGGTGTTGGTATGGATGTGTCGAACATTCGACCAAAGGGACAGCCCACCACCAACGCAGCACGCACCACCGATGGCATCGGCGTCTTCATGGAGCGCTTCAGCAACTCCACCCGTGAGGTCGCGCAGGGTGGTCGTCGCGGTGCGCTCATGCTCACCATTGACTGTCGTCATCCTGAGATCGAGACCTTCATCGACATCAAGCGTGACCTAAAGAAGGTGACGGGTGCTAACATCTCCATCCGCTTCACTGACGAGTTTATGCAGGCAGTGGAAGGTAACACAGGCTTCTGCCTTCGCTGGCCGGTTGAGGCTCGTCCTGAGGATGCTGAGATCGTCAAGATGGTTGATGCGAAGCAGGTCTGGGATAAGTTTGTCGATGCTGCTTGGACATCGGCTGAACCAGGCGCACTCTTCTGGGATACTGTAGTCAACCAGGGAATCGTTGACCGATATCGAGATGTCGGATACAAGACGATTTCCACGAACCCATGCGGCGAGATCCCACTCAGCCCATACGACAGTTGTCGCCTAATGGTCGTCAATTTAACTTCATTTGTCATGGACCCGTTCACAGATAACGCTCGGTTTAATTTTGATCAATTCAATGACGTCGTCATGAAGGCACAGCGTCTCATGGACGATCTTGTAGACCTTGAGATAGAGTG